>Ga0209797_10000044_pt1 | contig 53153 bp, 55 predicted proteins | sample DOMMetBare3Fresh_2_FD_187472 | JGI IMG/M metagenome (GOLD analysis project Ga0209797, IMG submission 187472) | Wetland sediment microbial communities from St. Louis River estuary, USA, under dissolved organic matter induced mercury methylation -... | ecosystem: Environmental > Aquatic >... | reverse complement strand
TCGTGCTGACCGCAAACGTAATTTGCCTCGGGCTATATACGTTTAGTTGTCACAGTCTGCGGCATTTGATTGGCGGCGTTTATGATGTGCTGTCGAATAGACCCGTGCGGCAAAAAGCATATTCGTGCGTCAGCGGGTTGAACAAACGGCACATGTTGTTCGCGTGGATCAGCTTGTTTGTCGTGGGTTTCTCAGATATTTACGTGCGGATGTGTTCGATGGGTGTCTGGACTGACTATAGATTTTTCTAAGGAATACTCACCGCCGAGTCACAGAGGACACCGAGTGGTTGAAAGTTAATTTAGTTTCCCTCTGTGCTCTCTGTGTATCCGTGGTGAACTGATCTAAATGGACTATCCAATTTTCGAACACGACGTTATCGTCATCGGTGCCGGTGGTGCGGGATTGCGTGCTGCTATCGAGGCGTCGGCGGTTGGCGTGAGCGTCGGGCTGATATGCAAATCACTGCTCGGCAAAGCTCACACCGTAATGGCCGAGGGCGGAATGGCGGCGGCGATGGGGCACAACGACGATCGCGATAACTGGAAGGTTCACTTTGCCGACACAATGCGTGGCGGCCAGTACGTCAACAATTGGCGGATGGCGGAGCTGCACGCCAAAGAGGCGCCCGATCGCGTCCGCGAACTCGAGGGCTGGGGAGCGGTGTTCGACAGGACACCGGATGGCCGCATCAATCAGCGCAACTTCGGCGGTCACCGCTACCCGCGTCTCGCCCACGTCGGCGACCGCACGGGATTAGAACTGATCCGCACTCTGCAGGATCACGGCATTCATCAGGGAATCGAAGTGTACATGGAGGTTACCGTGCTATCGCTGCTAAAGGACGGCGATCGTGTGGTCGGATGTCTCGCGTACGAACGTGAACACGGGCGTTTTCGTGTCTTCAAGGCAAAGGCAGTCATCCTCGCCACTGGCGGCATCGGACGCGCGTACAAGATCACATCGAATAGTTGGGAAGGGACGGGCGACGGCCACGCTCTGGCTTACGACGCCGGGGCCGAATTGATCGACATGGAATTTATCCAATTCCACCCGACGGGTATGGTCTGGCCGCCAAGCGTTCGCGGCATTTTGGTTACAGAGGGCGTCCGCGGCGAAGGCGGCATTTTGCGAAACAGCGAAGGCAAACGTTTTATGTTCGACGACATTCCGGACAATTACAAAGACCAGACCGCCGACAATGAGGAAGAAGGCTGGCGATATGTAACGGGCGATAAAGAAGCTCGTCGTCCGCCGGAGTTGCTGACACGCGACCACGTCGCAAGATGTATCGTTCGAGAGGTTAAGGCCGGTCGCGGCTCACCCCACGGTGGTGTTTTTCTGGACATAGCGTGGATCAAGGAAAAGATACAGAACGCGCCGGAGCATATTAAAAAGAAGCTGCCGTCGATGTATCACCAGTTCAAGCAACTGGCGAACCTCGATATCACGACAACACCGATGGAGGTCGGGCCGACGACGCATTATGTTATGGGCGGGATTCGGGTCGATGCCGATACACAGGCCTCGACCGTGCCCGGATTATTTGCGGCCGGCGAATGCGCCGCGGGAATCAATGGTGCGAATCGTCTAGGCGGGAACTCGCTCTCGGATCTAATTGTATTTGGTAAACGGGCGGGTGAGCATGCAGCAATCTTCGCCAATGAAAACAACCACGGCACGCTAGATCACGACGCGATCAAAAAAATCTCGAAAGTTGCTCTCGAACCATTCGAACGCGAAAGCGGCGAAAATCCGTATACCATCCAACACGACTTGCAGGAAATGATGCAAGACCTTGTCGGCATCGTCCGCACGCAGGACGAGATGATCGAAGCGCTAAACGGCCTTGACCAGCTGCGGAGTCGGGCCGAAAAAACATTTGTTGCGGGCAATATCGATTTCAATCCCGGCTGGCACACGGCTCTTGATTTGCACAATCTGCTGATCGTTTCCGAGGCAATTGCGCGTGCGGCTATCGAGCGAAAAGAGAGTCGCGGCGGTCATTTTCGCGACGACTATCCGGCAAAAGATCCAGAGTCGGCAAAATTTAATTATTCACTAAAAAAGACGGCGGACGGAGCAATGCAGATCGAAAAAATACCGATACCGGAAATGCCGTCGGAGTTGAAAAAAATAATCAAAGAGATGGGATAAGGGAAAATGGAACCGCAGATGAACGCAGATAAACACAGATATTTAACAAGCCGTTTTCCGCGTCCATTTGCGTTCATCTGCGGTTAATTTCTTATGACGAAAGCAACCTTTAGCATCAGACGCGGCGGACGCGATGGCGGCGAGATGGTCGATTACCAGACCGAGGTCTCTGAGGGAATGGTCGTGCTCGACGCTGTGCATCAAATACAGGCCGAATCGGCTGGTGATCTCGCCTGCCGTTGGAACTGCAAGGCCGGAAAGTGCGGCTCGTGCTCGGCGGAAATAAACGGTATGCCGAAGCTGATGTGTATGACGCGGCTTGACACGATACCGCTCGACAAACCCGTTACTATCGAGCCGATGCGTGCTTTTCCGCCGGTAAAGGATCTGATCACGGACGTATCGTGGAATTACGAGGTAAAGAAACGCATCAAGAAATTTAAGCCGCGCGCTCCCGACGCCGAGGATGGCACCTGGCGAATGCTGCAAGAGGATATAGACCGCGTGCAGGAATTTCGCAAATGTATCGAGTGTTTTCTTTGCCAGGACGTCTGCCACGTCCTTCGCGATCACTCAAAACATGAGGAATTTATCGGCCCGCGATTCCTTGTATATACGGCGGCTCTCGAGATGCATCCGCTCGATACCGAGGACCGAACCCAGGAACTCAAGGATGCTCACGGCATCGGATACTGCAACATTACAAAATGCTGCACCAAGGTCTGCCCGGAAGGCATTACCATCACCGACAATGCTATCATTCCGCTCAAGGAACGTGTCGTGGATGAACATTACGATCCGCTCAAGAGGTTGGTGAGGCTATTTAGAAAAAAATGAAATTTTCTACCGCCGACTGGATCGAAAAAAGAAAGCGTGGGCTAGGACGATTCTTGATATATGACGGCATCCTCATAACCGGCGGCCCTTTTGCTGTCGTTATGCAGATCGTGGGTTATTTTTTGTTCGGCGGCCAATACAATACATTCGGCGAATATTTTAGCGCCTCGAAAACGTGGATCACTTTCTTTCTTCATGCAACTCTGTTTGGCCTCATAATGGGATTTGTGAACTGGCGGCGAAACGAACGGGCGTTTGCAAACCCGGATGCTGATGGGCAAAATAATGCGTAGGAGCTATGTTTGAATTAAAACCTCTCCATCACGATGCCGTCCCCGCGGCGCTCGAAAAAGCCAATCGCTACCGTCTGCTCAATCAGCCTGGCGCGGCTGAGAGTATTTACCTCGACATTCTCGCTATCGACCCTGACAATCAAGAAGCTCTCAAGAACATTGTCCTCGCGATGAGCGACCGTTTTGGCAAAGATTATGCCGTCGGCGACGCACGCATTACCGAGTATGTAACCCGGATCAAGAGCGACTATGAACGCACATATTACACGGGCATAATGTACGAGCGACGAGCCAAAGCGTTGTTGGTGAAAGGCGGCGTCGGCGCATACGAACTTTTCCGCCAGGCGATGGACTGTTTCGAGACGGCTGAGTCGATGCGGCCCGCCGGTAATGACGATGCAATTCTACGATGGAACGGCTGTGCCCGCGTCATTGTTCGCAACAATCTAGAACCGAGGGAAATGGGGCACGATTTTCTTGAGTAGTTCGGTTGCGGCCATACAATTTCTATGCGATATTTTAGACGCTGTAAAAATTCGGTATTTTTTAAATAGTCTTTAGGAGAAAAGTAAAATGGCAGGAAAATTTGAATTAAAAGTCGCTAAGAACGGTAAGTATCACTTTAATCTATTAGCAGGCAACGGCCAGGTAATTCTTTCGTCCGAAATGTATGAAACCAAGTCGGCAGCCGAAAATGGCATAGCGTCGGTGCAGAAAAATGCAGGCGACGATGGCCGTTTTGAACGCAAATCATCGACCAAGGGCGATCCGTATTTCGTGCTGAAAGCAGGAAACGGACAAGAGATCGGTCGCAGCGAAATGTATAAATCGACTTCGTCGATGGAGAACGGCATCGAGTCTGTAAAGAAGAACGCGCCCGGAGCCGCAACGGTTGAAAAGTAGAACCTTCGGAGAATAATTTATTACGCTCGACAATAGCCCTTGCACCTCGCTTGGGCTATTCTTTTCTTAAATTATGAATACAAACAGAACCCGCCTTGGCATCGAACGCCTACTTGATGAAAAGCTTGATCTAATACGTGGCCAGCGCATCGGCTTGGTCTGTAATCAAGCGTCGGTGATGCCCGATACTATTGCCCACGCAGCCGATGTTTTTGGCGCGCGGGACGAGTTTACTCTGACGACCCTGTTCGGCCCGCAGCACGGCATTCGCGGCGAAGTTCAGGACAACATGATCGAGACGCCTCACACGGTGGACGAACGCACCGGCAAGCCTGTCTATTCGCTTTACTCGGAGACGCGCGAGCCGACGGCAGAGATGGTAAAGGACATCGATGCTTTTGTCATCGATCTGCAGGATATCGGCTGCCGCATTTACACGTTTAATTACACGATGGCAAATTGCATGCGAGCCGCCAAGCAATTTGGCAAAAAGGTTATCGTGTGCGACCGGCCCAACCCGATAAACGGCATCCATATAGAGGGCAACATTACCGAAGACGCGTTCAAATCATTCGTAGGCCAGTTTGAGCTGCCGACGCGGCATGGGATGACGTGCGGTGAGCTTGCAAAAATGTTCAACGAACACTTTGAGATCCGATGCGATCTCGAGGTCGTCGAAATGACGGGTTGGAGCCGCGAGATGTGGGGTGACGAGACCGGTCTGCCCTGGGTTTTGCCGTCGCCAAATATGCCGACCGTTGACACCGCTGTCGTATTTCCCGCCACGGTACATATCGAGGGGACTGAGTTGAGCGAGGGCCGCGGCACGACAAAGCCGTTCGAGATAAACGGCGCGCCATTTATCGATCCATACGCGTGGGTTGCGGAGCTTGAGAAGTTTAACTTTGCGGGCGTCGCTTTCCGCCATTGCTATTTCCGCCCGACTTTCCAAAAATGGGCCGGAAAAACCTGTGGCGGCGTCCAGATACACGTCACCGACCGCGATGCGTTTACGCCAGTGATCGTCGGTATCGCGATGATCAAAACGGCGTACGACATGTACACCGACAAATTCGAATGGAAACGCGACGCGTATGAATACGTCTTTGACGTCAATCCGTTCGACGTTGTATGCGGCACCGACAAGATCCGAAAACAGATCGAAGGAGGCGTTTCATTAGCCCAAATCGAGGCGGACTGGGCTGCGGGCGAGGCGGCTTTTGGCGAGGCGAGGAAGCCGTATTTGCTTTATTGATAAGAATTACGATGGTTTGAAATTAATAATATTTTCTGCCATGCCGCGGAATACGAAATAGTGGAACGGCAGGACCGAGTACCAGTATAGGCGGCCTAGCAAGCCCTTGGGCCGGAAAGTTGCAGTTTGTTTCAGATAGTCCTGCCCGTCTTTGCGAACGATCACAAATTCGAGCCAGGCTTCGCCGGGAAGCTTCATTTCAGCATAAAGCAAGAGTCTCTTGTGCGGCTTGTCAGCAACTAGTACGCGCCAGAAATCGAGTGTGTCGCCCGCGTTTATTGCGTTGAGATTGGTTCGACCGCGACGAAGCCCAACGCCACCAAACATCTTGTCCATCACTCCCCTGATCGTCCACAGCCAGTTCGTGTAATACCAGCCACGGTCGCCGCCGATCGACCAGATGTTGTCAAGCACCTGTTCGGCGTCCGTCTCGATCGGCACAATTCGCTCGTCGACAAGGCACCCGTTGACCGGCACCTCTAAATGCTCGCGCAGCGAATTGTCCTTATAGCTCGAAACAAGTGAGTCTTTCCAGCTCGAAACCACGCTGTTCTGCCCTATCTTTTGAAAAGCGAGCCGAACTGCCTCCCGATAGCTGATCGGCTGGATTCCGAGCAGTTTGCCCAGGTCGTTTGGTTTCGCGATGACCTCGACCTTCATGCTATTGACCAGATTAACGGCGAGCCGGTAAGACGTGCTTGTCACAAAGTACAGCCAATACGACGAGAGCTTTGGCGTCATTACCGGAACCGTAAAGATATATCGTTTCAGTCCGCGGACCTCGGCAAATTGCATTAGCATTTCCTTATACGTCATTATGTCCGGGCCGCCAATGTCGTAGGACTGACCGTAGGTTTCCTCGCGCAGCAGAACCCCGGTGAGATATTCCAGCACATTACGGATCGCGATCGGCTGGGTCTTTGTATTCAGCCATTTCGGCGTGATCATTATCGGCAGCTTTTCGGCCAGATCACGGATGATCTCGAACGACGAGCTGCCTGAACCGACGATTATTGCCGCCTTAAGTGACGTCACCGGCACTTTGCTAGTACGCAATATCTCGTCTACCTTTTTCCTTGACGCCAGGTGTTTTGAGAGTTTGTCTTCGTTGGTGATCCCGCCTAGATAAATGATTTGTTTCGCCGATATTTGGTCTATTAACTCAACAAAATTCGACGCGGCGGTTTTTTCGAGTTTTTCGAAACTGGCCGAGTCGTCGTCGCTCATCGAATGGATCAGGTAGTAAGCCGCGTCAATATCCTTTAATGCATCGTTTATCGAAACGTCCTTTAAGAAATCAATTTCAAGGACCGTGACCTTAGGGTGTCCATAAAATCCGTCGCGTGGAAATCTGTCCTTGTCCCTGACTGCGCAAACAACCTCAAAGCCCTGCTCGATAAAAATCGGTAAGAGGCGCTTTCCAATGTAACCGTTGGCACCGGTGAGAAGTACTTTCATTGAGGTTAGTTTACTATTTTACTTCCCGCCTTGCGTCGAGCACCTTTTCGTCGCGCGGCGATAAGCGATATCCCGTCTGGAGGCCTTCGGTTGGGCCGGGGGCTTTTGTTTTGCCGGGGCCGAGTTGCTCGAATTACCCACCGCTGACGGCATTGAAAATATGGATTTCGTTCGTTCTTATTAAAGTCTGCAGACCTTTCAACCGTTTCACATCGTCACTACCGACAAAGATATTGACGTGCTGGCGGATCTCACCTTGTTCATTGAGAACGCGGTCGCGGAGCGCGGTGTGCCGCTGCCAAAGCGAGTCCAGAACATCATTGACCGTAGCATAATCACCCCCGAGAACCACCTCGACCTCACCGCCGGAGAACGGTTTTAGGTGACCGCTAAGATGGACGGTGACGGACATTAGATCGTGTAGGCCTTGACGCAGCAGATCTCGGGCAGTGAGCCTTCGATCAGTTTCCATGAATCGCCGTCGTTCGACGAGCCAAATAGCTTTCCGTTCTTAGTGCCAAAAAATATGTTATCTCCGACTGAAGCGACCGAATCACGAAGAATGACTTCGTATGCGTTCTTTTGCGGCAGGCCTTTTGTCAGCGGCTGCCACGATTTGCCTTCGTCACGGCTGCGATAGACGCGAAGTTTGCCATCGCAAGTGTAACGGACGCCGTCGGAGTCGAGCGGCACGATAAACACCGATCCACTATCGCTGACGGTCAGGCCAAAGCCGAAATTTGACGGCAGCCCGTTCTCAATCTCCTGCCACGTGGTGGCTCCGTCGCGGCTGCGATAGACGCCGTGGTGATTCTGCAAATAGTATGTGTTCGTTTTCTTTGGATGACGGGCGATCTTGTGGACGCATTGGCCGAATTCGGGATACGGGTCGGGGAGGAAATATGCCTTGACACCAGTGTTAGTCACCTTCCAACTCTCGCCGGCGTCCGCCGATTGGTAGACGCCGCCGGTCGAGATGGCGATCTTGATGTCGTTCGGGTTTTTGGCGTCAGTGACGATCGTGTGCAGGCAAAGACCGCCAAAACCGGGCGTCCATTTTTTGCGATGTGGGTGTTTCCAAAGGCCCGCGTTCAGCTTCCACGTTGAACCGCGGTCGTATGATTCGAATAATGCAGCTGGCGCGACGCCGACATAGAGCGAATCTGCGTGGGCACCGGGAGCGATCTGCCAAATATTCTCAAGCGATTTCTTTGTATTCGCGGGCATCTTGATCCGCATCCTCTCGGGCGCGTCCCACGTTTTGCCCATGTCTGTCGATTTGCAAAGCTCTGCACCAAAGTGCCAACTCGTCGGGGCCGCCCAGATTTCGTTGCGGCCTTTTCGTTGATCGAAAAATGCCGCGTAAACCGCACGCCCCGGAAAGTGCGGCCCGTCGACCGACCACTTGCCATCGCCGCCACGACGTAAAATAAACAGCCCTTTCGCGGTCCCGACCAATAGCAAAGTACCTTTTACAGCCATAAACCTAACCTCCTCAGGAGTTTACAACATTCTTAATTTCAACATTCTTATTACGTAAATCGATTCCGCCCTCAAGGGACGATTTGAGATTGGCAAGATAAAACGTCCAACCGTAGGAACAATCAACGTATATATTGCGGTCTTTGTCCTCGGGAATTCGGCTCTGGGTGAGCTCGACAACAGTTTCGCCAACTTCGTCTTTGATCGTACCAGTGACGAGGCAATTTTCGGTGAATGTAAAAGCGAAATGGTCGAGTCCGTTCGCCTCGGTGACAATGCCAGTTTCGCTGACATCGTCCAGATAGCCGTGCCAACGCCAGAGATACGAATCGCCGGCCTCGACCTCATGGTCACCCTTTTTCGGTTTGCCGTCATTACCGACGTATTCGGCCGATCGGAGAAACCAACTTTCGATCTGCGACGGAACCGCCCACGCTTCGTAAATAGCACGTGTTGGATGGTTGACGGTTATCCGTCGCGTAAAACTGCTCCAGTCTCTAGGCATTCGCCGCGTTTGTTTAGAACCAGCTCTTTTTGCCGCCGAGCAGCCCGCCGAGCACGCCGCGGACGAGCTTGGTCCCAAGCTGCCGGCTGATGCTGCTTGTGGCGGAGCGGACCGCGCTTTTACCGATCGATTCCCAAACCGAATCGGGAGCTCTTGCCGCTGATCGCTCGGCTTTTGCTTCCGTTTGGGCTTGTTTCGCGGCCGCCTCAGCTTCGGCTATCTGTTGTTGTTCGGCGATTCTGGCATCAGATTTGACCTTAAGCATTTCGAAGGCCGATTCGCGGTCGATGGCGGTCTCATAAACCCCTGCGACCAACGAGCTTGCTACCAACTGCTGCCTCTGCTCCGGTGTGATCGGACCGATATGGCCGAGCGGCGGCACGACGAATGCCCTGTCAACGATCGTCGGAATTCCCTTTTCGTCGAGTGTCGAGATCAAGATCTCGCCAACGCCAAGCTCGGTAATAACGGTTTCGGTGTCGAGTTTCGGATTAACGCGAAATGACGACGCGGCGGCCTTAACGCCCTTCTGCTCTTGCGGAGTGTACGCCCGCAAAGCGTGCTGGAAACGGTTGCCAAGTTGGGCGAGTACCTTTTCAGGGATGTCGGCCGGATTTTGCGTCACAAAATAGACGCCGACGCCTTTTGACCTGATGAGTCTAACGACTTGCTCGACCTTATCAGTGAGAGCCTGCGGCGCGTCGCTAAACAGAAGATGCGCCTCGTCGAAAAAGAAAACGAGCTTTGGCTTATCGAGATCGCCCGCCTCAGGCAAGGACTCGAAAAGCTCAGACAGCAGCCACAACAGAAATGTAGAATAAAGCTTTGGTGCCTGAACAAGCTGATCGGCGGCCAGCAGATTGAGCACGCCTTTGCCACCCGACGACTGCATAAAATCGTCCAGCTTTACGGCAGGTTCGCCGAAGAAAAGATCCCCGCCCTGCTCGTCGATCTGCAACAGACCGCGTTGGATCGCACCGACCGACGCCGATGATACATTACCGTATTGCAGCGTCAATTGCTCGGCACTCTCGCCGACGAATTGCATCAACGACTGTAGATCTTTGAGATCAATAAGCAGCAGGCCGTTATCGTCAGCGTATTTGAACGCGATCGAGAGAACGCCCTCCTGCGTTTCGTTGAGCTGCAATAGGCGCGCGATCAGCAGCGGCCCCATTTCGCTCACGGTCGCTCTAAGCGGATGCCCCTGTTTGCCAAATACATCCCAAACCGTTGCCGGGAACTTTTCGAAAACCGGTTCGATACCCAGCATTTTGTTGCGGTCATCGACCTTTGTATTGCCACCGCCGATCTGCGTCACACCGGTCAGATCGCCTTTGATATCGGCCATGAATACCGGAACGCCGCGTTGGCTAAATCCCTCTGCTAGTCGCTGAAGAGTCACGGTCTTTCCCGTTCCGGTGGCTCCGGTGATAACCCCGTGGCGATTGGCCATGTTTGTGAGTAGATGAAATTCGCCTTCGGTATTTTTGGCGACGAGAATTGGTTCAGTCATATATTTTATTTTCTTCCTTAAAGATCTTTGTCTTAGATGTCTAAAATTCGATTAGTCTACTATAAAAATTAACACTTTTCGTATTTCCAGTTCCGCCGCTTGCCCTCCGCAAGCCACTCCAAAGTGGTCGCGAGCCGTTTGTCCCGCGTTGCGTCGGTCTTGGCCTCGGCAATCCATTCGGCGTACTCCTTTCTGCAACTCGGTGGAAAGCCGTTGAACGTTTCTGCGGCCTTTTCATTTTGAGCAAGAGCCTCGAGCAGTACTTCCGGAATAACCAGTTCTTTCTTTTCAGACGCTGGTTCCGACTTATTCACTTTGATACCCGCGTCGTTAAGCTTGATCGCATCGGCAATCAACTTTTTCATAGTCGCGTCGTTCGGCAGATCGGCAAGCTTGGTGATCCGCCCAAAGCTGCCCATCGCATTTCGCTCGGCCGGAAACGCATCCGTTTCAAGAAGTGACTGCTTCCAAAATCCGAAGGCACAATGTTCCTTGAATGCAGCCATGCTACAGAGCATTCCCTTGTAGTCAAAGTGCGGAAAGCTCCATTTCTTTTTCTCTTCAACATCCGGACAGACCTCATGAACGAGAGCCCGAATGTGTTTTAAGATCGGCTGCGCGAATTCGGCAGATCGTTCGATATAAGCGTCAACCCACGGGTCGGTCTTCGGCATAACACAATCTCCTGATAATTCATTTGATCGTCGATATTATATACGATTCTCCTTACGAATAACCAATTTTAAGCCCGACCATTTATTGTCGACCGCGCAAACCTTTATATCGACTAGTCCGAGCGGAAAGGCCGCCTCTCGCACGATGTCCTCAGTGATCTCGGTCGGGAGTTTCGCTGCCTTTTTGTACCACGATACCCAGATCGAGCCGTCCTGCTTGATCGTACGGACACATTCGGCGAGTCTAAAGAAAAGCTCCTCCCGGCTGTTGGTGAAAAGGTGGATTAGGTCAACGTCCCAATGGATTTTGTCCGAGAGCGTAATTGTGTCAGGAATCGGACCGAGAAGTTCTCGGTAGTTATCGGGCGCGTTTATCGTGAGAATATCAAAGCCATCCTTTATTCCGAGCTTCTGCGCCAGCGGCGTCCCTGAATATCCTGCCGTCATAATAAAAACAACTTACCACATTGACGACACGGAAAATCGGATAGCTCAATGATACGGTAAAAGAATTCTGTCAAAAATTTCATTTACTAAACCGGAGATCTATGCAGCTGAACCCGCGTTAGGAGTGGTTTTTGATTAGAATCCACTTTGGAGATGTACCTCTCAAAACCACATTTTGCACCGCGTTATTGGTTAATTAGTTGCAAGTATTTTATAATCAGCAGTTTTGGATATTTGCTGGGCTTTACATCAATTTGTATACAGCTCAACTTAATCGAGTAAGTTTGCGTCCGGCGATCGGCGGAAACAAAAAATATAAACAATATGAACAGTTACGTAATTTATTTAGCTCCCGCATTAGGGATTTTGGGACTGGTGGTAATGGCCTTTAAGTCGGCTTGGGTAAGCAAACAAGACGCCGGCGATCCGAAAATGCAGGAGCTTGCGGGCCATATTGCCGATGGAGCGATGGCGTTCTTGAAAGCCGAGTGGAAAGTACTCAGTATATTCGTTTTGTTCACCGCGGTTCTGCTGGCATATTCAGGAACGATCCACGAGGTGAATGGCAAAGAGATTCACTCCAGTTGGCTGATCTGCGTCGCATTCATAATCGGCGCGGTCTTTTCGGCGACGGCAGGATATATCGGGATGAAGGTTGCGACCAAGGCAAACGTCCGCACGACGCAAGCGGCCCGCACCAGCTTGAAACAGGCGTTAAAGGTTTCATTCACGGGTGGAACCGTAATGGGCCTGGGGGTCGCCGGTCTGGCAGTGTTGGGTTTGGGCGGATTGTTTATCGTTTTCCTTTCCGTGTTTGCGGGATTGGGAGCAAATACTGTAAAAACAGCGATTGAGGTACTGACCGGTTTCTCATTGGGTGCAGAGTCGATCGCGTTATTTTCACGTGTGGGCGGCGGTATCTATACAAAAGCGGCTGACGTCGGAGCCGATCTCGTCGGCAAGGTAGAAGCCGGAATTCCAGAAGATGATGTCCGTAATCCCGCTACGATTGCCGACAACGTCGGAGACAACGTTGGTGATGTGGCCGGTATGGGCGCCGACCTGTTTGGTTCATATGTCGCGACGATCTTGGCAACGATGGTACTGGGACAAGAGATCATTGTGCGCGACTCTTTTGGCGGTATGTCGCCCATCTTATTGCCGATGGTGATCTGCGGATTGGGAATCGTCTTTTCTATCATCGGAACCTTTTTAGTCAGGATCAAGGATGATAAATCAAGCGTTCAGAATGCGTTAAACCTCGGAAACTGGGCGTCTATATTACTGACCGTTGTGGCTGCGTATTTTGTCGTGATGTGGATGCTGCCTGATGGCCCGCTCACGTCGCGTACTAGTACCTTTACAAAGACGGGCGTTTTTATGGCGATCGTCGTTGGTTCGATCGTCGGCGCTATTATGAGCATCGTCACGGAATACTACACGGCGATGGGTAAAAAGCCCGTGATGTCGATCGTTCGGCAGTCGTCCACGGGACATGCTACGAACATCATCGGTGGCTTAGCCGTAGGTATGAAATCCACCGTAATTCCAATATTGACCTTGGCCAGCGGTATCATGGCGTCTTACTATTTCGCGGGATTGTACGGCGTGGCGATTGCCGCGGCAGGTATGATGGCGACAACCGCAATGCAGTTGGCGATTGATGCTTTCGGTCCGATCGCAGACAACGCCGGCGGTATTGCCGAGATGAGTCAGCTGCCACCGGAAGTACGTGAGCGTACAGATAACCTTGACGCAGTTGGTAACACCACGGCAGCGACGGGCAAGGGATTTGCGATCGCCTCAGCAGCCCTGACCGCATTGGCATTGTTTGCTGCGTTTGTCGGTATGGCAGGTATTGATCGAATTGATATTTACAAAGCGAATGTGTTGGCCGGTTTATTTGTCGGCGGAATGATCCCGTTCATCTTTTCGGCATTGTGCATTCAGGCGGTAGGCCGAGCGGCGATGGATATGGTGCAGGAAGTCAGACGCCAGTTCCGCGAAATCCCGGGCATCATGGATTACACGGCTCAACCCGAATACGAAAAATGCGTGGCTATTTCTACCAAAGCATCCTTGCGTGAAATGATGATGCCGGGAGCCATCGCGCTGATCACGCCGGTGCTGGTCGGATTCACATTCGGTCCCGAAGTTTTAGGCGGTTTATTGGCAGGTGTCACTGTGTCCGGTGTATTGATGGGAATTTTCCAGTCAAATGCAGGCGGCGCGTGGGACAATGCGAAAAAATCCTTTGAGAAAGGCGTCGAGATCAACGGCGAAATGCACTATAAAAAATCTGAGCCGCACAAAGCGTCGGTTACAGGCGATACGGTCGGCGATCCGTTCAAAGACACGTCCGGCCCCTCGATGAATATCCTAATTAAATTGATGTCTATCGTTTCGTTGGTGATCGCACCTTATATTGCGGGCATCGGCCAGTAATATTGATATATCATTCTTAAAATTGAAATCAAGCCGATTACAGCAAGTATCGGTATAGCAATTAAGATAGCCAGGATGAGATACATTACTATCGAATCACTCAGCGACTCTTCCTGGCTTTCTTCAACTATTTCGTCCACGCGCTCAAAGGACGAAAAATCGGTTGAAGAATCTTTTGTAATCAGATATTCAGTATCGACTTCTATTAAGCGAGATTCGCTGTCGCTTGTTTGTTGAGGGGCAAAGGCTGCCTTAAGAAACTCAACTCCTATCCGCAGGTAGCCATTTTGTGTAGCTGTAACATATAAATCATTCGGATCACAACTATCTATGCGAACAGCAGCATCAACTTTAGAGATGCCTCGATCAAGTTCTTCAATTTTTTTCTGAATCTCAACCAGTTCCATAACTAAGACATTAGCCCTATAAACCTTTCAAACAAATACTCCGAGTCGTGTGGGCCGGGAGCTGATTCGGGATGATACTGAACAGAGAAAACCGGCAGGGATTTGTGCCGCAGACCGGCAACCGTCTTGTCGTTGAGGTTAATGTGAGTGACTTCGACATCGGCGGGCAGGCTGTCGGCGTCGACCGCGAAACCGTGGTTGTGCGACGTGATCTCGATCTTGCCTGTCGTCAAATCCTTGATCGGCTGGTTGCCGCCGCGGTGGCCGAATTTAAGTTTATAAGTTTTGCCGCCAAACGCCTCGCCGATGAGTTGGTGGCCGAGACAAATGCCGAACATCGGCGTTTCGCTTGCCATTAGTCTCTTTATCTCTTCGACGACCGCCGTCATCGACGCTGGATCGCCGGGGCCGTTTGAGAGAAAGATGCCGTCGGGCTTGAGTGCCATCGCCTCGTCCGCCGTTGTATCCGATGGAACAACCGTGACGCGACAGCCGAACTTGGCAAACTCACGCAGACTGTTAGTTTTGACACCAAAATCATAAGCGACAACGTGATATTTCTCTTCTGCAGTCGCCGGATAGTTGTACTCTTCAGCAGCCGTGACAGAACTCGCGAGTTCGCGATTAGCCATTTCGGGCGAGGCGAGAACTCGACTCAATAATGATTCAGCGTCTAGATCAATGGTCGATATGGCGGAACGCATCGCTCCCTTGTCGCGTATATGGCGGACGAGCGCCCGCGTATCTATATGTTCGATGCCGACGATATTGTTGTTTCGAAGATAGTCCTGGAGCGACATCGTCGAACGAAAATTGGATGCGACGCGGCTTGCTTCGCGAACAACGAAACCCTCTACCCACGGTCGCCTCGATTCGACATCCTCAGTATTTGTGCCGTAATTGCCGATCAGTGGATAGGTCATGCAAACGATCTGTCCGGCGTAGCTTGGGTCGGTTAGTATCTCCTGATAGCCGGACATCGACGTGTTAAAGACCATTTCACCAAATGCCTCGCCACTGGCGCCAAACGACGCACCCTGGAAAGTGCGCCCGTCCTCGAGCACCAAGATCGCCTTTGTTGTGTGCTGCATCAAATCTTTAATTTACCGCTCGTCGTCGGCACGGAGATCTTCTTTATTGGCCGGAGTTAACGGTACTCCATTTTGATATTCGCCATGCTCGAGAAAGCCAATATTCGATGGCTTCCAGTATCTGAAAAAAGCTTTGCCGTAAATGTATTTTTCGGGCACGAGCCCCCAGTAGCGCGAATCCGACGAATTATCCCGATTGTCGCCCATTACAAAATAATGATGTTCCTCGACCTTTTTTGGCGGTGTACTCGGCAGCGACTGGTTATAGTCTTTGTCAAGATAATCTTCGTTTAGCTCCTTGCTGTCAACAAAAACCTTGCCGTTACGAATCTCAACCATCTCGCCAGGCAGTCCGATCACGCGTTTTACATAGCTTTTATCAGGGTCATTTGGGAACCAAAAAACAACGATATCTCCGCGTTCGATATGTCCCCAACTGATGCTCTGGATCTTATAGTAAACGAGTTTATTTACCAACAGACGTTCGCCGTCGTGCAGCTGAGGCAGCATTGACGTACCCTCAACAACGACCGGCTGCACGAAAAAAACGCCGAAAAGTATAAAGACGACGATGATCAAAAATATATCCCGGATCAACTTAAAGCCCTCAGACCAAAGGCCTTGACGTGATTCCCGAGCCAGTCGGGTCACCGCGATATCACGATCATCCGATATCGAAACAAATCCGAAGTCTGATTGGTTTTTCTTACGAAAATCTAACATAATCAAGGCATTTAGACGTACAATGCCGCGGTTTGGTTGACCATCCCGGCTCCAACTTAATCATCGGCCCTGACGGCTCACTTTGTCAAAAGAAATTCGCATATGAATGACGCCATTCGATCGCTCTTTCCTGCAACCAGACATTTAACCTATCTAAATAGCGCCGCGGTCTCACCGATCCCGACCACCGCGATCGAAGCGATAAATTCACAGCTAGCGGATGTCGCCGCAAACGGCTCGGCCCATTATCAAGACTGGGTGGACACCAAAAACCGTGCCCGGGGCCTTATAGCCGGGATGCTAAAGGTGCGCCCCGATCAGATCGCCTTCTTGCGAAACACGTCGGACGGATTCGCGTCGATAGCAAACGGATTACGGTGGAGTGCGGGTGACAACATCGTCAGCTTTGAACGCGAATTCCCCTCAAACTACTACGCTTGGCGACGAATCAGGGACGAATTCAACGTCGAATTGCGTCTCTGCCCCGAACGCGACGGCCGCATAGATCTGGCCGAATTAGCCTCGCTTATAGATTCGAGTACAAAGGTAGTAGCCATTAGCTCGGTGCAGTTCGCGTCGGGCTTTAAGGCCGACCTCGAGAGTATCGGACGTGCAGCTCGCGCCGTCGACGCCCTTTTCTGCGTTGACATTATTCAGGGTTTTGGTGCGATGCCGTTTGATCTCCCGGCGCAGTTTGTCGATGCGGCGTGCGGCGCGAGCCACAAATGGCTCTGCGCGCCGGAGGGTTGCGGAATGATATTTCTATCGGACCGAGCCCGCCAACGGGTAGATCCGACACTCGTCGGCTGGATCAGTGTCGAGACGCCGTGGGACTTTGAGGACCGAGAACAAAGTTTTAAGCCGAATGCCCTCGCGTGGGAAAGCGGAACGGGTTGCTCGTCGCTGTTCTATGGCCTTGAGCAAAGCCTAAAACTCCTCCACGAAGCTGGTGCAGAAAATATCGAGCGCCACCTCGACCAACTCTCAGAACATCTTTGTGACAGTCTTGGCGGAAAAAATTACGAGATAGTCAGCTCTCGCCGCCCGGGCGAAAGATCTCAAATAGTCTGTATCAAACATTCCAACGGTCTGACATCAAACCAGATTGCCGAACAGCTTGAAAATGAAAAGATCATCGTCAGCCCACGTGGTGACCGCCTTCGCATCGCACCGCATTTTTATAACAATATTGAGGATATAGAACGGCTGATAAGTGCTTTGCCTTAGATCGCGGTTCAGTCTTTCAACAGTCGTTCAGGCAGGACCTCGGGTGTAAAACCGTCCAGATTTAGCCGCGTCATCCCGCCGGCGTCCGTAAAGGTCGTGAGTTTTGACCTTTTACCGTCACGAAAGTAAAAGAAAATCCATCCGGAGATCACACCGCCGACAATCGCCACGCCCATTCCAATTAAGATGACGAAGAGCGTTGACATAAAAATGTTCGCGGTCGTCAGGACGAATGCCCGCTCCGCGCTGATGAGAAACGGATTATTTCCGAGCCACTGCACCTGCTTTTCGTATTTGACCTGATCGAGCAATGCGTTGGCCGCTACGGTGTCCGAGACGTCAAATACCAACGCATTGTAGTTGCCGATACGACGATAAAGCGTTGTAGGGTCGCCAGCTTCAGACAAAAACTCAGAGAATTTGGCATCAGCGTCCACCGAGCCCTGCGGTGAGGCAAATTCGAGTATCAAAAGCTTGCCTGCATCATAGGGCGCAGTGACGGCCTCAGTTCCGGCAGAAAAATCTATCAGATCGAGGATCGGCCGCTCACCAAGCGCCGTTTTGAGCTCTACAATACTTTTTGCAAAAGTCGTCCGGCCTCGAACGCTCTCCCATTCCGGCAAATGCTTGATAAGCACGGGAATTCCGTCGACTTCCGAAACTTCCTGACTTTTGTACGGTACCGAACCGACTGCTTGCCCGTAAGCACCTAAACTGGTCATACAGGCCAGAAATATTGCGGCGACAATGCGTTTGAAATATATTTTGGGCAAATCCACGATCATTCGGCAGATACGGGCGGTGTCATATTTTAGGTGTAAATCTTAACATTCTTTTCGGTATAAGGTGGCATGATGAACGCTAAATTTGATACACCAAATCGTGTACCCTATGACGCAATCATCGCACGGTTAGGTTTAAACATCCGTTATTTGATGACATTCGAATACAGATATATGCCCGAGAAGATTGAACAAATAATGGTCTCAGGCTTGATTTAGCCAAAGTCTCAGCGTACATCATGACCTTTGGCACGGCAATTGAGATGTACTCGGCGATGGGGGGAATTACAATGACAACAGATACGTTAAACTTTCCGGTATTTCATAGTGAACAGGGTGTAGAAACAGACGAGGTTCGTTTTTTTCTCGATGGTTCAATAGCCAACGTTGACAAAGCAACCGATCTACAGCTTGCCCGATCAGCGGCACAGGGTGATATGGGTGCATTTGAGGAGATCTACAAACGTCACCACCGACGCGTGTATTCGATCTGTATGCGGATGCTGCAAAGCCCGTCCGAGGCCGAAGATCTGACTCAAGACACGTTCATACAGCTTTATCGCAAGATCGGCAGCTTTCGGGGCGACTCGGCATTCACGACGTGGCTCCACCGCATGACGGTTAATCAGGTCCTTATGCATTTTCGCAAGCGGACCGTGAAATATGAAAAGACTACCGAGGAAGGCGAAACACCGGTCCAAATGGTTGCCGGAACCGCGAACCCCGAACGTATGCGGATCGTCGATAAGATCGCGCTCGACAATGCGATCGAGCAATTACCAAAGGGTTATAAAAATGTATTTGTCCTGCACGATGTTGAGGGTTTCGAGCACGAAGAGGTCGCCCGCATCCTAGGTTGCTCGGTTGGCACGTCGAAATCGCAACTTCACAAAGCGCGGCTCAAACTGCAAAAGCTTCTGAAAAAGAAGGCTAATCCGAGGCTCGTGGGCGCCAGCGCCTAGTGATATCACAACAATGCTACTTAAAGGCTTTCCGGAGAAGGGAGGCCTTTTTCAGTCCGTAATTTTAATGCGAATATTCCGCCGCTCAAGCTCGGCAACAAACTTCTCAGGATCGATCGCCTTTTCCTGTGGCGTCGCACCACGTACGAGCACGTCACCGCTCGCCATCATTTGGGCGATGATTGAGGCCGGAAAAGCGGTCGTCCGCATCATCGCGCTCATACCTGTTGATTCGTCTTGTTTATCGACAATGTCGTATCGCCGCCGTTTCGTTTGGCTGCCTTTCGTTCCGACGAAATCGAGCCGCACGAGTACGTAATCCGGGCCGTCGGCAGGCAGGTGTTTTTGCAGCAGTTCGCCGAAAACCTTTCGCGGTTTTACCTTTTGAAAATCAACGACGATCTCTTCGCTCGAACACAACCCGAGATCGATCATCGTCTTGAATTTATCGCAGTGGCCGGCGTAGCGGATCGTCTTGTAATCAAGCTCGCGAATCTTGCCTAAAAACGTGTTCGTCAATGTCGATGTCCCGCCCGATGTTTGAAATGCCTCGAGCGGCGGGAAACCTTCGAATGATAATTCCTCGATCTCGGTCATTGAGTCAACCTCGGTAATTTTGCCGTTTCTGATAACCCGTGCGACCTCTACGTATTCATTTATCAAACCCTCGACCGAAAAAACGAGCTGGTAATCTAACGGCGGCTGCGGATCCTGCGGCAGGCCTCCGACGCGGATGTGAATCTCGTCGACCGTATCGAATCTTGCTGTGCCGTGCATAGCGAGGATCGAGACCATTCCCGGAGCTAGGCCACAGTCCGGAATGATATTGAGGCCTGCGGCTTTTGCGTCGGCATCAAGCGCAAGTTGCTCATCGACGACGTAATTGTTGCCGCCAAGATCGCAGAAGTTTGAGCCCGTCTCGATCGCAGCTTTTGAAAGCGAGGCGTTGTACCAGTAATTGACGCACGAGATGACCGAGTCGTGTCCGCGCATCAGCGCGACGACATCCGCGTAGCTCGCCGCGTCTATCTGACGTGCGTCAATACGCGAATTACCAACCGCTTCGGCAACCGCCTTGGCCTTTTTCAGATCAAAATCCGCAACCGTCACCCGCTCAACGTCGGGCGAATTATTTATTAAATCAAAAACGGCGCCGTGTCCCATACGTCCGGCGCCGAGCACTAATATCTTCATGTCGCGTTTACCAATCGTCTGTTTCCTCCGGTTCCTGAGCCGCTATGGTCGCTGCCGCAAATTCAAAAACCTTTTTTTTCCACACTCGCAGGTTATCGGTTAGTTGAAGCGCGGCCTGAGGATGAGCGGCATTACGCTCGAGCCGGATGACCTCTGCCGAGACCGAAACTTCGTCATCCGGGTTTTCGGTCACTGTTAAATAAACCTTGCCGCCGACCCGAGGCAGTTCCCTTGGCAAGTAAACAAGCGTGCCCAGCAGCCCTACGTTTTCAGTCAAACCCTCTTGGATGACCTCTTTGCCGTTTTCATCTTTCCATCGGACTCGAATTGGAAATGAAATCACGTGCCGACCGCCGTCGCGTCTTTCCCGCATAAGTTATTCCTCTAAAACCATCGGCGTTTGTCGCCGGAAACGCTTCCGAATATACCGAACTCAACCTCTCAAGTCTAGCAAAATCCAAAAAAACTTGACACGCGTAAGCCCCTTTAATTCAGCAATTGCATATAACATAAGGGGTTGCGGTCTTGCGCCGGGTGGACACATACGGCAAAACCTGCTAGCATCATATTATGTTTCGGCCATCGCGGTACGAAAACAGGTGGAAATAAATCCCCCGAAACAGTCTTCGTTTTATACGAGTAGTGGCTGATGACCAAAATCTCAGACACTATTTTTGCGTTTAAACGAGGTACGAATAATTGGAGAATAAATAATGAAAAATCTCGTTAGAGGAGGCTTGGTTTCGTTGATATTAAGTTTGTTTGTTGTATTTATTTACGCACAAACCGACACGACGGACAAAGCCATCGTAATAGCGAATGATTCGCTGGGCAAAATTGATAATAATATTTCTGATAATGATTTAGTTATAAATACAGCAAACGACGATAATAAAAAATTAGTTAAGACAACCGCATCAGTAAAAGCAACGGGTGCAGGAGCAAGCCGCGGAGCGTTTTCCGCAACCGCATACTGTCTCCAGGGCAAGACCGCGATGGGTCATGGCGTTCGCCGTGGAATCATCGCAGCTGACCCGCGTGTGTTAAAGCTCGGTTCGAAAGTAGTTGTCAACGCAGGAGCTTGGAGCGGAACCTATTTAGTTTCCGACACAGGCGGAGGCATTAAGGGAAAGAAGATAGATATCTGGGTTCCCGGCTGTGCCGAAGCTAGAAAGTTTGGACGCAGAACCGTTCAGGTATTTTCCGCACAATAATAAAACAAGATATTTATTTAATTATATTTAATACGACGCCTCGATTGATCGGGGCGTTTTTTTTGACTCTATCGACCACGTCCCACGCTTGCGGTGTTCGATTCAATCGGTAGCTTCCAATTCCTCTTCGAGCAGCTGCCGTTCGTAGAGGTCGGCGTATTCACCGTCGAGCTTAAGCAATTCCTCGTGGGTGCCGCGTTCGATTATGCGGCCGTCGTGGAGGACGCAGATCAAGTCGGCGTCGCGTATGGTCGAAACGCGGTGCGAAACTATAAGCGTCGTTCGATTGGCGCGAACGTCGCGTAGATTGTGGAGTATTGTTTCCTCCGTATAAGTGTCGACAGCCGATAGCGAATCGTCGAGGATCAATATCCGGGGATCGCGCATCACGGCTCGGGCAATGGCCGTTCGCTGCTTTTGCCCGCCGGAAAGGGTTATGCCGCGTTCGCCTACAAGCTGCTCATAACCGCCGGGAAATTCCTTAATGTCGTCCGCAAGGCCGGCGATCCGGGCGGCGTCTTCGACGGTTAATTGAGAATTGAGAAGTGAGAATTGAGAATCTGAAGAATCTCTTACACTTTCAATTTTCAATTTTCCATTATCAATTCCAAACGCGATGTTCGCGGCGAGCGTGTCGCTAAACAGAAACGTCTCCTGCGGCACAAAACCAACCGACTTCCTGAGTTGCGCGAGCGGGTAATGCCGGACCGGCAGATCGTCAACAAGGATGCTGCCGTCCGAAGCATCGAGCAGTCGCGGGATAAAGCTTACCAACGTAGATTTGCCACTCCCGGTTTTTCCAACAAATGCGATCGTCTTGCCCTGCTCGATCACAAGGTTAATGTCCACGAGAACCGGCTTACCGTTGTACGCAAAATTGAGACCGCGAAACTCGATCTTTCCCCGTATTTCGGTCTGTTCACGGGTGCCGTCGGCGTCTTTGATGGCCGGCTCGGCCTCGAGTATTGCGTTAAACCGTTTAAGCGAAGCTGTGCCGCGTTGGTAAAGGTTCACGACATAGCCGAGGGCGATAAGGTACCAGATCATCCGTTGCAGATAGAGAATAAACGCCGTAAAGTCACCGGCGGTGATCTCGCCACGAACGGCCATCGGCACACCGACAGCGACAATGATGACAAAGCCGAGGCCGATGAAGAAGAAAAGCAGAGGACGCATCGCGGCGGCGTATTTCACGAGCCGCAGGTTTTGCGCGGCGTATTCGCGGTTCAAAACTTGAAATTGCTCGATCTCGGCGTCCTCCTGTGCGTAAGCACGGACAACGCGTACACCCGTCAGGTTTTCCTGAGTACGGGCGGTAATATCGGAAAAATACTCTTGAATCTTCTCGAACCGCTTGTGTATTCGCTCGCCCAAAAACTTCACCGTCAGTGTCACAAGCGGCATTGGGATGAGCAGCAACAGCGTGAGGCGGACCGAGATATTGAGCATTATCGGTAAGCTTATGCACAAGGCAAATACGGCCTGAAAACTGTAGAGGATCATCGGCCCGACGATCTGTCGGATGGCAGCGAGATCATTTGTGGCCCGCGCCATAAGATCTCCGACGCGATTGGTCTGAAAGTATCCGAGCGGTTGATCGACGAGCGATGCATAAAAATCGCGCCGCATATCAAACTCGATATGACGCGACGTATTTATTAGCAGTCTTCGCTGAAGAAACAAGAATATTCCACTTCCAAAACTGATACCTAGGATGACAAGCGGGTAATAGATTATCTTTTCGCGCGTGATCTCTAGGCTCAGGTCGTCGAGCGCCTTACCGACCATATACGGGATGAACAGACCAAAAGCCATCGAGCACAAGATGCAAAAGATCCCGGCAATGATCGTCCACTTGTACGGTTTGAAATAGCGTGAAAATTTCTTGAGCTGTTCCACTAGACTCTGGTATAGGTCGAAACCGCCGTAGCGATGTGTTTCCCGTCTTCGTTTACGACGTCAGCAGACACCGTAAATATGCGTTTGCCGGCTCGCACAACCTTTGCGGTGCACGTAAACGTGCCTGTAATATGCGGCCGCAGATAGTGAACGGTTAGGTCAATGGTCGCCGTCGCTTCATCGATCGCGAGCCGCGTCCGAACCGCAAATGCCATCGCAGTATCGATAAGCGTGGCGGTCACGCCGCCGTGCAAGACGCCGCTCGGCTGCCGTAGATCGTCCCGCATCTCGATTTTGATCACGGCCATATCAGGCTGCAGATCGACTAGTTCCATTCCGATCAGCTTAGAAAACGGCAGGCTGTGAAGCGCTGTTTCGGCAAATGCGCGTTGTTCGGGCGTTATCTCGTGTCGTTTTCGATCGTCAGACATACCGGCGCTATTTAAGGTCGCTGAGCGCCTTTTTTATTTCCTCGATGGAGACTTTCTTAAAGTCCTTAGGCACGGCGAACAGAGTCTCGTCGACATCGGTTTTGAATCCGGACAATGTGACCGTCATTTGGAGCGTTCGATCGGTTCCCGTTCCTTTATATATAGCAATTTGCTTATTTTCATTGAGATCATCAGATCAATTCGATTTTAACATAGTGAGGGCGTTGGGCTTCGGGTGCGGTTGAGCGGCTAAGGTTTTGACGCACGATATTCGTCCCACGACACTTTGCGGTAGCCGGCCGGAATCGCGAAAACGCTGCCGTCGACATCCAATTTCACATTCCTGATCTCGTAAACGTATGAGACCTGATTGTCGTCCGCTTTACCCCCAAAGAACTCCTGCCTGACGATCATTCCGCTTGCTTCGTCAACGTATATAAGGATGTCGCCTTTTGAAGATTCGGTCTCGCGGATCTTGTATTTTCGTAAAGCACCGTCAAGGCCAAGATCGTCGAAATCACGATATTCTTTGCCTCTGAATATGTTCACCGTCAATTCATTGATCGGAGCGGCGTCCGACTCGGCCGCGTCTACAGCAGCATATATTTTTTTGCGGTGATCGATTTGATAGAGTCGGTCAGTTTTCAAGTGTGAAACGACCAATCCGTTGGCTCCGACGACATCTAATCGCCACTGGTCGGCCTTGCGCACAATAAACCATTTCTTTTCGAGCTGGCCCGTTGTGACGACCACCTCGCCCTGATAGACGTCGGGCTCAATCGTAGAGAACGGAAACTCACTTTTTGTCTCAGCGGTCAGAGAAATCGGCTTGTTTCTATTTGCGCCCGACGAACCACAGGCTTGAAATAGGGTCGCAAAAAAAAGTATGAGAAGGAAAGGATTTCGCGGGTTTGACAAAAACATCGGAGTCTTTAAATTCTAACATAACGGTTTGAATGGACAATAACGACAATAATTTACGGTCCTGGCAGCGACGTTTTCTTTTGGGCGCGGGTGCGATCGCCCCGCTCGTTCCGTTTTTATTGGTGCAGGGACAGGTCACGCGTTGGAAAGTCGGTATTTTGCCCGACGCAGCCGGTCCGCAAACCGGCGTCGTTGGCGAGGGTGACGATCCGGCTAAGCTTTTCGTGATGGGCGAATCAACCGTCGCGGGCCTCGGTGCCCGAACCCACAAACTAGCCCTTGCGGGACAGTTCGCAAAAAATCTAAGCGCTCATCTTGCCCGTCCGGTCGCGTGGACGGTGCTCGGCAAAAACGGTGTTACGGCGCGACGAACCATAGACGAGCTTGTTCCCCAGATGCCCGACGAGTCGTTTAACTACATACTTCTCGGGCTTGGCGGCAATGACGTGATGAAACTCTCGAGTCCGGTCAAATGGCGGCGAGACATGAAAGAATTGATAGCGATATTGCGCGAGCGCAATCCGGACGCGGTCATTTTCATCTCAAACTGCCCGATGATAATTCACACAAACGTTATCCCATATCCGTCGAGGGAACTGCTTTGGGAACTCTCTAAAATGCACGACGCAAATATCGCCGAGTTTACCTCCGAGATGGATCGCGTTTTTTATTATCCGCAGCCGGTGGACGTCCGGCTTGATAATTTTTTTGCGGATGGCATTCACCCGTCCGAACAGGGTTATGCCGACTGGGCGGCGGCGATGATGCGGTACTTCGCTGAAACGCACAAATGGTAAACACCGATCAGCTGCGCGAGCTCGTCGCGAGCCGTCAGGAATGGCTGCTTATTCGCGAACTTGGCCGCACATTTCCACTAGACAAAAACGAAATTGAGATCTTTAGCAATGGCGAAAAAGCTTACTTCGGCTTTCTTGACGATAACGGTTACCAGACCTGGCGGCTGAACGGCTTTGCCGCCAAGGGTGCCGAGATCACGATCGATGTTGCCGGTGCTTTTGGCAAAAAACGTGAAATGATGCGGCTGGTACCGCGTGAGTCGGCCGCTGATCTGATCGCAGAGATCCAACTGGCACGACTCGTCAAAGCAAACGAAATAGCCGAACTGATCGCTAGTGAATTTCCTGGTACTAAACTAGGCCGCGTTGCATTAAATGAGTCGAGTGGCCGTCTCGCGCAGATAAACTTTGATTCGGCTGACAAGGTTCCGATGGCCGCGATCGCCGACGTCACCGATTCGCTAACCGTCGAGGCCACATTTACCGCCGCGATATTGTGGCTAGAAAAGCTTGGACTGCGAAAAGCAAAACCAACAAACGACATCTGGATCATTTGCGAAAAGCGGCAGGCGAAAAATGCACAGAAACTACACGCCCTTTTGACGGAGCGTTGGAAAAGCAAGATCACTGTCGTTGAGATCATTCGCAAGAATGATCCGCCGCGTCTTGTCGAACTGCCGAAAAGAAAGATACGTGAACTCTGGCGGGAAAAGCCGAATAAGCTGGTTCTGCCCGAGCGCCCTCAATTAAGCGACACAGCCCAAAGGATCATCGGCTATTCCCCGGACGAGATTGACGTTATACGCTCGCGGCAGGGCGAGACGCTACGTTTTATGGGCTTGCCGTTTGCACGAGTGCGAACGATGTTAGGAAAGGAAAAAGCATGGTTCGGTACCAACCGTGACAGGCATATTCTGAATGCTGGGAGTGCGAACGAACTAGAGCGGTTGATCGAATTGCTTAGCGTTAACCGCACAGTAAAACCTCAAAACAAACGACACGAATATTACCGCTCGGCGCCCGAGGCGTGGCTCGAGTCCATTCTTCGGCGCAATATCAATCTGCTCGACGCAAACCTGATCCTGTCGCCAATCTACAATCAATTTCGTTCGTCAAATGACAGGATCGATCTCCTCGCGCTTCGCAAAGATGGCCGTCTTGTGATAATCGAGTTAAAGACACAGCCCGACCGCGAGATGATTTTCCAGGCAACTGACTACTGGCGAAAGATCGAACTTCAACGGCGTCGCGGCCTGCTCGCGTCGGTAGATCTTTTTGACGGACGCGAGATAGCCGATAAACCGGCGATCATATATCTCGCCGCTCCGGCGTGGAGTTTTCATCGTGATTTTGAGTTTTTTGCTCGCACCGTTTCACCCGAGATCGAAGTTTGGCGGTTCGAATTACACGAAAACTGGCGTGAAAACGTAAAGGTTTTGGCGCGGCACATTTACGCGGAATCCGTGGCCGGTTTCACAAATCTGTAACCGACGCCGCGTACGGTCTGGACGATCTGCGGCCTCGTCGGGTCATCCTCGAGGTGCTTACGCAGCCGGACGATAAAATTGTCGATCGCCCGAGTATCTGTGTCTTCCTGGAGTTGCCACACTTCCTCCAGAATCTCTTTTCGCGAAACGGCGCGGCCCGCGTTTGCAATAAGATACTGGAGAAATTTTGTCTCCATCAATGTGAGGTGAACAAGTTCGTCACCGTTCCTAAGCTCTAGATTTTCAAAGTCGATCGTTCGGCCGTTTATCTCGATCCGACCGATTTCAGCGGGTTTCGATTCGTCGCGAATCCACTGCCGTCGCCGCAGAAGGCCATTTAAACGAGCCAAAAAGATATTCAGATCAAAAGGTTTTGCCAGGTAATCATCTGCACCCGCCTCAAATCCTTGCAGCACGTCCTCAGGCCGCCCGCGTGCGGTCAACATAAGGATCGGCGTGTAATCAGCCTTTTCTCGCATCCGTCTCGCAACCTCAAATCCATCTATCGTCGGCATCATTACATCGAGCACAACCGCGTCGAATTTTGTCTCGCTCAATTTTTCGAGAGCGAGGTCGCCATCGGCTGCGATCTCGGCCTCGTAACCCTCAGCCTCCATATTAAACCTGAGACCGTCGGCCAAATGCTGTTCGTCTTCTGCAATAAGGATCTTCATATTCTCGGAAGCTGAACGACAAAAGTCGTGCCTTTACCCTCGCCTTTGCTCTCGGCGTTTATGCGGCCGCCGTGTTTTTCGACGATCGAGCGCACGATCGCCAGGCCGAGCCCGGTGCCTTTCGCCGCGTCGATCGACTTGTTTGGTACACGATAAAATCGTTTGAAGATGCGTTTTAGGTCGCCGCGTGCCATTCCGATACCGTTGTCGCGAACGTATATCTCGGCCTTATTCGCAGAGGCCGCTTTTAAACGGACGGAAACCTTAGGTTCGCCGTCAGAGTATTTGATCGCATTATCGAGCAAGTTTGTGATCGCGGTATTCAATTCAGTACGGTCCCCCAAAACCTTAATGCTCTCGGACGGGCCGGAAAATCTGATAGCGGCTTCGTCCAGATGCCGCTGTTCGCGAACCGTTTTTATCGTATCCTCGATCAAATTACCCAGATCGAGTTCGGCAAGATTCATCAACCGCTGTTTTTCGCGTGTACGGCTCGCCTGCAAAACCTGTTCGACAGTGCCGAGTAGACGCTGATTGTCGGCGAGCATTATGTCGTAAAATTCGTTTCGCTTATCCGCATCGAGGTCACGAGCTTTTAAGGTTTCAAGATACAGTTTGATCGATGCGATGGGCGTTTTAAGCTCGTGTGTGACGGCGTTTAAAAATGCATCGTGCTGTTCGTTACGGCGAATTTCGCGGACCAGAAATATCGTATTTAATATGAGTCCCGCGATTATCAGCGCAAAAAAGACGACGCCAAATACGAGTAGGGCTACTTCGCGAAGATTGAGCAATATCCATCCGATATTGAGCGCGACCGCAAGCACCGAAAGGCTGATACCGAAAATTAGGAAAAAGATTGCAGTTTTACGGCGGCGCATACGTTAACTGAAATGTAGAACGGAAAACGGAAAATTGAAACCCGGCGGTTCATTTTCCATTTTCCGCTTTCAGTTTTGCGTTTGATTAAGCGGCTTTTCGCAGTTCCTTTGGCGTTTCCGATTCAGTGGCGAGATCATAGGCGTAAACGTTTTGGATTATTCCCAGTTTTTCAAGAATCTGCAGCTGATACCAGTTGATGTCAAATTCCTTCCATGTCAGACCGTGTTTTGCAGAGCGGGGAAAGGCGTGATGATTATTGTGCCAGCCTTCGCCAAACGTCACCGCGGCGACCAGCGCATTGTTACGCGAATCGTCCCGCGTGTCGAAACGCCGGCTGCCCCAAAGATGTGTCGCTGAATTAACCAGCCACGTAAAATGCCAGCTTACCGCCGTTCTGAGGAACACGCCCCACATCACCATCGTCCATCCGCCAACAGCGAACATTACCGCTGCGACGACGATGATCGGCACGTAATAATACTTATCGAGCAACGACAGATAACGGTCTTTTGTGAGATCGGGGGAATATCGCTGCATTGTTGCCTGCGATTGTACCTGCGCGGTTCCGCGAAAGATCCAACCGATATGCGACCAATATGCGCCGTTGCGGGGGCTGTGCGGATCTTTGTCGGTTTCCGTAAATGCGTGATGGATTCGATGTGTGGTCACCCAGGCGATCGGGCCTGACTGAAGAGAGAGCGTGCCGCACGTAGCGAAAAAATATTGCAGCCAGGTCGGCGCCTTAAATCCGCGATGCGTAAATAGACGGTGATAACCTATCCCGACGCCCCAGCTTGCTGCAACCCACCAAACTAAAAATGCGGCGAGCAGGTTTTGCCAGCTAAATGTAAATAGCGCGACGACTGCCAGAATATGAAAGGTCGCGACAAAAAAGATAGTGTTCCAGTTTCTTCTCTCGGCTCTGGACGGTTCAAATTCGACTACATTTTGCATTGGTATAACACCCTCTGTTCTTAAGATTGCGGTCGGGCGATAATTCGCCCACGTCTAAACCTTAACAGGTCTTTGGACACGCGATTGTAAGAGTTTTGTAAGGGTTCGCCGCCTGCCTTGCTCTTTGCAAAATGTCATCAATTGATTTATAACAGTCTCGAAACAGACCGGTTTCTAATTTCTGAAGTTTGCAGGTAATTAAAGTCCTTCGACCGATAAAAAATGCCTAAGACATTTCAAATCGAACATTGCGGCGACTATATATCCGTTAAGCTCGGTGCTGACTATGAGGTGTCGCCTGCACAGGAAGAGGAATTTTGGACATCGGTCCAAAACGCCTGTAAGCAATATGACTGCCGCTGCGTGCTTGTGGAGGGCTATGTTCCAAAACGGGAGCCTGACGCCAGCGAGATCGTCCAGTCAGGTGTAAGAGCGGCAACTGTCGTCCCAAATCTCTGGTTTGCCTTGTGCCTTGAGAATTTTGTGCCGTCCGAGCTAAGCGATCTATTTAAGACTATCGCCCGTAGTCGCGGCGTCCACGTCAAGTTTTTTACCAACCGCGAACAGTCGCTTAAGTGGTTACGAAGCGGCGTGGCCGAATGAATCGTCCTTATCGACTACCCTGCTAAGATAGACATTTGTTTTGCGCTGATAAATGCCAAAAAAGAGTAAAACAATTATCGCGGTTGAGTATTTTGCCGCGCGGGCTATGATCGGCATTTTCGGCATTTTGCCGCGAGGCGTCGCCGTAAGACTGAGTATGGGGATAATGCGAACGTTACCCTACATTCTAAAGGACCTGCGCCGTACGGGCCTTATCAACCTCAAGATCGCATTTCCGGATAAGAGCGAGGCTGAGCGGCGCGCTTTACTTCGCGGTACTTTTGATAATCTCGGTCGAGTTTTAGGTGAGCTCAGCCAGTTGCCAAAATACGATCGGTCGAACCTTGGCGAGATCGTGGATTTCAGGCTCGACGACGAAGCCAGGGCGCTCTATGAGCGAAACAAAGCCGAGGGCCGCGGCGTTTTGATAACCACTGGCCATCTCGGAAATTGGGAAATGCTTGTTTTTGCCTTTGCCGCTCTTTACGAACCTATTAGCTATCTTGCGCGTCCGCTCGATAATCCGAGGATCGACGATATGCTGACCGCGCTGCGAACGCGTTTTGGAAACACGCCCATAAACAAAACAAATTCGGCTATGCGCGCGATCGGTATTCTCCGGGATGGTGGTGGACTTGGCATATTATCCGATGTGAACGCCCAGCAAAAAGTGGGCGTCTTCGTTCCTTTCTTTGGCGTTGAGGCGTGCACACCCAGTGGCGCGGCAATGGTTGCCATCCGTGCCGACGCACTTATCTTTCCAGTTTTTTGTGTTTGGGACAAGACTACCGGGCGTTACAAAATGGTTCACGGCCGGTTGCTGGAACCGTCAAAAACCGGTGACCATAAGCATGATATTGTAGAAACCACCGCCGCATTCACCGCCGAGATCGAGAAGATCATTCGTGACTACCCGGATCAATGGATGTGGATACACAAACGCTGGAAGACACGCCCGACCGGCGAAAATGAGCTCTATTAAAACTATATTTAGTCGCCCAGATTAAGTTTTTTTGACGGACGGCACCTGCTTTGACTAACAACGCCAACTATAATAAATTCAACTAGTTGGATTCCCACAATTCATAGGAGCAGACAGAATGTCAGAGGTAACAGTTTCGGAAAGGGTTATTAGGGTTTTTGCGGCCTTTAAGAAGGTTTCAACGGAAGATATTAAAATGGATACAACATTTGAGTCTCTCGGTCTAGATTCGCTCGATGGCCTGAACCTGATCTTCGAACTAGAAGAGGAGTTCGGAATCATGGTTCCCGACGACAAAGTTCAATCAATGAAGAGCGTTGCTGAAGTGGTCGAGGGCGTCGAGTGGCTGCTCGCTAATCCTGACAGTCAACCCAAAATACCCTCTGCTCCCATCGCAGACAAATCATAAACGATGAGACGAGTTGTCATCACGGGTGTCGGCGTTGTTTCTGCCATCGGGAATGATGCCGATGCATTTTGGGCATCGTTGAGCGCTGGTCGAACGGGGATCGGTCCGATAACAAAGCTCGACGCCTCGACGCTGAGATTTCAAAATGCAGCCGAGGTTCGTGAGTTCGACCCTAACGGGCACTTCGATGAGAAGCGTCTCCTGTGGCTAGATCCGTTTGCACAATATGGGATCGTCGCTGCCCGCGAAGCTATAACCGATTCCGGTATCGAATTTACGGATGATTTGCGTGACAAGGGCGGTGTTATTACGGGCTCGTGCCTTGGTGGAAAGATGACGGAGGATGGCCTCTATTACAAGTTATACGCGGAAGGCAAGCAGCATCATCAGCCGATCGCCATCCCCCGGGGCATGAGCAACGCCGTCGCGAGTCACGTATCGATGGATTATGGCCTGACAGGCGCAACATTTACAACGTCGACTGCCTGTTCATCGGCAAATCATGCGATCGGGCAAGCGTTCTGGTTGATCCGTCAAGGCACGTTGGATATTGCGGTTACCGGCGGGAGCGAGGCCCCGATCTGCTTTGGAAATCTAAAGGCGTGGGAAACGATGCGGGTAGTATCCCCCGATACTTGCCGACCGTTCTCGAAAGACCGAAGCGGCATGATCCTTGGCGAGGGCGGGGCAATGTTCGTGATGGAAACACTGGATCATGCCCGAGCCAGGGGAGCCATGATCTATGCCGAAATTGCCGGTTTCGGGATGTCCGCAGATGCCCACCACTTGACGATGCCGCTGGTGGATGGCGCGGCAAAGGCCATGCGTTTGGCCCTTAAGGACGGCGATATTGCCGCCGAACAGGTTGGGTATGTGAACGCACACGGGACGGCAACTCAGGCGAACGACACTATGGAGTCGGCGGCGATCCGATCCGTCTTTGGTGAGGATACCGATAAGGTCGCCGTGAGTTCGACAAAATCGATGCACGGTCACACGCTGGGTGCGGCCGGCGCCATTGAATCGGCCGCCACGGTCCTTGCACTTCATCATCAGATACTACCGCCGACCGCCAATTTTACTGAGCTTGACCCTGAATGTAATATCGATGTGGTCGTAAACGAAGCGCGACCTGCGTCTGTCGAAGCCGCGATCTCAAATTCATTTGCCTTTGGCGGTCTTAATGCTGTTCTTGCGTTCAAAAGTTGGCAGGATTGACCAGGACCTTTATGCCGAACTGCCCCGTTTCGCAACACGAAAGTAAAATCTGCGCGTCTTGTGGAGACGAGTTTGGGTGCGGAGCCAATCTCGGCGGCTGTTGGTGTACGGAGGTAACAATCTCAACGGTGGATGCAGCGCACTTAAAAGTCACGTTCAACGATTGCCTTTGTCCTAAATGCCTTGTGAATTTTGCGAGAAAGGGCCGGGACGACCAAATTGCAGCCTAATTGCCCCAAGTTAAAAACATCGCGATAGCGGCGGCGAACATAATAATGCACGCCAGCCAGCCGACGATATTAGCGAATAGGCCGTTTGTACGGCTGCCCATTACGCGTTTGTTATTTGCGACGAGCATCACGACCACGAGCAGAGGCGGAGCTACGACGCCATTGATGACGGCTGTCCAAAACAACGCCGAGATCGGATTAATGCCCGCGAAATCGATCAAGACGCCAACGATGGTCGAGGCGGCAATAACCGCGTAGAATTTTTTTGCGTGACGTGGCTTTTCGTCTAGCCCCGACGGCCAGCCGAATGTTTCCGCGACCGCATAAGCTGCCGAGCCCGTCAGCACGGGAACCGCGAGTAGTCCTGCACCGATCAATCCAATTCCGAATAAAACCGTTGCAAAATTTCCGGCGAGCGGCCTTAACGCCTGGGCCGCGTCCGTCGCCGATTGGATATCCGTTTTTCCGGAAACATGCAGTGTCGCTCCGGCCGCGAGTATCACGAAGTAGAAAACCACATTGCAAAAGAGCATACCGACGATAGTGTCGATCTTTTCTTTTTTGATCTCTTTGTCGGTCGCGCCTTTTCGCTCGGACAGTTTTGTTCGTCCCTCACTCTTTTCTTCCTCGACTTCCTCGCTCGCTTCCCAAAAGAATAGATAGGGCGAGATCGTTGTGCCGAGGATGGCGACGATGGTTGTGATGTATTCGCTGGTAAACGAGATCTGTGGGATGAATGTGGCTTTTGCGACGGCAAACCAATCGGGTTTTGCGAGAAACGCCGCGATGACATACGCAAACAACGACAGCGTCAACCATTTGAAGATCTTCATTATCAGACGATATGATCCCCAGATTTGCAGGACGACGATCGCAACTGCAATTGGTATCACCATCGCCGAGATCGGGACGGGAACGAACATATTTATCGCAGCCGCGATCGCCGCAATATCTGCGCCCGCGTTGATGGTATTCGCAATAACCAAACCGATGACGACCGGATAAAGCAGCTTTTTTGAATAATATCGGTGCAGGACGCCGGCGAGTCCGCGCCCGCTGCACATTCCGATCTTTGCGCAGATATGCTGGACGACGATCATCAACGGCAGCGTTACGATCGCCGTCCACAGAGTCGTATATCCCAACGCCGCCCCTGCCTGCGAATACGTCCCGATCCCCGACGGATCGTCATCCGAAGCGCCGGTGATAAGGCCGGGGCCGAGGCGATCAAGAAAGCGTCTTAAAGGATTGTCTTTGCGATCCATTGAACAGTTCGTCAGTAGGATAACAGAAAGGCGTAAAAATTAGATCGGAACATATTATCCTAGTTCACCTAACTTATCCGTTGCCAATCAGATGAAAGTGCGTTATAAAATAGAGATATTCAAACGCAGAAGAATCGTTTTCGAAAGTCAGGAAATATAAGAGGTGTAATCAGAATGCATACCAATGTTATGATTCATGTTTTTCCGTTATTTGCGCTTGTGTTTATCGGCGTGATCCAATTGCCGGCTCAGGCGCCGGGCTTCAAATACAACGTTGAATACGTATGCAATCGGGACAAAGCGACCGAACGCGTGGTGGTAAGATACTGTCGCAGCGACAGCGACCAGCGCGGCGCGCCGGCAACCCCAGATAACGCGAACTATTGCCACGTAGAATATCTCGACCGCCCGACAAATGTTCCCGACATCCCACTTTTCAAATCGGAACTCCACTCCGATATCGCGACAAAGCTCAGCGCCTGCAAAGATCCGGCAACGGGTAAGGTGCTCGGAGGCTCTACAACAGCAACAACCGGCGCGGCAACCGCAGATACCTCGATCTCAAAGGCACTCGCGGCAAAAGTTGACATAAACATTCTCGGAATGAGGTTTGGCGATCCGCTGGGTCTGCGGGACTGCCCGCTCCTCCAACTCGGCCCGTTAAAACAAAATTGCTTTCCGGCGCTCATGGATCTGGTGACCGAGCTCGCAAGGGATATGGGGGACGACACGGTGGCTAAAGATGTGAAGACGGTTACACTGATACCAAGCAATTGCCCGTCGTGGGTCAAGGATTGCACCGCATACGTTACGGTTCATGACGGAAAGCTGGATGGCGTTTCGCTGTTTACCAACGGCCGCAATGCAATGAACGCCGTCACGAGAGACCTCACAGCCAAATATGGAAAACCAACCAGCATCGCGCCCAAGACCTTCAAGCCTGATGTCGGAAACCCGTTTAGTTACAATCAACCGTCGTGGACGCTGCCCGGCCTTCGCGTAACGTATGACGTGGTTTTTAATTTGGAAGACGACACCGATACGGAACGCGCCAGCAGTAAAGTAGGTCTGGTGCGGATCATGACCGAAGCCGAATATCTTCGCCGTAAAGCAAAAGAAAAAAAACCGGTTAAATCTAAACTGTGAATGAATAAGAATGATTTTTTTTAAAGATCTCTCATTATTTTTGTCGGAGGAGATATGAAACAGCGATCAAGAATTCCCGTTGTTGCGGTTCTGACGTTGATGTCGACCGCGACCCTTTGGGCGCAGAGCCCGCTAATCACCAACCCGGCAAATCTTGCCCAGTTCCCGACGGTTGAAAGAATTAAAACGGCGACTAAGGGAACCGATGACGTCGACAGCCACGCCCGTTTTATGGTCGCGCTTTGGCGGATCAACGGCATGATGGTCCGCGACCTGTTGATGGCCCCGAATGCCGGGATGTACACTCTTCCGGCCGCGGCCGCGCCTATTCAGGAGCAATACCGCAGGGCTCTTTCCCGGTACAGCATCGATGAGGCCCCACCGGCCATTCGGGACCCGCGATATCGGCCGCTTGAGGCCAAATACGAGGCTGATCCAGCCTTCCTGGACTTCCTGCTCGTACAATTATTTTCTCCCAAGTTCCGCACCGAATACTATGCCTGGGTCAGGAAACCAGTGCCGCCGCTGACCGCGACCGCCGCTGCAGCAGGTAAAGCCGCATCACCCGATCCGTCAATCGCAAAGGCAAAAGCGGCGAAGGTTGACCTGACCTTATTTGCAGGCTCGATCACGTTGGGCAATCAATTCAGTTTTCCGAACTGTCCTCCCATGGAGATCAGCATTTTTTCAGCCGGACCACCGGCGGATATCACAACAGCTTGCGATTCCACAGACCGAAAACTGTCGGTGCCCTTGCCGGGCATGGAAGATCTTCTGAACGGGTTAGAGAGCGGCGGTAAGTCGGACCCGAATACAAGGAGTATCGAATTGCCGGCAAGTAGTATTCCTCGTTGGGTCGCCGGCTCGACCGTCTGGGTACGACTAGATCAAGGAGGCCGTATCGCAGCGGTAATATTCATGACGAAAGGCCTCACGGCACAAAAAAGCGTGAGTGATGAACTTATGGCAAAGTACGGAAAGGCGCATTACAGCGAGGGCGGCACATTCAAGACTGATGGTGGACGAGAGTTCAAATACGAGGATCGCTACTGGAGCCTTCCTGGTATCCATGTTGGATATGATGCCCTGGTCTCGGACGAGGATAAGCGCTCATCGGTCGATGGTCCTGGTCAGGTGCGGGTCGAGATAGAGACCGAATACTCGCGCCGCAAAGCGGAAGAGAACAAACCAAAGAAGCGGGTTCTTTAACGAACTTGTTGTAACTGACAAGCTTAGATCTAGGCCTTTCTTGCCTGCGACTGTACGGCTGTAATCGCGACAGCGTCAACGATATCCACGGCTTGCAGCTGCGAGTAGGATAGCAAAAAGGACTGGACAATAAGGCGATATTGCATTGTCGAGACACTTAATCGTGTTACTATAGCGGTTACTAACAAAATTTGGCAGCTGGCGCTTGAATCGAGTGCGGCGACAGCTCTAACCACGCCCCTTTGGTTTTCGCTCAATTAGACTAAACAGGAGATTTATGACACGCAAACGTATATTTGTTGGTTCGATCATCGCCATTCTTTTGGCATTGAGCATCGTTGTATTAGGACAAGTCAATCGACCCTATCGAAACGGATCGGTATGGAACGTCGCCTTTATTCGCATTAAGCCCGGAATGGATGCTGCATATATGAATTTCCTCGCAACCGAGTGGAAAAAGAACCAGGAAGCGTCAAAGAAAGCGGGACTAATTCTCTCCTACAAAGTTTTGACCACCGAGGCCCATGGCTCGGGCGATTTCAACACTATGTTGATGACCGAGTACAAAGATCTGGCCACCATGGAAGCGAATGAGGACAAAGCCGACAACCTTGCTCAACAAGTAGTCGGTGACGACAAAACGCAAATGCAAGGTTACAAGGAGCGTCTCGAAATCCGGGAAGTCCTGCAAGACCGTCTTGCGCGCGAAATCATTCTGGAACCGAAGCGCTGACGATTTAGTCAGTTAGTTGGGCTGAGGGAGGCGTTAATACTTTGATGCCTTCCTCGCCAGCTACTGCACGGCCGTGATGGCGCGCAGGCTAGATTTTGATTGAAGTAGATCGTAGTTATTGTTAAAGTTTCGTTGATGAGAATATGACGAATTTTAACCAGATACAAAAGACTCTTGTTTCGCACAAAGCGGAGTTCTTTGATCTTTTCAGGGTCAAGACTCTTGCTGTGTTCGGTTCATACGCGCGTAACGAGCAGCGGAATGACAGCGATGTAGATATACTCGTCGAATTCAATTCACCCGTCGGCATCGAATTCATCGACCTCGGCAATTACCTCGAACGCATTCTTAATCTCCGCGTCGATCTTGTTTCCCGCAACGGCATCAAGCCCCAATATTTCAAACAAATAAAAGGCGATTTGAAATATGTCTGAGCGAAGCGCAATACTTTTGATCGAAGACATATTGGCATCGGCTCAGAAAATTCAGCGATACACCGCCGGAATGAATTTCGAACAATTCACCGTTGATGAGAAAACCGCCGATGCCGTCGCCCGCAATTTCGAGATAATCGGTGAAGCGGCCAACCGTTTACCTGACGAATTTAAAGCTCAATATTCAACGATAGATTGGGATAGGATCAGAGGTTTCCGAAACCGAATCGTTCACGATTATTTCGGCATCGATTATTCGATCGTTTGGAATATCGTGCATAACTTTCTCCCTGCACTGATCTCTGAAGTGCGGAACCTAACGGAATCATAATGATAAAAACAAAATGGGTTTTGATCTCTGTACTACTGTTAGCAATAGGTGGAGCGGCCATTTTCGTAGCTCCGAGACTAGTTCCAAAGCCAAATCGAACGGTAGACGAAGTAATTCGTGAAATCGGACCCAGTGCCGAGTCCAAATTGAATCCGGCGTTTGAAAAGGCAGGCCTTAGTTATCCCCCAAAACAGGTCGCGTTGCTGGCCTTCAAGAATGAAAAGAATCTTGAGGTGTGGGCAAAAGATCAGAATTCATGGATCTTCGTGACTAGTTATCCGATTCTTGCGATGAGTGGCGGAGCCGGTCCTAAGTTGCGTAAGGGAGATCGTCAAGTTCCCGAGGGAATATATCGAATCGAAGGACTTAACCCAAATAGCGGCTACAGATTCTCGTTGAAGCTAAACTATCCGAATGATGTAGATAAACAGCATGCGCTAGCAGACGGTCGTTCCGACCTTGGCGGCGATATTTTTATCCATGGCAAGGAGCTGTCCGCAGGGTGTCTTGCAATGGGGGATGACGTTGCTGACCAACTTTTTGTTTTGGTGGCCCGAATAGGAAAAGAGAATGTGCAAGTAATAATTGCGCCGAGAGACTTCCGCCGGACGGGCTTATCCTCGAATCAAACACCAAGCTGGCTTCCAGACCTCTATAAAAACATTGACGCAAGTCTAAAAGAGTTTGTTCGACCTCAATAGGCTACTAACCATTCTTTCTCGCCTGCGACTGCACTGCGGTGATCGCGACAGCATCAACAATATCTTCGGCTTTGCAGCCGCGGGAGAGGTCGTTGCACGGGCGATCGAGGCCCTGGAGGATCGGGCCGATGGCGGTGCCGCCGGTTAGGCGTTCGGTTAGTTTGTAGGCAATGTTGCCGGCGTTGAGATCGGGGAAAATGAGGACGTTTGCACGGCCGGCGACGGGCGAGCCGGGAGCTTTGGAATCGCCGACAGATTTGACGAGAGCGGCGTCGGCCTGGAGTTCGCCGTCGATGGCGAGATCGGGCATTCGAACCTTGACCGTCTTTGTCGCCTCGATGACCTTTTCAATAAGCGGATGTTTGGCGCTGCCTTTAGTTGAGAATGAGAGCATCGCGACACGCGGTTCGACCTGAAGCAGCGCACGGCACGAATCGGCCGAAGCGATCGCGATCTCGGCAAGTTCGCCTACATTCGGGTCGATCACCACGCCGCAATCTGCATAGATCATCGCCCCATTAACGCCAAACTTCTTATCAGGCACGACCATCAAGAAAAAACTCGAAACTGTGTTCATTCCCTGTCGAACGCCGATACATCGCAAAGCGGCGGCGACCGTATGAGCCGTTGTGTTTGTCGCACCAGCAACCGAACCGTCGGCTTTACCCTCACGGACCATTAGATTTCCAAAATAGAGCGGGTCTTTTACCGTCTCCTCGGCTTCCTCAAGAGTGACGCCTTTGGAAACGCGCATTTGGTGATATAGCGTCGCGAGTTTGCCACGGTCGTGCGATCTGCGGTGGTCGATGATCTCAACGCCGTTCAGATTCGCTCCGGCCTGAGACGCGAGCGAACGAACTTTTTCCTCGTCGCCAATGATCGTGACTTTTGCGATTCGCTCCTGAACACAGATGATTGCGGCCTGTACGGTTCGGATGTCCTCGCCCTCGGGCAGGATAATATGCTGAAGGTCGGCGGCGGCTCGCTCACGAATTTGCTGCAAGATCATATAATTAGTCGTCGTTGGCGAAAATAAGCCTTGTCAGTCATCTCGAATTTACCATACAACTAACAGGCGCCAAACTTGCTCTAATATCGGCTATTCAATACACTTTGGAAAAGCGAACGAGGTAAAACGATGAAAGAGTCGAAATCGAAAATGAAACGCCGTGAAAAGTCCGAACTGAAAGGCCGTATGCACAGCTTTTTAATGTTCCTGCCGAACATGGTGATGCTCCTGGGACGCCTCCTCAAAGACGCTCGCGTGCCCGCGGCTGAAAAGGCTCTTTTCCTGGCGGCAATCGTGTATGTCATTTCGCCGCTCGATTTCATCCCGGACGTTTTTCCATTCATCGGTCAGGTCGATGATCTCTATGTCGTAGCCCTCGTCCTGCTCCGTCTCGTAAATCGTTCGGACGAATCAGTTGTTCGCGAGCATTGGTCGGGCGGCGGAGACATTGTTGCACTGTCGGATTCGATCGCTAATATCGCTCCCAAATTCCTGCCAAAACGCGTTTCGCGTGTGCTTACGTCGCGTGTCGAGCTCGCTCCGGCCGGACAAGTCCTTCGTGGTATCACCAACCGTGACGAGGCCCTGATTCGCGAAATTGCGGCGGACGACACGCCTGATATCGACCTTCGTTCGCGTATGGCGAATTAATCCTGCTCACCCTCTTACTGTTTTTTTAAGCAAAATATTCATTTTCTTGTGGATTTTCGGCGCCTTTGCGACTATATTCCAGCCAAGCTAGTTAGATTTTTACTTGAAATATTTGTTGCCGTCGACCGATTTTTCGTTATAATGTTTTCCGTCAACGAAAAGTCGGTAAAGGATTCATATGTTTGAACGCTACACGGAGAGGTCCCGTCGGGTGATCTTTTTCGCCCGTTACGAAGCACTCCAATATGGTTCGCAGGTCATAGCACCGGAACATATCCTACTAGGCCTGATGCGTGAGGATAAAACCATCTCAGCACGCTTCTTTCCGTTTCGTCATGTCCTTACCGTTGACAGTATCAGGCGCGACGTTGAGGAAAGGATCGTCCTGCGCGACCGTATTCCGCAGTCCTCCGAGCTTCACCTTTCTGCTGCTACAAAACAGATCCTGTTTTACGCTAACGACGAGAGCCGTCAATTGAAAAATCGTCATATCGGCCCCGAACACCTCCTTCTGGGTATCGTCCGCGAAGAGAAAAGCGTCGCCGCCGAGATACTCTTTGGCTACGGCCTGCGGCTGAACGACGTTCGCGATGAGATGTCGCGGCAAAGCGTCGTTCCCGGTGTATTGCCGGCGACAAAGGAAAACTCGAAAACACCCGGCTTGCTCGAATTCACTCGTGATCTGACAGTCGAAGCCGTCGAGGGTCGTCTCGATCCGCTCGTTGGCAGGGGACCAGAGATGGAACGTATCATAGAGATACTCTGCCGTCGAACAAAAAATAATCCAGTCCTCATCGGCGAATCGGGCGTCGGTAAAACGGCGATCGTCGAGGGCCTCGCTCAACGCATTGTTGATAAGGACGTTCCGACTTTTCTCGAAAACAAACGTATCCTCTCGCTCGACCTTTCTCTGGTCGTTGCCGGTACAAAATACCGCGGCCAGTTTGAGGAACGCTTGAAAAAGATAATGGCCGAACTAAAGGAAAGTGACGAGAATATTGTCTTTATCGATGAGCTGCACACGCTCGTCGGAGCCGGTTCTGCCGAGGGCACGCTCGATGCCGCAAACATACTGAAACCAGCTTTGTCACGCGGCGATATTCAATGTATCGGAGCGACGACGCCGGCCGAATTTCGCAAGACCATCGAGAAAGACCGCGCGCTGGAGCGCCGCTTTCAGGCCGTAAAGATAGAGCCGCCGACCGAGGCCGAAGCTCTCGAGATCATCGAAGGCATTGTTGAGCGCTATGAGGCGTTTCACCAGCTTCGTTATTCGAAGGAAGCTCTTGCCGCGGCCGTCACCCAATCGCACCGCTATATTGCCGACCGTTTTTTGCCCGACAAAGCTATTGACGTGCTTGATGAGGCCGGCGCCCGAGCCAAACTTCGCTATCAGATCGAAAATCGAGGCGAGCCATCGTGGAAGGAAACCGTCGAGAATTGGAAACGCACAGCCGCTAACGAAGATCAGTTGATCTCGTACGAACTCCGTTCTTTGGACGATACATTCTTTGCTGTTGAGGTCACAAAGGATGATGTGGACGATGTAATCGCCCGCTGGACAGGCGTTCCGGTCTCGTCGGTCAAGCAAAAGGAAGCTGAAAAGCTGCTGACTATCGAGACCGCACTGCACGAAAGCATCGTGTCACAGCGGTCGGCCATCTCGGCTCTTGCGCGAGCGATCCGCCGTTCCCGTGCGGGCCTTAAAAATCCAAGTCGTCCGGTCGGCTCATTTCTATTTCTTGGACCGACAGGCGTGGGCAAGACCGAGGTCGCACGCTCGATCGCCGCGTATCTTTTTGGATCAGAAAAAGCCTTGATTCGCTTTGATATGAGCGAATTTATGGAAAAACATTCCGTCTCAAAATTCATCGGTTCGCCTCCCGGATACGTCGGCCACGAGGACGGCGGCCAGTTGACCGAAAAGCTGCGCCGTTCGCCATACGCGGTTGTGCTGTTTGACGAGGTCGAAAAGGCTCATCCCGATCTCTTTAACGTTTTATTACAGGTTTTTGAGGATGGTGTGCTGACCGACTCTCTCGGCCAGGCCGTCGACTGCAAGCACGCGATCTTTATCATGACCTCAAATCTCGGCGCCCGTGTTATCCAAAAACGTTCATCGCTCGGTTTCCAGGCAAATGCCGCAGGCACGCGTGATCAGATGGAGGACGAGGTGATGTCGCTGGTCAAAAAGACCTTCGCGCCAGAGTTTATCAACCGTCTCGATGAAATAATCCTGTTTGACGAGTTGCAAGACGAAGACCTTTTACGAATCGTCGATCTCCAGATCGCTAAGCTGAATAAGATAGTTGAAAGCCGTAAGCTAAAAATTCTCCTTGCCGAAGATGCCCGCAAATGGCTTATCGACAAAACCTGCGCCGACCGCAAGTATGGTGCCCGGCCGCTAAAACGCGCCCTGCAAAAATACGTCGAGGACGAGCTTTCCGAAGCCCTTATTCAGGGTGATATCAGCGAATCGAGCACTGTTGAAGTGTACGCCGCTGGCGAAAAACTCGCGTTTCGCGAGGTCCGGGCGCGCAAAAAGGAAAAGGAACTCTCTCAAAAAGCATAACTCCTCGCACACTCCGGCATTTTCTTTCCGCGGCTTTCCTTGTATAATTCGTAAGCTTGCGGGATAGAAGGCAAAGGCAACCTCAGCTTAACAGGCAGAATCAAACAGGCAATTAATTTCCTTGTTTTGAAATGCGGTTTTTGTTGGTTTATTCTATCATTTCGCGACAATTAAATCGGTGATCTGGGAGCTTTTTAGAAGCTCGTTTATTTGCCCTAAACGGAAGTCTAGCTTTTTATGAACAACGCACGCGCATTCGGATTGGTGGCACTGGTTTTGGCCTTTTTGGCGCTTTCCACATTTGCCCGAACCGATCTTACTCCGAAGACGCCTATTAATTTGGCCACTCAAAGCCAACAGGTCGTCGAAAGCGTTGACATACAGGGAAATCGGCGCCTTCGGGACGAGGACCTTCTCTACTATATTAAGACGCGGGCGGGCGACATTTACGATCCGGCTGCTCTCGAACGTGATCTGAAAGAGCTCCTTTCGCTTAACTTCTTCGACAAGACAGCAACGCGCGTTTTGACCGAGGATGGCGTTCGCGGCGGCGTAAACGTGATTTTTGAGGTCCGCGAGCTCCCGATCATACGGGATCTGCAATTTAAGGGTGCAAAGGCGCTTCAGGAATCTGACATCCTTAAGGAATTCCGCGAAAAACGTGTCGGCGTTTCGAAAGAATCGGTTTTCGACCCTGTGAAGGCCCGTTCGGCAACACGAGTGCTGCGTGAGATGCTTGCGTCAAAAGGATATCCGAACGCTAAGGTCACTGTTCAGGAAGACGAAGTGTCGGCCACATCGATCGCGCTCACATTTACGATCGAACAAGGTAACCGCTCGCGTATCGTCCAAATCGACTTTGAAGGAAATCAGCGGTTTAAGGATGGCGAGCTTCGCAATGCTCTAACGCTTGTAAAGGAAACCGGCCTGATATCGCGCGTTAAGGGAATGGACATCCTTGACCTCAGAAAACTCGAATACGACCTGCAAAAAAATGTCCGCGCATATATGTTTTCAAAGGGATATTTCCAGGCTCGTATCGGCGAACCAGAAGTCGTCGGCCTCGGTTATAAGCGGACTGGTTTCCCGATCCTGAAGAGCTTTCCGCTCCCGTTGATCACGTCGAAGGACGACACACTAAAAATAAAGGTTCCCGTGACGGAGGGCAAAATTTTCCGTGTTGGCGAACTCAAGGTTGAGGGAAATTCGATTTTCTCAGAGCAGCAGATACTCGGGTATGTCGGCCTCAAAAAAGGCGAGATAGCTAATGGCAAACGCCTGCAGGACGCTGTTTATGAGGACCTGAAGAAAGTCTATGGGTCTCAGGGGTTTGTGCAGTACAACGCGGAATTCGAGCCGGAGTTTAAGGACAGTACGACAAAACCGGATGAGGGCATCGTTGATATTACGATCCGAATTGATGAGGGCAAGCAGTTCACGCTTCGCCGACTTGAGTTCACCGGCAACACGTTTACACGTGATAAGGTGATGCGGCGCGAATTTCTGTTGAACGAAGGCGACATATATAACCAGAATTTCCTCGAGATCTCGGTTGCCCGGCTTAATCAAACACAGTATTTCGATCCGGTTGACAAGGAACAGGACGTCGAAATTCGCACTGACGAAGAAAAAGGCGACGTCGATCTGATCGTTAAGGTCAAGGAAAAAGGACGCCAGCAGATCTCGTTTAATGGCGGTCTTTCGGGGATCGGCGGTTCGTTTTTCGGACTTGAGTATTCGACAAACAATCTAGCGGGCCGCGGCGAGGTTCTTTCCCTTAACCTTGGGGCGGGCAATCGTCAGCAGAGCTTGCAATTTTCGTATCAAGAGCCGTACTTTCGCGATCGGCCGATCTCCGTTGGTTTTTCACTTTTTGCAACTCGTTATCAGTTTTTTGGTGAAGGAACGTTTTTGACGCAGAATCAGAATGTCCTAAACGACCTTTTCAACCCGCTCGGAACGGTCACGACGAGTGAGAGCAATCTATTTACACAGAGCACCTACGGAGCAAATGTTTTTGCTACCGCACCTTTGTCTGAGCTTTTCTTTAAGAAACGCCGGTTTACTCAGTTTTCACGCATCGGGCTGACTTATCAGATCTCGGCAACTTCGATCAAGGATCCGGAAATAAATTCGTCCGCCGACCCGGCTGCGCGGATCCCTGTCATTTACCGTCAGCCAAACATTTTGACGAGTCAGGTCACGGGAACCTTCGTTTACGACACGCGGCAGCCCGCGGCAAATGGCATCGACACGGCGGGCGGCAAGTCACTCTCGCTTTCATTAGGTTTGGCCGGCCTGGGCGGCGATGTCAGAACCTATCAGCCAAGCATCCAGTATTCGCAGTTCATCCCGATTAGGAAGAAGAGAACTAAAAATCCTGAGGTGTTGGCGTTTAGAATCCAGGCAGGAACGATCGGAACCTGGTCGATAACCGACAAAGTCAGAAACGCGAATTCGATCGCGTTTATCGGCGGCGTGCCGGCGTATTCGCGCTATTTTCTTGGTAGTGAAAACGACATTCGCGGTTACGACTCGCGTTCGATCGGCCCGGTTGCCCCATTTAACACCTACATAACCAGCCGAAATGTGGTTTTGGCTAGAAATGCGTTCGGAACAGCGGATACAGACACCGGCATTACAAATCCGACACTCGCGGGACAGATCAGGGCGCTCGGCGACCTAACTGGTGCGTCCGGCGCAAACCCGGCACTTTTTTCGCGAACATTCCGCTTTATTGGCGGCGATACTCAGATCCTCGCAAATGTCGAATATCGTATCCCGTTATTTGGCCCCGCGAATATGGCTGTATTCGGTGATTTCGGATCGGTCTTTAACCTTCGCAAGACAGGCATTCAGACGATCAACAGCGAGTTTTTACCTGACGAAACATTTCTCGGTGCCGGCCGGCTTACTGCTTTAGGACTGATCAATACTCCTAACCTAGAAAGCAGTTTTGGAAGTCTCTTGTTTTTTCGCAATCGAGTTTTAACAAAGTCGGATTACATTACTGAGTTTTGTCGTGGAAACCGATTTGGCTGCCCAACCAGCCTTTCGCCGCAAATTCAACAGTTATATCTCCGTGGTGAAGTGCAGCAAAATTCGCAACTTCTGGTCGATAGCTCGGCATTCGGCAAGCTGAAGGATTTCAAGTCGAGTGTCGGCGTCGAACTCCGGGTCCAGGTGCCTGTCGTAAACGTACCTTTCCGACTTATCTATTACTACAACCCAAATGCGAAGTTTGGCCTTACGCAGGAACTGCCGGGTATTTTTCTGCCGGGCCAGCGTAGCGGGTTTAAGTTTACGGTCGGACGGACATTTTAGGTTCTACAGAATATTGACTTTGATTTATCGATAACATACTATTGCTTTTCTTTTTTTGAAACGGTAAGCAACAGTTTTCGCAAAATAGGTTTCAAAGAGATATGTGGTTCGGACGGGCAATTGCCTTGTCTTCCAAATTTAAGGAGTTTTACAATAAGATGAAAAGATTTAATACACTTGCCGTGAGCATTCTATTTGCGGCTGTTTTTGCGGTCTCGGCGTTTGCTCAGGGCGGTGCCCAGCCGGCAACTTCGAAGATCGGCTGGATCGATACGGGTATATTTGGTGACGATAAAGAAGGCGTTACAAAATACGTCAACGCTCTTAAGTCTCTCCAGGCTGAGATGAAGCCCCGAATCACGGAATTGCAAACGCTTCAGAATCGGATACAGGCGATCGCTGATGAGCTCTCAAAAATGCAATCGAACCCGAATGTTCCGATTGACCAAAAAGCGGCTCAGGCAAAACAGGACGACGGTCAGCGGCTGCAGCGTGAATTGGAGTTCAAAAAGAAAGAGTATGATGCGATGGCGGCAAAACGCGGTGGCGAAATACTCGGGCCGATCCAAGCGGATATCTTTAAGGCTATTCAGGATTTTGCAAAGCAAAAAGGCTATACCGCGGTCCTCGACATAGCGGCTCTGGCTAACGAAAATATGAATGCGATACTTGCGCTCGACCAGTCGGTAAATATTACAAAGGATTTTGTAACGTACTATAACACGCGTCCGGCAACAACGGCGACGACAGCGGCGCCGAAATAAGAGGAAGATAGTCGATAGTTTCTGATTGGCCAATAGCCGGTGAAACGAGTGTTTTCCCGGCTTTTGGCTTATATATTTTCGATTCGTTTCATCTGATGACGATCCTAGATTCAATTGCGATCCAGCAGATATTGCCGCACCGGTATCCGTTTTTGCTGGTGGATAAAATCATCGAACTCGAACCGCGCGTGCGGATCGTAGGGATAAAGCAGGTCACTGCGAACGAACAATTCTTTCAGGGACATTTTCCCGACGCTCCCGTTATGCCGGGGGTTCTGCAGATCGAAGCCCTTGCCCAGGTTGGTGCGATCCTCGCCCTGCGGGAATTTGAGGACCGGGAAAACAAAATACCGTTTTTCACGGGCATCGACGGCGCTAAGTTTCGCCGCCCGGTCGTGCCTGGCGATACGCTAAGGCTGGAAGTAACGGCACTAAGGATCGGCAGCAAGGTACAGAAGATGCGCGGTGTGGCCTCGGTGGACGGTCAAATCACGGCCGAAGCAGAGATATTGAGCATTATTGCGGACCGTCCAAAGTAAGATAAATTATGACTCCAGAACAATTAAGAGAATTTTACGATAGCTATTTCTACTATATTATCCTGGGCGGCGTTGTTTTCGGCCTGATAGTCGGCATTGTTCCGCTCGTCCTCGGCATTAAAAAGGGAAACCGAAATCTCGGTCTTATTGCAATCGTTTCGGTTGCCATTCTCGGTGCATTGTCACCGTTGCTTTGCCTGATTGTAGCGATCGTTTTCTCGGTAATAATCGTCGTAAGATCCAAACACAACGTATCGGCAGATTCCGACGAACCGACGGCCGCTAATTCGTCAGACTAGATTTCCAACCTGATGGCGTCTTTTATACACGAAACGGCAATCGTCGGTCATTCCGCTCAGATCGGAGACGACTGTCATGTCGGTCCGTTCTGCACGATCGGCGACGATGTGACGATCGGCAGCGGTGTTCGGCTCGATTCACACGTTGTGGTCGATGGACGAACGACGATCGGCGATGAGACTCATGTCTTCCCGTTTGTCTCGATCGGACTCGCTCCGCAAGATTTAAAATACGCAGGCGAACCCACCGCAACTGAGATCGGCGAGCGAAATCATATTCGAGAATTCGTGACCATTCATCGCGGCACGGCGGGCGGGGGCGGCGTGACCCGGATCGGTGACGGTAATCTGCTGATGGCCCAGGCCCATGTCGCACACGATTGCCAATTAGGAAACGAGATCATTATGGCGAATGCCGCCACGCTCGCGGGCCATGTCGAGATCGCCGACCGCGCCAGCGTGGGAGCGTATTCGGGCGTCCACCAATTTTGCCGCATCGGAGTTGAGGCGTTTATCGGCGGATACTCGGTCGTGGTCAAGGACGCGATGCCCTATGCGATCATTCAGGGAAATCACGCCAAGTGTTACGGCCTTAATCATTTGGGAATGAAGCGGCGCGGCTATTCAAAAGAATCGATTGGGAAGATAAATCACGCGTTTCACCTGCTGCTGTCCGCAAAGCTCAACACGACTCAAGCGGTCGAAAAGATACGCGACGAGATCCTCGGCTGTAACGAAGTCGATCTGCTCGTTGAATTTATCAATAGCTCAAAGCGCGGCGTCGTCAAGTAGTCAGTACCACCTGCGGTAGCGGGTGGGGATTTCTTTCTCGTTATGGAAACCGAAGCTCACGTTCTCGAAGAATTCGGCCGGCGCATCCAACGTTGCTACGGCTGCTTCATCGCCTATCACCTAAAGGACATGTACCTCGGCGAAGACGTCACATTCTTCTGCGAACACTGCAAAGACGACACCATGTTCCACTTTGACGATTTTTCAAAGCTGCTCGATCTCACCAAGCTGAACGAGGTCGCCGGCGAGCATCATCATTAATTTCGCCTCCTTTCCCCCTTTCATCGTTTTCCCTTAGAATTGGTGTGTGGCCGAAGACAAAAAAGAAGACAAGCCGACTTTCACAGACTTGGCACGGCGGCTTGGGCAGTTGCCAACCGATAAAAAGCGAGCGGCTTTAGAGATCAGCGCCGCGCTTGCGGGCGTAAGTTTGCGTGTCAGCCGCGAATTTGTCGAGGCCGTGCCAAAAGCTGCGAAAATACTCTCAGCCGAGAACCTCCGTGATTGGGGCGAGCTCGGTCGCCGTTTCGCAATGGGAAGCAGCGAAACGGGCGTTAAATTTTTTACCGAGGGTGTGAGCGATCTGCAGCGCGTTCCGGAACGGGCGCGTTCCGCGATCTTTCAGGTTTGCATGCGGCAGCTCACACTGTCGAGCTCTATTGCAATAGATACATTTCACGCTATTCCAAAGATCGCGCGTCAGATCGATGACGAAAAGCTATTTGGCGCGGTGCTTGATCTCGCCGTCGACATCGCTCAGCGTTCGGCAAAACACAGCGCCGAGTTTCTCGAGCACACGCCGGGAGTCGCGAAAATTCTCGATCAATTTGGTGATGATAAGAATGATGTGGCCGATTCCGTGCTCTCGCTCGCGTCGCAGTTTGCCAGCCGCACCGGCGGTATGACGGCCGACCTATGGTCAAATCTGCCTGAATCACTAGACAAATTAACTGCTTCAAACGCAGTGTTGCTAATGCAGCGGGCGAGCGAATTCCTGGAGTTTGGCGGGAGCGTGACGCTGCATTTCGTGACATCTGGCAGTCAGGTTCTGATCGCAGATCAGGCGGCGTTCGATGATTGGTGCACTTTGGCGCGCACAATAGCCCGTCACGGAAATGCCGTATTGATCTCGTTTCTGCGCTCGACGCCGATGTTTTTCAAACAGATTGGGTCGCGGAATTCCGCCCCTGATAACATTCGCCGGGTTCTGCAATTGACCGCGAAGATCGCCGAAAACGACGCCGAGAGTGCTCTAGCTGCTTATAAATCGAGCCCCGGTGCCCTGAGAAAGGTCTCGATAGAGCAGTTTGAGGAATGGGTTGAAAGTGGCCTCGCGGCAAGCGAGTCGGAATCTGCAAAGGCAAGCCGCAGCTATTTTGCACTCGAGACGCGGGCGTCAAATGAGCGACTGCAGAAAACCCGCCTCGGCCTGCCACTCGACAAGGTGCAATCTATCTTGCGAATGTATGTCGAGGCTCTGACAGGAAAAGCGATCGAGATCGAGCCGCTTGCCGCCATGCCGCAGGAATCGAGGATCGGCGATGGCAAAACGATATACCTGCCTGGCTTGGTCGCAGAGTTCGATAACGACGACATGGATTTTAAGCTTTACAAGGTGCTTGCCGCGCACGGTGCAGGCCAGATTGAATTTGGAACGTTTGACCGAGACACAAAGGCGTTAAAGAAGGCATACGCTGATCTGACAGAACTATACTCAGCCTCGCCGGAGGAAATCGATGCATTTTCGCTTGGCGGTTACCTCGAAGATGTTCGGAAGGCGGAAAAGGCTCTGCCGGAAAAGGAAATTAGGGCTGCCGCAAAGAAACGGCGAAAAATTCTGCCAAAGGATTCTGATTACAAGGCTGTTCTTAGCGCGTTTCCTGAGCCGCGGCTTGCTCGAAAGATCTTCGGCACGATGGAAAACGCCAGGATCGACAATCGCTTGCGTCATACATATCGGGGGCTAGTCGCCGACCTCGATCTGATGCAGTCGTTTTTGCGTGCCAACCGCCCGTACATTTTCGATTTGCCGATCCATCAGGTGCCATTCGAATTGTTATTTCAGATCACGCTCTGCGGCGGTGCAACGGACGACGCGAAACAGTTTTACGGACAAGTTGTTAGTGAGATCGAGGCGATCATCGACAAATATCTCGTCATGCAAAACGCAGTCGTAGCTGACGCTTTGATGGCGACGAGCCGCGTTTACAGCCTGTTTCAAAACATTACGCCTGAGCAGAACCAAGAGGCCGAATCGGACAATTCCGAGGATAAGAGCGAGTTCGAATACGACGACAAGGACAGGGCCGAAGCGGTAACCAGCGAGAAGGCAACACGGAAACTAGAGAAAGACGCTCAGGACATCCGTGACCTCTTTAACGCCTGGAACAGCCTTGACGATGAGGGCGAGCCCGACGATCTGCAGGGCGCCGAAACGTGGTCGCAAAGCGAGGTGCCCGAGCAGGCGCTGGAGGAAGGCGACATTGCATTCGGCTATGACGAATGGGATCGCGATCTAAACGATTATCGTGTCGGGTGGAGCCGCGTCATCGAGAAAAAAGTAAAAAATGGCGACCGAAACTTTGTCGAAATCACGCGTTCACGGTACCGCGGCGTGATCTCGTCGATCCGGCATCAATTCCAGTTGATGAAACCTGAGAACCTGACGCGCATTAACCGTGAGATAGACGGTGAGGATTACGACCTCAACGCGCTTGTCGATTTTGTAATCGACCGCAAGGCTGATGGTCAGCAATCGGAGAATATCTATACAAAACGCCTTCGCAAGCAGCGTGACGTTGCTGTCTCGATCCTGCTCGATCAATCGTCATCGACCGCACGTACGATCACGCGCAATCCGCTGCAACCATATACTCATCCGGGCCGCCGGATCATTGAGATCGAAAAAGAAGGCCTGGTGCTGATGAGCGAGGCGCTTGAGGCCGTCGGCGATGTGTACTCGATCAATGGTTTTACTAGCGAGGGCCGGCGAAATGTGAAATTTTATGTTGTAAAAGATTTTGCAGAGAAATACTCCGAGATAATCGAAAAGCGAATCGGCGGTATCACCTTTCAGAACAACACGCGTCTCGGAGCCGCGATCCGTCACGCATCCGCCAAATTGCTAAGACAGGATGCACGCACGAAACTGCTGATAATCCTGACTGATGGCCGTCCGTACGACCACGATTACGGCGACGCGCGCTACGCCCGCGAAGACGTCCGCGAGGCTCTTACCGAGGCCAAAACAACCGGCATCACGCCGTTCTGCATCACGATCGACCGCGAATCTGAGGCGGAATTGAAGGACCTGTATGGCAACGTCGGCTATACGATCATCGACGATGTGCTCAGTCTGCCCGAACGAATGCCGAATATTTACCGGAGATTGACGAGTTGATCTGCTCTAATAGGGATGGACGGACGGCTCAAAAAAGTAACCCGGAGAAGGTAAGCGGCGGTCCCGTCATTGCCGAAACGAGCGCTCCGATCCAAAGTCCTTTCGATTATGTCGAACTTGGCGACAGTCGTTAGCGACCTGGACGCCGACGTTACCTTACGTACGCGGACGGGATGGGCGCGTCGGTGCCAAGGCCAAAGGAAACGGCTTCGGCGGCGCCGGATTGTGATTTCAGAATCCACCAGACGCCGTTTCTGTAAATCGCGGCGTCGGCGCGGCCGTCGCCGTCGTAGTCGGCGGGCGCGGGAATATCGTTTGAAATTCCAAACTGAAACGCCGCGAAACCCTGCGCCGAGCGCAACTGATACCAAATGCCGTCCCGATAAACGGCGAGGTCCGTTTTGCCGTCGCCGTCGTAATCAGCCGGAACGAGAACGTCGTTTGCCAGACCGAAATTGCCCGCCGAAAGCTGCCCGTTCGAGCTTTGGCGAATATACCAAGTGCCGCTGCGGTAAATCGCCGCATCAGCGCGGCCGTCGCCGTCATAATCGCCCGCGACCGGTTTATCGCCGGAAATTCCCCAGGGAATACTAGCAATATTTCCGTTCGGATTTCCCATTGAGGCGCGATAATAAAAAACGCTCTGCGCTCCGCTGCGATAAACAGCGAGATCGGCCTTGCCGTCGGCGTCCCAATCTCCGCCCGTCGGCACGTCGCCCGAAAGCCCGAAATTCTCAATCCGCACCGTGTTGTCGAAACTGTTGAGAATATAAAAGTTGCCTTCCGACGGCCGCCATACAGCGACGTCGGTTTTCAGATCGCCATCATAATCGGCGGGCGCCAGCACATCGGTTGAAAGTCCCCATTGCGCCGCCCCGAACCCCGCGGTCGAGCGCAGCAGATACCAGGCGCCGTTTGACGG
>Ga0209797_10000043_pt1 | contig 53297 bp, 46 predicted proteins | sample DOMMetBare3Fresh_2_FD_187472 | JGI IMG/M metagenome (GOLD analysis project Ga0209797, IMG submission 187472) | Wetland sediment microbial communities from St. Louis River estuary, USA, under dissolved organic matter induced mercury methylation -... | ecosystem: Environmental > Aquatic >... | reverse complement strand
AGGTCAAGGTTGCCAGTAAATACATAACCAAGGTATCCACCGCATTTCTTTTTCATAAAATCACCAATGCGGCTGTAAGTTTCTTCCAACTTATTAACGTCACCCAATCGTTCACCATACTCAGGATTTACATAAAAAATACCGGGAACATTTGGCGGTATCTCAGTATCAGCAAAATCACAAACAGCAAAATCGATCAGGTTGGATACACCTGCTGCAATAGCATTCTTCTTTGCATTTTCAATTGCCCTTTCACTATAATCTGTTGCGATGATGCGGAGTCCGGGTACATCAATAATTTGTTTTTCAAGCAAAGCATCTTCCTGCAAATAAACTGATTCATCATATCCCTGCAAATGCATAAAAGCATAATTGGTTCTGAATAACCCCGGTCGCCTGTTGGTGGCGATCATTGCTGCTTCAATAGCAACTGTACCCGATCCGCACATAGGATTTACAAATGGCGATCGTCTATCCCATTGCGTAGCATAGATTGTTGCTGCAGCCAATGCTTCCAGCATAGGAGCCTGACCCGGTATTTTCCGGTAACCATGCCTGCCTAAAGAATCGCCGGATGTATCAATAAATATTTCTGCATTTTCATTTTTCCAAAACAGGTTGATGACAGCACCTGTAAGTGCCGAACCTGTTGATGGTCGTGTGCCTCTTTTTTCGCGAAGCCTGTCCACTATTGCATCTTTTACCCGCAGGTTTGCAAACATGCTGTTATTAATAGTTGGATTATTTACATTGCTGGTAATGGAAAAATAACCGGGGTCAGGTAAAATATTTTCCCATGGATACTTAACAAGATTGTTATAAATGTCATCCGCATTTTCTGCTTCAAATTTTTTCAGGCTGTAAAGTACCTGGCTGGAACAACGAAGATTCAGATTTAATTTTATGCAATCGTTAATAGTGCCGTAGATGCGAACCCCTGTTACAAATGTTTCTTCGGTTTTAAACCCAAGATCTGTTACTTCCTTCTCCAGGTAAGGGGCAAGCCGTTTGGGACAAGTAATAATAATAACCGTTTTGTCAGTAAATAATTTCATGCAGGTGCTAAAGATAAAATCTTCCTGAATGATACGGGTATAAAATATCCTTTACAGTTTACGTATTCTAAGGTCCGTCAGAAATTTTAAGTTTAAACAACCTTATTTAAAAAAAACTCATACATTAGTTGTGCTCAAAATTTTGTTTTATAATTTCAAAAGCCACCGATATGCACAAGCCTTATCAAATGCTGCTACCAGTTTTTATTATCACACTATTATTGCTTAGTTGTAGTAATGAACAGACAAAAAACGATAAAGAATCCAATGGCAAATCAGAAACCAATAACGCCGATGTAAAAAAGGCATCACCATATAAAGAAGGCACTGATTATTTAGTTTATGACAGGGTGAGAATATTAGATAAGATCGGATTTACAGAACCAGCTGAAGCATATAGCCTGTTGTTACCAAAAGGCTGGCAAAATCAGTCTGATATTATTTGGAATCAACCGGGATCTTCCTGCGCAGGAACTTTTAAATGGTTAAAAGCAAATTCTGCAGATAATAAATATAGCCTGGAAATGTATCCTGATATTCTTTATCAATGGAACACTAACCAGGAAGTGATGCAATTTAACCAGGATAATAATTCTTCATCAAATTGTAAAAATCGTCAGCCAGTGGATGCAGAAAATTATTTGCGTAACATATTTGTGAATGAAGAATTGGGAAACCCTGAAATAATAAAAGTTGAACCTAACCAGGAAGTAGTAAGACAAATGCAACAAATGAATGCCGCAAGCATGAGAGAACTTCAACAATATGGCGCAGGGCAAATGCAGTTCGATCAAACAGCTGTAAACGCAGTTGTAAGATGGCCTGATGGCACCGAAGGACTGGTAGTTCTTGGTGTAACTGTAATAGAAACTGCTGTACCGAATGTTTACAATGGTACTTATGATAAAATTTATACAACCCAAGTAGCTAAACGAACTTTATTTAAATATCCGGTTAAAGAAAGTGAGCAGGCTAAACACCAGTTCAGTGTTATCATGAGCAGCTTCAGAAGTAACCCGGCCTGGAATGATGCTGTAAACAATTTCTGGAAAGCTGTTCGTCAGCAAAGCAATACAGACCATATTGGCAGAATACAAATAATGGATGAACAGACACGCAGAATGGGTGAAGAAGTAATAAGAAAAGGTAACGAAAGACTAAAAAGCATGGATAATGATATGAGAAGCTGGGAAGCAAATCAAAGCTCGCAGGATCGGATACACACTAATTTTATTAAAACGATCCGTGAAGTTGAAAATTACAAGGATGAAACAGGCAAGTACGAAATATCATCAAGCTATACCAATGCATGGAGCAGAGGTGATGGCACCAGCTTTATAATGAGTAACAATCCTAATTTTAATCCTTCATTTGTTTTCCAGGACCAGGCATGGAAAGAAATGAAAAAGGCAGATGATTAGTTTAATTGCATCAGTAAATTTCAATTATACTAAACAATAATTCTGCCAGCCAGAACTTTCACCCTGCAGAAGATCTTGCTTTTTATTTTCTTGTTTTATTTATTCTTATAGCCCGGCCTGCAGGTTTTCTTATTTGCACATACATTAAAGATAAAAAGCATGAGAAAACAGCGAAAGAAGGCGATACAAATGATACAACTAATTTAAATGAAACAAGAATAAATACCGTTGTAAAAGATTCTGATGACCTTGACAAAGCAATTACACAGATACAAGAGCTGATCAAACAAGCAAAGCCTGAAGGAAAGAAAATTTCCATTGCCGGAGCACAACATTCTAAGGGCGGTCACAGCATTTACCCTGATGGAATTTTCAGTTGTTGGTGTTCAATAATCATACTTTTTTTGATTTAAGGTTGTTCACCAACAACATGATTATATCACAGGTTCGGTTGTTGGTGTAAAGTTTTAATTTTGAAAGCAGTTTTAATTCAAACACTAACGGAAAAGTTTTTAAGACAGGCTTTTTTGTAATCAAGAAAAAAAATTACTATGCCTATTGAAAAGCTTTCAGTAAGGGAACTTCAACAGAACGATATTGAAGCACTGAGTGATTACTGGTTCAAATCTGATCCTTCATTTCTTATTAACATGGGAGTTGATCTTTCGAAAATGCCAACAAGAAAAGAATGGGAGCAAATGCTTAATGAACAGATAAACCAATCGTATGAAGAAAGAAAATCTTATTGTATAATTTGGTTGGCCGGTAATAAACCTGTTGGGCATAGCAATGTGAACAGGATAATTTTTGGCGAAGAAGCATACATGCATTTACATATCTGGAATTCGAATAACAGGACAAAAGGAATGGGATTGCAGTTTGTAAAGATGACTTTGCCATGGTTCTTTGAAAAAATGCAATTGAAAAAGATCTGTTGCGAGCCTTATGCCCTGAATCCTGCACCAAATAAAACAATGGAAAAACTCGGATTCGAGTTTATAAAAGAATACATCACAGTTCCCGGCTGGATCAACTTTGAGCAGCCCGTAAAACACTGGGAACTTACTCGTGAAAAATTCAGACAATTGAACTATTAAAATATTTACCTTCCCATTCTAAAATCATTTTATGCAACTACAACGTTTCATCACTATTTGCGCAGCCATCATTATTCAAGTAGATCTTTTTGCACAAAAAGATCCCAAAACGACAGAAGTGTGGACCCCTGAACCGAAAGTAGTAACACCGGGTAAAACTAATGCTGATGTACCGTCAGATGCAATTGTACTTTTCGATGGAACATCAGGCGGCAGCTGGAAGCACATGAATGGAGATGAAGCAAAATGGACCATAGCCGAAAATACAATTACCGTAAAACCCGGTACAGGAAATATTCAAACAAAACAAAAATTTGGCGATTGCCAGTTACATATCGAATGGCGTATTGATAAAAATGTAAAAGGCGAAGGGCAAGACCGTGGGAACAGCGGCATCTTCCTGATGGGACGTTATGAAGTACAGGTGCTTGACAATTATAACAACATAAATAAAACTTATGTAAATGGACAGGCAGGAAGTTTATATAAACAAACTCCACCACTTGTAAATGTGTGCAAAGCCCCGGGTGAATGGCAGACCTATGATATTGTTTTTACTGCGCCACGTTTTAGTGAAAAAGGAAATGTAATTGAACCGGCACGTATTACAGTAATACAAAATGGAGTGCTGGTACAAAATAATACAACGCTTTGGGGCAATACTGTCTATATCGGCTCGCCTACTTATGAAAAACATGATGCAAAAGAGCCGATCATTTTACAGGATCATAGTCACCTGACAAGTTTCCGGAATATCTGGATTCGGGAATTATAATTCCAAAATCTCTTTTATGAAATCATTTTTTATTTTGCCGTTGTTGTTTGCAATACTTTCCTGCACTGCACAATCATCAAACCCGGAAATTGTTTTCACTAATGTGAATGTGATCCCGATGAATGAAGAGAAGGTAATGAAGAACCAGGATGTAGTTATAAAAAACGGTATCATTACTGCAATTGGTGATGCTGGAAAAGTAAAATACAGTAAGGATGCCCGCATTATTGTGGGAAAAGGAAAATTCTTAATTCCAGGTCTCGCAGAAATGCATGCACATGTGCCACCTGTTGATGCGATAGAGCCAATGAAAGACGTACTGGATCTTTTTCTAAACAATGGCGTTACTACTATTCGTGGTATGCTTGGGCATCCACGTCATCTTGAACTGCGAAGCATGATAGAAAGTGGCGAGATCATTGGACCGCATTTTTATACATCAGGGCCATCATTTAATGGCAACAGTGTAAAAACTCCGGAAGCCGGAGCAGAGATGGTAAGAACTCAAAAACATGCCGGCTACGATTTTTTGAAATTGCATCCCGGACTTACTAAAGAAAATTTTGCTGCTGTTGCAAAGACAGCAAAAGAAGTAAACATTCCTTTTGCAGGACATGTTTCGTTTGATGTAGGTGTATGGCGAGCCATTGAAGCTGGATATGCATCCATAGATCATCTTGATGGTTTTGTGGAAAGTCTTGTTCCCGGAATTGATACTATGAAAGAACAACAAATTGGTTCCTTCGCTATGTTCATTGCAAAATACGCAGATGAAAAAAAGATTCCGGCATTGATGAAGGCATTAAAAGAAAAGAACATCTGGGTTGTACCCACACAGGCATTAGCTGAACGTTGGTTTAGTCCTTATAAAGATGCTGATGCTTTTGCCCGTGAACCCGAAATGATCTACATGAAAGAAGAAACGTTGAAGAACTGGATAGCCAATAAGAAAAACCTTATGGCAAATCCTAACTTCAAAACTGAAGACATAAAAAAGTTTGTTGAGATAAGAAGAAAACTGATCTATGAATGCCAGCGCAATGCTGTTGGATTATTACTTGGCAGCGATGGGCCACAGGTCTTTAATGTTCCCGGCTTTTCTGTTCATCATGAATTAAAATATATGGTTGATGCAGGTCTTACACCTTACCAGGCATTACAAAGCGGAACTGTGAATGTTGCAAAATATTTTAACCTTAGCAATTCGGGTATGATCAAGACTGGTTATGTTTCAGATATGGTATTGTTAGATGCTAACCCGCTTGAAAATATTGAGAACACTAAAAAGATAGCAGGAGTTATGCTGGGTAATAACTGGTTGGCGAAAGATATTATAAAAACTAATCTCAAATTTTTAGAAAAGCCCAGATCGTTTTAGTTTTCTTTCAACAACCCATCAACGATAGCTGAGAAAACTTTTTTGTATTCTTCAAAGTATTGTTTTGTACCGGGGCCATAAAAAACACTATGTATCTCTCTTACATTCCCTTTTCTGTCGAGGAAAATACTTGTTGGGAATGCACGGATAGGAGTTAACTGCGGTAAGGTCTTTTCTGTTTTTTGTTCATCCGTGGAAGTAACACCGGTTATCAGCATCGGGTATTGAACATTAAGTAACTTTTGAAATTTGCTTAAGCTTTTTCTGGAACGTTCGATATCGGTTGAATATTCATAAGCAAGAGAAATTATTTCAACTCCCCTGTTACGGTTGTTATTGTAAAACTCACTAAGGAATTTCGTTTCGTCAAGACAGTTTGGACACCAGCTACCCATGATCTGAACAACAACAACTTTATTTTTAAACCTTGCATCATTTATTGAAACCGGCTTACCCTCCAGATCATTAAAAGTAAAATTCAATTTACTCTCACCTTGTTTTAGCTTAGTAGGCTGTTCCTGTTGCGGCTCTTTTACATCATTATTTTTTACAGCACTCCATGTTTCTTTTCCATTAAATCCTGATAAATAAACACCACCAGAAATTTTTTCAGCACCGGCGATCTTAGCATAAAAAGTATAAGCATGTGCGCCGTCAAATGTTGAGAGTTTCAATGAATCACCTGTAACAACCCCTTCAAGAAAACGGTAATCACCGGATGGCGTTAAAAAACTGCCGACAAGCTTATCACCCATTTGTTCAAATTCAGCTACTGCTTTTCTCGGGGTTCCATTTGCTCTTGTAATAGTTACATCCCATTTGCCGCTGACATTCTGCACTGCGCTGCCCTGGTTTTTAATAAACCTGTAATTCTGATTTGGAAAAGCAAAGAATGGCCAATGCTGAAAATCACCGCTTGTTCCTTTTATCCAAATGCCTTGCAAACTTCCATCAGCATTTCTTTTTGATTTAAAAGTGGATTCAAAAACGGGCATTGAAAAATTCACCGAATCATTTGTAACTGTAACAGGGCTTACTCTTATTCTTTCATCAGAATTTATTATATAAAGAACTGTCTCGCCTTTTTCTTTTACTGCCTGCATATTAAAAACAACAGTGTTGCTGTCTTGTCTTACCAGGCAAGCCCTGTAATTAAAAGCGAGGTCTTTTTGGCTAAACGAGATCAAAAAAATAAAAAAGCTACTGCCTGTCAGAACAAATTTCTTCATTGAAGCATTTTTCAACATGCAATATCGGTAAAAGAAAAAAGAAGCCCGTCAAAAAAATGACAGGCCTTTGTTAAATACTTTACAGAATACAAGCTTTTACCTTGTATTAGCCTTTAACTGGTGATAATTGGGCTCGTACTTCTCTTTCCTGAGAATGCTAAGCATATCTTTTTCAAGACTGGTTTTCGGGAATTCAATGATACGGCCAATCTCAACGCCTTTTTGCTCAATAATTATAGTTGGAACACGAACTATATTTTTGCCAGTCTCCTCATGCTGCGGGCTTTTTTTGTACAGACTGTCTTTGTTACTTACCATTATCATCGTAAGATTGGAAGTGGGAAAATTACAGCACTCAAGCATTTTTAATACTCTTGGCACTTCTCTCTTGCTGTCTCCACACCATGTACCCATAAAAATGGTAATTGATTTACCTGCGAGCAATGGCCTTATGAAATTGCAGGTAAAAGAATCAACAATATAAGTATCATAGTTTGATTTATACCAATCAGCAAATGGTGGCTGCTTCAAAGCATCTTTTGTGCATTTACCCAAAAGCATATCATTGCCGCGGGAATCTTTGCTCAATTGATTTATTAAAACCGGTGAAGTGGAATTTTTTGTGACTGAACAGGAATATATTGTAAATAATGAAATGATCATTATGATGAAATATGTTTTCATGATGAATGTTTTTAAAAATGAAATACTTTAATTGAGGTCAATAGACCGCAGATGACAGACCACAGGATAAACGTGATAGCACAATTAGTTTTTGATTATAACAATCAAAAATGGCTACAGTGGTCTGTTGACCGTCGTCTGTCATCAAAATTTTGACTAAACAATCGGCGGATGGAAAGGGGATTCAGGAAAGCTTTCGCTCAATTCAGCATTGTATTCTGTAAAGCAATTGGAAAATGAAAGAACGACTTGTGGAATTTCAACCAAAGTCTTTGGAGTAAACTCATTCAGCTTTTCGTTCACAGTATTTTTAGAAAGATCATTTTTAGAAGAACCATCATCATTGTGATCAAACATAGTTACTAAATGATCATCGCAACCGCAATCAGGTTTGCTTTGAACTATTTCAGCCTGCCATTTACAATAGAGATAAGTGGCAACCTTACCGAATTGAAGGCTTAGAAAGACCAGCATCAACAATATGGCGGAAACATTTCTGCGCATTACTTCCTAAAAGTAGAATTTGTTATTGAAAAATCACACTCAATGAGGCAGATTATCAAACATATCTTTTGTCATAGCGGAAAGATCGTACTCTTCTTTCCATCCCCAATCATTTCTTGCTACCGAATCATCAATGCTTTGCGGCCAGCTATTAGCGATTGCCTGGCGATAGTCGGGTTTATACGATATTTTAAAATCAGGAATATGTTTCTTCACTTCTGCTCCAATTTCTTTGGGTGAAAAACTCATGCCTGAAATATTATAAGAAGTCCTGATTGAGATTCTATCTGCCGGGGCTTCCATCAACTCTATTGTGGCACGGATAGCATCGGGCATATACATCATTGGTAAATAAGTATTCTCATCTAAAAAACATTCATACTTTTTTTCTTCCAATGCTTCATAAAAAATTTCAATTGCATAATCAGTGGTGCCGCCGCCGGGTGGTGATTTATATGAGATAAGCCCGGGATAACGAAGACTGCGTACATCTACACCAAAGCGCTGATGAAAATAATTACACCAAAATTCTCCTGCATACTTACTGATGCCATAAACAGTAGTTGGCTCAATAATGGTTTGTTGCGGACAATTTTTCTTGGGGCTCGTTGGGCCAAACACCGCTATTGAAGACGGCCAATAAACCTTATGCATTTTTTCTTCACGGGCAATATCAAGAACATTCAGTAAGCCCTGCATATTCAAATTCCATGCAAGCCCGGGGTTTTTTTCGCCGGTTGCAGAAAGTATAGCGGCTAAATGATATACCTGTGTAATGCCCTGGCGGATCACCTGCACATGAAGCATTTCCTTATTCATCACATCAAGACTCACATAAGGACCGGTTCCTTCAAGCAATGGATTCTGCTCCCGCAGATCGGAAGCAATCACATTTGCATTGCCATAAATTTTTCTGAGGGCAAGTGTCAACTCCACTCCTATCTGTCCAGAAGCACCAATAACAAGGATCTTTTCTTTTATCATAAACAATTATTATGTAGCAAATGTCAAATTACATCATTCAAATTCCAAATAACAAATACCAAATTCGACTCATACCTTTGCCGCTATGGAAAAATTCTTGAAAGAACTATTTGAAGGGCAATCATACGACGAAAAAAATTTCTTTTTGATCGCTGGGCCATGTGTTGTGGAAAGTGAAGAATTACTAATGGAAGTGGCAGATAAAGTTTATTCAATTTGTAAAGATCTTGGTATCCCATACATTTTTAAAGCATCTTATAGAAAGGCAAATCGTACAAGTGGTTCTTCGTTCTCCGGGCTGGGTGATGAACTTGCATTAGGTATGCTCAATCATGTAAAGAAAAAATTTTCATTGCCAACCACAACCGACATACATGCAAAAGAAGAAGCTGTGCTTGCTGCGCAACATGTAGATATTTTACAAATACCAGCATTCCTTTGCAGGCAAACTGACCTGCTGGAAGCAGCAGCAAAAACAGGAAAGATCGTGAATGTAAAGAAAGGTCAGTTTGTTAGTGGTGAAGCAATGAAATTTGCAGTTGATAAAATTAGAAAAGCCGGAAACGATAAAATCATTTTAACTGAAAGAGGTACAACATTCGGCTACCAGGACCTTGTTGTGGACTATAGAAATATTCCCATTATGCGATCACATGGTGTGCCTGTAGTAATGGATTGTACTCATAGTTTGCAACAACCAAATCAATCAGCAGGAATTACCGGCGGCAATCCGCAAATGATAGAAACAATTGCAAAAGCTGCTATTGTAACCGGCGCTGATGGATTGTTTATTGAAACACATCCTAACCCTAACGTAGCTAAAAGTGATGGCGCCAATATGCTAAAGCTTGATCTGCTTGCACCGCTATTGGAAAAATTAATCAGAATTAAAAAGGTAATTAATTAAAACTAAAAAACCACCCCAATAACGGAATGGCTCATTTAGTTTCATAGATCAATTTTATTTATGCCGGAGGAATGTAGTATCGATCTTTGTTATTGTATTATATTGAACAGAGATATTGTTTCTCAGTGAATCATAATAATTGTTATCTGATGGATTATAATAAACCTTATAGGTTCCTGCCGGCAATCCTTTTATCACATATCCACCTGTCGTGCCTGTAAATGTGCTGGCAATAGTATCAATACCTTGTATAGCATAGACGGCTGTCTGAAAACCTTTTGGCATCACCACACCTTTAAGTGTTCCACCAACTGCATTAAGAATGGTTCTTATCACTGGTTTCAACATGTATTTGTCACTGCTGGTTTTTACAATTGATCTTGCAGCATCGAAGTCAAGTGTGATAGTATAAAGAATTCCGTCCTGAACATCCATCTGCACATTTAATTTCAAACCGCTTTGTTGTCCGCTGGGAGTTTCGAGTTTGATAAGTTGTGTAGTACCCTCAATTTTTACATAGTTCTCAGTCCCCAGTACCAATCTTATCTGGTGCAAACGACCGGAGGAAATCTCTGCATCTGCAAGAATTGTATCATGATCATTTACCAGTTTTAATAAATCATAAGTACCTGCATTTACTCCACCCAAACTATGCCAGCCATTTGCTGTATCGCCGGTAACATTTATCTGCACATCTTTTACATCAATATAAACAGCCTCATAATCTCCAGGAGAATCAATTAACTTAACCTTGAGCCGGGGATTACCATAAACATCCTTATTGTTCTTTTTACATGAAATAAAAAAGAAAAGTAAAGCAATTGAGATAAAAAAAACCGAAGCGCCCAAGATCCTTCTCATTGTTTGTGTTTTTAAGTAGTACGAATAAGACAATATTGATGCCAGAATAAAAAAGACCCTTGGCGGGTCTTTCATTTTCGATGGATACTATGTAAAAATAAAATTTGAATTGCAGGAATGCAACGATTGACCACAATTAATTTTTAAGATATAGATCAATGACCGCAAGGTAGTTTTACGATAAAAAAAAACCCGGCAATAACCGGGTTAAAGGATATAAAACTCTTTAGCTGATATTATGCATTCACCTTGCCTTTCACCTTGGCAATTACTTCTTCAGCAATACCAGAAGGAGCCGGGGAATAATGGCTGAATTCCATTGTAGAAGATGCACGGCCAGAACTTAAAGAACGTAGCTGCGTAACATAACCAAACATTTCGCTCAATGGTACTTTTGCTTTAATAACCTGCGCTCCTGCACGGTTATCCATTCCTTCCAGCATTCCTCTTCTTCTATTTAAGTCGCCGGTAACATCACCCATGTATTGATCAGGAGTTACAACTTCTATTTTCATTATTGGCTCAAGCAATACAGGTTTTGCTTTTCTTGCTGCTTCTCGAAAACCTGCTTTAGCACAAAGTTCAAATGACATTGAATCAGAGTCAACAGCATGGAAACTGCCATCGAATACACGGATCTTCATATTATCCACCGGGTAACTTGCTAATACTCCGGTACCCATTGCTTGTTCAAACCCTTTTTGAATAGCCGGAACAAATTCACGGGGAATTGATCCACCAAACAAATCGTTTACAAACTGATAATGTTTATCGGGGTTTTCAGTTTTCCATTCTGCATCAATAGGTCCTAATTCAAATACTATATCAGCAAACTTACCACGACCACCCGTTTGCTTTTTCAAAGTCTCACGATGCTCAACAGTAGCCTGGAATGCTTCTTTATAAGCAACCTGCGGTGCACCCTGGTTTACTTCAACTTTAAATTCTCTTCGCATACGATCAACAATAATCTCCAGGTGTAGCTCTCCCATACCACTCAGGATAGTCTGACCAGTTTCTTCATCTGTCTTTACACGGAGCGTCGGATCTTCTTCTATCAACTTTGAAATTGCTATTCCCATTTTATCTACATCGGCCTGTGTTTTAGGTTCAATTGCCACAGAAATAACGGGCTGTGGAATAAACATATTTTCCAAAGTGATTGGATGATCTTCATGACACAGCGTATCTCCTGTCTTGATCTCTTTGAATCCAACTGCAGCGCCAATATCACCGGCTTCAATAAAATCAATAGGATTTTGTTTGTTGGCAAACATTTTCATGATACGGCTGATACGTTCCTTTTTACCACTTCTTACATTTAAAACATAAGAACCTGCATCTAAATGACCAGAATAAACACGAAAGAAAGCTAAACGACCCACAAATGGATCTGTCATGATTTTAAATGCAAGAGCAGCGAATGGTTCTTTCACATCCGGCTTGCGGGTCTCTTTTTCACCAGTATCAGGGTTCAGTCCACTAACAGCTTCAATGTCTAACGGACCAGGCAAATATCTGCAAACTGCATCCAGCGCAGTCTGTACACCTTTATTTTTAAATGAAGAACCGCACATCATGGGTACTATACTCAAATCAATTGTTGCTTTGCGAATAGCTTCATGTATTTCATCTTCACTGATAGTATCAGGATTATCAAAAAACTTCTCCAATAATTTATCATCATATTCGGCAACAGCTTCTACCAACTGTGCTCTCCATTCTTTTGCTTCTTCCAACATGTCTGCTGGCACTTCAATTTCATCAAAAGTCATTCCTTCCGTTTCCATGTGCCAAACAATACCTTTCATCTTAACCAGATCAACTACTCCTTTGAAATCATCTTCGGCACCAATTGGGAGTTGTAAAGGCACAGCCTTAGAACCCAGCATTTCACGAACCTGTTTTACCACATTTAAAAAATCAGCTCCAGCACGATCCATTTTATTTACAAAACCAATACGCGGCACATTGTAACGGTTTGCCTGGCGCCATACAGTTTCTGATTGAGGTTCTACACCATCAACAGCAGAAAACAAAGCGATCAAACCATCTAAAACCCTCATTGAACGTTCTACTTCTACAGTAAAATCAACGTGGCCCGGAGTATCGATAATATTGAAAGAATATTTTTTAGTATTTGCATCTACCTTTCCTTTTATGGTCGGAAAATTCCATTGACAGCTAACAGCCGCTGAAGTAATAGTGATACCTCTCTCCTTTTCCTGCTCCATCCAGTCTGTGGTAGCGGCACCATCATGCACCTCTCCAATTTTATGAATCATACCTGTATAGCGAAGGATACGTTCTGTAGTAGTGGTTTTGCCGGCATCAATATGAGCTGCAATCCCGAAGTTTCTTTGAAATTTTAAGTCTGCCATGATGATTTTTCCCTTTATAATTTGGAGGCGCAAAAGTAGGAATAAAAACTCATGATGCAAGGATTAAGAAGCAGGAAGTTTTCCAGATTGTTTCCCTTAAAATCAGTTACTTAATCAGCTTCCCAAATCCCCTTTAAAAAAAAGAAAGCCACACTATCGGGTGGCTTCTTTATCAGTTAATTTTCTCAATTATACTTTGAAGTGGGCAAAGGCTTTGTTTGCTTCTGCCATACGGTGTGTATCTTCTTTCTTTTTAAAAGCTGATCCTTCACCTTTTGCTGCTGCTACTATCTCAGCTGCAAGTTTATCAGACATACTACGACCATTTCTTTCGCGGCTGTAACGGATAAGCCATTTCATGCTTAAAGAAATTTTTCTGTCAGGACGAACCTCAGATGGGATCTGGAAAGTGGCGCCACCGATACGACGGCTACGAACTTCCACAGCCGGTGTAATGTTTGCTAACGCTTTTTTCCAAACATCATATCCCTCTTCTCCGGTTTGCTTGGCAACTTTTGCAAGAGCATCATAAAATGTATTGAATGAAGTGCTCTTTTTCCCGCTCCACATGATATTGTTTACAAAACGGGTCACCATTTTGTCGTTAAACTTCGGATCGGGTGCTAGGGGTAATTTTTTTGCTTGTGCTTTACGCATGACGAAATATACTTTTTAACTAATTATTTTTTTGCTTTTTCTCTTTTTGTACCGTACTTAGAACGGCTCTTCTTACGGTCTTTTACACCGGCAGTATCCAATGAACCCCGAACAATATGATAACGTACACCTGGCAGATCTTTTACACGACCACCGCGGATCAACACGATTGAGTGTTCTTGTAGGTTGTGGCCCTCACCCGGTATGTAGGCAATAACTTCAACTTTATTTGTTAAGCGAACTTTGGCAACTTTTCTAAGAGCTGAGTTTGGTTTTTTTGGCGTTGTTGTATAAACCCTTGTACAAACGCCTCGGCGTTGAGGGCAGCTATCCAAAGCCCTTGACTTGCTTTTTGCTTTAATGATCTCTCTTCCTTTACGAACTAACTGTTGAATTGTAGGCATTCTGGAACCTTTTAATTGCTCCGGGGTTTATTTCCCGAAGGGGGGCAAAGGTAATGGGCAACTGCATAAATACCAAATCTCAAATTCCAAATTCCAAAGTTTTTCGAGCCTAAAAAAGAAATATCCCAATGTGCTGTGAGCCATTGGGATTTGGAATCTGTTATTTGTGATTTAATTGCTTAAATTTTCCACATCCAATGATATTTGTCTTCACGAAGACCTTCCTTAATTTCAGTCATCCATTTTTTTAAAGTAGGGCCAGCTTTCCATTTTTCTATATCAAAGTTCATTACATAGTCTTTATACTTCAGTTCTTTGATAAGGGAAATAGTTGCTGCAGTGCCGGTTCCAAAGGCTTCAACATGCTGCCCTGCTTTATAAGCATCAATTACTTCATGAATGCTGATCGGTCTTTCTTCCACTTTATAACCCATGTCTGTCAGTAAGGTCATTGCACTTTGACGTGTTACTCCGTCAAGTATTGTCCCGCTTGAAAGATCTGGTGTTATAGCTTTATCACCGATAATGAAAAATATATTCATAGTACCGCATTCCTGAACATAATTATGTTCGAAAGCATCAGTCCATAATACCTGGTCATATCCTTGTTTTTTTGCTTGTGCAGTTGCATACATTGCTGCAGCATAATTACCAGCAGCTTTTGCAAAACCAACACCACCTTCTACAGCTCTTACATATTTTTCTTCAACATAAATACGCATTGGTGCAGCATAATAAGGGCCTGTGGGACTTAGAATAATTAGAAATTTATAATTGTCAGATGGTCTTACACCAATTATCTCATCTGATGAAAACATTACTGGTCTAATATAAAGTGAATAGTCATGGCGTTGAGGAATCCAATTCTTATCAAGTTCAATTAGTTTTCTCATTCCTTCAATAAATAATTCCTCAGGCACTGTTGGCATTTGCATTCTTTGCGCTGAGATATTGAAACGTTTGAAATTTTCATGTGGTCTGAAAATAAATGCTTCACCATTTTGATTTTTATATGCCTTTATCCCTTCGAAGATCGCCTGGCCATAATGAAAAACTGCTGCTGATGGGCTTAGCAATAATGGTTGATATGGTTTGATTTCAACATTCTTCCACTCGCCCCCTTCAAAATCTGCTTCCAGCATATGGTCAGTGAAATAATGACCAAAAGGGATATTATCAAGATTTATATCCTGCAACTTGCTTCTTTCTGCTTTGGTAATGTTTATGTCCATACTTGCAATCATAAATGTTTACATTTGAAGCACAAAGAAACAAAAAAAACTAACACCTATTTGTAGACTTTTCATGAGCCTGAATACCATCAACTTTAATACGACAGATATAACTCTCCTCTTTAAAAATTCATTGGTAGAAGTAAATGATGAAATACAGGTTTTATCAAAACCTGATATTATCTCTGAGCCGGTAGCTTCCGATAGTAATCGGGGCAAGTGGAAATATCTTGGAGAAAATAAAAAGAAAACCCTTGTTGTGGTTAGTTATGAAGACGCAGTTCATATTCCGGATAAGCAATTATCATTTCTTACAAAATTATTAGCTGCATGTAATTTAAATCTTGCTGATGTAGCTATACTGAATTTTCATAATTACAATTCATCTGACTTCAATAAGATCGTAAATTATTTTAAACCTAAAGTTGTTTTGTTATTTAGTATAGAACCTGGTGAATTTGGAATGCCAATGATATTTCCTCAATTCCAGGTGCAGGGGCATAAGGATGCTGTATTTGTTTCTTCACCATCATTAGAAATTATTGAACCGGATAAAACCTTAAAAGGTAAATTATGGATCTGCCTTAAAAAGATATTTAATCTATGAAATTGATATTTGCCAGTAATAATCAACATAAAATAGAAGAGTTAAAAGCATTTGCAGGAAATGAAATAGAAATTGTTTCATTAAAAGAAGCAGGCATTGATATTGACATTCCAGAACCGCATGATACACTTGAGGAAAACGCATCAGAAAAATCATGGACGATCTATAAGCTTACAGGCAACAATTGTTTTAGTGAGGATACAGGATTGGAAATTGAAGCATTGAATGGAGAACCTGGTGTAAAAAGTGCCCGGTATGCAGGTGAAGGAAGATCTTTTAAAGACAACATTGAAAAAGTTTTAAATAAACTGGCAAACAAGCAGAATAAAAATGCCCGTTTCAGAGCCGTTATTTCACTAATAATTGATGGTAATGAAATCCAGTTTGAAGGCATTTGCAGCGGTATAATAATTGACGATCCGAAAGGAACAGAAGGTTTTGGGTATGATCCGATCTTTATTCCTGAGGGCAGCAAACGAAGTTTTGCTGAAATGTCGATCGAAGAAAAGAACCAATTTAACCATCGGACAAAGGCCGCGGCTAAATTGGTCGCATTTTTGCAAAACATGAAAACAAAAGCCAAAAATTGAGCGCAGCAAGCAACCATAATATCACCGAAATCGACTTAATCCAGGGATGTATCAATGGTGAAAGGAGAATGCAGGAAGAACTGTATAACAGGTTTAGTCCAAAAATGTATGCAGTTTGTCTGAGGTATGCAGGAAATGGCGACGATGCACAGGATATACTCCAGGATGGTTTTGTTAAAATATATAAGAACCTCAGTCGTTTTCGCGGCGAGGGGTCATTTGAAGGTTGGATAAGAAGGATTTTTGTAAATACAGCGATCGAGCATCTGCGCCGCAAAACTTACCTCAAACCAATAGCAGAGAAAGAAGAAAACACGATTGCATACAAAGAAAAAACAGCTCTTGACAGGTTAGGCGAAAAGGACATTATGAATTTGATAAGGCAGTTATCGCCTGGTTATAGAACAGTATTTAACCTGTATGTAGTAGAAGGATACACTCACAAAGAGATCGGCGATATTTTAGGGATCAGCGAAGGAACAAGTAAATCACAATTAGCAAGGTCAAGAATGATACTCCAGGATATGGTGATAAATTTTTTAGATGAGAAAGACAGAAAGCAAAAAGTAGAATGAACTCCGGGTTACAAAAAAAACTGTATGAGATCGAAGTGATGCCGCCTGCAGCGGTATGGGAAAAGCTTTCACTATACATTGATGAGATAAATGCAGATAATGCATTGTCAAAAAAAGTATTGGATACTGAACTTGCTCCTCCCGCAACCGCTTGGGAAAACATTAACAGTGCAATAGGCGTTGTGGAAAAAAAAGAACCGGCGAGAAGAGGAATTGTAATTAATCTCAGAAGGATTTCAGTTGCTGCTATATTTATTGGCTTGATAGTAACAGCATGGATTTTATTCAAACCCAAAAATGAAAGTTCGGCAGGTTTGGTTCAAACTCCGTCTGAAGAAAAAACTAAGATCGATACAAATAACAGCAACCAGAAAGTTGAAACCACAAAAGAAAATAATACCCCCGTAGCTGCATCGATTGCCGCGGTAAACCCACAGTTAGTTACGGCAAAAAAGAGAAACAAATCAGCAGCAAGAAATAATGATAATGTTACAGCACAGTTAGTGGGAGAGCAATCAACAACTTTGAATAATGGACTTGCAGAGAAAAGTTTTGACAAACCTATCGATGATCTTTCACTTGTAACAGCAGACCAGCACTATATGACAATGGTAAATGCAAATGGCAGGCTTGTAAAGATCCCCGCACAATTAGCACATCTTGCACCGCACCTCCAGGACAAACCTGTTTCTGAAGACTTTTACGAAGTGATGTTTGGAGAAGGCGCCTACTGGAAAGAAACATTGAGTGAATGGCGGAAAAAAATTGCTTCGGTTCCCGTTTCATCTGGTGACGCATTTACGAGCCTTATAGAATTATTAAAAACTGTTCAGGATAAATAAACAGTTTCCTTATTTTTAGTCTAAACATTTTCAATGGCAAGAATTAAAATCGATTTGCCGGGTAAATTCCTTTTCACCATAATTATTCCAATAAGAATTACCGATATAAACTTTGGTGGGCATGTTGGCAATGATACTATTCTTTCAATAATCCATGAATCCAGAGCCCGTTTCTTCACTCATCTTGGTTATACCGAGCTGGATTTTGCCGGCGCTGGAACTATCATGAGTGATGTTGCCATCGAATATAAGAATCAAACTTATTATGGCGATGAGATCATTGCTTCAGTTGCTGTTGGTGAGATAACCAAAGTTGCGTTCGATCTTTTTTATAAACTTGAAAAGAGATCCGCAGAGGGAAAAATGATACCTGTTGCTTTTGCAAAAACCTGGATGGTATGTTATGACTATGAACAAAAAAAAGTATCGGCCATTCCTGACGAAGCAATAAAAAAGATCAAAGGTCTGTAGGCTCAGCATCAGTATTCCATATCTTCCAGTTTTCTTCCGCCTGCAGCATAAGCATATCAAATCCATTTTGAATAAAAGCCCCTTGCTCCTCTCCCTTTTTTAGAAAAAGTGTTTTTGGGGGATTATAGATCAGGTCAAAAAGAAAATGTTCCGGAGTAAGAAATTCGTAAGGAATTGGTGGCGCTTCCACGATATTCGGAAACAAGCCTAATGGAGTTGTATTTACGATCAGCTTATATTTCGAAATGATGCTTTTTGTTAATTGCTCGTAGGAATAACTATCTGCTGAGGGTTTACGGGAAACTTTTTTATACTTAATATCAAACTTGTCAAAAACATATTTCACTGCTTTTGCCGAGCCGCCTGTACCGAGTATAAGTGCATTTGAATGAACAAATGGGTTCCAGTTTTTTTTCAATGATCTCTCAAACCCAGCAATGTCAGTATTGTATCCATATAGTTTGCCATCTTTTATTTTTATGCAATTACAGGCTTTTATTTTTTTAACAACGGCTGAAGGCTGGTGAAGAAATGAAATCACTTTTTCTTTATAGGGAATTGTAACATTGAGACCTTCTAAGCCAGGTTGTGAAAGAATTTTTTTCAACTCATCGATAGATGCGATAGGAAAGTTTTCATACCTGCAGTTCTCCAGCCCTTCTCTTTCAAATTTTTCGGTAAAATACTTTTTTGAAAAGGAATGTGATAAAGGATATCCGATCAAACCAAATAGTCGCATCAGGCTTCTTCTTTATTTAGAAATAAATGAAAAGTATCACCACGAAGACCAACTCGCATTGCTTCCAATGGGAGCATTTCGCTAGGTGCTATATTTCCAAGATTTACATTACAACCAATTAATTCAATAAAATAGAGTTGCTGTGCTTTTTGCGGAGCTTCCCAAATTATTTTTTCAGCAGGAATCTGCGTCAATATCTCCTGCACCAACCCCTCCCTTACTTCCCCACTGCCGCGATAAATTCCGACATTTCCAGCTTCTCTTGCTTCTGCAATTACATAAGTGGAACCAGCATTTAATTCGGCCCGCATCAGCTCTATCCATTTATATGGCGGAATAATATGCTCGGCATCTTTACTTCCCACTTCACTCAAAACCGTTCCATATTGAGTAAGCTTTTCAATGTATCCGCATTTTTCAGAATGAGGAATTGTGATCGAACCATCGCTAACTTCCATATAAGTAATATCATAATCCTTGCAAACAGCAATATAATCTTCAAATTGGTTCCTGATCAGAAATGCCTCAAACAAAGTGCCGCCAAAATAGATCGGGATGTTATAAGATTGATATACTTCGATCTTCTCTTTAAGATTTGGGGTAACAAATGAAGTTCCAAATCCAAGTTTTACAATATCAACATGAGGGTGTGATACACTTAAAAAGTTTTTAGCCTCATTTATACTAAGTCCCTTATCCATAACCATAGTAAGCCCGAACGAACGGGGCTTCTGATTACGATCAGGAATGTTACTTAAATTAAAATTCATAGTTGATTTTTATTGTATGCCATCACTCTATAAGTAGCAAAATTGCAATGGCGGCAAAAATAGGAAAGAATGACCAGAGTGTATCTGAACACTATCAGCAGCATATAAAGCTATAATTGTTATATTCAACGCCTTTTTTTGAATCTTGAGATCACATCAACTACATGATGGTTCTGAAGTATTGAAGGATTCAGTTCTACAAATTTCTTAACCATTTTAGGGGATTTTGACATGGCATTTTCGAGCTGCAAAATGGCTTCCTTAGTTTTTCCTAAGGCAAAAAGTATAGCGCTGAGATAATAAAAGAATATGGGTTGACCATTTGAAACCTTTATCGCAGCTGTTGCCTGGTCTTTTGCCTCTTCAAAAAATTCTGCTTTGTAAAGGCACCTAATAAGTGCTTCCCATCCTGTTTTATTTTTTGGACGTGATGCCACAACTGCTGAAAAATATTGGATCGCATCTTTATAAAAACCCTGCTGCATTTTACATTCGCCCATCAGCAGGTTGTACTCTGATTGATGCCTATGAATTTTCAAAGCAGTATCAAGCTGCTTTGCTGCACTTTCCCATTGGCCTTCGTTAAAATATGTACAAGCGATCTTATAATATAGCTTACTATCGTCTGGTGAGATATGTGATGCTTTCCTGAAATAAAACCTCGCCTGCCCGTTGTTATGAAGCTTGTCATAGCAAAAACCAATTGCTTCATAGATCAATGCTTCCGGCTTTGTAAGTTCCAGAACTTTTTGCAATACTTCGATGGCTTCTTTGTATTTCTTTAATCGTATATATGCATCACCCATGTTACGGTAAGCATAATCAAATTTTTCATTTATAACAATAGCAAATTGATATGCATCCAAAGCCTTTTCATATAATTTTATTCCCTGGTAGGCTGCTGCAAGATTGAACCATGCCAGGTCATTGTACGGAAACTCATCAATAATTCTTTGATGAAGCTTGATGCTTTCCTCATTTCTGCCGGTAAAATCTGTCCAAAAGCAGATCTTATACAGGGCTTCCTCATTGTTTGGATCTTGTTCGAGGATCAATTTCAGGCAATCAAATACTTTTTCAAATTCCTGGTAGTCGTCGTAAACATCAGCTAATTCAAACAGAAGCGATATTCTTTCATCACCGCTGAAAAGCTCAAGTGCCTGTTCAAGGATTTCTACCGCTTTTTCCTGTTTGTCTAATGCCAAATAAGCGTCAGTTTTTAAAATATACACATTTATATCGCAGCTGTCCAGCATAGCTGCATGATCAAGAAGACTTAGAGCTTCTCGGTATTTGTGGGTAGCAATCAGGAGGTCGGCCCGGCGAATGATCATTGTGGAAGAAAAAGGGTATTGTTCAGCTCCTCTTTCAGCAGCCTCCAAAGCATTGCCGATATCCTCTTTTTCATCAAAATAGTCTATGATCTTTTCGAACGATTCCTCGTCAATGTATGATTGGCTGCGGCCTTTTTTCAGATTTTCGTATCGTTTCAGAATTTCCTGGAGATCTTCGTTGTCTTTCCGGAGTGGATTTTCTTTCATGGTGTCGGGGGTTAGGTCAAGTTACCTATTTTTATAAAAACAGGCAACTTTTAATAACTTTTTTCCTTTTTGCACGTTAAATAAATGACAAAATTGTGGATAGACGGTTTGTTTTATGAATATTTTTGTTTTTATATTTGCTAACGGATGAAGGACTATCGGATTATACTCAAAAAATTGCTGACAAGAAAGCTGACAACACTATTTCTGATTGGTTTGTCTGTTGCTGCTTTTGCTACTTTAGGTGATGGTAAATCTAAAGGAAAGAAAAGTTCATTACTGAATTCAAGACCAACAATTACTCCCGGTAAATTTTCAATGAAGTCAGGGTATCAGTATCGTGGTAGCCAAATTATCAGTCAACAAAAAGATAAGAATTCATTTACCCGTAATTCCCTTGTTACATATCAGAAGGGTAATATGACCTACATCTTACCTATTAAAACAGTTGTGCCGCAGAAAATAAAAATTTCTGTTGGTATCCCGCAGATCAATAAGAATTAATTTAATTAGTTTTTCCAGCGCTATTACTTTCCTCGTACGTCATTACTCTAAAACCGCTTTTAGGTAATTCAAATTTTGTCGCAGGAATAATACTGAAGTTTACTTTTGAAACTGTGTATGTGACTTTCAAGCTGCCAATGATCGTTTCGTATTCCATTGCAAGTCCCGGTAAAGATTTATATGCATATTCAAATTCCCTGTTATTTGCCACCAGGTCTTTTGTAAAAAAAACTGTAACGGTGGTTCCGTCTTTCATAGTGCCAATTGCTTTCTGGCATTTATAGTCAGCAATGGTTTTGTATTCCTCCTCATATTTGAAAACAATACCTTCATATTTCTTATTCGCCTCTTTCCAGTTATCAGGGGTCATTGTGATCATATACTTCTGTTCACCGTATTCTTTCAGCACATTTACATTACCAGTCTTTCCATCCACAATTGTCGATTCCACGCCTAAAGAACTTACTCTTTCAAAACGTGTTTTATATCCTTTCAAATAAACAATGCTTGTTGCCCCGTCAAACATATCTGCAATTGAGGGATTGCTGTTCCCAGTGTTAACAACGATATCATAGGAAATAGTTCCTTCGGTAATTCTTTTTTGAGCATTCGCATTAAAAACCCATAAAAGGATTACAACAAAAACTACTGATTTAATACTCTGTTTCATTGGTTTAAAAGTAATAAAAAGACGTGCCAAGTTAGCCAAATAGTTGTATCAGGTTGTAAAGGCTTATTCACAATCCGTTGATTTAACAAAATCAGCGTTTGGTTTTTGCCTGCACGTCTTTCAGTTTTTTTTGCTGCTCCTGCATTTGCTCAAATCGCTCCTGCCATTTTGATTTTGATTTTGGCTTTTTCCGGTTCTCATCCATTTTGGCCAAAATCTTATCATGATTGATAATATAATTCTGGATCACAAACTGAAGACCAAGTGTCACGAGGTTTGATACAGTGTAATACCAGGTAAGCGCTGCAGGCAGGCTATTGAAGATGAATAATAGAAATACAGGAAATATATATGGCATGTATTTTAACACCGGGTTGCTTTGATCCGGCGTCATACTCATGCTATATATAGAAATGAGAAAACTGGTAAGACATGCTGTGATCGTGAATAAACTCACATGATTACCATAGATAGAACTTATTATAGGAATATTTCCAAAAGTTACAATTGAATCATAAGCAGAAAGGTCATTTGCCCACAGAAAGTTTTCATTTCTTAAATCTACATAAGAATTAAAGAAACTATACAAAGCAAAAAAGATAGGTATCTGTAATAATGCCGGGATACAACCACCCAAAGGATTTACACCCGCCTCTCTGAAAAGCTTCATCTGCTCCATACTCATCGCCTGTTGATCCTTACCATGTTTTGCTTTCAGTTTCTCAATTTCAGGACGAAGCACTTTCATTTTTGCACCACTGAGATAACTTGTGTATGTAAGTGGTGAAATAAGTAGTCGTATAACAAATGTGAGCAATAAAATTGCAATACCATAGCTACCTACCAACCTGCTGAAAAAGTCAAATACGGGTAATACGATAAACTTGTTGATCGGTCTTACAAATGCATAAATACCCTGGCCAAGATTTACCAGCTTGCCCATTTGCTTATCATATTTTTTTAGAAGACGAAAATCGCTTGGGCCATAATAGATAGACAGGGGAATGGTAACATCGGAACCTTTTGCAGCATGCTGCAAACTTGCTGTCGATTGCACCACTGTGATGGAATCATTTGGAGAAACCCATTCCATTTTACCCCCCGAAAATTTATCCTTAGCAACTAATATTCCATTAAAAAACCGTTGACGCATCGCCACCCATTCAACCGGTTTGTCAAACTGTACATCACTGCGGCGACCAATAGTGAAATAATCAAACTCATCATCCATCACATATCCCATCTGTGAATTTGTTCTTTCATAAGACATATCCTGTTCCTGCTTTATTGACCGATACTGCCATTGCAGGTTCATAGTTTCATTATCCAAAAATGTGTTTGCTTTTTTAAGCTTTACATTAAAGTCGATCATGTATTCGCCTTTCTTCAAAATAAATTCATGCGTTATCGAACGACCTGAACTATCAGCAAGAGTGTAAGAAATTGTTTGAACCGAGTCTGCCGTCTTTGCAATACTACCTGGAGTAAAATAGAAATCTGTAATGTTTCCTGTTAGTCCTGAATCGCTTTTGATTTTATAATCTATTTTATCAAAATCGGTTGATGCAAGACGAACCAGCTTTTTTTGCTGATCCTTAAAGTTTTTCAACTCTACCCATTTTACCTGGCCGCCTTTATTTGTAAAAGCAATTTTTACAAATCCATTTTCAATAGTGTCAAGTTTTTCAGATCCCGAAGTCGCTTTTTGAAACTGACCGGTTGTATTAGCAATTGTTGTTGTTTGTGAAGTAGTAGATTGTGTTGTATCTCGCTTTTGTGTTGTATCCGGTTTTGAGTTTGCCTGATTAGCTTTTGCAATTGAATCATCTTTTGCTTTTTGAATTGCCAGACGTTGCTTACTTGCAGCCTGCTCTTTATTATTAAAATAAAAGAAACCAAAAAAGAGCAGCGCTAATAATACAAAACCAATAACCGTATTACGATCAAAATTCATGTAGCTAAAAATTTGGAGTGGGCAAAGATAGGGAAACAGGCGGGAGTTATGAGTTCTTAGTTTATAGTCCTGAGCCGTTGAATGTCAGAGCTTAAAACTTAAAACCGCAACTTAAACGCTTCAGATCACCACATCCTGCAACTGGGGATTTTTGACCGAAGGTTTGGATTCGCTATACACTTTTGCAGCAGCAACAAAATGAACAAATAAAGGTTGAGGATTCTCAACAGTACTTTTCAGTTCCGGGTGATATTGAACACCAATAAAGAAAGGATGCGAAGGAATTTCCATGATCTCAACCAAGCCCGTTTGCGGATTACGACCGCTGGCTATCATTCCATTATTTTCAAATTGTGAAAGATATTTATTGTTGAATTCATAACGATGACGATGCCTTTCACTTACTTGCAGTTTACCATAAATTTTATGCGCTAATGTTCCTTCTTTAACATCACATGCATAAGAACCTAAACGCATTGTTCCACCTTTCATCGTTATTTTTTTCTGCTCTTCCATCATATCTATCACCGGTTCATCACATGTTGGATCCATTTCTGTAGAATGAGCATTCTTAATTCCAAGAATATTTCTTGCAAATTCGATAACCGCCATTTGCATCCCGAGGCAAATACCAAAAAATGGCAATCCTTTTTCCCGGGCAAATTTTACAGCGGTTATTTTCCCTTCGATTCCACGATGACCAAATCCCGGAGCTACCAACAATCCATCCAGACCGGCTAACTTTTCACCAACATTATCTTCTGTTATAAATTCTGAATGGATATACTGAACCTGAACCTTACATTCGTTTATTGCGCCTGCATGAACAAATGATTCCAAAATTGATTTATACGCATCCTGCAGTTCCACATACTTTCCAATTAACCCAATTGTAACTTTTGTTTTTGGGTTTTTAAGTTTATTCAAAAACTCTCTCCACTTTCCTAACTCAGGCTCTTTAATATTAGGAATATCTAATTTCTTCAATACAATTTCATCCAATTTTTCTTCCATCATGATCAATGGCACTTCGTAGATCGTACTTGCATCTCTTGCTTCTATTACCGCTTCGGGTTTTACATTACAGAACAATGCGATCTTTCTTTTTATATCATTATTGATCGGTTCTTCAGTACGACAAACAATTACATCGGGAAAAACTCCTTCCGAGCTTAATAATTTTACAGAGTGTTGAGTCGGTTTTGTCTTCAATTCTTTTGCAGCTCTTAAATACGGGATCAATGTAAGATGAACCACCAACAGATCTTCTTCCGGCAACTCCCATTGTAACTGACGAACAGCCTCGATATATGGCAGCGATTCAATGTCCCCCACTGTTCCGCCAATTTCAGTGATAACGATATCCCAATCACCGGTTTCGCCAAGCATTTTCATCCGGCGTTTTATTTCATCAGTAATATGCGGGATCACCTGCACGGTTTTTCCGAGATATGCTCCTTCCCTTTCCTTATTAATTACAGTTTGATAAATGCGGCCCGTTGTAACATTATTTGCCTGCGAAGTAAAAATGTTCAGGAACCTTTCATAATGTCCAAGATCAAGATCAGTTTCAGCGCCATCTTCGGTTACATAACATTCGCCGTGTTCATAAGGGTTCAGTGTACCCGGATCAACATTTATATAAGGATCAAATTTTTGAATCGTCACCCGCAGCCCTCTTGCCTGTAATAATTTGGCAAGTGAAGCCGAAATAATTCCCTTCCCCAATGATGAAGTAACTCCCCCCGTAACAAATACATACTTGGACATATCTTTAGTTCTTTTTTGAAATATTGTTTTACCGGCAATACAATTTCAACTCGGCACCTGTTGTGTCACTCACTTGTACTTCCAGTAATTCTATTCAGCAATAAGTTTTCAGAGAAATAGTCGCCTGCTTTTGACCAGCGGAAAGAAAATAAATCCGGGAGGTCATGTAAAACTACTTGAATTTTTTAGCTTGTAAAAAAACCTTTGCTCTTTTGTGGAAAAAATTGAAAATGGCTCAATAACTTTTCTTAATAGACTAGGATCAAACCTGATTTCTATTTGACTATTTACATATATTCCCAGCCCTTATCCCCAATATTTTAAGGCATCAAACAAATAGTACTTCCCATATCGACTCATAACTCCTGACTTCCGACTCCTTACTTCTTACCCAGCCTGATTATCTTAAACCCGACTGATATTTGGAACACCTGGTTCTTAACCGTCGAAGTACCATAAAGGCCCTCATTATTATTTGTCAAACCAAGGTTGTAACGGGCATCAAGTGTTAATCCAAACGGGGCGTCCCAACCGACGCCTAAAGCTGCGCTTATATCGGCTTTCTTAAGCTTATCCTTTACGCTTGAGCTATCAGTAAACTCTGCTTTATTCAAAAATCCAAACTGCGGACCAATTTGTAGGTTCACTCCTGCTGCAATGTATATTTTTAAAATGATCGGGATATTTATATAGTTTGACTCAAGATCATCGAAATTTACTTCTGAACCCTGTTGAGATAAAATAAGTTCAGGCTGAATACCAACTTTCGCAAATTTAAAAAGAGCAAATGCTCCTCCATGAACTCCGGTTTTACTATTAGAAGAAAGATTTGAAACATCCAGTTTGGAAAAATTCAGACCTCCTTTCAACCCGAAAGCAATTTTAACCTGTGCATTTGTAACAACTGTAACAGCAGTGATCATTACAAGGATTAGAAACTTTTTCATGATGAAGTTTTTTGTGGTTAACTAAAGTTAACCAAAATGAATTGCTGGATCAAACCTTTTACGATCCACTGATATTCATGAAAGAACAGCAACTTCACCATTTAATATTTTGCTTATTAGTTTTCTTTATATTTATTACTTCATCAATCTGATAATATGAGAAAAATAATCATCCTTGGAGTTGTTTCATTATTTACAGCTTTCACTTTCGCCCAAAAAACGTATATCTGGTGCGGCACTTTAATAGATGGCATTTCGAATGAACCCAAAAAAGAAATGACCATTTTTATTGAAAAAAATAAAATTATTGCAGTTGAAAAAGGTTATTCAAAAGCCGGCGCTGCCGATAAAACAATTGACCTGAAAACAAAAACCGTAACTCCCGGTTGGATGGATATGCATGTGCACATGGAAGGTGAAACAAATCCTAATGCATATCTTGATCGCTTTACATTAAATCCAACTGATATTGCATTTAACTCAATTCCGATTGCAGAAAGAACATTGATGGCAGGATTTACAACTGTAAGAGATCTTGGAGGCAGCGGTGTAAATATTTCTTTGCGTAATGCGATCAATAAAGGGCAAGTGAAAGGGCCGAGAATATTTACTGCAGGAAAAGGAATAGGTACCACCGGAGGACATGCAGATCCTACAAATGGCTGGCGTAAAGACCTGATGGGTGACCCCGGGCCTGCAGAAGGTGTAGTGAACAGTGAAGAAGATGGAAAGAAAGCAGTAAGGCAACGATATAAAGATGGAGCTGATCTTATTAAGATAACAGCAACCGGCGGTGTGCTTAGCCTTGCAAAAAATGGGCAGAACCCACAATTCAGCGAAGATGAGATAAAAGCAATTGTAACAACAGCCAAAGACTATGGTTTTATGGTAGCGGCGCATGCACATGGGGCTGAAGGAATGAAAAGAGCCATACGTGCAGGAGTAAATTCAATTGAACATGGAACTTTGATGGATGATGAAGCTATCGAACTGTTTAAAAAATACGGGACATGGTATGTACCAACTATAACTGCTGGCGAATCTGTTGCTGATTCCGCAAAGAAAGCAGGTTATTATCCTGAAGTAGTGGCGGCAAAAGCAAGAGTGATCGGCGGACAAATAAAATCCACTTTTGCAAAAGCTTATAAGGCAGGAGTAAAAATTGCATTCGGTACTGATGCAGGAGTTTTCAAACACGGACAAAACTGGAGAGAGTTTATATATATGATAGAAGCTGGGATGCCCGCCATGGATGCAATAAAAGCAGCAACAATTAATGCCGCTGATTTATTAGGAATGAAAGATCAATTGGGAAGTATTGAAGTAGGCAAACTTGCCGATATAGTAGCTGTTGATGGCGATCCTTTAATTGACTCGAAAGTTTTTGGAAAAATTGTTTTTGTGATGAAGGATGGTGTGGTTTATAAACAGCATGCCGCATTCTAAATCTTTCAGTTAAACAGCAACAAAAAAATATTCAGTAGAAAGAAGAGAAGGTAACGTCTACATCTATTTACCTGAACTACCACCAGCATTTCTTTTTATCATCTGGGCGGTTTCGAGTAATTCATTGTCCTTTGTTTTCCTTGCTACATCAAAAAAGCCATTGATGATATTCAGACCGCTTTTTTTAACTTCTGGTTTTTTTGATTGCATTATGTCGTGTGCAACATCTACAAGAACTTTTCCGGCCAGTTTTACCAAACCATAGTAATCTTTTCGATCCATGTTTTCCTGGCTGCTTAAAAGGCGATTAAGGTCTTCGACTTTTCTTTTTAGCAAAATATCATCCGTATTATCAATAAGCACTTCCCTGTCGATATTAGTACTCCTGAAATAATTGCTTGATATATTATTTGCAAATTCATAAAAACCTTTGTTGTAATTATCACTAAACACATTAAACGAATTTGGATTATCCTGCATCATAAAAAAACTTTTTAGTTGTGTAAAATTACATATTTAGTACAGCTACTTCAGATCCTCTATCTCAAATTTATCTTTATTTTCTTCATAAATTCTTTTTAACGCCTCCACTGCAGCCTTTAACAAGGGAATGCCGGTATATTTTTCCATTATCATGCCAAGGTTAATACTCTTTGATGCCTCAGTAATACTGTCATCCTTGAGTAATTTTACAATTTCTGAAGAAAGTTGTGTTTGCTCCTCGCTAGATAATACCCTCATCGAACGGTTGATAAGCTCAGGCAGATCTTTTGAAGCGCTGACAAAATCAATTCCTTTCATGATCGGATCAACCTTAGCGAGAGTATAGAAAGTTACTACCTGGTCAAATTGCCGTTCAGTGGCTCTTAAAATCACATTTAACAGTGCCGCGGGCCCCACATCAACAGGTTTACCTGCAGAATCTTTATAACTGAAAACTGAACTTCTCAAAAAGGCCATTGCTCCAATACCTGCAGCAATACTTTTTCCTACATTGAATTTGCCAATATCTCCAAGATTAATATTGTACACTATAATAAGTGCATAAGCTATCATACCGGCAGACATATTAATGCCGAGGTATAACCAGCTATAGCCATTACTGAAAATGTAGAGAAACGCTTTGTAACGATTAAGGAGTTCAGATAAACCAATCAGAAATCCTATGATGCCTGCGAGCCATAACCAAAACCACTGATCATGCATAATATAATTAGTGCGCCAGGAGATCGCAACAATATATCCAAAGACTAAAACGAGCAAGATGATCACAAGCCATCCCCAGCCGAATCCACGGCGGATTGAAAATTCATTTGGAGCCATAGATCTGTTTTTTATAAAAGAATATGAATAGCTGTTCAAATAGTTTTCGCAGGCACATCAGCATCACCAGCTTACAGTAATCTAAGGGGATGATCGTCGTTGTACTTATCAGGAGCTTTAACTGCGGGCATCAATATTTGAGTCTTAAATATTGATATTTTAAAGTTAAGATGTTTATTGAATTACCAACAAATTTTTCTTTATGTAAAAATGAATTAATCCTTCGCAATCTTATTATAACTGGCAACAACTCCGCGAATAAGTGATGAACTAAAGCCCTGGTGTTCCATTTCATTAAGACCAGCGATCGTACAACCTTTAGGTGTTGTTACTTTATCGATCTCATGTTCGGGGTGAGTTCCTTTTTCCAGTAATAATTGCGCAGCGCCTTTTACAGTTTGCGCTGCGATGAGTGTAGCGGTAGCAGCATCAAAACCAATTTCAATTCCGCCCTGTATGTTTGCACGGATATATCGCATGGCATATGCGGTGCCGCATGCGCCAAGTACAGTTGCCGCATCCATCAGCTTTTCATCGATCATTACAGTTCTTCCGAGCTGATCAAACAATTGCCGTATATAATGTACCTGTGAAGGTGTTGCGCCGTCATGTGAAAGACAGGTCATGCTTTGTTGAATTGCAATTGCCGTATTTGGCATGGCACGAATCACCGGCACATTTTTACCAATTGCTTTTTGCAATTGTTCGATCCAAACACCGGTGATAACAGAAACAATAACATGTTTTTTTGGATCAAGTGATGTTTTTATTTCATTAATGATGTCTGCAAAATTGTAAGGCTTTACAGCAAGAATAATTATCTCGGCGGTCTTTACTGCTTTCTTATTATCACTGTGCACCATGCAGCCCTGCTCGGCAAAGCGGCTGAGCGATGCAGGGTTTCTCCTTGTAATAGAAATTTCTACAGGGCGACTGAATTCACTTTGAATTAATCCTTCAGCTATTGATGCACCAAGATTACCACCGCCGATGATCGCAATTTTCTTTGACATAAACATTTCATTTAATAAAAATGCCACGCCGATGATGTCGGTGTGGCAAACAACATAGCAAATATCAGTAATATTTTTTTTCTATAAGGAAATTCTTTACATAGGTGTCAACGCCTTCTTCCAATGAATAAAAATCCTCTTTATAGCCGGCATTGCGAAGTTTGCTCATATCTGCTTCAGTAAAATATTGATATTTATCACGAATATCAACAGGTGTATCTATATATTCAATTAATGGTTCTTTACCAAGACTATTAAAAATTGCAAAAACGAGGTCTTTAAATGTTCTTGCCCTACCTGTTCCCAAATTATATAAACCCGATGCAGGTTTTTCATTCATTAACCAGTAACAGATTTCAACAACATCTTTTACATAAACAAAATCACGGAGCTGTTCGCCATCCTTGTATCCTGGTTTATGCGACTTAAAGAGTTTTACTTTTCCTGTTGCTTTAATTTGATTAAAAGAATGAAAGATCACACTTGCCATTCTGCCTTTATGATATTCATTAGGGCCATAAACATTAAAGAATTTTAAACCGTACCAAAAGGGAGGCGCCGACTTCTGACTTTTGACTTTTGACTTTTGATTTTCCTCCAAAGCCCATTTGTCAAATTCATTTTTTGATTTGCCGTAAGGATTTAATGGATGGAGTTTATAGGGCAATTCATGGTCATCTTTATATCCTAACTCTCCTTCACCATAAGTTGCGGCTGATGATGCGTAAACAAGCGGGATATTTTTCTCAACACAGTAGCTCCATATCTTTTGCGAATAATCAACATTGAACTTTTCAAGAATTGAATAATCAAACTCGGTTGTATCAGTTCTGGCACCCAAATGAAAAACAAAATCAATTTGCATCGGGTGATTGCTCAACCAATCAAACAACTCATTTCGGTCTACTCTTGCAATGATCTTTTTATCCTCGTAATTATGTTTTTTGTCTTCATCGTCAAACTCATCGACAATAATGATGTTATGAAAACCTTTACGATTAAGGTAACCAACCATGCAACTTCCGATAAACCCTGCAGCCCCGGTAACTATTATGACTGAATTACGATCCATTATTTGTTACAAAAAATATATGTATGCAAAAAAAAGAAACAAGATTATAGCACTTGCAAACATGCCAATACTATTGCTAAGTGTATCTTCCGCCAAAACAGAAAACTTCTCTTTTGAAAATGGTAAACGAATAATAGCGCCTAAGTAATTAAAGCAGCCGCCAGTTATAAAATCAAGAAAGAACTCAAAAAAGTTTTTCATCCCGATTTAAATTGAACTTAATGCAGAACCAGCTGCTTCTTTTGACAAATAATTTTCAATCGATGAATCATATTCTTCCTGCCACCAGTCAATTGTTCCCCAAAAATCACCGTTCACTAACATCTCACCGCTTGTTACCAACCCAATCCTTTCATGCGGAAAATCATTGAGAGCATTTTCAAATTTTCCGATAAGGTCGGCTTTTACGCTTACAACAACCCTGCTTTGACCTTCACCAAACAAATATGCATCTTCACGAAGATCCTCTTTTGTTTCTACGGTAAAACCAAGTTCACGGTTAAAACCACTTTCGCATAATGTAACAAACAAACCGCCTTCACTTACATCATGTGCTGATTGAATTAATTTCTTATTGATAAGTTCAGCAATTTTCTGCTGCAATGAGAACTCTTCTTCTAACTCAAAATAAGGCGCAGGCGAAAATTCAACTCCACAAATTTTAGCCAGGTATTGTGATGAATTAATATCATTTGTTGACTTTCCCAAGAGGTAAATAACATCGCCTTCTTCTTTAAAATCCAATGTCATTTTCTCATTTATGTTTTCCAATAAACCAACCATTCCAATTGTTGGTGTTGGATAAACAGGACCATCAGGATTTTGATTATAAAAACTTACGTTGCCGCCGGTAACAGGAGTGTCAAATTTTCTGCACGCCTCTCCCATTCCTTTTATTGCCTGCACAAATTGATAATAAACTTCCGGGTCATAGGGGTTTCCAAAATTTAAACAATTGGTTACGCCTAATGGTTGACCACCGCTGCAAACAATATTTCTTGCCGCTTCACTCACTGCGATCATCGTTCCTTTATATGGATCAGCAAAAACATAGCGGCTGTTGCAATCTGTTGTGATCGCCAAACCTTTCTTTGTCCCTTTCACCAAAATAACCGGTGCATCTGTTGGTGCATTTGTTGATGCATTGTTTGTACAAACCATGCTATCGTATTGGTTATATATCCAACGCTTCGAAGCAATAGATGGAAGTACAATAAGTTTTTCTGCAATTGCTTTGAGATCTTCCGCAACAGCTATTGAATCTGGGTTAAACTTTTTTATTTCAGCCAGATACTTTGGTTCACGGAATTCTCTGTCATATTGCGGCGCACCACCACCTAATACAAGGTCATAGGCAGGTAGTGAAGCTTCCAATTCATTATTCATATAAAAATTGAGAATGCCATCATCTGTTACTTCTCCAATAACCGAACAAGGTAAGTCCCACTTCTCAAAAATTTTTGTCACCTCATCCTCTCTTCCTTTTTCTGCAACCAACAACATTCTTTCCTGGCTTTCACTTAACAATAATTCCCAGGCTTTCATATTTTTTTGACGAGTAGGAACTTTATCAAGATCTATTCTCATTCCCACTTCACCTTTTGCACTCATTTCAGAAGTAGAACAAATAATCCCTGCTGCGCCCATATCCTGCATACCTACTACAGCGCCAGTTTGAATAACTTCTAAACAAGCTTCTAATAATTTCTTTTCCTGGAATGGATCACCAACCTGAACAGCTGGCAGATCCTGTGCACTTTCTGCTGTTATATCTGCTGATGCAAATGAAGCGCCACCAATCCCATCTTTACCCGTTGCACTTCCAACAAACATCACAGGATTGCCTTTTCCTTTTGCGGTTGCTGAAACAGTTTCTCCTGCTTTTACAATACCAACACTCATTGCATTTACCAATGGATTGGTATGATAACATTCATCAAAATAAATTTCACCACCTACAGTTGGCACACCAAAACAATTTCCATAATGACCAATTCCATGCACTACACCAGAAAGCAAATGTTGGGTTTTATCTTCTTCTAAATTTCCAAAACGTAAAGAATTTAATGCTGCTATTGGTCTCGCACCCATTGTGAAAATATCACGATGAATACCTCCAACTCCGGTAGCTGCACCTTGAAACGGTTCGATAGCTGACGGATGATTATGCGATTCAATTTTGAATACAACACCAAGACCATCGCCGATATCCATTAGCCCTGCATTTTCTTCACCGGCTTTTACAAGCATACGACCACCTTCACGAGGCAACGTCTTCAACCATTTAATTGAATTTTTATAGCTGCAATGTTCACTCCACATACCACTAAAAGCGCAGAGTTCATTGAAGTTTGGTGTACGTCCAAGTTTCTGTTTTATAAGCTCAAATTCTTCAGCAGTCAGGCGAAGTTGCTCAGCCGTTTTTACAGTTATTTCCATAGTTTTTAAGAAAGCGCAAAGCTAATGATTATGCATGATGTGAAAAGAAAGATGCAGCAATTTTATAAACCTTGAATTCACTTTAGTTAATTATAACCTCATACTTTGTTTATCACATCAAACTTTTATAACTATTTTGCGAAGATAAACCCGATCAATTGTATTATCTGTTATTTGCAGGATGGCTCTGTTTATTTGCGTGGTTACTCACAAAACTTGGTTTCTTTAAAAAATCAGGGCTGAGCAATGCCCAGTTGGTCATTCTTTTTTTATTAAAAGTAATGGCCGGGATTTTCTATGGGTGGATCGGGATCTATTATGGCCAGTATGCTTACATGTTTGATACATGGGGTTATCATTATTTAAGCGTGGATGAGTATAAGCTGCTTTTTCAAAATCCTTCAGAATATTTTTCAAATCTTTTTCAAAGCGGGTATGATGCCCGGTATGGAAGATTTTTTGCTTCTGAAAACTCCTGGTGGAATGATCTGAAGAGCAATATGTTCATTAAATTCCTTTCCGCTGTAAACGTTTTCAGTTTTGGAAATTACTATGTGAATGTTATTTTCTATTCGTTTATCACATTCATTGGCCCTGTAGCGATCTATCGTGTATTCAGCGATGTGTTTCCTGGTAAAAAAGTCCATGTGTTGCTGGCAACTTTTCTAATTCCATCATTTGCATACTGGACAAGCGGCATTCATAAAGATGGCCTTGTGTTTATGGCTATCAGCCTAATCATTTATCATGTTTATTTTGGCTTAAAAGAAAAACGATTTAAACTTTCAAGGATTTTTTCACTGCTAATTTCATTTATCATTATACTTTCTTTCAGGAATTTTTTACTCGTGATATTAGTTCCGGCATTATTTGCATGGATACTTTCATATAAAATGCAAAAAAGAACCGCACTCATTTATATATCTACCTATTTGATAACGGGGATTCTTTTCTTTTCACTTCGTTATATTTCTTCCGGGCTTGACTTTCCACAAGCAGTAGTTGACAAACAAAAAGCCTTTAAAACTCTGCAGGGAAACTCCGGTTTTGATTTTCCGGAACTAAAGCCAACTGTTGGAAGTTTTCTTGCCAATACACCGAGGGCATTAAGTTCAACAACCCTTCGTCCTCATCCCGGCGATGTAAAACATATTCTATCAATGGCAGCTGCTTCAGAAACAGCCTTCCTGCTCTTCTTGTTTTTGCTATTTCTATTTTGGCGAACGAATGGAATAAAGTCAACCGCATTTATCTGGTTCTGCATTTTCTTTTCTTTTTCATTCCTTCTATTGATCGGGTTCACTGTAAATTTTTTGGGAGCAATAGTCAGATATAGAAGTATTATCCTTCCTTTTTTATTAGTTCCGGTTATCAGCCTTATCGATTGGGAAAGGATTTACGGGATTCTTTTTAATAACATTAAAAATAATTCTAATGTTTCTGATACCTCAAATTCTCCTTAATTTTTCAGTCATTTTTTGAATTTTCTGCCTAAATTTTCCACATTTTTTCCAAAAAACCATTTACATTAAGAAAATTTATTGGTTTTATTCTACAATATGCTTTTTTTTGCATTGAACTTCATTTTAAAAAATTAAAAGCATTTGTTATGGTCTCATCAAAACTCGAATACATCTGGTTGGATGGTTACAAACCAATACAGAGCCTGAGAAGTAAAACTAAAATTGAAAAGAATTTCAGTGGTAAACTTGAAGATTGCCCAATGTGGTGCTTTGATGGTTCATCAACCGAACAAGCTCCCGGAGGTTCATCTGATTGTTTACTAAAACCAGTATTCATTGCGAAAGACCCGCAAAGAAAAAATGCTTATCTCGTAATGTGTGAAGTTTTAAGTCAAGATAGCTCTGCTCATGAATCAAACGGAAGAGCAACTATTGAAGATGATGACAATGATTTTTGGTTTGGATTTGAACAAGAGTATTTTTTGTGGAATCCTGCAACTAACAAACCAATAGGTTTCCCGGAAGGTGGCTATCCTGGTCCGCAAGGTCCCTATTATTGTTCAGTAGGTGCAACAAATGCTTTTGGTCGTGCAATGGTTGAAGAACATCTTGATGCATGTCTTGAAGCAGGATTGAATGTTGAAGGAATCAATGCCGAAGTAGCAACAGGACAATGGGAGTTCCAGATTTTTGCAAAAGGTGCAAAAGCTGCCGGCGACCAGGTTTGGGTTGCCCGATACCTACTTGAAAGAATTGGCGAGAAATACGGCATCTCTATTAACTGGCATTGCAAACCTCTTGGTGCCCTTGATTGGAACGGAAGCGGTATGCATGCAAATTTCTCAAACGAATTATTAAGAACATGCGGAAGCAAAGATATTTATGAACAGATCTGCGAAGGTTTCAGACCATTTGTGAAAGAGCATATTGAAGTATATGGACCAGACAACCATCTGCGTCTTACTGGTAAACATGAAACAGCAGCGATTACAGATTTCAAGTTTGGTGTTTCTGACCGCGGCGCTTCTATTCGTATTCCGATCGGCACAGTAGAAAAAGGATGGAAAGGTTGGCTGGAAGATCGTCGTCCGAATAGCGCTGCTGATCCTTACAAAGTGGCTGCACGCATTATTAAAACAGTGAAAATAGCAGAAGCGAATTTGGGACTAATAGCGCAGGAGGAAAAGAAAGTTGCATAATGATCTTTTGCGAACAGTTGTTATAAAAAATTTATTCACCAAATTTTAAGGTAAGCTTTAAAACAGGGCTTACCTTTTATATTTGACTCCCATTTAAAAAAAGTATAAAAAAATAATCATGTCACTACGATTCAATGCTATCAACAATTTGTCTTCTGCCCAGGAAGTATCAGTAGAAAATCCGGCAAGAATAACCGCCATTTTTGGAGAAAGTGTTTTTACAGTAAAAACTGCCCGTGAGTTTTTAAGCGATGAGGCTTATAAAAGTCTTGTCGGATCAATAAGGGCTGGTCAGAAAATTGATCGCTCAATGGCCAACCAGATCGCAAGCGGTATCCGTTCCTGGGCCGAAGCAAGAGGTGTAACACACTTTACACACTGGTTTCAACCATTAACAGGAACCACTGCTGAAAAACATGATTCATTTTTTACTATCAAAAGCGATGGCACTCCTATCGAACAATTTGAAGGGGATGCGTTGATACAGCAAGAACCAGATGCATCATCATTTCCAAGCGGTGGTTTGCGTGCAACATTCGAAGCAAGAGGTTATACTGCATGGGATCCATCGTCACCTGCATTTATTATGGAGATCGGTCATGGAAAAACACTTTGCATTCCTACCATCTTTGTTTCTTATACCGGTGAGTCTCTTGATTACAAAGCGCCGCTGTTAAAAGCTCTTGAAGCATTAAACAAATCTGCGGTTGAAGTTTGTAACTACTTCGACAGAAACGTAACCCGTGTTACTGCAACTCTTGGTTGGGAGCAGGAATATTTTGTAATTGATGAAGGTTTATATAATGCAAGACCCGACCTTGTAATGTGTGGAAGAACTGTGTATGGTCATAGTTCAGCAAAGGGACAGCAATTAGAAGACCACTATTTTGGTTCTATTCCTGAAAGGATCTATGCCTTTATGCGTGATTATGAAAATGAATCTTATAAATTAGGAATTCCTCTTCGTACAAGACATAATGAAGTGGCACCCGCACAATATGAATGTGCCCCAATATTTGAAGAAGTAAGTGTTGGTGTTGATCATAATTCATTATTGATGGATGTAATGGATCGTGTTGCCCGTCGTCATAAGCTAAGAGTATTGCTACACGAAAAACCATTTGCAGGAATTAACGGAAGTGGTAAACATAATAACTGGAGCATGGCAACGGATACAGGTGTAAATCTTCTTGCACCAGGTAAAACGCCAAAGACAAACCTGATGTTCCTTACATTCTTTGTAAACACCATCAAAGCTGTTCATGATTATGCTGATATATTAAGAGCATCCATCGCATCTGCACCAAATGATCATCGGCTTGGCGCCAATGAAGCACCACCTGCCATCATTTCTGTTTTTATCGGTGAGTATTTGACTAAAGTTTTAAATGAGTTCAAAGAAAGAGTAACTGCTAAAATGGATGAAACAGATGAAAGCATGCTGAAGATCGATATTCATAAAAGCATTCCTGAACTTTTACTTGATAACACAGACAGGAACAGAACCTCCCCATTTGCATTTACAGGAAATAAATTTGAATTCCGTGCCGTTGGTTCTTCTGCAAACTGCGCCAATGCAATGACAGTGCTGAATACCATCATGGCAGACACTTTGAAAAAATTCAAGTCAGAAGTGGATGCGCATATTGAGAAAGGTGATAAAAAAGAAATTGCAATCATGCATGTACTTCGTCAATACATTGTAGCAAGTGAAAAAGTTTTGTTTGAAGGTGATGGTTACAGTGAAGCATGGCAAAAGGAAGCTGAAAAAAGAGGTTTGCCAAATATAAAAACCACACCGCTTGCATTGGATGCGATGGTAACAGATAAAGCAAAAAAACTTTTCGAGAACAATCATGTTTATACTCACCAGGAACTGGAAGCGAGACATGAGATAGAACTGGAAAAATATATAAAGAAAGTACAGATAGAAAGCCGCATCATGGGTGAGCTGGCAACAAGCCATGTTTTACCTCCGGCTATCCGTTATCAGAATTTGTTGGCAAATAATATCAAAGGATTGAAAGAATCTGGGTTAAAAGAATCGGCATTTGCAAATCAAAAACAAATTCTGGAAAAAATTTCAGAACATATCAGTAAAACAAGTGACTTAGTTGAAAAAATGATAGAAGCAAGAAAAATTTGTAACAATATGGAAGGCACAAGAACAAAGGCCATAGCCTATCAAAGCCAGGTAAAAGATGTTTTCTTCGATGATATACGTTATCATGTTGACAAAATTGAATTGCTTGTTGATGACCGTGAATGGTATTTGCCGAAATACAGAGAACTGTTATTTTTAAGATAACATAAAAAATAAATTGACTTTAAGATCCCCTGATTTTCCCAGGGGATTTTTTATTACTGCAAACGGCATTAACTTTATGCACTAAGCAACCTGGTCACTATGAAAAATAAAAAACTAATTCTGCTACTGATAATTACGATGGCATTTGTTTCCTGTCGTACCCCACGTTTTATTTATTCCCCTGCACCACCAAATAATCCTTATTTCCGGGAAAAAGGCGAATCAAAATTAGCTGCATACTATTCTACCGGAGGTGATGCTAACGAACTTGCTGCTGAATATAATGATGGCCTTGACCTCCAGGCTGCTTATGCAATTGGTAATCATTTTGCATTGACAACTGACTATTTTAAAAGAAGCGAGAAAGATGCGATTTTTGATTATGACCGTTCTTATTTTGATAGTTCAATTGTAAGATATAAGAGACATCTTACCAATTTCGGTGCAGGTTTTTTTTCGCCAATCACTGATGATAAAAAAATTTCTATAAATGCTTTTGCAGGGTTTGGTTTTGGAAAATATTCTTTTACTGACAATGGATTTGATAACAGTGTTAACTACAGCCGCTATTATAACAGCGGCATGAGTAAATGGTATATACAGCCATCAGTGAATTTTTTTGCAGGCAATTATTTCAGAACTGCGCTGATCGGTAAGATTTCCTGGGTGCACTTCAACGATATTTCAACTTCTTATTCTGCTGCTGAATTAAATTACCTGAGTCTTGACCTTTTGCCCGGAAGAACATTAAGTTTTTTTGAAGCAACATGGAACATGCAAGTGACTTTTAAAAAAATGGAGTGGCTTTATCTCGATGGAGGTCTTACCGCTTCTTCCGACCCATTTGATAATAATAATATCAATCTTGAAGCAAGAAACTTTAATGCTTCAATTGGTTTGAGTATTGATTTTTCGAAAATGAAAAAGAAATAAGTTAAATTGAATTTAGCTGTTCCTGAAAAAAACCAACTCTGGTGTAATAACATTATTACTATGATTAATAAATTCCAGGAAATCTTTACCGAATTAACATCGATCATTGAACAGAAAGAGTACAACAAATTAGCCGGATATTCAATTGAAGTCCCCTACAAATTCAACTGGGTTCGTGATGTATTTGAACCCTTAATTGTACAAACAAATGCTCAACGCAATATGTTGGAATTGGTCACCGATGATACAGCAGAAAATAAAACGATTACTTACAAGCAGGGATCAGAAAAATGTAACCAGCTATTGAATCTTTTACGAAAGCAAGGCGTACAAGAGGGAGACGATTTATTTATTATGTGCGGGTTGAATGAAGGTTTATGGATAAGTTATTTATCTGCGATAAAAGGCGGGTTGATATTAATTCCTGCTGCCAGCATACTTACTGTAGATGATATTGTTTATCGTTTTCAAAAAGCATCTCCGAAAGTAATTATTACAGACAAGGATAACGCAGAAAAGATAGAGCAATCTCTGTTACAATATAACCTTCCTGTTAAAGTAAAATTGTTGCTTGACGGAGAAAGAAATGGATGGATTCCATATAGTGAACTTGATAAGGAAGAAAAGAAAGCCATCGCTGCAGATACAAATAAAGATGATGACTTGTTTTGGTTTTTCACTTCCGGCACTACAGGTATGCCAAAAGTAGCTGTACATACGCAGGCAAGTTATCCATTGGGACATTTAACTACTGCAGCATGGATCGGGTTAAAAACCGGAGATAAACATTTCAATATATCACAACCGGGGTGGGCAAAGTTTGCATGGAGTTGTGTGTTTGCTCCACTGAATCTCGGCGCTACTGCTTTTGCTTATGCAACTAAAGGAAGATTTATTGCCGGCAATTATTTAAAAATTATACAGGATCATCAAATAACCACACTTTGTGCACCACCAACAGCATTGCGGATGCTGATCAATGAAAATTTAAATGAATACCAATTCTCGTTGCGTGAATGTGTAAGTGCAGGTGAACCTCTGAATGCAGAGGTTATAAAGATCTGGAAAGATGGAACAGGCCTTGAGATACGTGACGGGTATGGACAAACAGAAAGCACTTGCATGATCTGTAATCTGCCGGGCAGCAAGGTCAGGTTAGGTTCGATGGGTAAGGCAACTTTTTTTTATGATATGATGATCGCAGATGCAGATGGAAATGAATTGCCCGTTCATGAAACCGGGCAGATCGCTGTTCGTATGCACCCTGAACATTTCCGGGGAATTTTCAAAACATATATTGGTGATGACGAAAAACAAAAACAAGTTTTTAAACATGGCCTTTATTACACCGGCGATAAAGCTTATAAAGATGAAGATGGCTATTACTGGTTTGTAGGCAGAGATGATGATGTGATCAAATCATCTGATTACCGCATCGGTCCTTTTGAAATAGAAAGTGTGTTGCTTGAACTTGATGAAGTATTAGAATCCGCAGTTGTTGGCAGTCCGCATCCGGTAAAAGGACAGGAAGTAAAAGCATTTGTTGTACTTGTTCCCGGCACCGATGCAACGAAAGAACTTTCGGATAAAATTTTTACTTATAGCAGAAACCATTTGGCGCCTTACAAAGTTCCCCGTCTTATTGAATTCGTTTCTGAACTTCCAAAAACAATCAGTGGCAAAATAAGACGCATAGAATTAAGAGCAGCGGAAGAACAACGAAAAGCTTTGAAAGAAAAAAGTGACAATGAATATTTTGGTACAGAGAGGTAAGACCTTTAAAATTGTAGCAAGAAAATAAGTTATGAGCCCGGCTTCATTACTACTATTAAACTTTCGTTGCGTCGCACTCTTGTATGTTTTGTTCTCTACTCAACCTAAATTTTCATACTCTTGCAGAATAAACATTCATGAATGACTTTTAAATCCATAGAAGAGATTTTTCACCTTATTGATAAATCTAATTATGTCATCAAAGGCGATCCTGATGAAAATTTAACATCAATATTTAAAAACTTAGCGGAACAATTAGATCCAGTAAATAATCAAGATATTATCAGATATTGCCAAATTGAAATCGATGTCCAACATTTTCAAATTAACGATAATGTTTTATCACCGATGCTTACAGGCACAAGCCAAACTGGTGAATACCACGAATATCCTTCGCTCAAGAATTTTACAGAACATGATTATAAATACATAACACAAAGACAAAAGGCAACCCAAAACTTAGCATTAAAAATAAAGTACTCACATTTACTTTGGTTATCTCCCAAAAAACATCTTTCATTTGCCAACACAGCTTTAAAGGGATATAGAAAAAAAATAAAAGACCTCAACTTGCATTCTTGGGAAGCAAAGGATTTTAGAGAGGTGCATAACTTACAAATAACCTTATCAAATGCGCTTTATTTGGCTATTAGTACCAAGCAACAAGCAGAGAAAGAAAAAATCAAAAGAATAGTTTTAGCCATAACCAAAAAATTTAGATTGGATTCTGAAAAAACATCGACCAATATCCGTTTAACTCAGCTTATGTTGGCAAATCCGAAAATTTTCAAAAAAGAGGATTTCAAAAATTTAGAAACTCGTTGTTTCAAGTATGCGATGAGGCAATCTGATTTACATCACAAAATAGATATACTTCGGGTGGGCGAAAGAGTTGCTCTAAAATTAGGAACTCATTCCAAAAAATGGCAAGAACAAATTGGAGATGCGTATGAAAAGTTGAGTATACAAAGAGAGGATAATACAAATCTAGTTGCAATCACTTTTTGTCAGGAAGCTTTAAAAGCCTACAAAAAAATCAAGGATGTTAATAAAGTTAAACAACTTGAACTACGGTATAAAGAGCTCAAGCAAAAAATGCAACTTGGTGTTTTCTCTCAGGAAATAGATCTATCTGATATAGTATCGATGGCTAAGTCTGTTTCTAACACGCTTCTAAAAAAGACAACAGAAGAAATAATTCAATACTTAATGTATTCTCCACAGATATTCCCTCCATACGATTTTTTGCATTCGGAAGCAATTAAACAAAAAGAAGAGAACTCATTTCATTTCCTTTTTGGCACAACTGTAAATGACGCTTTCGGCCACACTTCAGCACATTATTTTGAAGAAGATGAAAAGATGCATTTTTCCATTATGCAGAACTATGAATTTTATCTTAAAACCTCCGCCTCTATTTTGATTCGTGAAATTATTTTATCATCTGTGAAAGCTAATTTATTGAACGCTCCACTCATATTAAAATATTTAAAAAATTGGTCTTGGTTAGGACAAGATATTATCATCACACATCAAGGCAATGAACAAAACAGATTTAATTGGTTGGAATTAATTGCGCCTAGTCTGGTTGATTTCTTCAGCCAACTCTTTTTTTACTTTCAAAACCCTTTGAACATCCCCAATTTTGTAATCGCTACAGATAGCCTAACTCTAAAAATCGAAGGAATTTTGCGGGATATGTGTGAGTTAAGAAATGTTACAACTTTTTCCCAAACTAACGATTCTAAAGGGAGAATAGTTGTTAAAGAAAAAGATATAAATACTTTACTTTATGAAGAGGTAATAAAGTAAACCTTATCGAAGGATGATTGGATTTTATGTAATTTTATTTTGGTCGATAAAATTGGATTTAACCTTCGAAATAAAATAGCTCATACGCTACTTCGAAAATCAGGAGAGTATGTTCTTGATTATATGTTATTACTTGTGGTGCTTGTATTGAGATTATCCAAACACGAATATTCCCAAACGCCTCCTGTTCATCGAGATGACCAAAAATAAAAGTTATGATCAATTTACTCCGTTGTTGCTGTTCAAGTTTAATAATAATTCAAGAATAATAAATTGCACCAACAATTTATCCTTCCTATCTCGTTTAGTTTGCTTCGGTATGCCGGTACAATTATTAATTAGGTTAAATATCTATCGGCATATCTCGCAATGAACACTCCGGGAAAGGAAACAAACTCTCAGAACCGCTGGGTCTTCGTCATTGTCCACCCCCAATTGAAAATGTCTTTTGATTGAAATGCTTCCCCCGCCAGCGGGGGATATTATACAGTCTTCTCATTGATCTTTTTTGATTCCTTGTATTGAAATTTTATCGTGTCCAAAAACCAAGATGATCATTGTCCCCCGCTGGCGGGGGTCGGATGTACAATAAACATGAATGATCAATTGGGGGTGGACTAAAAGCTGAATAGAATTACTGAAAGATAAAGTGATTGCGACGCAACAGGCGATGCTATGAAATACTAAAGCTGGTATTCAAATCAATTAACGGAGTTGAAACCCCTCCAAAAACTTTGTATTGAAATCACCACTGCGGAAACGTTCGTCCTGCATTAATTGCAAATGAAACGGGATCGTTGTTTTTATTCCCTCAATTACATACTCACTCAATGCACGGTACATGGTATCTATGGCTTCATCTCTTGTACGGGCCATCGTAATAAGTTTGCCGATCATTGAATCATAAAAGGGAGGAATAACATAGCCGGCATACACATGGCTGTCAACACGAACACCATGACCACCGGGCTGATGAAGCACACTTATCTTTCCGGGTGATGGACGAAAATCATTATAAGGATCTTCTGCATTGATGCGGCATTCAATAGCATGACCCTGCGGATAATAATCTTTGCCACTTATCTTTTCACCCATCGCAATTTTTAATTGCTCTTTTATAAGATCAAAGTTGATCACTTCTTCCGTTACGCAATGCTCCACCTGGATACGGGTGTTCATCTCCATGAAATAAAAATTGCGATGCTTATCAACAAGGAACTCGATAGTACCAACGCTTTCATAATTGATGGCGCCTGCTGCTTTCTTTGCTGCTTCACCCATTTTATGACGAAGCTCATCGGTCATAAACGGTGATGGTGATTCTTCAACCAATTTCTGATGACGACGCTGAATGGAACAATCTCTTTCACTCAGGTGACAAACACTTCCATACTGATCGCCGGCTACCTGTATTTCGATATGACGTGGTTCTTCTACAAATTTTTCCATGTAAATGCCATCGTTCTTAAATGCAGCAGCTGCTTCTGCTTTCGCATTGTCGTAGGATCTTTCCATCTCAGCTTCTTCCCACACGATACGCATTCCTTTGCCGCCGCCGCCTGCTGTTGCTTTTATTATTACAGGATAACCCATTTCTTTTGCAAGGCCTTTTGCTTCATCAACACTTTGCAGCAAACCTTCGCCACCCGGTACTACCGGCACACCGGCTTTTATCATTGTTTCTTTTGCAGTTATTTTATCGCCCATTGCATTGATCATCTCCGGCCTGGGCCCGATAAATTTTATCTGGTGATCAGCACATATCTGTGCAAACTTTGCATTCTCTGCTAAGAAACCATAACCCGGATGTATTGCATCTGCATTTGTAATTTCTGCAGCAGACATTAAATGTGGGATGTTGAGATATGAATCGCTGCTTTGTGGTTTGCCGATACAAACTGCTTCATCTGCAAATTTTACATGAAGACTATCACGGTCTGCAGTGGAATAAACAGCAACGGTTTTAATTCCCATTTCCCTGCAAGTACGAATTACTCTTAATGCAATTTCGCCGCGATTTGCTATGAGGACTTTTTTAAACACAGGTAATAATTAAAAATTAAAAAATCAAAATTCAAAATGAGAGCCTTCTTTTGAATTTTTACTTTTGACTTTTGACTTGATTAAGCAGGCTCAACAAGAAATAACGGCTGATCATATTCAACAGGCGAAGCATCTTCAACAAGTATCTTTACAACTTTGCCTTTCACTTCGCTTTCTATTTCATTGAAGAGTTTCATGGCTTCAATAATGCAAACCACTTTGCCCGGGTTGATCTCATCACCTACTTCCACGAAGTTTGGTTTATCAGGCCCTGCTTTTCTATAAAAGGTGCCGATCATCGGGCTTCTTACTGTAATAACATTACTTGCAGCCGGAGCTTCTTTTGTTGATTCAGTAGTTGCGGTTGGTTGTACGGTCGGCGCCTGTGAAGTATGTGCAGGTATATGTTGAATATTAGGACTGACAGGTGTTGTTTGTACAGGTGCACTCATTACATGCTGTATCCTGTCTTCCTTTTGTTTTATTGTTACTCTGAAATCTTTCAATTCCACAGTTACTTCACCAATATTTGACTTGTTGACCATCTTGATCAACTCCTGAATCTGCTTGAAGTCCATGTTTTTCAATTTAAGTTAGTTTTGTCCGAAGGACTCCTTCGGAGGTGAAATAAGGGATGGCTAAGTTAGGGAAATCAAACCCGGAAAGCATAGGATTTTAATAAGATTTTGGGCTAAATCGGGTCAAAATCATATAAAAATGCCCAAAACAATGGTGATTTTAATCAAATTCAAAAGATTATGAAATCATTCTTTTACCCTTTCAACATACTCACCTGTTTTTGTATTTATCCTGATAAGTTCGCCTTCATTTACAAATAAAGGAACACCTACTGTTGCGCCTGTTTCTAATGTTGCCGGCTTTAATGTGCGGGTTGCAGTATCGCCTCTAACTCCGGGTTCACAATAGGTTATTAATAAAGTTATTTTATCGGGAAGTTCTGCGCCAAGCACCTGGTCGTTTTCTGTGTTTATCAAAATACCAACTTCCTGCCCTTCTTTCAGGTATTGCGGAGCATCAATAGTTTCTGGTTGTAAAGCAATCTGCTCAAAAGTTTCACTGTCCATGAAATTATAACCAGTATCATCTTTATATAAAAACTGGTAAGTACGCCTTTCTACACGTACAGGATGGATATTGTCTCCTGAATTCCAGGTTTTTTCAATGCTGCGGCTATTATCCACCCCTTTCAGTTTAGCCCACACTTTTGCAGCGGCACGGGCAGTTTTATTCTCGCCAAACTCCACTACGCTGTAAAGACTGCCATCAAGGTTGAGGATCATTCCACGACTGATATCAGATGTATTTGCCATTTTTTTAAGCTTTGAGCTTCGAGCTATGAGCTGAGAGCATTGTAATAAATTTTGAGGCGCAAAGATAAGGTTACATGGCCTTATGGCAAAGTGTGAATGGAAAGTTATTCAATGAAGCTAAATCCGCATTTAAAAGGATTAAATAGTTTCTTTGCAAAATGAAAACTGCCATTACTCTTTTTGTTTTTGTACAATTATCATTAACAACTTTTGCTCAGCAAACTGAGCCCCCTTATAAAAGATTTCCGACGGTACCACCTCTCAAATTACTATTGAGTGATAGTTCAACGATTTTTACAGACAAGCATCTAAAAAAGAATACACCATTGTTCTTCTTTTTATTTAGCCCGGATTGTGAACATTGTCAAAAAGAAACTGAAGAGTTAATTGATAAGATAGATAGTTTTAAAAATATAGAGATCGTTATGGCCACTTTCATGCCAGTTGATAAAATGAAAGCCTTTTATGATAATTACAAACTAAACCGGTTCTCTAATATCACGGTCGGGCATGATATGCAGAACATACTTGCTACTTATTACAGGATCAGCTATACACCCTTTCTTGCTTTTTATGATAAAAAAGGAAACCTGATCGAAGGGGTTCAGGGTGCACTCCCATTAACAAAAGTGCTGGAGTATTTCAGAGGAAATGAATAAATCCAAAACCTGAAATTCACACTCCACCCCTACCTTTGCAGCTTTAATTAATCTCTCAACCATTTAATATTTATAAGAATGAAAGTAACAGTAGTTGGCGCTGGTGCAGTTGGTGCAACTTGTGCTGATAATATTGCGAGAAAAGAGCTTTGCGAAGAACTTGTTTTATTAGACATCAAAGAAGGCATTGCAGAAGGTAAAGCACAAGACATGATGCAAACCGCTACTCTTCTTGGTTTTGACACCAAGATAACCGGCAGCACAAGTGATTATTCAAAAACTGCAGGCAGCGATGTTGTTGTAATTACATCAGGCTTACCACGCAAACCGGGCATGACCCGTGAAGAATTGATTGGAGTAAATGCAGGAATTGTAAAGGGTGTTTGTGAAAATATTCTGAAACATTCTCCAAATGCCATCATCATTGTTATCAGTAACCCGATGGATACAATGACTTACCTCGCATTAACTTCAACTGGTTTACCAAAGAACAAAATTATTGGAATGGGCGGCACATTAGATAGCAGCCGTTTCAAATATCAGTTAAGTCAGCATCTCGGTTGCAGCCCTGCTGATCTGAATGCAGTGGTTGTTGGCGGACATGGTGACACGACAATGATCCCGTTGATCCGTTTGGCAACATGGAACAGCGTACCTGTAACAAAATTTTTGTCTGCTGAACAACAAACGCAAATTGTAAATGATACTATGGTTGGCGGCGCTACACTTACAAAACTAATTGGTACATCAGCCTGGTATGCACCCGGCGCCGCAGGTGCAGCAATGGTAGAAGCAATAGTTCGTGATGAGAAAAAATTATTTACATGCTGCGTTGCATTAAATGGTGAATATGGACAAAAAGATATTTGTCTTGGCGTACCTGTCATCATTGGCAAAAATGGTTGGGAAAAAATTCTTGACTTCGGCTTGAATGAGACTGAGCAAGCTGCATTCAATAAAAGTGCAGATGCAGTAAGAAGCATGAATGATGTGTTGAAGACGTTATAAAATCTTGTGGTGATACATTATAATGGCTGGTCATAATGACCAGCCATTGGTTTTTGGTACGTTTAGTCTGTCGATCCTGATTAGTATTTTATAAGCTTGAATGTTTTTACTTTGTTCATGTCCCACTCAACTCTTAATTCATAGATACCTGCCGAAAGTTTTTCAACCGAAACAGAAAGCTGATTACTACCAGGTAATAATGTTGCAGCCTGAACTGATATGAGAGATCCCTTAACATCATATAATTTGACTGTCACTTTGTTTGATGCTGAAGTATTGATATTTAACCATGCAATATCCTGTGTCGGGTTGGGCCAAAGGTTGATTCCATCTTTCCTGTCGCAGGAAGAACGAACAATACTTGTATAATGTACTTTCCCATCGGCATCATACTGTGCAATGCGATAGGTACCGCCTGCTGGCAGCGGATTGATATCGGTAAATGAATATGTTTTTTCGGAATAACTGTTTCCAGCAGCAATAATGGAACCGATAACAGTCCATGAAGTTCCGCTTACGCTTCTTTGAATATCAAAACGGCTGCTATTTCTTTCCTGTGCTGTTTTCCATGTAATAACAATTTTCCCATTCTCACAATGGCCATTGATTAAAGTAAAGATTACCGGTAAGGCATCAGCCGGATTAAACATAGTCCAACGGGAAAAAGAAGCAATGCCATTTTTTTCTGTAAAGTTTGTTGCTGTATTCCGGTTATCAATTCCAAATTCTGTCCAGTTGGTATTATCTGGGGAACGGTATAAGACAACAATATTTTCATCAAGTGAATTCATTTCCGCATCAAAGTACTGAAAACGCAAAGTGGCATTTAAAGAAGAATTGTTTGACGGAATGATGTCAAAATATCTTTTTACTGATTGATTTGAGCCAATTGTTTGGAATTTATGGCCGCGACGAATAACAGTACTACCCAGGTTTTGTGCAGAAGAAATGATGGCACCAAGATTTCCCGGATTAACAGATGAAGGTGCGTTGAATGTTTGTGTTATTTCAATAAACCCGTCGTTATCTCCAAAAATTCTACTGCTCTCATTTTCTCCATTCAAAAAAGCGCCGGCTTGAAGAAGAATATTATTATTATTTAAATCGATTAGTCCGGATGTGAAATTGATGGATGAACCAATACTGATATTTCTGTTGAGCAAAAGTTTAGCACTGCCGGTTTTTGCAATTTCAAGTACATCAAATAAAGGCAAACTAATTCCCGAAATACTGTTATTCTGTGTTCCCGTAAATTTAAAAACTCCTTCCCCAAGCTCCTGGTTTATTGTGCCGTCATTATCCAAATCCATATCCTGCAAAGTGATTACAGCACCTCCCGTCGTTTTTATCGTTGCCCCGCTTTGAACTTTCATAACATTCTGCGCCGGTAAAAAAAATGGGAGAAAGAATATGGCGATAGGAATAACTTTTTTTTTCATACCTGGTATTTGTTTTATCAAATTAACCGTAAAACATCAGCTGACCACTTTAGATTTAGTAAAAGGCGTAACCTGTTGAGTAACCGGTTTACTCTTCCCCGTGAATTCGTTTCTCAGAAACCAATGGCTTTCATAAATTCTTCTTTTTTCCTCCTGGATACATCAAGGATTTTTCCATTTGTCATCACTACCTGGCCCCCTTCGCCTTTTATATACCGCTGAATATATTTTTTATTGACGATATAAGAGTGGTGAATACGGATAAAGACTGAAGAAGGTAACAGTTCTTCAAATTCCTTCAACGTTTTTGATACCGTAATTTTTTTATCATTTTGTAAAAAGATAAAAGTATAATTGCTTTCAGCTTCGAGGTAAATGATTTCTACCAGGTTCACAAACAGCAAACCTTCAACGGATGGTATCGCAATCCGGGCCTTTATTTCTTTTTCTTCTGCAATATTGTACAGCAGGTTCTCTATCCTGTTATTGGGTAAATGCTGTGATCTTTTTTGTATTGCTCTTTCCACTGCAGATTTCAACTCTTCCACTTCGATAGGTTTAACCAGATAATCCAAAGCGCTGAAGCGGATGGCTTTGATAGCATAATGATCATAGGCTGTTGTAAAGATTAGTTCAAAATTCCGGTTGGAAAGTTTCTGAAGCATGACAAACCCGTTCATGCGGGGCATTTCCACATCCAGGAAAACGATATCCGGGTTCTTTTCTTCGATTGAAACAATGCCCTGTTCCCCGTTTTCACATTCATCAATAATATTTACTTCTCTGCAATGCGCCATGAGTTTTTGCCGAAGCGTATTGCGGCTGCTCGTTTCGTCATCTATAATTATTGCATTCAATTTTTCCATATTATACCTGGTTAATTAAGATTACTTCCACCCGGGTGCCAGCCGGCATTTTATCTTTTCCTTCCAGGTCAGTTATATTTACCGATCCCTTTCCATCCTGGTTAAATAAATTAATCCGCTGTTCAGTTATCTGTAGTCCCATTGAAAAATGTGAAGGCTTGTTTACTTTTTTATATTCTTCCGCCTTTGCACGGCCCACACCATTATCTTCAATAATATATTTAATATGACCGTTTTCAGGTTTTACAGAAATAAAAAGTTTCCGGTCATCCCCTGTTTTATTCAGTAAGCCATGATGAATGGCATTTTCAACAAAGGGCTGCACTACCATGGGAGGTACTTTATAATCACCCTGCATAATTTTTTCATCTATCCGGACTTCACTGGTAAATTTTTTATCCCATCTTAACTGTTCCAGTTCAAGATAGAGCTGAAGCAGATCAAGGTCTTTCCAGCAGGGAATTACTTCGTGCTTGGAGTTTTCCAATATTCCCCGTATCAATTTTGCAAACCTGGCAAGGTACGTGGTTGCTTTTTCTTTCTGATCTGTTTGTATAAGATTATCTATCGAATTCAGTGAATTGAATATGAAATGCGGGTTCATCTGTGCCCGTAGTGCCATCATTTCCGTTTCAGCAATTTTTTGTTTTAACTCCGCTTCATGCCGGACAGATTGAATTCTTTTCCTGAAAAACCAGAATACCGTACCTGCCAATAATAATACCGCAGTAATTTTAAACCATGTAGTTTGCCAGATTGCCGGCTGTATGATAATATAAATCTTATCCCCCGTTTCATTCATCACTCCGCTGTTGTTTGCTCCTTTCACTTTTAATACATACTTACCAGGTGAAAGATTGGTATAGTTGATATTTCCATCATCGGAAAATTGCCAGTCTTTATTAAAATCTTCCAGCATATAATAATAACTGTTTTGCCGGGGGTTAGTAAAATTTAAAACGGAAAAAGAAAGCTGAATTGAATTTTGCCTGTATGAAAGAGAAACAATCTTTTCATCCTTTGCATTCAATACAACAGGGATTTTTTCAGTTCCTGATTTAATTTCATTAATCAGTACCGCTGGCACTTCTTTATTATAAGGATAAGATTCAGGATTGATAATTGTAACGCCGCCTTCAAATCCTGCCATTATTTGTCCATCACCTGTCAGGGCCAAAGCTCCTTCATACAATTCAGCCGGTAGTCCATCCTTTTTAGTAAAATTCAGAAACGATTTTTTATCGGGATCAAATTTCGATATACCAACATTGGTAGTGATCCAGGGCATCCCCTTTCTGTCAAGGCACACTTTATTTATTTTATCGACGGGCAATCCATCCTGTGTTGTGTAATGAGTAAATCTTTTTGCTTTTGTATCAAAATAGAAAAGACCATAATCAGAGCATATCCAGATATTGTCATTCTTATCAACACACATCCTTCCCAGTGCTGTAAAAGTATGATCTGTACCTGCAAGTGGATTGAAAGTGATAAATCTTTTTTCCGCCGGGTGATAAAGTATCAAACCCTTCTCTGTTGAAATAAAATATTCACCCTTCGTGTTACTAACCATGTCATAAGTGCGGCTAAAGGAAATATTGTTGGGGTCAGAAGAATTCGG
>Ga0209797_10000042_pt1 | contig 54045 bp, 48 predicted proteins | sample DOMMetBare3Fresh_2_FD_187472 | JGI IMG/M metagenome (GOLD analysis project Ga0209797, IMG submission 187472) | Wetland sediment microbial communities from St. Louis River estuary, USA, under dissolved organic matter induced mercury methylation -... | ecosystem: Environmental > Aquatic >... | reverse complement strand
CGCCAATTCAGGCTCATCGGGTGTGATGTGTGGTAAAATCCAAAGATCACACCTAACTGCAACATGAAGTAATACATCGAAAATTGGATCACTCTCATACTGAAACCTCGTTATCGCCAAACTCTTCAACCATCAACGGATGGAAAAATGAAGGACGGCTTTGTTCCCAGATAAGCCGTCCTTCCACATAGCGTGCGCTATCAACTGTAAAACGACGATTGTCAAAAACGCCTCCGTCAATAGAATTTTGTTAACACAGGAGCGTTATCTGAATGCGAGTTTGGCAAGGCACTCATCTTAATCTCCTATCGACTCGGGCTTAATACTATTTAACCCGAAATTAAATGCGTTGTATGTGCGCTAGCATACACAACCTTTTTTCGACCGGTATCGCACTATTGTCTCGTTGCGCCGCGATTTGACGGCGGAGGTTACGCTCGGGCGAATCTAATGGCACTTAGCTTTGACGGGCAATTGCTGGTTAATTACGAATGGCTTTGAGCTTATGCTGTCCCGTCAGTGTCTCGGTTTTGGCCTAAGTGCGTTAGCGTACATTTAAGATTATTTTTTTGTTTTATATTGGGGGTTGGTTATTTGATTATAAGTTGGTCATTCGACATTTTAATGGGTCGGACAAACTTCTGCTCGTGACGTTTTGTTTTTATTAAATTCGAGTTAAACAGGAGATCTCAATGCCCGAAACCGTAAAATCGACCAACCGCCTGCTTGCCGCCCTCCCTCATAAAGAGTTTGAGCAACTTATCCAAAAGTTCGAGCGCACCGAGTTAAACTACGGCGAAACTATTTATGACTCCGGTGCGATCATCCGCCACGTCTATTTTCCGGAAAGCGGGATCGTTTCGTTGCTTGCCGTTGTCGATGATAATTCCACGCTCGAAGTGGGCATTGTAGGCTTCGACGGAATGGTCGGCCTGCCCGTATTTTTGGGCGTAAAAACCTCGAGCAATCGTGCTCTCGTGCAGGGTTTAGGCTTCGCCTTGCGAATGACGGCCGATGAATTTGTTAAGGAATGTGAGTCCCGAATCGAATTAACGCGGGTTCTAAAACGTTTTGCGCACGCGCTGATGACACAAACAGCCCAATCGGCAGCGTGCAATCGTTATCATCCTATCGACTCGCGTATGGCTCGTTGGCTGTTGATGACACAGGACCGGATGGAGACCGGAAAATTTCAGATCACGCAAGAATTCTTGTCAAATATGGTTGGGGTTCGGCGTGAGGCCGTAAACAAAGCGGCCCGGGCATTCCAGGATGACGGTCTTATTAGCTACGTTCGAGGAAACCTCCTGATCCTTGATCTCAAAGGGCTGAGAGCAATTACTTGCGGATGCTACAATGTTATGACCAAACACGAGCCCGATTATGCCAAAGGGCAATAGCGCCTATTTTCCCGATTCCGACCCTCTGTGTGTGCAATCGCATACATAAAACCAATGATTCTGTTATCCTATACCAGTATCCAAGAATCTCTGCTTTTTCTCCCTTTGCAGATGAGATGCGAGGGACTATGTCCACTAACGCCAACCTACCGGATCCGAGAAAAAATTACTTGCTCGCGTCTCTCAGCGCGGAAGATTTTGAGCATATCCGACCCAGATTAGAGCATTTATCGTTTGATCTCGGCGCCGTTTTACACGAATCTGGCGATAGGATGGAGTATGTTTACTTCCCGACGACGGCTATTGTCTCCCTGCTTTATATAATGGAAAACGGCGCGACCGCCGAGATCGGGGTCGTTGGCAACGACGGAATTTTGGGAATTGAGCTGTTTATGGGCGGCGAGACGACTACGAATAGAGCGATCATTCAGAGCGCCGGCCATGCCTTCAGAATGAGGGCGAAGGACATGAAAACGGAATTTACGCTTGGCGGTTCGTTTCAAAAACTGCTGCTTCGTTACACACAGGCATTAATTGCACAAATTTCGCAGACCGCAGTTTGCAACCGTCTCCATTCGGTAGATCAACAGCTTTGTCGTTGGCTGCTGCTGAGCCACGATCGCTTAGATTCGGACAAGCTGGTAATGACGCACGACCTCATCTCGAATATGCTCGGCGTTCGCCGCGAAGGCGTCACGCTGGCTGCCCAGAAGCTGGCCGCGAGAAAATTGATCAAAAACGTTCGCGGGTCCATTACCGTACTCGACCGGCAAGGCCTGGAGAAAGCTGTTTGCGAGTGTTATGAGGTTGTTAATACGGAATATAATCGTCTTCTCGGCCGCGGCGTTTCCCGAACCTTCGCGTAAGCCTGAGACGGACCTCAACATCTCTTTATCAGGCTAAACCTAAACGCTGTAACTTGCCCGCACCACGGTCTTGATATTTCCGCGGACATTAAAATCACCCTCGATCTCAACCTTTAGCGGGTCGCAAGCCTTTACAAAATCTTCGAGAATTACATTTATGACGTGTTCGTGAAAGATCTTAACGTCGCGGAATGAGTTGATATATAGCTTGAGGCTTTTCAGCTCAATGCAGAGTTTGTTGGGAACATATTTCAGGCGTATGACACCGAAATCAGGAAAATCAGAAAACGGACAGATCGCGGTAAACTCGGGCATTTCAAACTCGACCCAGATCTCTTTGCCCGGAAACTCATAGGCAAATGTGTCTAGCGCGAAAAGATTCATTTCACCGCGTGGCGTCGGGAGGAAGTTTGTTGAGTCTATTGAGTTCATTGAGTTTGTTGAGAATTTCGTAGATGCCGCGCTAATGCCATCAACATTCGTGAAACTTCGTCAAATAATTCGTAAATTTCATTAAAGTCCTCCTGACCAAGATATTCAAGGTCAAGAGCGACATAAAGATGAGACTGCACCTCTGCCGCGGAGCCGTGAGCCTGAACCAAAAAGCTTGCAAAGTCTTTATTCGTTCGCCGTCCATTTCCTTCGGCAATATTTGCCATGACCGAAACAGCGGCACGGCGAATCTGGTTGCAAAGTCCAAAGTCTTTTGCAAATTCATTACTTTTTGAAACCTGATAAACTCTCTTTGTCGCCAACCGGGCCTTTTGCCAAGCCTGAATTTCCTCAAATCGCTTGAAAGTAGCCATCGCCATTCCTCTCAATGAACTCAACAAACTCTCAACAAACTCAATAAACTATCGAACATATCCGTGTTTTCGAGATCCCATTTTACGCACGGCGGCGAGATCGTTAACGCCTCGAGTCCTTAATTTAGCAAGCAGATTTACAAAAATATGAGCTGTTGCGTATGCGTCTGCGCTCGCACGATGGTGATTTACCAGATCGATCGAGTAATGTTCGGCAACCGTTTTTAGCTTGTGATTGAGGATGTTTGGTAACAGTTTTCGCGAGAGCTGCACGGTGCACAGGCACGGGTTAGCCATTCGGTATCCGCCAAACACGCGACCGATCTCGGAATTGAGAAAACGCATATCAAAGCCTGAATTATGAGCAACCAGGATCGAATCGCCGATAAAACTCAAGAAATCGTGAGCGATGTCCGCAAAAACAGGAGCCTCGCTGACCATTTCATCAGTTATTCCTGTCAGTTGGGTTATGAACCGCGGTATCGGCATTTCCGGGTTTACAAGCGTCTGAAATTCCTCGGTGACCTCCCCGTTACGCACCCGATAGGCACCGATCTCAGTGATACGGCACGGCGGCGCTTTGGCTCCGGTCGTCTCGAGATCAAAGACAACAAACTCGGTTTCCGCGAGTTCTCGTTTCTCGAAACCGTCATCCACAAGTTCAACTGTGTCAATATTTAGCGTGAGCCGGGGATCCCGTTCGATAAGATCGGCGACCAACATTCGCGCCATTCCCGGGTCGGGCTTTCTGATCTTCATCACAAAATCCACGACGCTCACGGCCGACGCTTTGCCGCCAAAAGAACGCAGCAGCGCGACCGTTTCGTTTATTAGCAATGACTCGGAAATTAGGTTAGGATACGGTGTCATCAGGTAGAGTTTAGCAGAGTTTGTTGAGTTTATTGAGTTCGCGGAGCTTTTTGGGTTAGTGTAATTCTGATGAATATATTGGAGAGATTTAACGAAACCGACGCCTTGCTCGAGGGGCACTTTGTTCTTTCGAGCGGTTTGCACAGTCCCAGGTACCTGCAATGCGCCTTGGCGCTACAAGATCCCGCAAACGCTGCTGAATTTGGCCGGTTGATCGCGGAGCGCTTTTTCGGTCAGCAGTTTGATGCGGTGGCGTCCCCTGCGATCGGCGGGCTTGTAATAGGTTTTGCAACAGCGCAGTCGCTCGGCGTTCGCTTTATCTGGACCGAACGTGAAAACGGAGCGATGAAGCTTCGCAGGGGTTTTTCGGTAAAGAACGGTGAGAGGATATTGGTCGTTGAAGATGTGATCACGACGGGCGGCTCGACGCGGGAATGTATCGCGGCTCTCGAAAGCCGGGGCGCGAGGGTTGCGGCAGCAGCGTCGATAGTCGACCGTTCAAACGGCGTCGCCGATGTCGGCGTGCCGCGAATCTCACTCGTCAGCCTCGACGTTCCGAGCTATAAGCCGGAAGAGTGCCCGCTCTGCGAAGCCGGGATCGAAGCCATAAAACCCGGAAGCCGGACGGTGGCGGCCAAATGAATCGTCGCAGGTGCTGTTTTTTGTCGATGGACAGCCTCGACGGTTACGTTAGCGATGACGAACTCGCGATCGGGCCGCTCGGCGAGCTTGGTTGGGACGTCGTGACCGTTTCGTGGCGCGATGAGACGGTCGATTGGAACGATTTTGAGATCGTTGTGATCCGTACTACGTGGGATTATCACCGCGAGCCCAACGCATTTCTCGACGTGTTGCAAAGAATCGAATCCTCAAAGGCAAGGCTCGAAAATCCACTCGATGTCGTAAAATGGAATCTTGATAAACGGTATTTGCAGGAGCTTGACGCAAAAGCGGTGCCGATCGTGCCGACGGTGTGGGACGGCGTTTATGACGATGAGTCATTTGGTAATTGGCTAAAAAAACTCGGCACAGACGAGTTGATCCTTAAACCGACGGTCAGCGCAACGGCCGAGCATACGTATCGGTTACGCGAATTCGACCCAACACTTTCTGAGGTATTTTCGGAGCGGCCATTTATGGTCCAGCCGTTTCTGCCGAGTATTGTGACGGAGGGCGAGTATTCGCTTTTCTATTTTGCGGGTGCGTACAGTCACACAATTTTGAAGGCACCGAAAGCAGCAGACTTTCGCGTTCAGGAGGAACACGGCGGCATAATTACCGCCGTCGAACCTGATAACGGCCTGCTTACTGCGGGGCGAAGTGTATTTGATATGATCACGCCGGTGCCTCTGTACGCAAGGGTCGATGTGGTACGTGACGCGGCCGGTGATCACAGGTTGATGGAACTCGAGTTGATCGAGCCGGCACTTTATCTGCGAATGGATGCCGATGCGCCTGTGCGTTTTGCCGCCGCGACAAACGAACTAATGGCATGAACTCAGACAAGGTGGCCAAATATTGGAGAGTTTTCTGCGAGGCCAGCGGCGTTGACCCGAACGCGCAGTATCAGGCTTGGCATTTTGGCAACACACAGGAAATGGCCTTAGAACTCGCGGGGCTCGTTCTGGCCGGCAAAAAGGTAGCGACGGCCAGCCTTGTATCGGTAAATGAGATCCGGCCGGACGAGGCGCCGATCGAGGACGGCTATAGCGTCGCCACCGATTTTGAAGGCAGCCCAATGTGCGTGATCCAGACGACCGAGATACGCCATTTACCTTTCGAAGAGGTTGACGCTCAGTTTGCGTCGGACGAGGGCGAAGGCGACCAGACGCTGAAGCACTGGCGAGATGTCCACAGCCGGTATTTCGCACGCGAAGCCACCGAACTGGGCATGGAATTTAACTCTCGATCGCTCGTCTGCTGCGAACGATTCAGACTTTTGCATCCGAGATGAATTACAAATTCTTAATACAATACGACGGCACCGATTTTCACGGTTGGCAGGTGCAGGAAAACGACCGCACGATCCAGGGCGAACTTGAGCGTGTCATCGGAATGATCTCAGATACCGAGGTCGGTGTGATCGGTTCGGGACGCACTGACGCGGGTGTTCACGCCGAGGGACAGGTAGCAAATGTTCACTTGCATAGCCGAAAGTTCACGCCCGAGAAGCTCAAACATGCGATCAACGGCAACCTTTGGCGCGATATTCGGATAATGAAGTGCGAAAAGGCGCCGGACGAATTTCACTCGCGGTTTTCAGCAAAAAAGAAAACATATATTTACCGGGTCATAAATGGACCCGTGATGTCGCCGTTTTGGCGTCGGTTTGCCCATCACGAGGCACGGCCACTGGACGTTGGTCGAATGAATGATACGGCTCGTTTGTTTCTCGGCGAGCACGATTGGACGGCATTTGCGTCGGCAAAATCCGATGGCGAGAGCCGCGTTCGAGACGTGTTTGATTTTACAGTTGAATCGCGTTGGAATGAGCAGGCGCTGGGCTCAATGATCGAGTTTCGCATCACCGCGTCCGGCTTTTTGCGCTATATGGTTCGCTCGATCATCGGCACGATGCTCGAGGTCGGGCGTGGCGAAAAAGATAGTGATACAATTCAGACGGCAATCGTCACGGGCGACCGCGACCTCGCGGGCAAAACCGCGTCGGCACAGGGTTTGACGTTGCTTCGGGTCGATTACGATTAAGCAAAATGCTGATCTATCATATAGTTTTACCGGATGCGTGGGCGGCTTTTGAATGTGATCTTTACGAGGCGTCGAGTCTCGAAAGCGAGGGCTTTATTCACTGCAGCTTTGCCGAGCAGCTCGATGTCGTGATCGGCCGGTATTACACCGGCGCCGACACCGTGGTCGTTCTGGAGATCGAAAGCGATCGGCTGATGTCCCGTATGATCAGGGAACCATCGACGAACCGCGAGATCTATCCACATATTTACGGACCGATCAATCGTGATGCTATTGTCAGCGTCAAAGTGAGGAAACTGTAAACGCAAATGCACGAGAGTTTTGCCGGAATCGTCAAGCCGAAATCAGCCGAGGCTGATCTCCTGGCGGCGATAAGTACAGAGCGAATGCCGCGGCACATCGCCGTCATAATGGACGGCAACGGTCGTTGGGCAAAGAGGCAGGGACGGCCGCGGATCTTTGGCCATCGGGCCGGTGCGGATTCGGTACGGGCGATTGTCGATACTTGTGCAAGGCTCGAAATCAAGGCCGTGACACTTTACGCATTTTCAACCGAAAATTGGAAGCGACCGCGGACCGAGATCAAGGGTCTGATGCAGATGCTCAAACGCTATATCCGCAGCGATCTGAAAGAAGTTCACAAAAATAACATACGTTTTCAGGCGATCGGCCATATCGAAGGACTTTTCGAAGACGTCCAACACGAGATCACGCGTGCCGAAACGCTGACGGCTGAAAACACGGGAATGGTAATGAGCGTCGCCCTGAATTATGGCGGCCGAACGGAGATCGTCGACGCCTGCAGACGGGCCGCGAGATCGCGAATCGATGCCGGCGAGCCGGTTGAGAACATCGACGAGGATGATATTGAGGCGAATCTATATACGCACGGGCTGCCTGAGGTCGATCTGATGGTCCGCACGAGCGGCGAGTTTCGAATATCAAATTTTCTCTTGTGGCAGCTCGCGTACAGCGAGATCTATGTGACGCCGACGCTTTTCCCCGACTTTCGGCGGCCACAGATCTTTGAGGCGATAATCGAGTATCAAAAGCGCGAACGGCGGTTTGGAGACGTGAAATAGCATGAAAACCCGAATACTCACAGCCCTGATCGCTCTGCCGATCATCATCGCGTTGATCGTGCTGCCGATGTATTTTCGCGAAACCGTGTGGCTGTTCGTTGCTGTAGCGGCGTTTGCACTTGCGGCCGGGCTGTTTGAGTTTTATTCGCTGTCTAAAAAACTTGGATTGAAGGCAGATGCGGCTATCGGTTACCTCGGTGCGGCAGCCTTATTTGTGGGATTTTTGTTCGACGCGCCGGCAAAAGCCCCCGACCTATTGATCGCCACGCTCGCGTTGATCGTCATCGCCGTTTTGATCTCGCAAACTTTTCGATTTCAAAAAGACTTCTCCAAGATGTTAACCGGCATTGGAGTGACGCTACTGGGCGTAATTTACGTCGCGTTTCTCGGCGGGTTTCTGGTCGCTACGCGAGTCGGGTTTGAGAATTTACCAAATCTCTCGACCCATCTGCTAGGGTATTTCTTCCTCGTCATTTTTGCTTCGGATATCGGCGCGTATTTTGCGGGACGCGCGTTTGGCAAGCACAAGCTCGCGCCTATAATCTCGCCCGGAAAGACCGTCGAAGGGTTGATCGGAGGTCTGCTTTTCGCAACTGGCGGTGCCGCACTCGCAACCTTGTGGTTTTTTCCGGAACTTCCATACAAATGGTCGATCCCACTCGCTGTAGTGATGGCGGCTGTCGGCGTGCTCGGCGATTTGGCTGAAAGTGCTATGAAACGCGGCTCCGGCACGAAGGACGCGGCGAACATTTTGCCAGGCCACGGCGGGCTTCTCGACCGGCTCGATAGTTTGCTTTTCGGCGCACCGATACTGTATTATTTTGCTCGGTTTTACTTTTAGTTTTTATGGACGCGCTGTTGCGAGTTGACGACAATAATATGTGAGGCGAGAGCGTTTTAGTTTAGACGTTCCGCCTTTCGTTTGTCGCAAATCGAAAGGCGTTTTTTATTTTTATGCTGGATGTTTTAGGAAATTTGGAGCGGACGCACACTTGCGGTGAATTGCGTGAATCGCATGTAGGACAGCAGGTCGTGCTGATGGGTTGGGTGGCGAAGAAGCGTGATTTTGGCATTCTCACATTTGTTGATCTGCGCGATCGTGACGGTATTACACAGATCGTTTTGAACGAGGAAGATACGGGTGACGCGCACGCGAAAGCAAAGGGCCTGCGTGGTGAGTTTGTCGTCGCTGTTGTCGGGACCGTTGTCGAGCGTGAGGGCACCCACAACCCAAAACTCGCGACCGGCGACATTGAGGTTCACGCGAGCGAAATCCTGATCCTGAACGATGCAAAAGTGCCGCCGTTTCAGCTTGAGGTCGCGGGTTCTGAGAATCTGGCGGACGAATCGACGCGTCTCAAATATCGCTATCTTGACCTCCGCCGTCCGCAATTACAGAACAACATTCGTATGCGCGCAAAGGCGGTTGCGGCGATCCGCGAATACTTTGACAACCGAGGATTTATCGAGATAGAGACGCCGATATTGCTCAAATCGACGCCCGAGGGCGCGCGTGACTTTGTCGTTCCGTCGCGCATTCACACCGGCAAGTTCTTCGCCCTGCCCCAGTCACCGCAGATTCTCAAGCAGTTGACGATGATCTCGGGCTTTGACAAGTATTACCAGATCGCCCGCTGCTTTCGCGACGAAGATCTCAGGGCCGATCGGCAGCCCGAGTTTACGCAGCTCGATATGGAGATGTCGTTCGTCAATCGTGAGCAGGTCTATCGCGAAATGGAAGGGATGTTTAACCGCGTGCTGCGGCTGATCGATATCGAACTGCCCGCCGAATGGCCGCGAATGACGTATGCGGAGGCGATGCGGCGGTACGGCTCTGACAAGCCGGATCTGCGGTTTGAAATGGAGCTTGTCGATCTCAGCAGTAAGCTGTTAGGAACGGATTTCGTCCCGTTCGCGTCTGTTATAGCGGCAAAAGGTGAGATCAAATGCATCGTCGTTAGAGGCAAGGCCGATTATTCGCGAAAACAGCTTGATGAGCTGCAGGAGTATGTAAAACGTTACGGCGCGGGAGCGTTGGCATGGATAAAGGTTGGCGATGAGGTGACTTCGTCGCTAATGAAAGTTCTCGGCGACGAAAAGATCACTGAACTAATCGCTGCCTCAAACGCTGAAAAAGGCGACTCCGTTCTGATCGTCGCGGGCCGCAAATCGGTCGTCGCCGCGGCTCTCGGCGCTCTGCGTAATGAGGTTGCCCGTAACGAGAACCTGATTGACCGCAACGCCTATAAACCGCTGATCGTGACCGAGTTCCCGATGTTCGAGCACGACGAAGATAGCGATCGATACACGGCGGCGCATCATCCATTCACATCGCCGATGGACGAGGATATGGAGAAGTTTACGACTGCCGTCAATGACGAGTCTCAGCATCATCTGCTCGGTGAGGTCCGCGCGAAGGCCTATGACGCCGTCATTAACGGATACGAGTGCGCCGGCGGTTCCATCCGAATTCATCAAAAAGAGGTGCAGGCGTTGAATTTCAAGGCTCTCGGTATGACGCCCGAGTCGGCGCGGGTGCAGTTCGGTTTTTTCCTCGACGCTTTGGAATACGGCACGCCACCGCACGGAGGCTTTGCCGCCGGCATCGAGCGAACCTGTATGATCCTCTGCGGTACCGAAAACATCCGCGACGTCATGGCGTTCCCGAAAACAGCGTCTGCACAGGACCTTATGATGGATTCGCCTGGCGAAGTGGATGAAGCGCAGTTAACGGAATTAGGAATAGAAGTTAGTCACGAATAGCACGGATCGAATAGTAGAATTAAGGAATCTGTGGCATTCGTGCAATTCGCGGCAAAGACTTATTTTATTGAACAAATTCCCTTTCAATGTCGTAAAATTGCTAGCGATGGCGACAAAATACGATACAAATCCGCTCGATCCGGAGTTTCCGGAAAAGGCAAAGGCGGCTGCCGAGAATTTGGAGACTCAGAATCTGCATTATGCGGAAACGCAGGCATTTCCGTACGTCGCTCCGACGGAGGAGCAGACGCGGAGGTTTGCGTCGCCCGAAATTACGGGGTATCAGAACCCGTACAACGGCCAGTACGTTCCCGCTCAGTACCAACCCGTTGGGTTCGCAAATGTCGACCAATCGATGTCGCGAAAGGTGGCAAAGGTCGGCCTGCCCGAAAATATCGCGACGGCTCTGCCATATATTCCATGGTATTTCGGCATGGTCGCAGGGCTTTTGATCCTGTTATTGGTACCAAAGAGCGAGGCAAAGGTCCGTTTTCACGCGGCACAGGGTTTAGCGGCACATATCGGTATTTTGATCGTTACCACAATTCTCGGAGTTATCGGCAATATCGCCAATATTGCAGATGTCGGAAATCTGATATTCCAGATTCTGACGACGGTTATGCTTATTATTTGGGCGGTTAAAGCGTGGAAAGGCAAACCCGTGCATATCGAATCGGTCGATTCGCTAACAAACTGGCTCGAAGAAAAGATCAGCGTAAAAACTTAGTGGAATATGTATTGCCCAAACTGCGGAAAGGTCGTAAACAAGTCGCTCAAATACTGCAAAGATTGCGGTGAGCGGCTGTCTAAGGCCGAAGAAATCGATAAAGACGGAACGCCGGGCAAGATGCTCGACAATATCCTGACGACGCTATTTTTGGTCGTGATGTTTGGGCTCGGTATTTTGGTCGGGCTGGTCGCCGTATTGTTGGGAAATGACGTAAAGACCGAAGTAGTCACGACCATCGTTATAGCCTATTTGGGAGCGATATTTGGCATCTGCTTTATGCTTGCCCGCCAGGTACCGAAGCTGATTGACGCCCGTCTAAAATTGAATTTCCAGGCCAACAACCCTGAGCCGCATCAACTGCGGCCGCTAACGACCGCGCAACTAGAAGAGTTTCGCGAACCCGTTATGAGCGTCACTGATCACACCACTAAGACGCTCGACAAGGTCCCGTTCAAATAGAATCTACTTACACTGAGCCTGAGGGCTCATAGCCGCCGCATTTTTTTGTGCAGGACTCTGTGACGTATGTCAGCAGGTCTTTGCCCTTAAAGATCGCGTCTTGTATTGACGGCGAACCGGCGGCTTTTCCCTTTGGCGAATCTAGCCGAATGCGTTAGAAAGCTTCTTATCCCTGATCCGCCTTGCGGCAGTAATGATTGCATGCGTTGAGCGTGGTCTGTTCGGCGGTCTTGTCCGTGCCCTCATTGGTTTTGCCCTGATAAGAGACCAAAAAACCAAATGATCTTGTGAGTTTCACCTAAAATACCTCCGCAGTTTTTGCTCCCTCTACACCGTCGCCATCGCGACGCAGTTTAAGGAGTCCGGTAATCACCAAAAATATTGCGAGGCCGATCAGGACGATCGAGAGAACGCCGTTGATCAGCTTGATGTCAAAGCCCGTCGTGGCTTGCAGATTGCGGTACACCATCATAGCCAAAGCCCACAATGTGATCGCCAATACGAACAGCATCGGCAGCAACGTAAAGGCAATTCGTTTGCGAGCTTTGTAGAGCCATACGGTGATCGACAGCAGCGTCAGGGCCGCAAGAAGTTGATTTGATGCACCGAAAAGCGTCCAAAATTCGACATAGCTGCCGGGTTTTGCAAGGAAGATCAGTGCGAGCGGCAGTGCGACCGTCACCAAAGTACCGATGACGGCTCCGACATGGCCGGGAATGCCGAGCAATTCTTGGACGAGGTAGCGCCCGAGGCGCATCGTCACGTCGAGCGTGTCAAAGACAAAGGTCGAGAACGCCATCGCTCCGAATGTGATGGCAAATTTAAGATTTTCCTGACCAATAATAAGCGAAAGAAAGTTGCCGATACCGTTACCGTAGATCTTACCGGCCGGGAGATTCTTGCCGTCAGGGCCAACAAGCGAGTCGCCAAACGCGACCATCACCGTGACGAGTGCGATAAAGGCTACGAACCCTTCGGCCAGCATGCCGCCGTAGCCAATTGCCTTGGTGTGTGTTTCCTTATCTATCTGTTTTGATGTCGTGCCAGAACAGACCAACCCGTGAAAGCCCGAGCACGCACCGCAGGCGATCGTTACAAATAAAAACGGAAACAACATTCCTGTCATACCGCCGATGTCGAACGACTTGAACGCCGGTTGCTGTATCTCGTAACCTCCGAAGAATATGCCAATCACACCGACCGCTATCGCGGCATACAGGACAAATCCACCCAGATAACCACGCGGCTGTAGCAAAGCCCAAACAGGCAGCAGCGACGCGACAATACAATACAAAATGATCAACACGGCCCACGTCTGATGACTAAAGATCAAAACATGCGACATCATCGTGCCGACGTACGAAAGCGCGAATGTTGCGGGCACGAAGATCATCGTAGCGAGCCAGAGCGGCGGTTTTAGAAAGCGTTCGACCAGTCCAAGGACGATCGACAGCCCGAGGTAGAGTACGCTCGCCATTGCGACTGCACCGCCGGGATTGAATCGCGTCTCACCGATCAGCGACTCGTCGCCGGCGACAAATGTTCCGGCCGTAATGTCAGTAAAAGCCACCGCAACATAAACCAGTGCGATCCAGATAAACGCCATCAACGCGCGGCCCGCTTTGCCGCCGAGTTTGTCGCGTGTGATCTCAGCTATCGATTGAGCTCCATGCCGCACGGATGATGTCAGGGCAGCAAAATCATGAACTGCACCGATCAGGACGACGCCCAGAGCGATCCACAGCAGACACGGCAGCCAGCCAAACGCCAGGCACGCAATGATCGGTCCCGCGATCGGCCCGGCGGCGGCGATCGCCGAGAAATGCTGTCCAAAAAGATAAAACGGCCGTGTCGGAACAAAATCTTCGCCGTCGTTCAACGTATTTGCCGGTGTCTCGCGACGGTCATCAAGCTTGAACTGCCGCGCGACCCATCGCCCGTAGGCAAAGTAGCCAAATACGAGCCAGGCAATCACCGCAATTGCGAGTAAAGTAAGCATAAATTGAGTCTATTTGAAAAGAAACTGGTCTAACTTTACATATAAAATTCCATATGTAAAGAAAACGGCTTAACTTTACATATAGAAATCTATATGTAAACTTCGGTGAATGGTGGAAATGTCTTTACAAGAAAAGTATTCCCCGAACAGCATCTGCTTTGGCTGCGGACCGGCCAATGACAAGGGGTTGCACATCAACAGCTTTCCGGATGGCGACGAGGTCGTGGCCGAGTGGCACGCCGAGCCGCATCACGAGGCGTTTCCGGGAATGCTGAACGGCGGAATTATTGGTGCCTTGCTGGATTGTCATTCAAACTGGACAGCCGCCTATTTCATGATGAGACGCGACGGCAAGGACTCTCCGGATTGCACTGTGACGGCGGATTTTCATGTAAAGTTGCTTCGCCCGACGCCGAGCGATGCGTTAATTCATATAGGTGCAAAAGTTATTGAATCAAAAGAAGATCGGGCCACGGTCGAGGCCGAATTGATCGCAAACGACAAGGTCTGCGCGACTTGCCGCGGAACGTTCGTCGCCGTAAAAGAAGGGCATCCGGCATATCATCGGTGGTAAGAAACGCCGATCTTTTGTATTTGGGTTTCAAATTCGTCAGTCAGCCCGAGCTTTTCCAGCCACGCGGTTTGCTCATCCATCAAACGCGGCAGGTGAATTACATCCGATAGAGCATAATCGACCAGTTCTTCCGTCCAGATGCCATCCCATTTACGGTGAAATTTGGCCCGCTGCGATTTGTCGAGATCGACCGCGAAGTATCGGTAGAGTGTCTCGGCAAGCGACGCCGACTGGTTAGCGCCGCGGGTCAGAACTTTTTCAGCGATCATCGTGTCAAAGATACCCGAGACCGAGTAACTGTTTTCGCGAAGAAAATCGAGGTCAAATTTTGCGTTGTGAAATATCTTCGTTATCGATGAATTGGTCAAAATATCACCCAGCCGGCCGAGCTGCACGCCCTCGCTCACAGGCACGAGAACATTGAATTCACCATCGGAAAACTGTACTGAGAAGAGCCGCCCGTGACGGGCGCTAAGGCCCGACGTTTCGGTGTCACACCCGAGACATGTTGCGTTTGACAGCTTCTCAAAAGCCTGACCGATTTCGTCATCGCTGCGTGCAACTAGAATATCCACGATCTAAATTGTAGATTAATAACGTTGAACTAGAAACTCACTCTGATCTATGACCGAAATACTCAACGAAATCGAAGCACGCGTCCTCGGCTCGCTAGTCGAAAAACAGTTAACAACGCCCGAATATTACCCTTTGACGCTCAATGCCCTGGTCAATGCCTGTAACCAAAAGAGCAATCGCGACCCTGTTGTCTCATATGATGAAACAACCGTGACGCAGTGCCTCGAGGCTCTGCGAGACCGTAATCTCGTGTACGTCTTTTACGGCAGCACGAGTCGCGTACCGAAGTACAAGCATATGTTGCCGAGCGTTTACGAGCTCGAGCCACCTGAGACGGCGGTGATGTGCGTGATGATGCTCAGAGGCCCGCAGACGCTTGGCGAATTGCGAACAAGGACGGAAAGGCTGTATAACTTTTCGGGCCTTGGAGCGATACAGGAGACGCTTGACGGCTTGACACGTCGTGATGACCCATTGGTCATTAAACTTGAACGTCAGCCTGGCCAAAAAGAGGCACGATTCGCTCATCTGCTCTCGGGCGAGATCGACGTCGAGGCCGTTGCCGCCGCTCATGCTGTGCGTTCGACACGCGGCTCGGTTGATAATGAACGGGTGGAGAAACTGGAGGAAGAAGTCACAAGTCTGCGGGCGGAAGTCGAGTCGCTAAAACAAACGTTTGCCGACTTCCGAAAGGAATTCGAATAGTAATAACCGGATCCTTAGCCGTCTGCGACCGCGGCTAAGTGACGATCACGACATTCCCGATGACAATGACGATAAATGCAAAGCTAAATAGGCCGCACGCTATGGCAAACATACTCTTCCGCATCAGTATCCTCCAAACGATCTCGAATCTGTCTCTACAAGTTTCTCTACTATACAAATACACCGCCCGCCGGGTTTTTATGACAGATAGAATTGAGGGGATTTTCCTATAACAAAAAACAAGCCGAGCCTGCATTTAGTCAGGCCCGGCCCAAATCATCATTGATGAATCTGCGACTACGGTCGTTTCTTTACAGTGCCTGCTTTTTGCGGAGTTACGTTACTCTCTTTTTTCAAGGTATCGATCAACGCAACGGCATCTGCCTTAAATTTATGAGTATCAGGTGCGATACTCGCAAACTTTTGCAGGAAATTAGCGCCTTCCTGCAGCTTGGTCTTATCGTTGTTTAGGTAGCCCAGGTTAACAAGGCTGAGGCCCGCACCCGCTAGGGCGTCCGGATTATCGGGCGAGGTCTCAAGGATCTTTTTGTATGCCGCAATTGCGTTTTCGGAATCACCGACGACCCGATAGAGGTCTGCGAGGGTCAGGGCCGCTTCGGCCTTTTTCGCCGCATCGGTTTCAGCGTTCAAAAATTCCGGTATAAGTATCTTGGCAGCCTCAATAACGGCATTGTCGACCTGCTCCGTACGTACCGCTTTCATAAAAGTCTCTTTCGCACCGCGAAGCACGCCGAGCTTCGTGGCATCATAATTATTGCGGTCAACAATATCGGCCGCCGGTGCGTTTTTTAGAACATTCCAGCCCGAAAGATAACCTTGAGCCGCGTCCGCGAAATCCTTTCTCGCCATCCCAAGAAAATTAACTTTCTCGGAAACGTCTGTCGATTTAACAGCTTTGTTGTAGGTTTCCACGCCTCGCGTAGTCAATGCGGCTCCCCTGTTGCTGTAAAAAGTCGGGGCACTGCCGACGTATGCTGGATCGGCGGCAATTCCCTCATCATATTTAGCAATAGCGAGATCGTAATTTTTAGCCGTGAAAGCGTCGTTACCCTCCTTTATGGCACGCGCCACAATCTCGTTGGTTTTAAGTGCCTTTTCATTCTTGGCAGTGATTTCCTTGTTTTTTGCTTCGAGGTCAGCCCGGGCCTTTTTTTCTTCGGCGGTCAGCTCTCTTGCTTCCCCAGTGGTCGAACTGGCTCTGGCGGCCGCACCCTTGCGAACCTCGTCTTCGGTCAGCTTGCCTCCGTCACCCGGGGAAAGAATTATCAAAAGTCGTTCCTGACCGGCCTTTACGTTTGGAAAGATCAGGGGGGAACAATTCGGAGCGCTTACGCCAAATACCACCTGCGCGCCATATGGTAATCCGGCAAAAACGAATTCACCTTTCTTGTTTGTTTTTGATGACGGCAGACTGGCTTTGATATCCGTCCTATAAACTTCGATCAAAGCGCCCACAACGGGCTCACGGGTACCGTCTGCCTTTTCCAGTTCGACGGTACCGCTAACCGGAGCAAATTGCGCAAAAGCGTTGACGCTTGCTGCTATAACAACAGTAATGATAAAAAGAAATGAGATAAATGACTTTCGAAACATTGAGATCCTCCGATGATTCATAAACAAACGACTACCGCGATCGTAAGATGCAAAACCGCTAAACAGAGTTCGTTATTTTTCAATATTCTAACCTAAAAGATCTTAAAAACCGAAGCTTATTCACAGCACGGTTGCGAAATTATCTAACTATGTTATCTTATGCTTTCTAATCAGGCTTGATAACGCCACGTTTACGAATATGACACAAAAAATCTATAACTTTAGCGCCGGGCCCGCGATTTTACCGCCGCCAGTGCTTGAAAAGGCTCAGGACGAATTACTCTCGCTAAACGGTATCGGGATGAGCGTAATGGAGATAAGCCATCGCTCAAAGCATTTCGAGCCGATACTTGCGTCGGCCGAGCAAGGGATTCGCGATCTGCTTTCAGTACCTGAGAATTATCGAATTCTGTTTTTACAGGGCGGTGCGACGCTGCAATTTTCGATGGTGCCAATAAATTTTTTGCGTAAGGATGAAACCGCAGACTATGTAATTACAGGTGCCTGGGGAAAGAAAGCTCTGAAAGAGGCTAAGCGGTGCGGAAACACCAATGTGATCTTCTCAACGGCGGAGCATGGCTATAATTCAGTACCAACTCAGGGCGAGCTCCGTTTTACCAAGGATGCCAAATATGTCCACTACACGTCGAATGAGACGATTGAGGGCGTCGAATTCAAATATGATCTGGACGGCGGCGGGATACCGGTCGTTTGTGATGCTTCGTCGAATATACTTTCTAAGCCTATCGATATCCGTGAACACGCATTAATTTACGCCGGTGCTCAGAAAAATATTGGCCCGAGCGGCGTAACGCTGGTCATTATTCGCGACGATCTCGTGGCGAAAGTACCGGAAAATCAACATTCAATGCTTGATTACAGGCTGCTTGCAGAAAACGACTCGATGCTTAACACGCCGAACACATGGGGAATCTATATCATCAGCCTTGTTTGCGAATGGCTGCGTGAGCAAGGCGGATTATCGGTGATGGAGAAGAAAAACGAGGAGAAAGCCGCGATTCTTTACGACGCCATCGATGCGAGCGACGGATATTACAGTGGCCATGCGCGGCGGCCCGCACGATCATTGATGAACGTTACATTTCGCCTTCCGTCGGAGGAATTGGAAAAGCAATTTTGTGCTGAAGCCACGGCGTTGGGTCTCGATGGTTTAAAGGGCCATCGTTCGGTGGGCGGTGTAAGGGCCTCGATATATAACGCTTTCCCTAAGGCAGGTGTTGAGAGATTGGTCGAGTTCATGCAGTATTTTGCTCAGAGGATCGGTTAGTGCTTTCCATCCAATTCGAGAAAGCAAAAAGCCTATGAACTTAATTTCTCATATTCTTGTCATTCTTATGTTTTGCGTTTTCTTGTTCCCAATCGCTTCTGCCCAATCCTCCGAAACAAGAATCAACGCAATTGCGTTGCAAACGCTTTTAGACGGGGCCAACGAGAGAATTACCGAATATGCAAATGCCTTCAAGAATCTCTCGGCCGAAGAAACCAAAATCACCGAAGTTTTTGATAAGTTAGGGAATTCGAAGAGGAAAAAAACGATCCTCTCCGATTTGATTATTTACGAGCCCGACTCCGAACCAAAAAAAAGAAATTTAATGGAGTATCACAATGTTCGAGAAGTTGATGGTAAAGCCGTTGGAAACTGGGATAAGCGCGCATTAAATCTTTTCAAAGAATTGGTTGACGCCCAGTCTTTTGAAAAGGAACTCGACAAAATTAAGAAGGAGAGTTTACGTTACGACACTGAGATAAGCGCTTACGGTTTAGTTTTGACTCCGTTGGTCGGGGTTGTGCTTACACCGAATGGACGCCGATCGTTCAAGTTCACAGACATCGGTGCCGAGAAAATCGGAGAAAATGAGGTGGTTGTCCTAAAATTTCAACAAATTTCTTCAAATCCAATGTTTGATTTGAAAGTGAAATTTCCTGAATTTCTTGAAGCCGCGGAGCCGCGTTTTCGAGGAGAGGTCTGGATTGAGTTGCAGACAAAACAGATTCGGCGATTTTGGCAGGAGGTTACAATTGACTCGCCGAGACTTATTGAACCTTTAGTGGTTATACGTTATGAAGCCGTTTATCATCCGAGTGAGTTTGGCATAGTTTTGCCCAGCAAGATCATTTTTGAAAGTTACAATCCCAGACAAAATAAAAAAGACTTTTATCTCTTGATGCGGAACGGGAAAGTCAAGCCTGAAGTTTATCTGAATAAGCGTTTAACGATGGACTATAAAAATTTTCGCAGGTTTGAGGTAACAGTCAAAGCGGACAGATAAAACCGGTTTCACGTTTTCGCCAAAATTTCCAGAAGTCTCGCTTCTTCGATTTCCGAAACGGTACGTAGATCCAAAACGACCTGATCTTCACAAATCCGCGAGATTACCGGCGGGTTGGATTTCCGCAGGTATTTCTCTAATTCGTTGGACGACAATCTTTTGTGCTTCAGCGCTAAAAGCGTCGTTTCAGGATGTACGCCGGGAGCCGATCCGCCGCCAACGACTGAATTCCCAACAATTACTTGAATCTGCAAATCTGTCTCCTTGCCTACATGATCAGCGAATTTTCGCGCGAATGATAGAGAACGAATCGCCAGTTCATCTGTCGTCATGGAAAGCATCTTCAAAATAGGCACATCCGTGAAAGCGGTCTCTCGTGCAAAAGATTCAAGGGTCGCCTCAAGCGCGGCATAGGTTAGTTTATCAACGCGAAGTACCCGATAGAGCGGATGCTGCCGCAGACGGTCGATGACGGCGCGCTTTCCTGCGATTATTCCGGCCTGTGGCCCTCCCAACAGCTTGTCGCCGCTAAATGTGACGACATCAACGCCGGCATTGATCGAGGTACTCACAACCGGCTCGTCAGATAGCCCGACGCCGCTCAGATCGACCAAAGCACCTGAGCCAAGGTCCTCAAAAAGCAGGATCTGGTGCTTGTGCGCGAGAGCCGCAAGATCATTAATGGCCGGTGCGGCCGTAAAACCTACGATCCGGTAGTTCGACGGATGTACACGTAACAATAGCCGGGTATCGGAGTTTATGGCCTTCTCGTAGTCCGATAGTTTCGTCCGGTTTGTCGTGCCGACCTCTCGCAATGTCGAGCCCGATTGCGACAATACGTCAGGCACGCGGAAATCGCCTCCGATCTCGACCATCTCTCCGCGTGAGATCACGACCTCTCCGCCGTAGGCAAGCACCGTCAACACGAAAAACGCCGCCGCCGCGCAATTGTTGACGATCAAAACGCTCTCGGCTCCGGTCAATTCCGCAAGTAAACTTTCGGCGCGCAACCCGCGTTTTCCGCGCTTTCCGCTGTCAAGCTCATATTCCAGCGTGCAGTAACCCGCCGCTTCATCGGCTACCGCTCGCCGCGCGGCGTCCGACAGCGGCGCACGGCCAAGATTCGTGTGAATAACTACACCCGTCGCATTGATGACCCGATGAACGCCCGACATTTGCTCGGCCCGCATCGCGAGTCTCAGCTTGCCGACCGCAATCTCCATCAGGGATTCCTTTGAATGGCCGCCGTCAGCACTTATTTCCAACGCTTGACGAAGCTGATCGATCACCATCCGCGAGAGTTTGGCGGTATGCCGTTCCCCTGACTCTGCAATGATCTCGCGCGCGGTTGGCGATCGCAGCAGTTCATCTACAGATGGAAGATTGCGCAAAACTGAGTTTGAAACGGTCCCTTTGGCGGTGGGCATACAAATATGTTAACCGAAAATTATCGAAAACGTGGAAATGCGTCATCGTTAGCTTTATTATTTAAACAGGGGTGCCCCACGCCCGTTCTCTCCAAGGTACCTAATCAAATGGCAATGATCGGAAACAAATTATATAGAAACGTACAATCCAAACAGGAAGAAACGGCCGACATTGACCAACAACTTTCGCGTTTAGAGGACGATATACGTAAGCTAAAGATCGACTTCGATATCTTTTTCAACGGTGCGGCCAAAAGAGCGCCACTCGAGGCACGAGCACGTCTTGAATCTTATATTAAGAGAGTGGCCGACAACCGAAATTTGAATTACGCTCAGAGATATTATTTCAATACGCTGGTCGCACGCTTTACGTCGTACCGCGAACTATGGCGGCGTACGCTTAAAGCAAAAGGCGAAGAATTAGGCTAAACGAAAAAAAAGCGAACCACTAAAAAAGGTTCGCTTTTCTCGTTTGAGGAATATATTTTACGCAACCTTCATTACGTTTTCCGCTTGCGGGCCCTTGGGGCCATCCGTAACCTCAAATTCAACCTCCTGACCCTGTAACAAGGTCTTGTAGCCGTCGCCGGTGATCGCACTGTAATGTACGAAAATATCCTGTTCGCCCGGTTGCTCGATAAACCCGTAACCTTTGGCGTTGTTAAACCACTTGACCTTGCCGATTGTTTTTGACATCACTTGTAAATCCTCCTAAAACTTCAAATCCTCAAGATTTCTCTGCCTATTTGGCGGAAAACCAAAACCGCACCAAATGCCCACCGGAAGTGAAAGCTTTCTTCGCAGTCGATCGCTATGTTGCACGCAATATTACTAAGAGAACATAAATCTTAAACAACAAGATCCCCGCGTCTTTTACTTATTTTGTGTTTATAGTCGAAGCAAAATTTAACCAAATATGAAGCTTGTGTCAAGGGATTTCTTGGTATTTCGGCGATTTTTCCTGAAAATTGATATAAAATAGGCAATAACGCAAGATAAAGCCACTATTTGCGGTCGAATATGGCGTTGAATTATGGCGGACGAATACGGCAAAAATGCATTACTCTCCTATAACGAGTACCTGAAAGTGAGGGAGTTGCTTGATCAACAACGGACGCTTTCAGAGCCCACGAGCCATGACGAGATGCTTTTCATCGTCATTCACCAGACCTATGAGCTTTGGTTCAAACAGATCCTTCACGAAATTGACGCGACGATCAAATGGCTGAATGAGGGACGTCCGTTTCGAGTTAATCACAGTCTCCGGACCGTCACATCGATCGAAACAATCCTTGTTTCGCAGATCCACATTCTAGAATCCATGGCACAGATCGGCTTTCTCGAGTTTCGGGATAAGCTCAACCCGGCAAGCGGATTCCAGTCTATGCAGTTTCGCGAATTAGAATTCGTTTCGGGTCAAAAGGACGAGAAAATACTTGAATTTTTTAAATTTGACGATTTTGCTTACGCACGGTTAAAGGAACGATTTAATAAGCCGAGTTTGGGCGATGCATTTTGGGCGCTGCTCGAAAGGCAGGGATTTGCCGTCGGCAGCCACGATGAAAAAGTTGCGGCGATCGTCGAGATACTCTCGTATCCGGAAAAACACGCCGATCTTTTCATTATGCAGGATCTGCTTATCGACCACGACGAGAACATCTCACTCTGGCGTTACCATCACGTCCTCATGGTCGAACGGATGCTCGGGATGAAACGCGGTACCGGAGGTTCTGATGGAGTCGGTTACCTGATGACGACGCTGACGAAGAAATTTTTTCCCGAGATCTGGGAAGCCCGGACGCATCTGAAGTTCTCATAAACTCAGACGAATACGGCAAACACTTCATTTGAAAATAGTTTTCCCTTGGGCGTGAGTCGCAACCTGTCATCGGCGACAATTACGAGGCCGGCTTCCGTCAACCGGTCGATCTCCGATCGGTATTTCCCGATCAGGTCCGAGTCGAATCGGGCAGCAAATCCTTTGAGATCAAGACCGTTTTCTAGCCGAAGTCCGAGGAAAGCAAACTCAGACGCGACGTCGATGCTCTCGCGCATCACCTCAGCATTTTTGCCAGATTCGATCACCGCAACGTATCTCGCAGTGTCGCGATCGTTTGCGTAACGCTGTCGCCCGTCAAATGAATGTGCCGAAACGCCAAAGCCAAAGACTGGATCGAGCGTCCAGTATTTTGAATTGTGACGCGATTCGAATCCGGGCCGCGAGAAATTTGAGATCTCGTATTGCTCATAACCGGCCCCAGCAAGACGGTCGAGCATTGATTCGTACATCTCGGCGGCGAGCTCAGGGTCGGGTTGCGGTTGGCGTTTGCTCCTGACCTGTTCGGCGAGTGGCGTGCCCTCGTGAATTTCGAGCAGGTAGAGCGAGAGATGCTCTGGCGACATGGCTATTGCCTCGTCGAGATTCCGCGACCAATCAGCAAGAGTCTGACCGGGCAGACCGGCTATTAAGTCAAAGCTGACATTGTCATATCCCGCCTCGCGCAGCATTGCAAAGGTCTGCCTGGCGTCATTCGCATCGTGGCCGCGAGCGAGCAGCTTGAGCGCACGGTCGTCGAAAGTCTGCACACCAAAACTCGCTCTATTTAGACCGAGCTTTCGATACGCCGCAAGAGTCTCGGGCGTAACGGTTGCCGGATTCATCTCCATAGTGATCTCGGCGTCTGGTGCAATATAGAACTTTGCTGTGACCGAGTTCAATATTCGTTCTACTTGCCCGGCCGTGAGCAGTGACGGCGTTCCGCCTCCAAAGTAGATCGTGTCAGCAGTATTTTGAATTTCGAATGTTGAACCTCGAATTTCGGAACAAATAGATCTGACATACCGCTCGACGGCGTCATTACTTCGCCAAACATCCGTCGCAAAATCGCAGTACGAGCAGCGCGATTTGCAAAACGGGATATGCAGGTAGATTCCTGAGGGCATTGAGACTATTCTATGGCCAGAAGGCCGTCGAACAAAAGATGAATGCTGAAGAAATCTCTTATTACATAAACCTGATCTCGTTCGGAATTGTCGTAGTTCTCTGGTTTATCTTTGGCTGGATATTTTTGCTGAGAAAAAAGCCGCAATCCACGCCTGATACGAAACGCGCCCCCAAATCCTGGGCCGGGCTCGCGCTGCAAGGCGCCGGATTTGGCATCGTTTGGGCCATCCGTCGTGCGCCGATCGCGTCGCCGCTGATCGACGGACAATTTGCAATAAACATCGTGCTTCAAATCGTAGGCGTGGTTCTCGCAGCCGGTTCGGTTTGGCTGGCAGTTTTGGCTATCAAGGAATTGGGACGGCAATGGAGCCTCGCGGCCCGACTTACCGAGGGCCACAAGCTTATTACCACTGGTGTTTACGGCATCGTCCGGCATCCGATCTATACCGCGATGCTTGGAATACTGCTCGCGACCGCTATTGTTTTCAGCCACTGGGTCGCTTTGATGGCGGCAGTTGCTGTTTTCCTTATCGGAACAAATATCCGAACAAACCTTGAGGAGGGCTTGCTACGAGATGCGTTCGGTGAGGAATTCAAATCTTGGGAAGCCAAAGTTCCGGGTCTTATACCCTTTGTAAAGATCTAGTTTTCGAGACGGTTTTTTAGTGAATCGCGCCACGCCGATTCGATCTCGGTAATGGGCGTTGAGACAACCGGCTCGGAGTTTATTGAAATATTCAGGGTGTCGCCCGTGACCCAACCAAGCTCCGTCATCGGGCAATCGCCGATCATTTCACGTATTCTTGCCTCGTTTTCGCGTGTAAAACTGATGACGATTCGGGAGGGCGTCTCACCAAACAGGTCGGCTTCGTACGACATCTCGCGATCTACCAGGGCGATCTCGGCCCCAACCGCCTCGCGGCCCAGTGATGAGAAACAGCATTCGGCAATTGCGACGGCAAGTCCGCCGTCCGAGCAGTCGTGAGCAGATGAGATAAGCATCTCGTCGGCAAGTTTTAGAACCGTGTCCTGAACGACCTTCTCGGCATCGAGATGGATCTTCGGCAGGTTGCCAGCTGCAATTAATTCCTCGGTGGTACGGCCGAGAATCGTTTGTGAGTATTCGCTGGCGGCGAGGTCGTCGCCGGTCACGCCGAGCACCGCGATCAGATCGCCTTCGGTCTTAAAGCCGTGTGTAACGATCCTTCGAGTGTCCTCGATTAGGCCGACCATGCCGATGACGGGTGTCGGTAGAATGCCGCGCCCATCGGTCTCGTTGTAGAACGATACGTTACCCGAAACAACCGGCGTTTCAAACGTCTCACAGGCCTCTTTAATACCGTCTACAACCTCAGAGAAACTCCACATTACTTCCGGACGCTCGGGCGAGGCGAAATTGAGGCAATTGGTGACCGCTATCGGTTTTGCACCGACGCAGACAACATTGCGGGCCGCCTCGGCTACAGCGAGCTTCGCCCCTTCGCGAGGATCGATCGCTGTAAACTTGCCATTTCCGTCAAGGCACATCGCGATGGCTCGGCGGGTTTCTTTTACGCGAATTACGGCCGCATCCGCGCCGGGCAACACAGCCGTATTTGTTCGCACCATCGTATCGTATTGTTCATACACCCACCGTTTTGAGCAAATGTTTGGTGAGCCGAGAAGCCGCTTTAATGCTTCGGCCGGATCTATCTTTGACGTATTTGGAGCTTGCACCGCGACGGACGGCGTTGCCCTTTGCGGAGCCGCCATCGGGCGCTCGTATTTTGGAGCTTCGTCGGTAAGCGCCATAACCGGCAAATCCGCCTCCAGAATGCCATTGTGAATGATCTTTAAACGATCACCTTCGACGACCTTGCCGATTACAACTGCATCGAGATCCCATTTGTTGAAAATTTCAACAACCTGCTTTTCACGTCCCTCGCGGGCCACGATGAGCATTCGCTCTTGTGATTCCGAAAGGAGCATTTCATAGGCGGTCATGCCTGTTTCACGCTGCGGGACGAGCGTGAGGTCGATCTCAAGGCCGTTGCCGGCACGAGCGGCCATCTCGACCGACGACGACGTCAATCCGGCGGCGCCCATATCCTGAATTCCCTCGATCGCGCCGGAGCGCATCGCTTCGAGACAGGCTTCGAGCAAGAGTTTTTCGAGAAAAGGGTCACCCACCTGCACGGTCGGGCGTTTTTCGAGAGCCTCGTCGTCAAACTCGGCGGACGCCATTGTTGCACCATGAATGCCGTCGCGGCCGGTCTTTGCCCCAGCGTAGAGAACGGGGTTACCGATACCCGACGCTTTGCCGAAAAATATCTGGTCCTTTTTGACAAGGCCGAGGGCAAAAGCGTTGACGAGCGGATTGAGGCTGTACGAATTATCAAAAACAACTTCGCCGCCCACCGTCGGTACGCCGAAACAATTGCCGTAATGGCCGATTCCCTCGACGCAGCCTTTCAAGATCGATCTGTTGCGATTGCCGTTGTTTGGGTCATCCAACGGACCAAAACGGAGCGAATTCATCGCGGCGATCGGTCTCGCACCCATCGTGAAAACATCGCGAAGGATGCCGCCCACGCCCGTGGCGGCGCCTTGGAACGGTTCGATAAAACTCGGATGATTGTGCGATTCGACCTTAAAAGCCACGCACCAGTCGTCGCCTATATCGACGACGCCGGCATTCTCGCCCGGCGGGACAATCACGCGAATCCCGGTCGTTGGCAGACGCTTGAGATGCACCCGCGACGACTTGTACGAGCAATGCTCCGACCACATAACACTGAAGACGCCAAGCTCAGTAAGATTCGGTTCCCGGCCCAGTATCTCGACGATATGGTGGTATTCACCGGGCGTGAGATTGTGTTGTTCGACAATTTCAGATGTGATCGAGGTCATTATTACTTGGTGCGAAACTGGTATGCAAATAAACAAAAGAGTCTATGCGTTTCGGATCGTTTTATCAACTCCGAGGACATAAACCCTTATTGAAATTATTCACCCAAAATGCGCTTAAACCTATTTAGCGGGTGTCGGAGTCAGAAGCTTCTCGATCTGAGCGGATACGGAGTCATATCGGATCTTGCCCTTTCGCAAGTAGGCGGTATCGCCAGAAGCCGTGAACAAAACTGTAAGCGGCAAATTTCCGCCCCAGTCCTTTGAAACCAATGTTATGGCAGCGCTCTCGTCCGGCGTGCTCAACAGATACGCTGGCATCGCGGCTTTCATTTCGACAAGAAATTTTGGGACCAAGGTTCTGATGTCTGCCAAATCGTCAAGCGATACGGTTATAAGATCTATCTTGCCACGGTATTCACTGTCGAGCCTGACGAGGTCGGGAAACTCCTCGCGACAAGGGTCGCACCACGTCGCCCAAAAATTGATAAGGAGCGGCCTACCGTTCGGTCTGATAAGAGCCTTAAGGCCCTCAAAATCTATCTTCTTGACTTTTATCTTGGCTGCCGAAGCCTTCTTCGACGGTGCCTTTGCAGGTTTATTTGGTGTACCGAGCCTCTGGGCCGCTCCGGATTGGCCGAATGTCAGCGCAAGCACGCAACAAATCGCCGTTTTTGCCACAAACCGAAATACTTTCGACATACTATTCAACCGCGCGTTTTATCGTACAGCCAAATGCGTTTGCCTTTGTTCGTTCGATCTTCTTTCCGGTGAGCGACGCGTCAAACGCGGTCCGCAAGTACGCCTCCGTAATGTTTCTCCCGGAGCGGTCATTGTCGATCGCACCGTGATAAAGCAATACGTTATTGGCGCCGAGATAAAAGACCTCAGGCGTCACGCTGGCGCCTATTTTGTCGGCGAAAACGTTATTTTTATCAATTAACACAGGGAATTTATAATTTTCAGCGGAGTGTGTTTTCACCCTATCGAGCGACTCGGTCGCGTTTGAATTAATGCCGATGAAATTAATGCCCTTCGCCTGATAGTCCGCGGCGATTTGGCTGATCCGCGCATCGTAGCCCTTAACGACGGGACACTGCACAGACAGAAAGATCACGACTGCGCCGTTCTTGCCTTTGAGTTCATTTAGCGTCTGGGCCTTACCATTTGTGTCGGGGAGAGTGAAATTATCCATCGTACCGCCAATATCGATGCCTTGAGCATTTGCGGCTATCGCAAACACGAAAAATAAAGTGAATAATAATGCAGCTCGTTTCATAAAAAAATTTCCTCCGAAATCAAAAGCGTAATTTGTAAGTCTATCAGTCTGGCAAAAATTCAAGCAAGTTTTGTTGTGTTTTACGCAAAACAGTTGGTATCGGTTTCACAACGCAAAGGATGCCTTTTTCTTTTTGATGCCGCAAAAAGTAATTATGGCTAGAATCTTTCTTTCCGATGTTATAATTCACATTACCTAAAAAGTGATCAGCACGGGCAAAAAGATTTTGCATTATCGAATTGTCTCAGCTCTCGGTTCGGGCGGAATGGGAGAGGTGTATCTGGCTGAGGATACAAAACTCGACAGGCGTGTCGCGATAAAGTTTCTTCACCTAGAATTCAGCAAACATAACGATGTTCTCAAGAGATTTGCCCGCGAGGCAAAAGCGGCATCCTCGCTTAACCATCCTAATATCATCACTATTTACGACATCGGTAAATGGAATGGAGCCGATTTTATTGCGATGGAGTACGTTGAAGGACAAAGTCTCCGTGATTTGTTAAATGCGGGAAAACTGACTTTTAAGGAAACGCTCGATATTGTAATTCAAACCGGATCTGCTCTGGCCGCCGCTCACGAGGTGGGTATTGTTCACCGGGACATCAAGCCTGAAAATATAATGCGCCGTCCGGACAACCTGGTAAAGGTGCTGGATTTTGGTCTGGCCAAACAGCTAAACTCATCGAATTCCCGTGATGGAATCGATTCTGAAGGAGCCACATTAGGACTGATGACCACAGCACCGGGTTTCGTAATGGGTACACCCGCATACATGTCGCCCGAGCAAACGCGCGGCAAACCAGCGGATGCTCGCACTGATATCTGGAGCTTGGGAATCGTCCTCTATGAAATGGTCACTGGTGAGCTGCCATTTCCGGGTGAGACGCAGAGTGATATGCTAGCCGCCATTCTGAAATCTGAGCCGCCGCCGATTTCTATGCCGGCACCTGATCTTACTAATGTTTTCGAACACATAATCAAGAAAGCTCTCGGAAAGGATTGCAATGAGCGCTATCAGGTTGTTAAAGACCTGATCCTCGATCTAAAGCTTTTGCAAGACGAGTTGAAAACGAAGGACTCGCGGGTGGATCGTGCATCTTTATTGAGGACGGCAACGCTTCCCATTTCTACACAGGAAGGAGAGCCTTATCAAACCAAAGGGTACTATGTTAATCGCCGGCTATCATTGGCCGCGATTCCCGTAGCGGTTTTGGTTGTGATCGCGGCGGGCTGGTACTTTTTGCTGAGAAACGTTGAAACCGGAGCCAGTGTCTCAACACCCCTGTCTTCATCTCCAATAACAAGCTGGAAAAGCGAATTGAGCGACTTTAATATCAGTCACGCAAAATTTTCACCCAACGGTAAAATCGTTGCATATGCGGCCACGAAGAACGGTAAGCAGAGTATATGGCTAAAGCAGGTTGGCGGCGGCGCGCCTTTTACCCGAAGACAGGATGACGAATCGGAAGAGACGAGTCCCCTGTGGTCGCCCGATGGTGAGCAGATCGCTTTTTTATCCGAGCGTGGCGGCAAGCAGGGAATTTTTGTGACGCCCGCATTAGGTGGCTCTCCAGTGCTACTCTCGCTGATGAAAGAGCGATGCAAGGACCTTGTTCATTGGTCAGAGGACGGCAAGATGATCTATTTCGATATGAATCAGAATCTTTATGGGCTTGATCTTGCAACAAAACTTATAACGAAACTCACAGATTTCGACGACACGCGGGCTATTGAGCGGGATTTTGACCTTTCACCGGATGAAAAGCGAATAGTATATGCGGACGAAGTGGGCGGACAAGTAGATCTTTGGACTTCTGGCATTGACGGCGAAAGACCGACCCGTTTGACAAGCGATTCTGCTGAGGACAGCCAGCCGATATGGCACGCTGACGGCGATCGCATCATTTATAATTCCTACCGCAACGGCCTTCAGCAGATATGTCTTGCTTTTGCAGATGGCCGACCGCCGACTCAACTGACTTTTAACGACAGTAATAGCAGTGTTTCTGACATCTCCAGAGATGGCAATAAGATTCTCTATACGACGACGAAAGGCGAATCTGATATTTGGGGCGTTACAATCGACGACAGTAAAGATTTTCAAGTGACCTCAGACATTGGCCTTGAGTTTTGGCAGGACGTTTCGCCAAACGGAGAAACAATCGCCTATCAGTCGGGGCAGCAGTCAAACAGCGAATATAGCTATCATTCTTTGCTTATTGCGCAGAAAATCGCGGGAGATCCGAAACAGGTTCAATTGGCTGACAATGGCTTTAGTTTGCGGTGGTCGCCAGACGGCAATCATCTGGCTTTCTTAAAGTCGGAGGCCGGTAATAACAGCCTTTGGATTACATCAGCAACAGGCGGTGATGCTCGGGCCGTGACCGGGGATGGGGTTGTTTTCGGCGGTCAGACAATGCTGCCTTTCAATCGCGTACAAACGCAGGATTATCAATGGTCATCCGACAGCCGCTCGCTAATTTACTGCTCGAATCGAGGTGGCCTATTCAATGTTTGGCGAACCGGAACGAATGGCGAAGGCGAACAGCAATTGACGAACAACGAAGATAAAGATCTTCTTTTTTTCAATCCGCTTTTTTCGCCTGACGGCAAACGAATCGCTGTGCTGGCGATGTCAACAGCGGATCAAACCAAATTTAGATGGAGTATTTGGATTTTGATGGACGGACAGGCAAATCAGATTTATCAATCGGATTCGGTAACGCGCCTGGTTGGCTGGTCGCCGTCAGGAAATGGGTTAATTATCAAATCGATAGATGGTAATAAAGAGCAAATTTCGCCTGAGGAAGTAAGCATTTTTCAAATTTCTTTGGATTCATCGGCTCCCTACTTGATTTCCAAACTGAACGTGACGTATTTTTACAACATTCAACTTTCGCCTGACCGCAAGACACTAGCCTATGTAACGCGCGCGGGCGGAACTGATGCTATTCAAACGGTTCCCGCAAATGGAGGGGTTAAAAAAACGCTCATCAGTAGCAGCGATGCCCGCGTTTATTTCTCGAGCCTTACATTCGCACCCGACGGCAAGGCTCTTTATTATGGTAAACAAGCCAAATGGCAGATAATTTCGATGATAGATAGCTTCAAATAGGAGGAAAAATAGATGGGTACTGACAGTGAATATACATCTGAAAGCGGCGAAACAAGTTTCGCCGACGATTATATGCGTCTTCGGACGGTTCTTGACGGGTTGGAAATAACCGCGCTCCGATATTGTCTCGAAGATGAAAGTACGAGAGTGAGAAAAGACCGGGCAGCTCAAATCGTGGCTGAATTGATGCCGATCATTGACGATTTCCAACGCAGAGTAACCGCGGGTGGAGGTTGTGGTCTGGGGTATTTTAACTGCGGCGGCGTCTGCGTGCCTTATAAATGTCCCAAAGACCCCTAAAGAGCAGACTGAATTTTATAGATCGTCGACGGGTAAAATCTGATGGGTTGCGCTGAGGCCGGTCACACGGATTATTGGTTCATCCAAATAACCTCGGTAATCGTCGTTGTAGATTTTTAGGAAGTAGGATCTCCATCGCATCGTCGACCGTTACGATACCGGCGATGTCGCCTTCGTCGTCGATTACCGGAAGCGCGAGGAGGTTGTATTCGGAAATGGTCTGAGCGACCTCCTCTGCAGATTCCGACGGATGGGCGAAGCGAAACTCGCTGCGCATCACGTCTGCTAGTTTGAATGTCGGATCGGCGAGGATTAGCGAACGCAAGGATATAAGTCCGCATAGTTTCCAGGAATTCGCCTCCTCGACAACGTACAAGTAATAGATCATATTCGGCGTCTCGGCCATTTGCCGAAGGCCGGCGATCGTTTCGCCCACGGTTAGATCCTTAGGAAAAACGACGAATTCCGTCGTCATTAGACCGCCCGCGGTGTCGTGGTCAAAGTGCATTAACTCAGCAACGTCCGCTTTCTCGTCGTCTTCCATCAGATCAAAAAGTTCCTGGGCCTTTTCGTCGTCCATCTCATCCAACACGTCAACGGCGTCGTCGGGCGACATTTCTTCGAGAATGTCGGCGGCGCGCTCTTCGTCCATATCCTCGAGAATGCGGGCTTGCGCCTCGGTAGACATTTCCTCGAGCGTGTCGGCGGCAGTCTCGTCATCGAGACTTTCGACGACCTCGGTCCTATGAATCGGCGAGAGCGATTCGGCTAGTTGGGCGATCTCAACCGGGTGAAGGCGTGAAAGCTTGTCCTTCGACGATTTGAGCTGAACCGTTACGGTTGCTGTGTCGGTTGCGAGATAACCAACGTCGGCCCAGTCGATTACCTCTACCGGGCGATCGCTGCCGTAGAAACCTTTTGGCATAAGGCGCCGCACAAACCCTTGCAAACTGACATCCGCCCCGGACACGCGCCATATATCACCGGTATCGATTAACTGAACATCATTAACACGAACGACCCGTTTACCGTCAACGTCGATAAGCTGGTTGTCGAGCACATCCTTTCCCAAAAGGACCTCACCATCGCGGCGGATGAAAGGGGTCAGATCAAGTATCGCGGACGTCATCTTGGCGCCGTGCGGCCCGAGGCCGGTAAAGTCACGGCTCGGCATAAAGAAATTGCGGCGGCGGTAACGTGCGACAAGCCCGATCACCGGCGGATACTCTTCGTCGCCATAGCGGACAAGCACATCGTTGATGACAGCGATCTTTTCGTTGCGGGCATCAAAAACCGGGCGATTCAGTATCTGGGACACGTAGAGCATATTTTCAAAGATAGCCTAAACGAGCGAAAGTTTGAAGGAAAGAACGCTGCGTTGCACTCTGTCCTCCTGAGGTTCAAATCACAATCGAATAAACAAAATTAAAATTGTTTGAATTTTGTGGAAACTTTTTGGCTTTATTCGTTTCTAGTAAATAGGTGATCGGATAAGCCCCTAGTGGCCTTTCCTATCATGTAAATACCCGTCCGCCTACCAACCAGCCAAATGAAAATACCGCCTTTTATCCTAGCCATCCTCGTCCTCACCATCCTTCCGACGTATGCGCAGGACCGGCCGCGCATTCTTGACAATTTTGACACCGGCCGCGGAGTCCAGGTTTACCGGTCGGAGTATATTCCCGTCGCAGTCACGTCAAATAAGAAAGGCGCAAAGACAACGACTGTTAAGAAATTCGTCGCTAAGACCACTCAGACACGGATGAATGTGACTGAGGGCCTCGCGAACCGCGAAATGCCGCGGGCCGAGTACAACAAAATGCTGATGGGCACGACTGCTCATATGAAAGGTTTTACGACTGGCGATGTGCTCATCGACTCATTCATCGTAGATTCGAGCCGCCGTTACGCCATCGACCCGCTGCTCATTTACGCACAGATGCATCAGGAGTCGTCATTTAAGCTCAGGGCGTTATCGAATAAAGGGGCGAGTGGCTTGATGCAATTGATGCCTGGGACGGCTCGGCGGCTCGGCGTTAGTAATATCTACGATCCGAAACAGAATATTGAGGGCGGCGTCAAATACATGCGGATGTTGCTCGATATGTTTGGACAGGACGTCAATCTTGCGCTCGCGGGCTACAACGCCGGCGAAGGCGCGGTGATGAAATACGGTTATCAGATACCGCCCTACAACGAGACACGCGAATACGTTCGCCGCATTTCGGCACGATACAGTTCTATTTCAAACCCGTCGATCGCACGCAGCGTCACACGAGTTAGCGGTGCTAAAGCTGCAAAGCTGTTTCAAAACGAGACACGACCGCTGACCATTGAACAAAATGCGGTAGCCATACGCCTTGCCGACGGTCGAATGCGGCTCGTTAATCAGTAGGAGCCTGTCGTTCAGGCAATGAGTTGTTTTACAAGTTCTCACCGAGGGTAACACTCTTCTCCAAATAGTCGAAAAGACTTGCGGTCGGCACGCGTCGGCCGCGTTTTTTTGTTTTGCGACGGTACCTGGGATATCATTGCAGGACAAAACGATATGTATTGCATTAAATGTGGGGCAGACAATCTGGAGGCGGCGAAATTTTGCCGGAAGTGCGGGGAACCGGTGAGCACGGAACCGATAGCTATGAGCAGCGGCACTGAAGATGCCGAGCAAGAGACGCGCATAGCCGCTCGTGCGAAGGGCGAGGCCACTATTCGGGTTGTACACGCCGACCAACCGAATCACGATGCCGGTAGTGAGGCTGAGATCTTCTCCATCAGCCCGACGCTGATGTTTGTGAAGGCCGGCTATGTGCTAGCCGCTATTGGAGCTCTATTATTCGTTGCCGTTGTAACGGCATTCACATCCGTCTCGACTTGGTTGTCGGTTTTGATAGGGCTGTTGCTATTTTTGATTCCGGCCTTCTACCACTTTAAGCAGAAGCTTGTTCGATACACTCTCACGGATTCGAACCTCGTGATCGACCAGGGTTTTGTCGCCCGTACAACACGCAATTTGCCTATTCGCCGAATCCAGGACGTGACTATCGCAGCGACTGTTCTGCAGCGCTTGCTGGGTTTTGGAAATCTCGTTATTGACAACGCCAGCGAAGAGGGTGGCAAGGTCCTGCTGAAAAACATCAACACGCCGAAGCATTACGCCGACGAACTACTCAAACAGATGCGTAAACTAGAGCAATAACTAGCCTTTTGTTTCGTGGGTCGCCGCCTTGGTACTTTCCTTCATAAACGGCGTTGATTCGTCGTCATCTGCCTGTGAGTAGTACTTGTAGTATCCGGCTCCGTAATAATCATACTCCATAGAACCGGATTTGATACCGTTCAGAACCACTCCGTAAATCCGAGCGCCAATGTGGCTAATACGCTGCTTGAACTGACGCATAAGATGGATCGAGCTCTTATTTGCCATTGCGACAAGCACAACGCCATCGACGAGCGTCGACAGAATAGAAGCATCGGTGAAAGATATCGCGGGCGGCGAATCGATGATCACGTGTTTAAACCTGCCCGTAAGAAACTGAAGTAGGTTTCTCATTTCATTCGAACTGAGAAGTTCAGCCGGGTTCGGCGGTATCGGGCCGCTGGTAATGATTTTTAGCCGCGGCAGATCGGCGTATGTCCGGATCAGGTTTTCTGTGTTTTTATCACCCGACAGATAGTTCGTTAAGCCTTTCGTATTCTCCAACCCAAAATGGCTGTGTAGCCGTGGCCGCCTGAGATCGCAGTCGACGAGAATGACGTCAGCGTCGCTTTGCGCCAATGTGATCGCGGTATTGATCGCTGTCGTAGTTTTGCCTTCCGACGGTTGTGACGACGTAATAAGAATCGTTTGCGGCGGCTTGCCGGCACTTGAGAAAAGCAGCGAAGTCCGCAAATGCCTGTACGCCTCGGCCATTGGCGAATTGCGTTCCTCCATGGTGATCAAAGCTGACGATATCGCGCTGCCATTCCCGAGCAACGCAACTTTCCGTTTATCCGTATTTGCATCATGCGGAATAAGCGCTAGCGTCGGCAGGCCAAGGTGCCGGCTGATGTCTTCAGAGGTGCGGACCGAGTCGTCAAGATAGTCAAGCAAAAACGCAAGTCCTATGCCGGCAGCAAGCGAGAGCATCAGAGCAACGAGTATGTTTCGCGTACGCTGGGGGCCGATCGGGCCGCCCGGCGTGACCGCATTGTTTTGGATCTTGATGTTATTCGGACGCTGGCTGGATAGTGCCAATTCCTGTTCCTTTTGGCGCTGCGTGTATGTGTCCAAAAGGTCTCGATTAGATTTGATCTCGCTCTTTAGCGTGGTAAGGCGAGTCTCAGCAACGCCCTCAACATTCGCTTGAGCGGCCGCTTGCTCAAAGGCCGAGCGTTGACGCCCTTCTCGCTGTTGCGCGGCAGAAAGCTGCGAACGCAGACTAGCAAGTACTTCGCGTTCGGCGTCCTTCTCAAGCTTTACACCCTCGGATTTAATCTTGTCAGTAACTTCGCGGTCGACCTGAGCTTTTTGCGATTCGAGCTCTTTGATCTGAGCGTCTTTTGCGACCACGTCCCGATATTCCGGTGTGTATTTTACGAGGAGCCCCTCTCGAGCCTCTTTTGCTTCGTTGATCTTCTTGTCGAGGTCCTCAATACGCTTTTCCAGATCGGCCTTACGACGTAAATTTTGGCTGCGAGCGTCCTGGATCGCCTTGTTGTCACCAACGACCGAGAGAATGTCACCCTTTCCGCTGGCATTGACGGCGGCGGTGAACGTGGTCTGGATCTTATTGACGTCATCCTGGGCGTTTCGCCATTGCGTAAGCAATGCCTCGAGGTTACTGGCCCGTAGATCGCCACCTTTTTCCTGAAGCGGTAAGTTGCTTGAGCGCATCTCTGCGACCAAATCGTTCTCTTGCTTATAGATCGTCGCTTTAAGATCCTCAATTGACGATTTCAGATCCTCATAAGCTTTCTGGGCCCCGGCAACCTCGCGTTCCGCATCTTCCTTTATAAACAACTCGGCTACTTTGTCCGCGACTTTTGCAGCGAGGACGGGATTAGAATTCTGTACGCTCACATTAACGATGTTGGTTCTCTCGATCTGTTCGACTCTCAATCCACCGACGAGAATACCCGCGTAGGTTTCGGCACGTGTATTTTCCTCGGGAGAAAGCTGTATCAATTTGTCATTAACCGCGTCGAGAGACGATTCGCTGACAACCGGAAGTGAGTTTTCCGGCTTCATTTCCTTCTGACCGCCCGAAAATAACGAGCGGAGGCCAGCGAGAATGCCTCGATTCTGGTCGCCGAGAAGCGTTGCGTCGCGGTGTAGCCCTAGAGCGACAACAACGCGTTTCATCAATTCCTGATTCTGAAGAAGCTGAAGTTGAGTATTGTAGTACTTTTGGTCGTCGCCAAAATTAATGTTAATCGCGTCCTTTTGAGTGACTTGCGGCTTTCGAGGCTCAATGATCATCTCGGTCTGCGCCTGATAGACGGATGGCAGCCTATACGAATAGAACGAGGCGGCAGCCGTCGTCAGGATCGTTATCGCAAGAATGATAGGCAGCCGTTTATAGATAATATTGGCGTACTGACGTATCGATCGTTTATTTTCCAAACTATCGTCATAAGAGCCCGAATACCCGGTCGAAAAATCGATTTGCGCCGGGTGTAAATCATTTGTTACTGGTAACGGGGTCAACCGCTGATCATTTTCCATACAACTGCTAAAGCTCGTAGTTAATTGACACGAACTTGCTTTATACCATATCCGGGGCGAATTTTCACCAAGAATTTCGCCTATAACGGCTATTCTAACACGTTGGATGCGGTATTGCTGTTGATCGGCCGTAATGACTTCTTTGGTAGAGAAGCGCGCCGGGTGATATATTATTCATTTGCCCTCGAATGGCTAGTTATTGGTAATAAAGACTGGTATGACGGTATTTTCCGAAAATGGCAACGGCGGACAGCACGATCTCGAACTCGGCATAGAAGGATTCAGCTTCGCTGACCTGTTTGACGCGCTAAAGCTGAAAGAGCTGGCTGATAGATTCTACGCGGAGATCTCCGAACACGACGCCGTTCTCCACTCCGCCTTGGTTAAATATATTGCGTCGCGTGGAGTCGGATACGAACGAAAGGTCGAGTCAAAGATACTAACCGATGCAGCGCCGTATCTTTCGGATTTCTTAGTCCGTCTATTTCGGATCGAGCCTGAAAACGCTGACCTCGAACGAAACATCCTCGTACAAAATCCGATCTGGCGATACAAATTTTTTGTACAGCGGCGGGCCGGAAAAAAATATAAACCCGAACAACTTGTCGAATTCAACGAAGGCCGGCTCTGGAACGCGGTGACCGAGATGCGAAACTCGGCCTTTGACGAAACGCTTGTGCACGACGAGGAGCTTTCCATTGCCGAGATGACCTGTAGGCTGTTGGACGCAGAAGAGGAGCTTGGTAAGGAAGGTGCGATTAGCGACGCTGTTAAGAAAACCATCGAAAAGCTGAATTCTGCGTACGACACGTTAAAGGACAAGGCGTTTGGTGACCTGTTTTCAGAGTTTGTCACCGAGGAAAATGACGCAAAGGGCGATCAGCTCGTGGTCAAAGCGGCCATTCATGTAGTCGAAGCATGGTCGGCCGTTGCATTTCATTCGAAGTCGAAACGCTGGCATAGCTTCAAAACACCGCATCCGCTTGATTACCAGAACCTTGTCCATTTGATCCATCCGGAACCGGCGCTGCCAAACGTCATGCGTGGCGCTGAGGAAGAATTGCGTCGCCGTGACGGTTTCAAACTGACCGACGACCGCGGGACGATGCGCGATGTACTATTTGAGATCGATTACTGTTTGATCTGCCACGAGCGCGAAAAAGATTCGTGCTCGACAGGACTGCACGAACCGGACGGTTCCGTTAAACGCAATCCGCTTGGCATTAAAACTGATGGTTGCCCTCTTGATGAGAGAATTTCCGAGATGCATCTCCTCAAAAAACAGGGCGATGCGATCGGGTCGCTCGCTCTCGTCGCGATCGATAATCCAATGTGCGCCGGCACCGGCCACCGGATCTGCAACGACTGTATGAAGGGCTGCCTTTTTCAAAAGCAGGAGCCGGTCAATATTCCGCTTGCGGAAACCGGGACATTGACCAATGTGCTAAATCTTCCATACGGATTCGAGATTTACAGCCTGCTTACGCGATGGAATCCGCTTAACGCCAAACGCCCGTACACACTACCTTACAACGGTAAAAACGTTATGGTCGTCGGCCTCGGTCCGGCGGGCTATACGCTGGCACATTACCTGCTCAACGAAGGCTTTGGCGTCATCGGCATCGACGGCCTAAAAATCGAGCCGCTTCCGCTTGAGTGGACGGGAAATCACGGAAAATCCTGCCCAAAACCGATCAAGGATATCGGCGAAATAACCGAGAATCTTGACGAACGCATTCTGTCAGGCTTCGGCGGTGTTTCTGAGTACGGCATCACGGTCCGTTGGGATAAGAATTTTCTCACGATGATCCAACTTATGTTGACGCGCCGCAAGCGTTTTCGCCCGTACGGCGGGATCAGGTTTGGCGGAACGCTGACGATCGAGGACGCTTGGGAGCTTGGATTTGATCACATCGCGATCGCAACCGGCGCCGGTCGACCAACGATCGTGCCGATGAAGAATAACCTAATTCGAGGCATTCGACAGGCGTCCGATTTCCTCATGGCCTTGCAGCTAACTGGTGCGTTTAAGAAAGATACGTTGTCGAACCTCCAAGTAAGGCTGCCGGCCGTAGTAATCGGTGGCGGACTGACCGGTATCGATACTGCGACCGAACTTTTTGCATATTACCCAGTGCAGGTCGAAAAGATGCTCGGAAAATGGGAGCAAGTTGTCGCGGAATTTGGCGAGGAAAGGGCCGTCGAAGCGTTTGACGAGGAAGAGATCCGCACCCTTCAGGAGTTCCTCGAACACGGCCGAGAGATACGCGCCGAACGAGCACGTGCCGCAGCGGCCGAAGAGGAGCCCAATTTTGTTCAGCTGGTACGCAGCTGGGGCGGCGTTTCGCTGATCTATCGCAAGCGCTTGCAGGATTCGCCGGCCTATCGCCTCAACCACGAAGAAGTTCAAAAGGCCCTTGAGGAAGGTATTAATTTTGTCGAGTGCATGAATCCGACCGAGGCAGTTCCTGACGAACACAGTGCAGTAAAAGCGATCATTTTCGAACGTCTGGATTATGTCGCCGAGACAGGTAAATTTGAGAAAACCGGTGATATGCACGAGTTTCCGGCTCGGACGGTCTGTGTCGCAGCCGGAACATCGCCAAATGTCATTTACGAAAAGGAAAAACCCGGCACGTTCAAAATGGACGAATGGAAGCAATTCTTCCAGCCGTTCAAGGTTGAGCGCGGGAGGGACGGCAAGCAGCATGTCGTCGAAACGCCGAAAGGCGAGGCAGGGTTCTTCACCTCGTATGAGCACGACGGCAAATTCATTAGTTATTATGGCGATAACCATCCAACCTATGCCGGAAACGTCGTAAAAGCGATGGCGTCCGCTAAACACGGCTATACCAAGGTGGTCGAGATCTTTGCCGACGAACTCGCCACACGAGGAACCTTGCCGCAAGCGGAGCGCGATTCGATATTTGACAAGTTAGAAGCGACGCTCGACGAGCAACTTCGTGCTTATGTTGTAAAGGTTGATCGCCTAACGCCGACGATCGTGGATGTGATCGTCAAGGCGCCGCTGCAAGCACGCAAGTTCGAACCCGGCCAGTTTTACCGCCTGCAAAATTTCGAAACCTCAGCACCAATCGTTGACGGCAAACGTCTGATGATGGAAGGCCTTGCCTTGACTGGTGCCTGGGTTGATGAGGAAAAAGGCTTGCTTTCGATGATCGTACTCGAAATGGGCACGTCGTCGCGGCTTTGTCAGCTACTAAAAGAAGGCGAAGAGGTTCTCGTGATGGGCCCAACCGGAACACCAACCGAGATCACTGAGAACGAGACCGTCTTGCTCGCGGGCGGCGGCCTCGGAAATGCTGTTCTTTTCTCGATTGCTCGTGCTTTAAGAGCAAAGAACAACAAGGTGATCTATTTCGCAGGATATAAAGACGGAGCGGATCTATTCAAACGAGAAGAGATCGAAAATACGACCGACCAGGTTATTTGGGCAACTGATTATGGTGTTGAGATCGCTCCGCATCGAAGCCAGGATTCGCATTTCCGCGGTAATATCGTGCAGGCGATGATCGCCTATTCCAAAGGCCGTCTGGGAGGTCAAACTGTTGACCTAAAGTCCGTCGACCGGATCATAGCCATCGGCTCCGACCGCATGATGAACGGCGTCCGCGAGGCTCGCCACACGACGCTCAAACCATATCTCAACGAAAACCATACCGCCATCGGCTCGATCAATTCGCCCATGCAATGCATGATGAAAGAGGTCTGCGCCCAATGCCTCCAACGTCACGTCAATCCGCATACCGGTGAGGAATTCTTTGTTTTCTCGTGTTTTAACCAAGACCAGCACCTCGATTTCGTCGATTTCAAAAACCTCAACGACCGCCTGCGTGCGAACAGCATTCAGGAGAAATTGACGAATTTGTGGCTGGATCGGGCGTTTGGGAAGGAAGAATTTAAGAAAGAGCTTGGTGTAGGTAGCTAAATATTGATCGCCGACACGACCTTTCCAACCACATCGCCACGCCTGTTTTTGATCGGCATTGGCGATAGTCCCGTTAAATCGTCCTTTGTCAGAATTCCCAGCTGTCGGAGAACCTCGACTGCAACGACAGGCCGTGCGCGATGATCGTCACCATCCTCAACCTTGAGGGCGATGGCGAGACCGGTTGGATATTTTTCACTGGGAAGAACGCCGCAGAGCCAGACGCCGTCGGCGCCGACCTTTGAAATTATCTTGCCGGGCGCGGCTTGCATGAGCATTGTGTCGAGGCGTTCGCTGCCGCCGATCAATTCGGGATACCTGATCATTGCGGCAACGATACGCGAGCAAGCCTGTTGGGTCGGCTCCGGAAATCTCGACGGCGCAATGAGATTAATAAAACTCTTCGCCATCGACGCAACAGGAAGCGCGAAATTTGGCGCCGCACAGCCGTCAATACCGATTGCGATCTGACCCTCGGGTACCTCCGCAAAATCGGCGATACATTTCAAAATACGTTTTTGAATTCGATTGTCTAGCGAGTCGTAATCGTGCAGAGAAGCGCCGATGTGTTTTGCAAACACGAGCATCGCCGCGTGTTTACCGGAGCAGTTATTGTGAAGCTGCGTTGGAATTTCCCCGGCGGCAAGCATCCGGTCGGCTTCTTTCTGATAAAAGGGAAGATGGACGCCACAGCGGAGGTCGCTTTCTGAAAGGCCGATCTTCGCGAGCATTCGTTCAACGATCTCAACATGTATCGCCTCGCCGGAGTGCGACGCGACCGCCATCGCGATCTCATCCTCGGTAAACGAATAGGCGTCTGCGGCGCCGCTTGTGATAAATGGGATCGCCTGAAATGCCTTGGCAGATGAGCGGAAATACGTGACGGTCGATGGATCGCCGATCGAGAGGATCACTTTGTCGTTTCCATCAATGACTATCAGATGGCCGCGATGGATCGACTCGATCGTCTCGCCGCGAATGACATTGGCCAATATTTCAGAGGGCATAGACTTTTTTAGCTTCCGGCCAGCATCGCACGAGCATTCTCGCGGGCGGCGTCGGTTATCTGCTCACCGGCGAGCATACGGGCGATCTCCTCGATCTTTTCGGCGGCGCTCAACTCGCGTGCCCTTATCAAAGTTCGACTGCCGGATGTTTCTTTTTCCACAATAAAATGCAAGTCCGCGAGCGAAGCGATTTGCGGCTGGTGCGTCACGCAAAGCACCTGTTGCGTTGCAGCAAGATCCTTGAGCTTTCGCCCCACGGCCTCTGCCACTCGGCCCCCAATACCGACGTCGATCTCATCAAATACCGCAGATTTCTTAGCTTCAGTTGCTTTCGCAGTCGTTTTCAATATAAGCATCAATCTCGAAGCCTCACCGCCCGACGCGACTTTTGTCAGAGGTTTTGGCGATTCACCCGGATTTGCCGAAAAGTAGAATTCGACACGGTCAAATCCTTTGGTTGTGAATGAGCTTTCGTCTGCCTCGATTCGCACCTCAAACCGTGACTTTTCGAGAGCAACCGCCTGAAGGTTCTGTTCGACCTGTTTCTCAAACTTTTTGGCGGCTGATACGCGTTTTTTGTGAAGTTCGCCCGCGAGCCTAATATATTCGACTCTACGTTCGGCAAGCTTTTGACGTAACTCAGCCTCGCGAAACTCGGCCGTTTCGATATTCTGCAGACGCTCGTCCGAAACCCTTAAATGCTCCAGGACCGATCCGATCGAATCGCCGTATTTGCGTTTGAGTCGCGATATTTCGGCAAGCCGATTCTCTATCTCGTCGAGCCGTGCCGGCGAAAACTCGAGATGGCCGCGGAAATCGCGAACGGCAATGGCGAGATCCTCGATCACCGCCCGCGCCGATGCTATGCCCTCTGCGTAATCGCGGAATCGCGCCTCAAACCCGGCAAGTTCGTCTATTTTTCGTTGTGCTTTCTCGAGCGTTGCCGCTGTCGATTCGGCATTGTCGTATAACAGCGAAAATGCCTCGTTACTTAGGACGGTAAGTTTCTCGACATTATTCAGCCTGTGCTTTTCATCGTCAAGCTCGGTGTCTTCGCCTGGCGTCAAATTGGCGGCGCTGATCTCGCCGACCTGAAACCGTAGAATGTCGAGAAGCTGCAGTTTCTCTGCCTCGTCTCTTTCGAGCGAGGCGAGTTCGGCAGCAATTCCTGACCACTCGCGATACGCATCAGCCACTCCGGACTTTAGGGCTGCGCTGTCCGCAAACTCATCGAGCATATCGATGTGCGTATTTACGTCATAAAGCGCGGCCTGCTCGCCCTGCCCGTGAATGTCGACCAGAAAGCCGCCGATCCTCCTAAGCAAACTCTGCGTAACGAGCTGACCGTTTATGAATATTCGATTCTTGCCAGTTAGTGAGAGTTCTCTGCGGACGATCAAATCGCCGGTATCTTCCGTCTCGATTCCGCTCCCGTCAAAGATCGTTCTTAGGTCGTCGCCGACCTCCATTGAGAAAAGACCTTCAATTACGGCGGATTCACAGCCATCTTTGATCAGATCGTTCGACACTCGTTCGCCGGTGAGAGCCCCAAGGCTGTCAATTATGATCGACTTTCCCGAACCGGTTTCGCCGGTCAGCAAGTTTAGTCCGCCGCCAAATTCGATGGCGAGGTCGTCTATAAGGGCAATGTTTTTGATCCTAAGCCGGGTTAACATACCTACCAAAGCACTGACTATCTGCGGGGAACGACTTTGTCACCCTTGATCCATTTTCCGCCTGAAAATATAGCATCGGGCGGATACTGCTTTTCCAGATCGGCGGCTGTCCAATCAACCTGACGATCTTTTTTATAGACGATAAACTCGGCCAGCTCGCCGGGCTTGATGCGGCCAAGACGAGAGACGATATTAAAGCCGGTTGCATCGTATTCCTCAAGTCCTTTTAGGTTGTTAAGTTGGCCGATGCTCTGGATCGTTGTAAGCGGCGAAAACCTTGCCGGTCGGCGCATCTTAACTGCGGCAATGTCGGCCACTGTAGGCGACAATGTGCCGTTGTTAACGACCGTAGCACCACGAAATATGAAATTAACAAGCCCGCCAGAGCTGTTTTCAGGCAGTGAAAGGTACGGCGTGGAATCCTGCGTTTTTTCGCTGCCCGTCGCAAGCGATTGCAGCGCCGTCATAAATGCAACGAAATTCATCTTAACGAGAAACATCTCATCCTTTCCGTAAAGCCCACCGGTTTCGATCAGTATCACCGGCGTTCCCCAAGCGGAAAAATTATCCCCAAATGCGGTCGCCGTCCATTCATCGCTGTACCGAGCGATATGGCCCGGGATAAATTTTTCGAGCGCCGTAACGATCGCCGATGCGATGCGTCGGTTGCGTTCGTGTCCGGCGTCCAAGGTCTTTGCCGGATCGCCGAAGACTACAAGAAGCGAGATCGCGGCCTGATTGGCGGAGCGTCCAACCGTTGTCAAAGAACCCTGATTGTGGAGGTTAAAACCGATCGCTGGCGACCAACTATCGCGAAGCTGCTTTAAAAGGCGGGCCTCGGGCGTTTTTAGGTCGAGAGCGTCACGATTGATGTCGATGCCCTGCAGGTTGCGGCGTTGATACATTTCGGCGCCGTCCGGATTGAGCATCGGGACCGCCCGAATCGTCACAGTTTCGCCGATCTTTTTTACCCAATCCTTCCCGCGATTTTTCTGCAGGAAAGCAAACATATCCACAAGCGCCGATGTCGCCGTCGGTTCGTCGCCGTGCATCTGCGACCACATAAAGACTTTGAGCGGCCCCTTGCCCCACTCGACCTGATAGATCTCGCGACCGGCGTTTGAAAATCCGACCTGATCGATCTTTAAACCAAGCTTTTTCAACTGCTCGAGATATTTCTTAAGATCGGCGTGACGGACATCGGACGGGAAAAGCGTCGAGATATGTTCTTGTTCCCAATCGGACGCGAATTTTTCCGCTGTTTGCGAATGAGCGTTCATCGATAAAACAAAGGCCACGAGAGAGATTAAAAACAAATGCCGCATACTCATAAGATAAACTGAATCCATGGTTTACGGCAAGGTATTACGAAACGAAGCCAGCAAAGTTATTACTTTAGAACTGCTTTATAGAGAGCCTCGGTTGAATCGACCATTCGGGTCAATCCAAATTTCGTGCGAGCCGCGGCCTGCAGCCTTTTCCCGAGATCCTGTCGAACCTCATCGTTTTCCAGAAACCAAATGACCTTCTCGGCGAGGGCCAACGGATCTTTGATCGGCACTAACGCATTTTGGTCCCCAACTAACTCTTTTGCCCCATCCGTCTCGGTCGCGACGACAGGCTTTCCAGCGGCCATTGCGTCCAGAATAGCGAGGCCAAAACTCTCCGAGTGCGACGGCGAAACGAATAAGTCCGTCGCCGAAAGGAGCGGCCGAATATCGTCGAGCCAATCGAGCCACACAAACTTGTCCTCGTGACCAAAAACCCGCACGAGCCGCTTAAGCTCACGCCGAAACCTCTTATCGAGCGAATTGTCCTTGCCGGCGACCACGAATCGGCAATCCGGAACCCGCTTTACGACCTCGTTTGCCGCAAGGACGAGATCGCGTTGACCCTTCAGCAGTTTAAGCTCACCGAGCGTCGCAACGAGCGGGGCGTCGCGCGGAATGCCGTGGAATTCCCTAAATTCGCGACCGGCTAGAGTGCTGTCAATATGTTGTTCGTTGGCAAAGTCAATTCCGTTATGGATCAAATGAACCTTTTCGACTGGAAATATCTTTTCGAGTTGCTCCCGCACCCGCGGAGAAACAGCTATCGCGGCATCTACGTTCCTGAGTGCAAATCTGTGAAACGGCTTTAACGGAAAAACGACGTGCCGGGTCAAAATGAGTTTTGCATTTTTTGCGGAGCGAACGGCGATACTAGCCGCCAAATAGTCACGCGCGACGTGGGCGTGAACAACATCGATCCTTTGTTTCTCAATAAACCGGCCGATCTTTTTTGCGCTAAACATCCCAAAGGAATTACGTATCGAAACGTGTAAGAATCGTTCTGGTGGTAAGAAGTCCAATCTCTCCTGCCATTCATTCGTCGGCCGCAGAGCGACAAAGACCTCATGCCCGCGTTGTGTTAGTTCACGGCACAGATCGACCAGATGTCGCTCGCCGCCGCCAAAAATTTTCGCCGAAGAAATTTGCAATATCCGCACGTGTCAGAGTTTAACGCGAAACGCGACAACAAAAAAAGGCACGCCTCAAACGAAGCGTGCCCAATGTCCTCGAAGGGAGCAAAAATCAGAATTGGAAACGAGCCCCAAATTGTACCTGTCTTTCACGGAAAATGCTATTTCCTGCGGCAGTCACCGAGCCAAAGGTCGGTGAGAAATTAAAAGTTGTTCCCGAAAGTGAGTACATGGTTGAATTAATAGTGGTCGCCTGGAACCGATTGAATAGATTGAACGCCTCGGCCAAAAATTCAAGATTCATTGTTTCTGTAAATCGGAAGCGTTTTGACAGTCGAAGATCTACGTTGACAATCTTCGGAGATCGGAAAGTGTTCGGTGCAAGACCCGGTATCCTGGTTGAGCCGCCGGCGCCAAGCACGCCCGTGCTAGTCAATCCGCTAATAGAACTAGTCGTGCTTCCCGAATATGTGGATCCTGATTGAGCAGTTATAATCGGAGCAACTGACCATCCGCCTAAAACTACCTTGCCAGCTCGCGAATTCTTTCCTAACCCAAACAAAGTGCTCGGCGCGTAAACCATGCTTGCAACAAAACGATGCGGGATGTCAAAGTTTGAAGTTCCTAGCTCCTGGTTAAGATCGAATGGATTTAACGGACTGTTTGCCGTCGTAAATGTCTGTGAATTCTGACCATTGTCCTGGGCGGATGAATATGTGTAGCTTGTCTGGAGTTGAATTCCGTTAGTCATACGTCGATTCAATTGTGCGACAAAACCATAGTAGTCTGACGAAACAACACTGCTAATTTCAGTGATCCGGCCAAAACTTGTATTTGGGCGGGCGCCGGTAAATCTCGGAGCCGTATACGTTGTTCCGCCAAGTGGTCCGCCGCTAAACGTGAAAGTCGTCGTAGCCGTAGGAAAATTCAAATTAGTATCAATAAAATAAGGCAAATATTGCCCATGACTGATCATCCCGGTGAGTGAGATCGCAGTATTCCGGCCTATTTGCCTCTCATAAACAACATCAAGTTGATGAATCCGAGGGTTCTGGATTCCCGGGGCAAACACGATAATATCGCCCCCGAATGTGCTCCCGCTTGTCGGGAACGCCGCGAGGACGTTCGGGTAGGTAGGTGTCGTTGCGTTTGGACCACTCGAGAATGTTCGCTGTCCTGCAGCAAGGCCTGTATTCGTGATCGCATTTGAAATCGCCGAATTCGTAATACGGCCATAAAACATGCCATAGCCCGCTCTAATCACATTCTCATTGTTTGTACCAAACGATAGTGCAAAACCGACTCGCGGACCGAAATTATTCTTGTCGGCCGGGAAGACAGCCGTACGGGGCACGAGCGGATTGGGCAATTGTGGAGCCGGCTTCTTCTGGTATTCATATCGCATTCCAAAATTAAGGGTTAAATTGGAATCGACACGGATATCGTGCTGGTAGAAGAAATTGTAGTCCCGAGTCTTGAAAATGAATTCTAACGGACCAAACCCCTGGGTAAAATTCGTATAACCCTTGGTTGCCGGAATACTGAAATCTAAGAGCCAAGTAGAAATTGAGGCATAAGTAAACGCCCCCGATTCTGTAAATAGGCTTGCCAGCCGATCGGATACGTTATTGATATCACCTCCAAACTTGATCGTTTGATTACCGCGATTTAAGGTAACCGTATCGGCAAACTGCCACCGCTTTTCGTCCGGATAGGCATTTCTATTTAGGAAGTTTGGCTTACCGATCGTGATGCCGCCGCCACCGCCGATAGAAGCCGAAGGTGGAAATCCGCCGCCCGTTGTCGGTTCACTAGGATCGGGCGTGTCTGCAACTTGCTGCTCCAGATCACGACTGTACTGAACTCTCGCTTCATTTGAGACGGTTGGACTAAAAGCTGAGTTCAAACGGAAATTATAACTGTCAAGCGATACCAGATCACTGCCAAACGAAGTTCGACCGCGAGTAACGGTTGCGGCGGTCTGCACTCCGGCCGGTGAATCCCAACGCAAGCGATTATATACAGCGCTAAAAGTGTGCTTGTTGTTTATGACCCAGTCGATCTTCGGCAAAATCAGGGTCTGATCGCCCTTTCGCGGCACCACGCCAGTCAAGTTCTGTAGATAGTTGAGTCCGGCTGTAACCTGCGCCGGCGTAAGCCCCGCAACCGTAGTCACATTAAAAAATGTCGAGTTGCCCGGCTGCGCGACTGCCGGAAAGTCTCGTTTCTGTTGATCAAAACTGAAAAAGAAGAAAAGCCGATCCTTAACTATCCGGCCGCCAAGAGAACCGCCATACTGATGCCTTATGTCTTTGGGTTTCCCGTCTGGAATCGTGGCGCTCGGAAAGATGAGCGGATTTCGAGCTCCGTACTTGTTATTTCGGTAATACCAGAAAGCTGAGCCATGGAAGTCATTTGTTCCGCTTTTGGTAACCGTGTTTACGACACCACCGGCTGCGCGGCCAAATTCAGCCGAATAATTGGACGTATTTACCTGAAATTCCCGGACAGCGTCCTGGCTGATGGACGAACTAATGCGTGTACGCCCGCGAGCCTCGGAAAAGAAGGCCTGATTATCGTCTCCGCCATCAACCGTGCTGTTATTAAGCAACCCCGAGATGCCTCGGAAACTTATCAGTCCAAAACCACCGTCAGGTGCAACACCAGGGGTCAATAAGATAAAACTCGATGCTCGACGACCGTTGATTGGGAGCTCACTTATCGATGTTTCGTTGATGTTCGTAGAGTTTGTCCCATCGTTTGAATTTAGAACAGGTGCCTCCGAAGTAACCTCGACAACTGCGGTAGCGGATCCAACTGTCAATTTGAAATCGACAGAAGTGGTTCGTCCAACCTCAACGATAATATTCTCAGCCTTGGCCGCGGCAAATCCGCTAATGGCTGCGATCTCTACCCTATATACTCCCGGTTGAAGACCAGTTATTTTATAGCCGCCACTATCATTTGATGCGACCGTAGTCGAACTATTAGTGCCAGTATTGGTGGCCTTCAGGTTGGCGTTCGGAACAACGGCCCCCTGTTGATCTGTAACATTGCCACTGATACCACCTGTAACCGTCGATTGTGCAAAAAGACTGCCAGTGCATACACAGATGGTGAGTGCGAACCCGGCGAACAATCTCATAAGCATATTTTTTGTCATCTGTTTTTTAAACCTCATTATTATTTTTTTTGGAAGCATTATTGCTTTGATCTACGACGCAATTCACGCAAATATTCGTTTTTTGGATTTTTATCTTACTTTTCGGATTTTGTAGTTTCCAAGATATTCCATATTTTTCGCGAACTCAAGGCGACCTGCCGGAATTTCTTGCTGTAAATCTTTATTTAATCCTTATTTAATATGGCTTATTTTGCCGATTCGATACTACGGGTCCGTAGCTGCCTTGAAAACAAAACCCGAAAGAAGAAAGTTTCGAAGTAATCGTTGCAAATTAGGTTCCCCAAATCGCACTTCTAACGTGCGGTAATGACATTTTTGCAACCTTTTACGAGTTGTCTGCGTTTAATTCATAGCATTTTGTATCATTTGCTGTTACAAAACTGCGTTTCGTGCGATTTATTACAGGACCCGTATAAAACGGGCGGTTAGTAAAAAGTACAAAACTTGACTTTTTTGTAAAAGTGGTCTAACTTAGTGACGCATTTTATACTTTGGCGATTAGTCGTTGTGTCAGGTGCGTATAAAGAATGAAGTTGAATAAGGGGAAATAATGGCAGAAGTAGAATACGCTACATCATCATACAAAACGCCATTGCATCATCGCATTATTGCAAGCATGCCCGTGAGGGCTAGTTGGGTCGACGCGATTAGCGGAGAAACGGTGAATGTCGAGGGGTTGACCGAGAATGTTGGCGAAACCAGCGCGCTCGTTAATCTCGAAACTTTACCGCCGGTCGGCAGCGAGGTTCGTCTTAGGATCATGGAAGAAAATAAGACGATCATCAATGTATTGACTCAGGTTATCAGGGTCGAACGCGACCCGAGTAAGCCAATGGCCGCTCTTACCATTTTGGAGAATATGAAGAAATGGAAGAATACGGCTATGACAGCGGCGCAAAGATGGGTTACGAGGCATTGGCAGTTAAATTACGAAGAAGAATGGGTTAACTAATCCGGACTTTGCATTCGTTATCATACACTGGCGGGGAAATTTCAATCGAGATTTCCCCGTCTTTGCTTATGAAATCGGGTGAAGCGAAGACGAATTGGCGAACGCTTTGGTATAAAAGGGCATCAGTTAGAAAGATGAAGAAACTGGTTTTTGTATTCTTACTTATTTGTTTGGTTCAGTCTGCGATTGCGCAAACGTCGCCGCTCACGCAGGCGGATTACGTCAAGATGCTCTACGCGCTGCAGAAGTCACCGGGCGTCAAGGCCGATATTATTGAGGCACTCAGAAAACGCGGCATCGATTTTGTGGTGACCGACGGCATTCGCAGCCTTACGCGATCCAAAGGCGCCAACGACGAAGAGTTGAAACGAGCCCTCGAGGAGGCCGAACGCCGACGTCAGAACCCTGTCACCGCGCAGCTGCCTTCGACGAAAGAGTCTTCCGATCTGCTCGAAAATACTCGAAAGAAGACTCTTGAGGCGGTTGGCGAGATGCCTGATTTTGTTGTGAAACAGCAGATACAGCGGTCGGCCGCGTATGCCGGCACAGGAAACTTTCGAAACCTCGACCGGCTCGTCGTCGCCGTAAGCTACCGTGCGTCGGGCGAAGAAAATTATAAGGTTTTGTCGGTAAACGGCATTTTGCAAGCCGATCCAAAACCCAAGCAATCTTACGAAGAGGTCGGCGGTACAAGCTCCACGGGCGAATTCGTCACAATGCTTGCGACGATCTTCAAACCAGAAAGCCAAACGAAGTTCGAAATAGTTGATACGGATTTGATTCGGGGGCGTAGGGCAATTTTATTTGATTTTGAGATCGGGAAAGACCTCGCCCAACAGGTCGTAACAGCTGTCGGATATTCAACCGACACGACCATAACCGGTATGAAAGGCCGCCTTTGGATAGACCGCGACGACGCTCGCGTGCTGCGAATCGACAGTGACGCCACCGAGATCCCGGTTAATTTCCCGGTTCGCACCGCAAAGCGTTCGATCGATTACGAATGGGTCAAGATCGAAGACGAAAAGTATTTGCTGCCGTCAGTGTCCGACGTGCGTCTGACCCTTCGCGATAAGGCTGTAATTTACGAAACGCGTAATCTGATTCGGTTTAAGGATTATCAAAAATATGGTTCGGAAGTGAAAATCTTGGATGAGGATGTTAAACCCGAACCTGAGCCGTCGCCTACAAAACCGCGTTAGTTGAACGCGTAATATGCACCGGCGGCCGCAACGCCAAGCCAAGCAAGGCCTTTGCCAAGGAAGAATAGGAACGCAATGACCCCGGCGCGCTTTGTCCACTTTCGGGCTGGGCAAGTTCGTTTGTTAAGATCTTCTTGCATCACTTTTCAAAAATAAACTGTTCATTAATAGAATTTCAATCGCTAAGTTGCAAGTTTTTGATGATGAAACGACGCATTTGCTCAAAATTTACCGTTTCGGTTTTTTGTTTTACTCTCATAGCTTATGCGTTTGGGCAAACCGCTCCGCCCAAAGAAGAGAATAAACGCGAGGCCGACTTGGTAGAACTCACAAAACTCGACAAATCAATAAAACTCGACATCAGATACGCAACCGCTGACAATTTTGTCGGACGTGCTGTGTACCCTGAGGCTCGCGCATTTCTTCAGCGTCCTGCCGCCGAGGCAATCGTGCGTGTCCATAAGCTTCTTAAAAAGCAGGGTCTGGGCGTCGTGATCTACGATGGCTATAGGCCGTGGTCGATCACAAAATTATTCTGGGACGTGGTTCCTGAGGATAAGCGTAATTTCGTTGCCAACCCGGCAACCGGCTCGAAACACAATCGCGGTTGTGCCGTCGACCTCAGCATCTACAACCGCATAACAGGTAAAGCGGTTGCGATGCCGTCTGGTTATGACGAGTTTACCGAGCGTGCGTCGCCGGATTACATAGGCGGGACGGACGAGGAACGTGCCAACCGCGACCTTCTCCGGGACTTGATGGAGGCCGAGGGATTCACCGTTAATCAGAGCGAATGGTGGCATTTCGACCACAAAGACTGGAGGGAATACGCCATCTACGATATTTCGTTTTCCGAAGCCGGGAAACGAAATAAAGGCAAAAGTAAAAAGTAAAAAGCCAAAAACAAGGGGTATTTCAGTTTTTGCCCCTATTTCGCCGGTCGCGGCTGCACAGCAAGCATATTCAGATTTACGTCGATTACGTTGCCAATAAAGTCCGCGTTGTCTTTGCGAGCATACGTGATGCCGTAATCGCGTCGGTCGAGCTTTAGATTAGCCGAAAAACCACACGGCAGAGTTGTCTTCTGCGCTTTCCTGTCATAGCAGTTTCCGACCATCGCAAACGGGAACGTAATCTCTTTTGCGACACCGTGCATCGAAAAATCGCCGGTCATCATATAGGATTTGCCTTTTTTCTCGATCTTTTTACTTTTGAATGAAATTTCGGGGTATTTTGCCACGTCAAAAAAATCAGCGGTCTTCAGGTGATTGTCGCGAGCCGCGATACCGGTGCTGATACTGTCGGCCTTGATCGTCGCCTCGACGGTTGAGTTCGCAATATCTTTTTCGTCAAAACTGAGGTTGACACTGAACTGGCTGAATTTGCCGGTAACCTGTGCGAGCCCGCCGGCAATCGGCACGCTAAATCCTACATTCGAATGAGCCGTATCCACCGAAAGCGGTGTGGCACCGTACGCCGTCAGCCAAAGCATGGCAACCAAGACAATAGAAAACAATTTCTTTAACATAATTTCTCCTTCAAACCTGTAACTTCTGATCTTTAAACCCATTGCTACTTTATCGTCAACGATAGCGAAAAACGTGCCGTTCGCGGCGTTTTGACCTGCTTTTTGCGAACGAAGAACATATAATCGCCGGTCCCCGGTATCTCGAATGTAAGTGATCGAGAGCTTTCAAACTCGGTCTCCAAACCGAATTCCTCACTAAAAACGCGAAAATCAAAGAGGCTGGTTTTTTGATTAATGATGGTTACGCTCTGGCCTTTACGGGCGCTAAAGACGTATTCCATTTCCTGATCGTTCGAGAGCATGCCCGCGAGCGTCTTGCTTGAGCTGCCGGCGGCAAATTGTATACGTTTAGGCTCGGCCTTACCGCCTTGGGCGAAAGCCGTAACAGTGCCAAATGCAGTAAACACGAACAAAAATAACAAGTACGATCTCATAACCACTCCCAGCTCCAAAGACTTTTTTTCGCTGACTTTGATACTATAACGCATTATGAACCGACCCGAAAAAGACGAATTCGATCCATATTACAACGCGTATATTTCACTTGTTGAGGGTGACAATGTGACTCAGGTTCTAGCTGCGCAGCCGACTGAGTTACGAACGATATTGTCTGACCTGCCGGAGGAAAAAGGGGCGTTTACCTATTCGGTCGGTAAATGGACGATAAAGGAGCTTCTTAGCCATCTGATCGACGGCGAACGGATATTCGCCTATCGTATTTTGCGAATTTCGCGGGGCGATGCCACACCGATCGAAGGTTTCGAACAGGATGACTATATTGCCAATTCTAACGCTAACAGCCGTAGCTTTGACGATCTGCTCAACGAATTTGAACTTCAAAGGCGTTCGAATCTGTTGTTGATTAATAATATTTCCGACGAGGGCTCGCGCCGCATAGGGACTGCGAGCGAAAAACGGATATCCGTCCGCGCTCTTGTGTACATCATGGCCGGGCACGTCCTGCACCACACACGTATTCTGAATGATCGA
>Ga0209797_10000041_pt1 | contig 54417 bp, 56 predicted proteins | sample DOMMetBare3Fresh_2_FD_187472 | JGI IMG/M metagenome (GOLD analysis project Ga0209797, IMG submission 187472) | Wetland sediment microbial communities from St. Louis River estuary, USA, under dissolved organic matter induced mercury methylation -... | ecosystem: Environmental > Aquatic >... | reverse complement strand
CCCATTGCGCATCAACGACTTGCGCCGCGGTTGACGCTCAACTCACAGGTTATCCACGGAAATGTGAGAAAGACGGGCTAGGGCTTTTTTGTTGTCTCAGGCGGTTGCAGTTGCTCCCTGGAGTTCTTCCTCTTCGTGGAGTAACTCTGGAGTAACGCAACTCACGACGGCCCGAAGAAGAGGCAGCTACTCCAATGGCCCGCCATCTCATCCCGTCAGATGCATCGATCCGGGCGATCAAGCCCGGCGACCCGCGCAAGCGTCTGAACGATGGCGACGGACTCTTGTTGCTGCTGTTCGTGAGGAGCGACGGCGCTCATTCGTGGCGCTTCGACTACCGCTTCGGTGGCAAGCGCAACATGCTGTCGCTCGGCGAGTATCCGGACACGACGCTCGCCATCGCCCGCCGCAAGGCCGATGAAGTGCGCCGACTGCTGGCCGAGGGATTCGACCCGAGCCAGAAACGCAAGGCCGAGCGCGAGGCTCGCGAGAAGCAGCACGAAGTCGACCAGCGCGTGGCCCAAGGCCTGCCACCGCTCGACTCGTTCGAGGCGACTGCGCGCGCGTGGTACGCCGTGAAGAAGGACGAGTGGGCCAGGAGCTACGGCGACAAGATCATCGCGCGGTTGGAGAACGACGTGGTCCCGTGGATCGGCAAGGTGCCCATTGCAGAGGTGACCGCACCACAACTGCTGCAGGTGATGCGCCGCATCGAGGCGCGGGGTGCTCGAAACCGCGCATCGGGCGCTGCAGGACTCAGGCCAGGTGCTGCGCTACGCCGTCGCGACGGGCAAGGCGCCGAGCAACCCGGCGCGTGACTTGAAGGGCGCGCTGTGGCGGCCGCACGCGAGGCACTTGCCCGCCATCACCGAGCCGAAGCGGTTCGGCGAACTGCTGCGCGCGATCGACAACTAGGCTGCCACACCCGTCGTGCGTGCGGCGCTCAAGCTCGCGCCGCTGCTCCTGCTGCGCCCCGGAGAGCTGCGCTTTGCCGAGTGGCCCGAGATCGACCTGGATGCCGCGCTGTAGACGGTGCCGGCCCTGCGGATGAAGCGCGAGCTGCGACAGAAGCTGCATGGCGCGCCGCACCTCGCGCCGCTGCCGAAGCAGGCGGTCGCCGTGCTGCGCGAGCCGCATCCGCTCACCGGCCACGTCAAGATGGTCTTTCGCGGCGAACGCCACCACGACCGCGCGACGAGCGAGAACACCGTCAATGCGGCGCTGCGGGCGATGGGTTTCTCGGCCGACGAAGTGACCGGCCACGGCTTTCGTGCCACCGCGCGGACGATGCTGCACGAGCGGCTGGGCTTCGACCCGCACGTGATCGAGGCACAGCTCGCGCACTCCGTGCGCGACAGCCTCGGGCGCGCCTACAACCGCACCGAGTTCGTCGAGCAGCGGCGCAAGATGCTGCAGGCTTGGGCGGACTATCTGGACAAGCTGCGATGTGGCGCGCCGGTGGTGCGGATCGCTCGGCGCCAGCCGTGAGGCACATCCGCGAGGGGTTCTCGATCAAGCCACGGCAAGCGTCAAAGCCCCGAACCTCGCCTTTGCCGGCTCCACCCTGATCTGGATGTCGTAGCCCAGGCGGTTGAGGCAATCCATCAACTTGCGTTCGGAGAGGTTCGCGAAGTCGCCCTTGAGAAGGCGGGAGACCTTGGGCTGCGAAATGCCCATGCGCTCGGCTGCTTGCTGCTGAGTGAGCCCAAGGCGGCGGATCGCCTTGGTGATCTCGATCACCAAGGCGGACTTGACCTTGAGCTTGTCGGCATCGGGCAGGCCGAGATGGGCAAACACGTCGCCCGAGCAGGGTTCGATCTTGACGCCTTCAACGACGCGCGTTCCCATCTGGCGGCCCGCGTCGTCGGTGGGTGCCGTGAGCCACACCAGAACAGTTGCCCGTGGCCTCGATTACCGAGGGGTAATCTTCCGTTGACTTGGCCTGCCCGGAGGGTCAAAATTACCGACGAGTAACGAATGGAGGTCACAATGCCCTCAAAGGCCGAGGAATTACCGGTCGGTCATCTGGGTCGCTCGGCGGTGGCCGTGCGCTCGTCAGCAGAACTGGGCGCCCTTGTCCGTGCTCAGCGGAAGAGTCTGGCGCTGAAGCAGCTCGATATCGCCGGCCTCGGCAACACCGGAAATCGCTTCATCGTCGACCTCGAGAACGGCAAGCCGACCGTGCAGTTGCAGAAGGTGCTCGACATCATGGACCTGCTCGGTCTGGAGCTCGTGGTCCGGCCCAAAGACGGTCGGTCAGGAGGGCGGTCGTTGTGACACCGCGCCCCGATCGGCTGGACGTCTTCTTCGGTGCCGAGCGCGTCGGCACCGTCCACGACGCCTCGCCCATCGCATTCGACTACGCTGCCGCTTGGCTCGAACGCGCAGAACCGATGGCCATTGCGGCCATCCCGTTGCAGCCAGGACGCCAGGACTCGGCGGCCGTGCGGGCCTTCTTCGAGAACCTCTTGCCCGAAGGCGAGTTGCGCGAATACCTGGCGGCGCAGCGCAAGGCCTCGACGCTGTTCTCGCTGTTGCTCGAAGTGGCGGGCGACACCGCCGGCGGCTTCGTCATCGTGCCCGGCGGCGAGGTGCCCCAGACGCCCGCCTACGAGCCGACCACCTGGAATGGGATCGCCGCGACCTTGCGCAAGAAGTCGGCGGCGGCAATCGACCTCCGCGGCGAAGGCGCGCGCATCTCGCTGGCCGGCGCCCAGGATAAAGCCAGCCTCGCGATCTTCGCCGACGGCGTGCCTTGCCTGCCCAAAGGCGCGTCGCCCTCGACGCACATCCTCAAGCCCAACATCAGGCGCCTGGCCAAGGTGTGGCACTCGGCGGCCAACGAGGCCGTCGTAATGCGAACGGCTGCCCATTGCGGACTGCCAACGGCCGAGGTGTTCTACGAGCCGCACACCGAATCGTGCGTCGTGCGGCGTTTCGATCGCATGACGAGGCCCGACGGCGCGCTCGCGCGCCTGGTGCAGTATGACCTGTGCCAGCTGGCCGGCACCGTGTCGGACAGAAAGTACGAGAAGGAGGGCGGGCCCGACCTGGCACGTTGCGCCGAGTTGATCCGCCGCTACAGCACGCAGCCAGCGGTGGACCTGCGCCACTTCGTCGATTGGATTCTGTTCAACCTCTACGTCGGCAACAACGACAGCCACTCCAAGAACCTGTCGCTCTATGCGGCTCCGGGCCAGGGCGTGAGGCTGACGCCGTTCTACGACCTCATGTGTACGCGCCTGTATCGTGGTGTGTCACAGGAATTCGCGTTCTCCATCGGCGGCGAGTTCAAGCCGGGCTCGATGACCCGGGAGCACCTGGAGTCATTGGCCAGGCAGCTGGGAATGCGGCCGCAGTTCTTCGTGAGTCAAGCGACCAAACTCGCTGCCAGGATTCCAGACGGATTGCATCAAGCGCTCGACGAGATCAATCCGGTGTTGCCTCAACCGGCCAAGGCGCTTGCGGCCAACCTGGCCCACTTCGTGCAATCGACGACCAAGAAGACGGCTGCACGGTTTTCCCGTTGAGCCGATGCCTCCAGCCGAGAAGCACTTCTGGATTGCCTCGCTCGCGTCACCACGTCGCGCCGAACGCCTTGCGCAGCTCGTCGATCTGCGCGTCGTCCAACGGGCGGGGCCGGGGCTCGGCCGTGAGCCACAGGCGCGCGGTCTCCTCCAGTTCCTCGAGCACGGCCATCGCGTCGGCGGGGCTGCGGTGCCACACGTTCGGCCCGAGGCGATCAAGCATCACGGCGCGGATCGGCACGCCGCGCGCGGCCGCGCGTTGGATGCGTTCGGCCACCGCATCGGCCACGCGCGGATCGCCGGGGCGGTGGTACGCGATCAGCGGCACATGGCCGACCTTCATCACGAAGTACGGCGTGATCGGCGGCACGATGTCGTCGGCATGCCAGACGCCCTGCAGCGTGAGCGCCACCAGGTGCGTGCTGTGGCTGTGGATCACGCAGCGCGCTTCGGGCGCGGCCGCGTAGATGCGCCGGTGCAGCGCAAGCGTCTTGCTGGCGCGGTCGCCGCCGGTCTGGGCGCCGGCGTCGTCGACCCGTGCCAGGCGCGCCGGATCGAGAAACCCAAGGCACGCATTGGTGGGTGTGATCAGGAAGCCGTCGTCGAGCCGCACGCTGATGTTGCCGGCGGTGGCGTGAACGTAGCCGCGGTCGAACAGCGACGCGCCGACGCGGCAGATCTCCTCGCGCAGGCGGGCCTCTTCGTTCATCGCAGCAGCGTGAAGGCGCGATGGAAGAAATCGGGGCCGCCGAAGTTGCCCGACTTGAGCGCGAGGTGCAGGGCCTGCGCCGCGGCGTGGCACCAGGGCACGCCGGGGTCGATCTGCGCTCCGATGCGCAACTGCGTGATGCCCAGGCGCTGCACGCACGCGCCCGAGGTCTCGCCGCCGGCCACGAGCAGCTGTCCGACACCGGCGGCCACCAGCCCTTCGGCCACGCGCGCGAGCGTGTCCTCGATCAGCGCGCCGGCCCGCTGCGCGCCCAGGCGCGACTGCACGTCGCGCACCGTGGCGGTATCGGCCGTCGCGTACACCAGCACCGGCGAGCTGCCCAGGCGCGCGCGCGCCCACGCCAGCGCCTGCGCCGCCTGGTCCTCGCCGGCGGCGATGCGCAACGGGTCGATGCCGAAGGCCGCACCCCCCGCGGCGACGAAGGCAGCCACCTGCGCGTGGGTTGCGGCCGAACAGCTTCCCGACACGATGGCACACGCGCCCTGCGGTGGCGGCAACTGCGAGGCCTCGGCGCGAGGCGCCATGCCGTGCAGCGCCGGGATGCCGATCGCGAGCCCCGAGCCCGCGACCACGAGCGCCGCATCGCGCGTGGCCTGCGCCAGCGTGCGCAGGTCGTCGTCGCTCACCGCGTCGGCAATCGCGAGCGCCTTGCCTTCGCGGCGCAGCGCCTCGATGCGCTCGCGCACCGCCGCCGCGCCGCGCGCCACCACGCGGTGATCGATCAGGCCCACCTGCGCGGCGCGGCACTGCGCCTGCAGCACGCGCACGAGGTTGGCATCGGTCATCGGCGTGAGCGGATGGTCGCGCATCGGGCTGTCCGACAGCAGCTGATCGCCGACGAACAGATGCCCCTTGAAGACGGTGCGCCCGTTCTCGGGGAACGCGGGCGTGACGATCGCGAGCCCCGCGTCCATCGCGGACCCCAGCGCCTCGGCCACCGGCCCGATGTTGCCCTGCGGCGTCGAGTCGAAGGTCGAGCAGACCTTGAAGTAGATCTGCTGTGCGCCATGCGCACGCAGCCACCGTGCGGCGGCGAGCGAGTCGCGCACGGCGGCGTCGGCCGGGGCGGTGCGCGATTTTAGCGCCACCACCACCGCGTCGGCGTCGATCGCCGCGTCGGTGGCCGGCACGCCGATCGTCTGCACCGCGCGCATGCCGCCGCGCACCAGGTTGTTGGCCAGGTCGGTCGCACCCGTGAAGTCGTCGGCGATGCAGCCCAGGATCATGTCGGCTCTGTGTCCTTGGCGAACGGATGTCCGCCCGCGCGACCGCACTGTGCCATGGGCGCGGGCTGGCGCGCGAGACCGGCGGCCCCGGTCGCGTCATCTGGCGCAGTGCGCGGGGTCAGCCACGTGCAGCACCTGCAGTCTCGAAGCCGGACGTCACGCGTTACGCCGCATCGCCTTGCTGTTCGCGCTTCTTCGCTTCCTCGCGCTTCCTGCGCTCGCGCGCGAGGTCGCGGAACTGCCACCACGCGAAAGCCACGGCGCCGCCGAACACCAGCAGCACCTCGACCACGATCAACGGCAGGTGATCGGACATCGCCACGCCTCGCGTGCGATCGACGACGCGGGTGCCGGTGCCATGCGCCTCACGCGCCGGCCGTCTCGCGCTGCCGAGCTGCCTGGCGCTCGAACAGGTCGAGCATGCGCAACGTGCGTTGATAGAACGTGCGCCGTGGCAGCTCGGCGCTGGCCGCGGCGTCGACCAGGAACCGCACTGCCCTCAGCGGTGCGCTGGCCGCGCCGGCATCGATCGGACGGCCCGGCGCGACGAGCAGCGCCACGCCCGAGCGCGCCACGAGCGCAAGCTTGCGCCCGAGGCCGATGACGGCGCGCTGCCGGACCGAGTCGAGGCCGCGGCGTTCGAGCTCGTGGCCAATCTCGGCATAGACCAGTCGCGCCGCCTGGATCGCCGGGCGGCAGTCGCGCGGCAGCCCGCACACGCCGCACTCGCCGCGCGCGTACAGGCGCTCGGCCTCGGCCAGCAGCCGTGCAATCACGCGCGCCAGGCGCGCATCGAACACGGGCGCAGCGAGCCAGGCCTGCGGGTCCAGGCCCTCCTCACGCATCCAGGCGTGCGGCAGGTACAAGCGGCCGTGCCGCGCGTCCTCGCCGACGTCGCGCGCGATGTTGGTCAGCTGCATCGCCACACCCAGCTCGCAGGCGCGCGCCAGCGATCGCCTGTCGCGCGTCTCCATCACGATCGACATCATCGCGCCCACCGTGCCGGCGACGCGGGCCGCGTAGTCGTGCAGGTCCTCGATGCACTCGTACTGGCGGCCCAGCGAATCCCACGCGAAGCCTTCGAGCAGCGCATCGAGCAGCGTGCGCGGCAGCCCGGCATCGGCCACCACCGCGGCCAGTGCGCGATCGGCGAGGGCCGGGCCGGGCATGCCGGCATACACCGCATCGAGCCGCCGCCGCAGATCGTGCAGCGCCTGTGCCGGATCGGTGCTGTGGTCGATCGCGTCGTCGGCGACACGGCAGAACGCGTACAGCGCTGCGGCCGGCGCGCGCACGCGGCGCGGCAGCGCGAGCGAGGCGAGGAAGAACGATTTCGAGCCGCCGCGCATCTGCGCATGGCAGGCCGCGAGTTCACCCTGGTTCATGCGATCGCCTTCCCGAAAGCCGTGACCGGCGGCAGCACGGTTTCCAGCGCCTTGGCCGACATCAGCACGCCGGGAACGCCGGCGCCCGGGTGGGTGCCCGCGCCCACCATGAACAGGCCTGGCACATCCTCGCTGCGGTTGTGCGGCCGGAACCAGGCGCTTTGCAGCAGCAGCGGCTCGAGCCCGAATGCGGCGCCCTTGTAGGACCACAGGCGGTCCTGGAAGTCCTGCGGCGTCATCACCTTCGAGACCACGACATGGTCCGACAGACCCGGCAGCAACGTCGATTCGAGCCGGCGCGCGATCGCCTGCCGGTAGGCGGCCGCGGTGACGCCCCAGTCGGTGCCGCTGTCCAGGTGCGGCACCGGCGACAGCGCATAGAAGGTGTCGCAGCCCGGCGGCGCCATCGACAGGTCGCTCGCGGTCGGCCGGTGCAGGTACAGGCTGAAGTCATCGGCGAGGTGGTGGCGCCGGAAGATGTCGTGCAGCAGGCCCTCGTAGCGCGGGCCGAGGAGCATCGTGTGGTGCGGCACGCGCTCGTAGCGGCGGTTCAGGCCGAAGTACCAGACGAACAGGCTCATCGAGTAGCGCGCGCGGTCGAGCTTGCGGTCGGTCCAGACGCGCCGGTGCTCCGGCGCGACGAGATGGCGGTACGTCCACGCGGTGTCGGCGTTGCTGACGACGATGTCGGCGTCGACGCGCTCGCCGCTGGCCAGCACCACGCCACGCGCGCGGCCGCCCTCGACCACGATGCGCGCCACCGGCGCATTGCAACGGATGTCCACGCCCAGGCGCCCGAGCAGGCGCGTGAGCCCGCGCACCAGGCCACCCGTGCCGCCCATCGCCCAATGCACGCCGTAGCGGCGCTCGAGCATGTTGATCAGGCTGTAGGTGCAGGTCACCGAAGACGGGTTGCCGCCGATCAGCAGCGGCTGCAGGCTGAATGCCATGCGCAGCTTCGGATTGCGGAAGTAGCGCTCGACCATCGAACGCATGGTCCGCCACGAGCGCATCTTGACCAGCGCCGGGACCGCGGCCAAGAGGTCGCGCAACGAGTCGAACGCGGTGGCACCGAGCTCCTCGAAGCCGATGCGATAGCACCGCTCGGCCTCGGCCATGAAGCGGTCGTATCCCGGCAGATCGTTCGCATCGATGCGCGCGACCTCGGCTCGCATGTGTTCGGGGGTGCCGCTGTAGTCGAACCAGCTGCCATCGTCGAAGCGGATGCGGTAGAACGGATCGAGCGCCTTGAGCGTCACGTCGTCGGCCAGGCGCGCACCGGCCATCGCCCACAACTCCTCGAACAGGTGAGGCACCGTGACGATCGTCGGCCCCATGTCGAAAGTGAAGCCGTCCTGCCGGTGCACGTAGGCGCGGCCGCCCGGCGCATCGAGCTTCTCGAGCACCTGCACGCGCCAGCCGCGGCAGGCCAGACGCACCGCCGCCGCCAGGCCGCCGAAGCCCGCGCCGATCACGACGGCGGTCGGCGCACCATCGCGTGCGAGAAGACGGGCGGGTGGGTCGGGCTTCATGGCGGGCTCGGGGTCGGGTCGGTCGAACGCAAGGCCCAGCGCCACAGCACCGACGGCGGAATCGGCACCACCATCAGCAGGTGCTCGACCGTGGCCAGCGCCAGCAACGAAGCCACCAGCAGCCAACCGGTGCGCGCACCGCCCTGCGCGCCGATCGCTTCGGCCACCAGCGCCGCCGTCACGGCTGCCGCGGCGAGTACCGACAGCGGCAACAGCGCATTCATGCGGCGGCGCCGGAAATAGCTGCCGAGGTAGAGCAGGTGCGGCGGCAGGAACTCCTCGCCGACGTTGCGCACGCCGAGGAAGAGGTTGAACTTGGCCGACAGGCGCATGACCCACAGCAGCGCGAAGGTCCAGGTCGCCACCTGGTTGGGGCCGCGCCAGGTCAGCGCGGCGATGGCCGCACCCATGCCGATGATGGCCAGCTCGTGCCACAGGATCGCCTGCACCGCCTCGTTGAAGCGCGTGGGTCCATGTCCGGGTGCGCTGCACGCATGCTTGCGCGGACCCGTGAGCCACCCGGTCAGGAAGGCCAGTTCGTGCCAGCCCCACACCAGCACCGCGCAGGTGAACGCGGCATAGGCGCCGGCGACGCTGGTGTCGCCTGCGCTGTGGGCAATGCACGCCAGCGCGCCGAACGCGATCGCGGTCGAGATCGCCAGGCTCCAGCGGAACGTGCCGCGCGGCAGGCCGTCGAGCAGCACGACGATGCCGGTGCCGAGCCACCAGATGAGCAGGGCCACCAGCGGCGGCAGTGCGAAGTCGAGCATCACGCGGTTTTCGGGCCTACCAGGCGGGCTCGACGCGGATCTGCACCGGCAGGTCGTGGCGCTTGACCGGCATGAAGTAAAGCCGCGCGAAGGTCAGTGCCCCCTTGGCGGCACACACCGCCTGCTGCAGCTTGCCGACGAACCCGCCGCGCTGCGCCGCCGTGTCATAGGCGCGACGGATCTCGACCAGGCGCGCCAGGCCGGCGCGGAACCCCGGAAGATCGGTGTCGAGCGACACCGGGAACACCTGGCGCGAGATCGCGGTGGTGATGTCGAACACCTTGTAATCAAAGGTGTCGGGGTCCAGCCCCATCGCCAGGTGCAACGTCGGCCGCGTGTGGTCGCGCACGAACATCGTGGCGTACACCGCAAGCAGGAAGAAGCGGATCCAGTACAGGTTCACGCCACGCAGCAGGTGCGGGTTGGCGCGCATGATCAGCGCGAACGATTCGCCGTGGCGGAATTCGTCGTTGCACCAGCGCTCGAACCAGCGAAAGATCGGGTGGAAGCGCAGCTCGGGGTGGCGCTCAAGCTGTCGGAAGATCGTGATGTAGCGCGCGTAGCCGATCTTCTCGGACAGGTAGGTCGCGTAGTAGATGTACTTGGGCTTGAAGTAGGTGTAGGCCTTGGTCGCCTTGAGCTGCGCCAGGTCCACCGCCAGCCCGTAGTCGCGCAGCGACGCGTTGATGAAGTTGGCATGACGCGACTCGTCGCGCGTCAGGTAGGTCATCAGCCGCTTGATGTCGGGGTTGTCGACGTTCTTGCGAATCTCGTTGTAGAGCACGCAGCCCGAGTACTCCGAGGTGATCGAGGTGATCATGAAGTCGAGGAACTCCTGGCGCAGCGCGGGAGGCAGCTCGCGGATCTCGGAGGCGAAGGCCTCGTCGCGCTTGAAGTGGTCGTGGTTGTTGTCGCCCTCGTACTCGGCCAGCATGGCGTCCCACTCGGCACGCAGCGAACTCACGTCGAGGCGGTTCATCGCCTGGTAGTCGGTCGTGTAGAAGCGCGGCGAGATCAGGTTCTCGGTGCGCGCACGCTGCATCACGTCGTCACGGCTCTCGATCGCCACGGTGTTCATCGTCGTCTCCTCAGCGGGATGGGGGGGTCGTGCGGAGTTCGAGCCAGCGCGCGTACACCGCGGCGTTGGTCGGGCCGAAGGACTCGAGGTCGATGCGCATGCCGGTGGCCGGATCGACGAGCGTCAGGCGCCCGTCGGTGCGCCCGATCAGCTGCAGAGGGGCTTCGGAGCCGACGCCGCGGCGCTTGCGCTCGCGCGCGACGCTGCGCAGCGTGCCGCGCAGGAAACCCTGCTCGCCGTGGACGGTTTCCAGTCGCGTGCCGCTGGCGACATCGACCACTGCGATGCCGCCGTCGGCCAGATCGGTGAAGGCGAGCGTGCGCTCGGCGCGGTTCGGCGCATCGGGCGCGCGCGGCGAGTAGCCGGCCAGGCGGGCGATCGCCACGATCAGGAAGGTCGCCGCGAGCAGCGCACCCGCCGACATCAGCACCGCACGCGGTATCGTGGCCTCGGGGTGGGTGTGCATTGCGTGATCCGTTTCAGTGCGCAGCCAGCGCATTGCGCCCGCCGATCGCGGCTCGGCGGCCGCTGGAGACGGTGGTCGCGGCGGTGGCCGGGGTGCCGTTGACGATCGCCCAGGCGTCGGCCACGAGCCCGGCCACGCGTGCTGCCTCGGGCAGTGCGCGAAGCATCGGCTGCGCGCGTGCCACGCGCCAAGGGCGAACATGCGGCCACAGTTGCAGCCAGGCGACGCGCGTCTGGGGCTCGAGCAGCAACGCGATGTCGCCGTGGCCATGCGCGAGGTCGCGCAGGTCGGCGCCTTCGATGCGGCGCAGCGGCAGGTTGTAGCTGACCGTCAGCACGATGCCGATGCGCATCACGATGCGGCGGTCGGTGAGCGTGTAGGCGGTCGTGCGCGCGCTCAGCCAAGCCATCGCGGCGACCAGCGCCAGGCCCGTGGCGAACAGCGGCGCGAGCACGGTGAGCGAGCGCACCGCGCTCAACAGATCCTGGCCGTCGGACATCAGGATGCTGACGCGCCATGCCAGCAGCACGGCAAAGTACAGCGCGATCTTGTTGAAGTGGAACGCGCGGCGGGCCAGCACACGCCAGGCGGGGGCGCCCTGCCAGAGAATGCGTTCGCTTGGGGGCAGGCGCTCGGGCAGGCCGTGCTGCGGCTCGAACTCGTGTTCGTGCGTGGCCTGCGGGCGACGGGTCGTGTTCATGGTCGTGTCCAGCCGGTGGTGACGCTCAGACGAGCGGCTCGGTGCGGTTCGGCTCCGCGTACAACAGGCCGGCACCGAAGTAGGACGTGATGCGCTCCTCCTCGAGCATCGTCAGGCGGTCGGTGGCGCGCGGCGCAGGCACGCCGGCGAACTGGCCGGCCATCAGCGCGTGGACATCGACGCCGTCGCGGCTGCACTTCGCGAAGGTCATCGGCACCAGCACGCGGCGCGTGCCGCCGGCGGCCAGCGGCACCTCGACATCGAGGTAGCGGAACATCATCTCGGCTCGGTCGAGCCACAGGTCGCGCACTTTTCCGGCCGCATCGCCGCGGCCGTCATAGACGGTCATGCCGCGCGGATCGAGCCCGCGGTCGCTAACGTTGCACTCTGGCAGCGTCGACAGCGGCACGATCTTGGGCTCGCCGTGGCAGTCGAAGTCGACCTTGTCGGCGCGCTGCGCCCAGGCGCCCGGGCCGACACCGGCAGTCAACGGATTGCCGGCGGGCTCGAGCGGCGAGGCCGTGCCGCGGTACAGCTTGTCGCCGCTGTAGTTGGTCTGGATGCCGTCGCCGCGCGGCACCTGGACTTCGCTGCCGTCACTCATCCTGTATGTCTTCGGTGTCGGCGCCTTGGGCCAGCCTTCGATGATCCCGCGGTCGGTGTCCATCGGATAGCCCTCGCGGTGGTTCTCGCGGATCAGGTAGTACACGAGACCGAAGAAGAAGATCCAGAACAGATACAGGACGAGCTGCGCCAGATCGAAGTACGAAGTGATGGCTCCGGTTCCCATGGTGGGTCGCTCCTGTCGCGTTCAGCCCGGAAATTCCGCCAGGCCGAACTTGGGTTGCGGCGCAGGCCGCGAAGGGGTTGCGCCACGCCGCACGAGCGGTCCGAGCACGATCAGCGTGGCGAAAAGCAAGGCCAGTTCGAGGTGGTAGACGGCCAGGTAGCCCGTCACGGCGCTGTCCATCGCCTCGCCGAGCCAGCCCGACGTCGCGAGGTGCGACACGAGGTCGCGCAGGGCGCCGCCGGCGGCCACGGCGACACCGGCACAGGTGGCCTGCACGGCACCCCAGGCGCCCAGCACGAGGCCGTGCATGCCGCCGGCTTCCAGGCCCATCGCGGCGGTCAGCGTGCCCACCGAGAACATGCCGCCGCCAAATCCGATCAGACCCGCACCGACGCGGAACATCCACGGCGCGCTGAGCGGTTCGGCGAAGATCACGGCCGAAAAACCTGCGAGGCCCACCAGCACGCCGGTGGCGGCCACGCGGTGCGGATCGCCGCCGCGCGCCATCTGCCTTGCCGCGAGCCCGAATGCGATGAGCGCGCCGCCGGCCATCATTGCGGTGAGTTGGGTGGTGGCCCCGACGCCCAGGTGCAGGATCTCGCCGCCATAGGGCTCGAGGATGATGTCCTGCATGTTGAACGCCAGCGTGCCGGTGCCCACCGCAGCCAGGAAGCGCACCACGCGCCCGTGACCCGCGAAGCGCTGCCAGTGGGTGCGGAATCTCTCCCGCGGTGGCGGCTGCCTGGCGCGCAGGCTGTTGCGTGCCTCCTGCTTCCACAGTGCGACCATGTTGAGCAGCACGCAGGCCACCGCCGAGCCCTGCACGACCTGCACCAGCCGGGTGTGGCTGTAGGTGTCGAGCAGCAGGCCGAACACGACGCTCGCGCCGACCATGCCGACGAGCAACATCACGTACATCAGCGAGACCACGCGCGGGCGGGCCTCGGCGCACGCCAGGTCGGTGGCCAGCGCCAGGCCCGCGGTCTGCGTGGTCTGCAGGCCCGCACCCACCAGCAGGAAGGCCAGCGCCGCCGCCGCATGGCCGGCCCAAAGCTGAATGCTCGTCTGGCCGGTGAGCAGGATCAACGCGAAGGGCATGATCGCCAGCCCGCCGAACTGCATCAGCGTGCCGAACCAGACGAAGGGGACGCGCTTCCAGCCGAGGAAGCTGCGGTGCAGATCGGACCTCAATCCGATCAGCGCGCGAAACGGTGCCACGAGCAGCGGCAGCGCGACCATCGCCGAGACGAGCCAGGCGCCCACGCCCAGCTCGACGATCATCACGCGGTTGAGCGTGCCCACCATCAATGCGGTGGCTAGGCCGACCGAGACCTGGAACAGCGACAGGCGCAGCAGACGCGCCAGCGGCAGATCGGTCGACGCGGCGTCGGCGAAAGGCAGGAAACGCACGGGCACGCGTGCCCAGTCGATGCGCACCATCAGGCCGCGGCGCTGGATCAGGCCCATCTCGCGTTCTTCAGCTCGAAGGCCTGGGACGTGTAGAAGCCGCTCGACACGCGCTGCGTCCGGCCCGGTTTCCACAGCGCGAGGCCGTCGTCGGTGGCGAGCAGGCGCCGCAGCTCACGCTCGGCCACCGGTTCGATCGCCGGCGCACGATCGCCGCGCGGGAACAGGCGGCCCACCGCGTGCATCGCCAGCAGCAGTGGGCTGCTGGGCGCGAAGGTGAAGACCAGCGAGCCCCGCGTGCGTCGCGCCCAGCCTTGAAGGACGCGCACCGCGTCTTCGGCGTCGTAGTGGATCAGCGAGTCCATCGCGACGACATGGTCGAAGCGGCCGAGCGCCGCGTCGGTGAAGTCGCCGCTGCGGAAGTCGATGCGGCCACCGTGGTCGAACGTGTCGAGGTGCTGCGCCACGCGACGCACCGCCACGTCGACCAGCGAGGGCGACAGGTCGATGGCCACCACGTCGGCCCCGCGCCGCGCCGCGGCCATCGCGAACGCGCCGGTGCCGCATCCGGCATCGAGGATGCGCGCGCCGCGCAGGTCGGCCGGCAGCCAGTCGAGCAGGGTCGCGCGCATGCGATCACGCCCTGCACGCACGGTGGCACGGATGCGACCGACCGGCGCGCTCGACGTGAGCTGCTCCCAGGCCTGCATCGCGGTGCGGTCGAAGTAGTGCTCGATTTGCCCGCGGCGGGTTTCGTAGGTGCTGTTCAGCATGGGCTTGCCCTCAATCGAAGCCGAGCAGGTCGAAGATCTCGCGGTCTTTCAGCGCCTGCGGCGCGACCGGATCAGTGCCGGCCCAGAGCTTGGCGGCCAGCCTCAGGTACTCCTGTTGTACTGCGATCAGCTCGGGCGAGTCTTCGAGCTCGAACAGCGTGGATTTCTTCAGACGGCTCTTACGGATCACGTCGAGCTGCGGGAAACGCGCCATCGTCTTCAGGCCCACGCGGTCGTTGAACTTGTCGATCTGGTCGGTGGCGTCGGACCGGTTCGCGATCACGCCGCCCAGCCGCACGTTGTAGTTCTTGGCCTTCGCGCCGATCGCCTGCACGATGCGGTTCATCGCGAAGATCGAGTCGAAGTCGTTGGCGGTGACGATCAGCGCGCGGTCGGCGTGCTGCAGCGGCGCGGCGAAGCCGCCGCAGACCACGTCGCCCAGCACGTCGAAGATCACGACGTCCGTGTCCTCGAGCAGGTGATGCTCCTTGAGCAGCTTGACCGTCTGGCCGACCACGTAGCCGCCGCATCCGGTTCCGGCCGGCGGGCCGCCGGCCTCGACGCACATCACGCCGTTGTAGCCCTCGAAGACGAAGTCCTCGGTGCGCAGTTCCTCGGGATGGAAGTCGACCGTCTCGAGGATGTCGATCACGGTGGGCACCAGGCGCTTGGTCAGCGTGAAGGTGCTGTCGTGCTTGGGGTCGCAGCCGATCTGCAGCACGCGCTTGCCGAGCTTGGAGAAGGCCACCGAGAGGTTGCTCGAGGTGGTGCTCTTGCCGATGCCGCCCTTGCCATAGACCGCGAACACCTTGGCGGTGCCGATCCTGACGTTGGGGTCCATCTGCACCTGCACACTGCCTTCGCCGTCCGGCGGGCGCGGGCCGCGCCGGATCTCGTTGGGAGCGATCGTCGCGACGTTCATGCGGCAGCTTTCTGAGTGGAGGCGATGAAGACACCTTCGAGGCGGTCTTCGAGTTCCTCGCCGGCACGCTCGAGCGCGGCCAGCGTGTCGGCATCGGGCTGCCAGTAGTTGCGCCGATGGGCCTCGAGCAGGCGGTTCGCGACCTTGGACGACGCGGCCGGGTTGAGCGCGGCCAGGCGTTCGCGCATGCCATCGTCGAGGACGAAGGTCTCGCTGATGCGCTGGTAGATCCAGGGCTGCACCTGCCCCGTGGTGGCGCTCCACGCGAAGGTGTTCGTGACGTGCGACTCCAGATGCCGCACGCCTTCGTAGCCGTGCTCGAGCAGCGCCTCGAAGAACTTCGGGTTGAGCATGCGCGTGTGGGTCTCCAGTGCGACCTGCTCGGACAGGGTCCGCACCGTTCCGCTGCCCAGGTCGCCGCGCGTCTGGTCGCCGATGTAGACCGGCGCCGTGGCCGCGTCCGCACCTTCGCGCCTGGTTTTCTCGCGCTGCACCGCGCGGCTGATGCCGCCCAGCGTGTCGAAGTAGGTATCGACCGAGGTGACGCCGAGTTCGACCGACTCGAGGTTCTGGTACGCCAGGTCGACGCCGGCCAGCACGCTGGCCAGCAACTCGGGCTGCTTGACCGGCCGCCCGTTGCGGCCGTAGGCGAATCCCTTGCGCCGCGTATAGGCCTCGGCCAGCTCGTTCTCGGCCTCCCAGCGGCTCGAGTCGACCAGGTGGTTGACGTTGGCGCCATACGCGCCCTCGGCGTTGCCGAACACGCGCAGTGCCGCGGTCTCGAGATCGCCGCCATGTTCGCGCTGGAACTCGAGCGCGTGCTTGCGCACGAAATTCAGATGGGCGGGCTCGTCGGCGCTCGCGGCCAGGAACGCGGCCTCGGCGAGCAGCTTGGTCTGCAGGGGCAGCAGGTCGCGGAAGATGCCCGACAGCGTGATCATCACGTCCACGCGCGGACGGCCGAGCTCTTCGAGCGTCATCAGTTCCGCCCCGGCAAGCCGCCCGTAGCTGTCGAAGCGTGGCCTGGCGCCGATCAGCGCAAGCGCCTGCGCGATCGGCGCGCCCTCGCTCTTGAGGTTGTCGGTACCCCACAGCACGAGCGCGACCGATTCTGGGAAGCCGTGCCCGTCGGACTGGTGGCGTGCGAGCAGCCGCGCAGCCTGCTGCGCGCCATCGCGAACGGCGAACGCGCTGGGCAGGCGGAACGGGTCGAAGCCGTGAAGGTTGCGGCCGGTCGGCAGCACGCTGGGCGTGCGCAGCAGGTCGCCCCCCGGTGCCGGCCGCACGAAGCCGCCGTCGAGCGCGTGAACCAGTGCGGCCGTCTCGTGGTCCTCGCGCAGCACCCGGTCGGTCGCGGCGAGCTCGGTCAGGCGCGCGAGCGCCGCATCGTCGACGGCGCCACCCGCTGCCTGCAGCGCCTCGTGCGGCGACGCACCGGCGATGAGCGCCTCGACCGCGGCACGCGCCGGCGCCTGGGCGTGGGTGGCCTCGCCGATCGCCACCAGCAGGTCGGCGCGTTCGGTCGGGCCATGCGGGCGTCCGACCACATGCAGGCCATGCGGGATCAGGGTGTGCTCGAGATCCGACAACCGCTGCGCGAGGGCGTGAACGTCCTCGTGCGAATGGGCGCCCCAGACCGGCTCGGCGCTGGCGAGTTCGACGGCCACCGCCTGAGTCTGGATCAGCGCGGCGAGCTCCTCGCGCTCGCGCCGGTCCAGGTGATCGGCCGGCGGCAGCCCGCGCCAGCGTTCGATCGAGGCCTTCAGGTCCGCCAGCCCGCGGTACAGGCCCGCGTGCGCCACCGGCGGCGTCAGGTAGCTCACCAGCGTGGCGGCGGCGCGGCGCTTGGCGATCGTTCCCTCGCTCGGATTGTTCGAGGCGTACAGGTACAGGTTCGGCATGTCGCCGATGAGGCGGTCGGGCCAGCAGTCGGCCGACAGCCCGGCCTGCTTGCCGGGCATGAACTCCAGCGCGCCATGGGTGCCGAAGTGCAGCAGCGCGTCGGCGCGGAAGTCCTCGCGCAGCCAGCGGTAGAAGGCGGCGAACGCGTGAGTCGGTGCGAAACCCTGCTCGAACAGCAGCCGCATCGGGTCGCCTTCGTAGCCGAACGAGGGTTGCAGGCCGACGAAGACGTTGCCGAACTGGGCGCCGAGGACCTGGATCGACGCGCCGTCGGACTGATGCTTGCCGGGCGCGGGACCCCATTGCGCCTCGATCTGCGACAGCCAGGCTTCGCGCCGCACATGCGTGTCGGTGGCGATGCGCGCGTGCACGTTGGCCCCGGCGCCGAAGCGCTCGGCATTGCCCTTGATGATGCACTCGCGCAAGGCGTTCACGCTGTCGGGCAGCTCGACCGCGTATCCCTCACGCCGCAGCGCCGCGAGCAGGTTCCACAGCGATTCGAACACCGCGAGGAACGCCGCCGAGCCTGCCGCGCCCGCATTCGGCGGGAAGTTGAACAGGACGATGCCGACCTTGCGCTCGGCACGGGCGCGACGACGCAGCGCGACCCATTTGTGGACCCGCGCAGCGAGCATCGCGGCGCGTTCGGCCGCCACCACCATGTCGTGCGCCGCACCCTGCTCCGCGCCCTGCGCGCGGCCCCCGAAGACCATCGAACCGGTGGCCCCGTCCAGTTCGGGGATGGCCACCATCATCGTCGCCTCCACCGGCAGCAGCCCCCGTGACGAGGCCTGCCACTGCGCGAGGCTCTGGAACTCGACCGGCATCGCTGCAAGGTACGGGACGTCCAGGCGCGCGAGCAGGTCCTCGGCCGCCTTCGCATCGTTGTAGGCCGGACCGCCGACGAGCGAGAAGCCCGTCAGCGAGACCACGGCGTCGACGACCGGCCGCCCTTGCGCATCGAGGAAGAAGCGCTCCACCGCGGGCCGGGCGTCGAGACCCGAGGCGAACGCGGGAATCACGTTCAGGCCGCGCGCCTCGAGCGCGGCGATCACGCCGTCGTAATGCGCACTGTTGCCCGCGAGCAGGTACGAGCGCATCAGCAGCAGGCCCACCGTGCCCGCCGCGCCATCGCGACGCAGTGCGCGGGCATCGACGTTCATGCGCTGCTTGAGCGCCGGGTGATAGACGCCGACCTCGGGATAGTCGATCGGTGCGTCGGCCTTGACCGTCTCGCGCAGGGCGCGGCGCTCGCCGTCGGCGTAGCGCTCCACCAACAGGCGCAGCAGGTTGGCGATGTTGTCCTCCGAGCCCGCGAGCCAGTACTGAAGGACGAGGAAATAGGCGCGAACGTCCTGTGCGGTGCCGGGAATGAAGCGCAGGATCTGCGGCAGCCGCCGCAGCATCTTCATCTGCGCGGCGCCGCTGGCCGGCGCCTGCGAACCGTCGCCCTTGCGCTTGCCGCGCAGTCGCTTGAGCAGCGCCATCGGGCCGCTCGCCTTCGCGTCCATCGCGAAACGGCCCATCCGGGTGAGCTTCATCACCTCGCCGGCCGACATCGCGCACACCATCGCGTCGCAGTGTTCGCGCCGCGCCTGCAGCGCAGGCAACACCGGCAGGAAGTGCTCTTCCATGAACAGCATCGTGGCGATCACGATGTCGCCGCCGGCGATGTCTTCGCGGCAGCGCTCGAGCGCGGCTGCGTCCTCGCCCCATTCGCTGGCCGCATGGACCGAGAAGCGCAGCCCGGGCAACTCGCGCAGCAGCCGCTTCTCGGCACGTGCCGCCGCGCCGGCCACATGGCTGTCCAGCGTGACCAGCACGATCGAGATCGGCCGCGCGGCCGACTCAGGCGCTGAAGTGCGCTTTGGCATCGTAGAGCGTCTCGAGGGTGATGGTGGCCACGCCGCGGTCGCGGGCGTAGCGCTCGGTGTTGCGGCGCGCCTTGCCGCGCACGAAGAACGGGATCTTCTGCAGCTCGCGCTCGGCCTCGGCCGCCCACTCGGCCGGCCCGCTCGCGGCGTTCGCAGCAACGGGTGCGGTGGCCGGGGTGACCACGATCTCGGCCGAGGCCGGCTCGGCGACCGGCCTGGCGCGCCCGCCCAGGTGCGAGGGCGCGGCGCCCTCGTGGAACTCGAAGTCGTCGCGGAACATGTGCAGCAGGTGTTCCTCGAGACCCATCATCAGCGGGTGCACCCAGGTGTCGAACAGCACGTTCGCGCCTTCGAAACCCATCTGCGGCGAGTGGCGCGCCGGAAAGTCCTGGACGTGCACCGGCGCCGAGATCACCGCGCAGGGAATGCCCAGGCGCTTGGCGATGTGGCGTTCCATCTGCGTGCCGAGCACGAGCTCGGGCTGCAGCTCGGCCACCCGCGCCTCCACCTCGAGGTAGTCGTCGGTGATCAGCGGCTCGACGCCATACAGCGCTGCCGCCTCGCGCACATCGCGCGCCTGCTCGCGGCTGTAGGTGCCCAGGCCGACGACGGTAAAGCCGAGTTCACGGGCCGCCACGCGGGCGGCGGCCACCACGTGCGTCGCATCGCCGAACACGAACACGCGCTTGCCGGTCAGGTAGGTCGAGTCGACCGATCTGGCATACCAGGTGGCGCGTGCGTCGGCATCCTTCAACGCCACCTCGGCATCGAGCCCGGCCAGCGCGCAGACCTCGGCGATGAAGTCTCTCGTGGCGCCCACGCCGATCGGCACCGTCTTGGTGGACGGTTGCTTGTGGTTGCGTGCCAGCCACTGCGCCGCGGTGCCGGCGATCTCGGGGTACAGCACGACGTTGAAGTCCGCATTGGCCAGGCGCGCGATGTCGGCCGGCGTGGCGTCGAGCGGCGCGATCACGTTGATCGCCACGCCGAGTTGCTCGAGCAAGCCGCGGATCTCGCGCACGTCGTCGCGATGGCGGAAGCCGAGCGCTGTTGCGCCGAGGATGTTGCAGCGCGGCGGCATGCCCTTGATTCGCGCCTGCGTGGGCAGCGGGCACAACGCGCGCACGAGGCGATAGAAGGTTTCGGCGGCGCCCCAGTTCTCCTTGCGCTGATAGGAAGGCAGCTCCAGCGGCACCACCGGCACCGGCAGGCCGAGCGCCGCGGCGAGGCCGCCCGGGTCGTCCTGGATCAGCTCGGCGGTGCAAGAGGCACCCACCAGCATCGCCTGCGGCGCAAAGCGCTCGTACGCCTCGCGTGCGGCAGTCTTGAAGAGTTCGGCCGTGTCGCCACCGAGGTCGCGCGCCTGGAACGTGGTGTAGGTGACGGGCGGACGCCGGTGGCGCCGCTCGATCATCGTGAACAGCAGGTCGGCATAGGTGTCGCCCTGAGGCGCGTGCAGCACGTAATGCACGCCGCGCATCGCGGTGGCGATGCGCATCGCGCCCACATGCGTGGGGCCTTCGTAGGTCCAGAGCGTGAGCTGCATCTAGGCCACCAGCCTCGATCGACGGTCCAGCGGCCGGGTGAACAGGCCGGCCAGGTCCGTCGCCTGCTCGAAACCATGGATCGGCGAGAACACGAGTTCGATCGACCACTTCGTCGTCATGCCTTCGGCCTCGAGCGGGTTCGCCAGGCCCAGACCGCAGACCACGATGTCGGGCTTCGCGGCGCGACAGCGGTCGAGCTGGCGCTCGACGTCCTGGCCCTCGGACAGCTGCGTGCCCTCGGGCAGCAGCGCGAGTTCACGATCGAGCACCGTGCGGTGCAGGTACGGGCTGCCGACCTCGACGAGTTGCATGCCCAATTCGCGCGACAGGAAGCGAGCCAGCGGCACTTCGAGTTGCGAGTCCGGGAAGAAGAACACGCGCTTGCCCTTCAACTCGAGGCGGTACCGGGCCAGCGCGCGCGCCGCACGTTCGCGGCGCGGGCCCACGACGTTGGCAAAGCGTGTGCGCTCGCCGTTCCAGGCCGTGCAAGCAGCGCGCAGCCATTCGGTCGTGCCCTCGGCGCCGAGCGGGAACGGCGCCGGCAATCGCTGGGCGCCGCGTTGCTCGAGTGCGCGCAGGGTGTCGGCCAGGAAAGGCTGTGCCAGCAGCACCTGCGTCGCGGCGCCGACCGGCGGCAGTTCGGTCGAGCGGCGTGGCGGCAGGAAGCGCACCGGCCCGACGCCCAGCTCATCGAACAGCCGCCGGAACTGGTCTTCGACGACGTCGGCGAGTGCACCGACCACGAGCAGCTGACGCTCGACGGTTTCCGGCAGTTGCGGCACCATGGCCGCCAGGCACGCGTCCTCGCCCTGCGTGAAGGTGGTCTCGATGCCGCTGCCCGAGTAATTGAGGATGCGCACCGCCGGCGAGAAGCGTTGCGACAGGCGCGCCGCGGCGCGCGACAGGTCGAGCTTGATCACCTCCGACGGGCACGAACCGACGAGAAACAGCATCCGGATGTCGGGTCGCCGCTCGAGCAGGCGCGTCACGACGCGGTCGAGCTCGGCATTCGCGTCGGCCAGGCCTGCGAGGTCGCGCTCGTCGATGATCGCCGTGGCGAAGCGCGGCTCGGCGAAGATCATCACGCCGGCCGCCGACTGGATCAGGTGCGCACAGGTGCGCGATCCGACGACGAGGAAGAAGGCATCCTGGATCTTGCGGTGCAGCCAGACGATGCCGGTGAGCCCGCAGAACACCTCGCGCTGGCCGCGCTGCTTGAGCACCGGCGGCGCCGTGCCTGCCTCGCCGCGATCGGCCACGAGGGGAATCACCGGCGTCATGCCGGCAGCTCCCTGCCGGTGAGCTCTCGCGTCATCGTCGCCTCCTGCAGGCGCGCCGCGCGCAGCTTCAACACGAACTGGGTCGCATTGATCACGTAGCTCGCGTAGGCTGCGAGCGCCAGCACCATCTGCGCGCGCGGATCGAGCCAGCCGGTGACCATCGCCGCCAGGCACGCGGTGTGCAGCGCCAGCACGAGCATGCTGACCACGTCCTCCCAGAAAAAGGCCGGCGCGAACAGCCAGCGGCCGAACACGACCTTCTCCCACACGCTGCCGGTGACCATGATCGTGTACAGCAACGCCGTCTTGATGACGAAGGACACGCTCGCCGCCACCAGCCCCTCGCCGGTGGCGAGGTAGCGCAGCACGAGCACGAGACTCGCACCGAACACGATGAACTGCAGCGGCGCGAGCACGCCTTGAACGAGCGTCCAGCGCGTCGCGTCGCGTCGGGCGCGCTCCTCGGCGGTGTACAGCGCCGGAGGTCCGGCAACGTCTGGCATGGCGGTGTGCGGGCGATCCGTGAACCCGATCGCCTCCCGGGTTGGGAAGCAGTCGTGGCGCAGCCTAGAGCCCCGCCGCCGATGTGTCAATCCAGATGGACGTAAATCTGACTTGACAACATCGGGCGCTGTTTCGATCATCCAGCCGATCCGCTTTGCGCTCAGGAGATCGCCATGCACCACCTGTGCCGGTCCGTCGTCAGCTGCTTGTTGCAGCGCGACATCGACGTCACCTCGGGAAAACCCCGTTCGCCGGCTTTTGACGCGCGTTGGGTCGCGGTGTACAAATCATGAGCGCCGCCACGATGCAGATTTCGGAGGGACGAGGACTGCGAAGTGGCGGTACGCGGCGCGCTAGTTTGTATTTGTCGCCCGCCCTGCGTCGGCTGCGGTCGAACGAGGACGTGACGCAGGAGTTGGCCAAAGTGCAGTCCGGCCCATTGAGGGAGAGCTCCCCCGCAGAGTGCTCGGGAGATGTGATTGGATGGCCTGGCTTGAGCCAGCCACCAGGTTCGGTCTGGGCCACTGCGGCCGCCGAGCACGCCGATTCCAAGCGCCGCATGGCGCAGTTGACGCACACGCTCGAAGCCGAGGTGATTCCGCGCCTCGTGGGTGCGCACCGCCCCGCGTCCAAGCGCGCGCCGCCGCTCGGCGCGCGTGAGATCGAGGCTTTCGTGGTCCTGCTGCGGCAGGCCAGCGATGCAGAGATCGGCGCGAGCGTCACTGCGCTGAACCGGCGTGGGCTCACTGTCGAGCAGATCTTCCTGGACGTGCTGGCGCCGGCCGCGCGCCACCTGGGTGAACTGTGGGAGACCGATCGCTGCGACTTTTCCACCGTGACCGTGTGCCTCGGCCGGTTGCAGCGCCTTCTGCGCGAGTGGAGCCCGGGCTTCGGAACCGACGTCGACCATCCGCCCAACGGTCGCCGCATCCTGCTCGCGCAGCACCCTGAGGAGCAGCACAGTTTTGGGCTGTCGATGGTGGCCGAGTTCTTCCGCCGCGACGGTTGGGAAGTGCTCGGCGGCGTCGGCGGTGCAGTGCCGGACCCGTCGGCCCAGGTGTCGCGCGACTGGTTCGACGCGGTCGGTTTCTCGGTCGGCAGCGAATCACGGGTAGACTGGTTGCGAGAGCGGATCGTCCAGGTGCGTGCATCGACACGCAACCGCGCGGTGGTCGTGCTGGTTGGGGGGCCGCTTTTCGTGATGCAACCCGGTTGGGCCCAGTCGGTCGGGGCCGATGCAGCCGGGAACGAAGGTGGCAAGGCACCGAAGTTGGCCGAAGACCTCCTGACCGCACGCCTCGTGCGGCGTTGATGGTGCGATCTGTGACCGCCCACAACGAGAGGAAGACCGATGGACCCGGTGGCCGCGCGCCGCAGTACCCCCAGCAGTAACCGCAGTACCCCTGTCAGCCCGACCCGTCTTCGTCCGCAGCGATGAGCCGGGTCGCAGCCTCATCCGCCGACGCGTCCTGGCCGCGTGAACTCGACGCTTCCACGGCCCGGCAGCTGATCACCGTCGCAGGCGATATCGCCTTGTGGCTCGACGCCGACGGCACAGTCGTCGAAGTGCATGCCAATGACCGCGAGCTGCTCAAGGCAGTGCGGCGCGAATGGCGCGGTCGCGCCTGGGTCGACACCGTCACGACGGAAAGCCGCGACAAGGTGAGCCAGCTGTTGCGTGATGCGATGGCCGCCGGTGACGCCCCCTCGGAATGGCGCCAGGTCAACCACCCGACCAAGGCGGGGCCCGGGCTGCCGGTGCTCTACACCGCAATGCGCATCGCCGGTGGAACACGCACGCGATCCTCCGCGCGGCTGTTGGCGATCGGCCGCGACCTTCGCGGCACCGAGATCCTGCAGCGCCGCCTGGTCGAGGCACAACAGACGATGGAGCGCGACTACTGGCGCTTCCGCGAGGCCGAAACGCGCTATCGCAACCTGTTCCAGTCTTCGGATGAAGCGGTGCTCATTGTCGATGCCGCCAACCAGCGCGTGGTGGAGGCCAACCCTGCGGCGCAGGCCCTTCTCGACAGCCCGCGCGGCAAGCCCGGCCGGCTTGTCGGTGCCGCGTGGACCGCTCTGTTCGCCGCCGACGCGGCCGAGCCACTGGCCGCTGCACTGGCGTCCGCGCGCAGCGCGGGCAAGCATCAACCGCTGGTCGCGACGCTGGCCGGCTCCGGGCTCGCGGTCGGTGTCGCGATCACTTCGTTTCGCCAGGATCAGGCGTCGTTCCTGCTGGTGCGACTCGTGCCGCGTCCTGCGGCCGCCGGGCGCCGCGGCCTACGCGGCAATGGCGCCGAGTCGACGGCTGCATCGCCCGGCGCACGAAGTGCCGCAGCCGAGTCGCTGCAAGGCGCGTACGTGCGGGGCGCGGCCGACGCGCTGGCCCTCACCGATGGCGCCGGTCGTGTGGTGGCCGTCAACCGCGCCTTCGCACGATTGGCGCAGTTGTCCAGCGAGGACCAGGCACGCGGCCAGCCGCTCGACCGCTGGCTCGGGCGCACCGGCGTCGAAATGTCGGTGCTTCTGGCCAACTTGCGGGAGGGCGGCGCAGCGGGCCTGTTCAACACGGAAATGCGCGGCGAGCTCGGGCAGCGCACCGAGGTCGAGATCGCGGCGTCACTGCTCGACCCGGCCGGCGAGGCCGTGTTCGGCTTCGCGGTGCGTGACGTCGGCCGGCGCTTTGCCTCGTCCGGCGAACAGTCGCTGCCCAAGGTGCCGGCGTCGGCCAAGCAGCTCATCGAACTGGTCGGGCGCGTGCCTTTGAAGCAGATCGTGGCCGAGACGAGCGACCTGATCGAACGCCTGTCGATCGAGACCGCGCTGACGATGACACGCGACAACCGCGCGATGGCGGCGCAGCTGCTCGGCTTGTCGCGTCAGAGTCTTTACGTCAAGTTGCGCCGCTTCGGCCTGGGCGACTTGCCGGGTGAGGATGGCGGCTGAACCGGTTGCCACCGCGGCCCCCAACGGTGTAAATCCAGATTGACGTTTGTTAGTGTCAGGCGCACTATGCGCCAATGCCGCAGCACGCCCTTCCGACGCCCTCGGCGGTTGCCGAACTGCTGAAGCCGATCACCTGGTTCCCGCCGATGTGGGCCTTTGCCTGCGGCGCGGTGGCTTCGGGCGCATCCGCCGACGGCCGGCTCGGCCTCGTGGCCGCGGGCGTGTTGCTGGCCGGCCCGCTCGTGTGCGCCACCAGCCAGGCGGTCAACGATTGGTTCGACCGCGAGGTCGATGCCATCAACGAGCCGCACCGGCCGATTCCCTCGGGCCGCATGCCCGGTCGCTGGGGCCTGTACGTCGCGCTCGCCTGGACGGTGCTGTCGCTCGCCGCTGCCTGGGCCATCGGGCCCTGGGTGCTCGCGGCGGCGGCATTCGGCCTCGCGCTGGCCTGGGCCTACAGCGCGCCGCCGTTTCGCCTGAAGAAGAACGGCTGGTGGGGCAATGCGGCGTGCGGCCTGTGCTACGAGGGCCTGGCCTGGATGACCGGCGCCGCGGTCATGGCCGGCGGTGCGCCGAGCCTGCGCTCGCTGATCCTGGCGGCGCTGTACAGCGCGGGCGCGCACGGGATCATGACGCTCAACGACTTCAAGTCGATCGAAGGCGACGCGCGCATGGGCATCGGCTCGCTACCCGTGCGCCTGGGCGCGCAGCGCGCAGCGCAGGCGGCGTGCTGGATCATGGCGCTGCCGCAAGTCGCGGTCATCGCGCTGCTGGTCGATTGGGGCCAGACGGCGCACGGCGCAGGCGTGGCTGGGCTGCTCGCGGTGCAACTCGTCATGATGTGGCGCTTTCTTGCCGCGCCGCGCGAGCGCGCGCTCTGGTACAGCGGGCTCGGGGTCACCCTGTATGTGTTGGGCATGCTGATCGCCGCGTTCGCGCTGCGTGCCGCCGAACGAGGGGCTGTGTGAGCGCGCCGGGCTTGCCGTGGTCGGGCATCGTGCGCCTGGGCTGGGTGCAGGCCATGCTGGGCGCGGTCGTTGTGCTGACGACCTCGACGCTCAACCGTGTGATGGTGGTCGAACTCGCGCTGCCTGCGCTGCTGCCGGGCCTGCTTGTCGCGCTGCATTACGCGGTGCAGTTGAGCCGGCCACGCATGGGCTTCGGCGCCGACCTGTCTGCGCGCCGCACACCTTGGATCGTCGGCGGCATGGCGATGTTGGCGGTTTCAGGGGTCGGCGCCGCAGCAGCGGTGGCGTGGATGGACACACGACCCCTTGCCGGCATGGCTCTGGCGACGCTGTCGTTCACCGGCGTCGGCCTGGGCGTCAGCGCTGCCGGTACTTCGTTGCTGACGCTGCTGGCCAAGCGCGTGGATGCGCCGCGCCGCGCCGCTGCGGCGGCAACGGTGTGGGTGATGATGATCATGGGCTTTGCCGTCACCGCCGGCGTGGCAGGTCGGTTCCTCGACCCGTACACGCCGCAGCGCTTGGTGGCAGTGTCCGCGGCCGTGTCGGCGATCGCGATCGTCGTCTCGCTGCTGGCCCTGTGGCGGCTCGAAGGTCGTGCGCAAGAGCCGGCGGATGGCGCGGCACCCGGCGAGCCGATGACCGTGACTCGCTTCAAGCAGGCGCTGGCCGAGGTGTGGGCCGAACCGAATGCACGCCGCTTCACGGTCTTCGTGTTCGTTGCGATGCTCGCCTACAGCGCACAGGATCTGATCCTCGAGCCCTTTGCCGGAGTGATGTTCGGCTTCACGCCCGGCGAGACGACCCAGCTGTCTGGCGTCCAGCACGGCGGCACGCTGACCGGCATGCTGCTTGCCTCGCTGGCGGGACGCCGCCTGCTCGGGGTGTCGTTCGGATCGCTGCGCGCCTGGACCGTCTGCGGCTGCGTGGCCTCGTGCGCCGCGCTGGCCGGCCTCGCATTCGCCGGCTTCGTAGCGGCACCGTCGTGGCCCTTGCGCGGCAACGTGTTCCTGCTCGGCGTGGCCAACGGCGCGTTCTCGATCGCGGCGATCGGATCGATGATCGCCCTGGCCGGGCATGGGCGCGCATCGCGCGAAGGCACCCGCATGGGGCTGTGGGGCGCGGCACAGGCGATCGCCTTTGCCGGCGGCGGCGTCATCGGTACTGCGCTGGCCGATGCCGCCCGCCTCGTGCTCGGTGCGCCGGGCCCGGCCTATGCACTCGTGTTCGCCCTCGAGGCGCTGCTGTTCATCGTGTCGGCGAGGCTTGCCGCCGCGATCTCGCTGCCCACGATCTCGCCGGTCACCGGCGCCGATGCGCTGCCCGTGATGGCAGGCGTTTCCACTGCGGAGGAGCGGTCATGACCCAGGAAACTGCACACGGCACGTTCGATGCCGTCGTCGTCGGCGGCGGCCCTGCCGGCGCAACCGCAGCCACCGAGTTGGCGCGGCGCGGCCACAGCGTGCTGCTGCTCGACCGCGCCGGACGTATCAAGCCCTGTGGCGGCGCGATCCCGCCGCGCCTGATCGCCGATTTCGCGATCCCGCCGCACCTGCTGGTGGCACGCGCGACCAGCGCACGCATGGTCTCACCGACCGACCGCAAGGTGGACATTCCGATCGAGGGCGGCTTCGTCGGCATGGTCGATCGCGAGCAGTTCGACGAATGGCTGCGCGAGCGCGCGGTGCAGCACGGTGCGCTGCGCCGCGACGGACGCTTCGAGCGCATCGAGCGCGATGCAGACGGCACGGCGGTCGTTCGCTGGCGCGGCGAGAACGGCCCGGCACATGCGCGCGCGCGCTGCGTGATCGGCGCTGACGGCGCCAGGAGCGAGGTTGCGCGCCAGTCGATCGAAGGCTGGGACCGTGGCCGTTTCGTGTTCGCCTACCACGAGGTCGTTCGCAAGCCCGAGGCGCCGGGCGCGGACTACGACGGTACGCGCTGCGACGTGATCTACAACGGCGAGTACTCACCCGACTTCTACGGCTGGGTGTTCCCGCACGGCGACACGCTGTCGATCGGCACCGGCAGCGCCGACAAGGGTTTCTCGCTGCGCAGCGCGACCGCCGCCCTGCGCCAGGCCGTGGGCCTGTCCGGCACGGCGACCGTGCGGCGCGAAGGCGCTCCGATCCCGATGAAGCCGCTGCCGCGCTGGGACAACGGCCGCGACGTGCTGCTCGCGGGCGATGCCGCCGGCGTCGTCGCGCCTGCCTCGGGCGAGGGCATCTACTACGCGATGGCCAGCGCGCGCATGGCCGGCGAGGCGGCCGCGCAGTTCCTGCAAAGCGGCAATGCGAAGCACCTCGCTCGCGCGCGCCGCCAGTTCATGAGCGAGCACGGTCGCGTCTTCTGGATCCTGGGGATCATGCAACGCTTCTGGTACCGAAACGATCGACGCCGCGAGCGCTTCGTCTCGATCTGCCGTGACCGCGACGTGCAGCAACTGACCTTCGACGCCTACATGCACAAGCGTCTCGTGCGCGCGCGTCCGATGGCTCATGTTCGCATCTTCTTCAAGGATGTCGCGCATCTGCTCGGGCTGGCACGCGTGTGATGCAAGGTCCGGCCCCCTGCTCGAATCCATGGTGAACGCATTGGTCCCGATGCGCTCCCGGCGCGAAGTCGTCGTCGTGGCCATCGTCGCGGCCATTGCGGTGTGCACCGTCGCCGCTCTCGGCTCGCTCGGCACCGACCTCGGGCCCTGGTACCAGGGCTTGCGGCAGCCGGTCTGGAAGCCGCCCGACCTGTGGTTCGGACCGGCGTGGACGCTGGTCTTCTCGCTCATCGGCTGGGCAGGGGCCCGGGCCTGGCTGCGCGCTGATGGACGCGCCGAGCGAATGCGCCTGTTTTGGGCCTTCGGCGTGAACGCCACTCTCAACGTGCTGTGGAGCTGGCTGTTCTTCCGCTGGCGCCGTCCCGACTGGGCGCAACTGGAACTGCTGCCGTTCTGGCTGTCGATCGTCGGGCTGATCCTGATCGTGCGCCGCACAGACAAGGTCGCGGCGAGTCTCCTGCTGCCTTATCTCGCATGGGTCACGTTCGCCGCGGCGCTCAACTGCGCCGTGGTGCGGCTCAATCCCGCACTTTGACGGCGATGAACGAGCTCTTCCTCAGCGGACACGTGATCGACCTCGTGATCGGCGTGCTCCTGGTCGAGGTCCTGGTGGTTCGCGTCTGGCTCGGGCGGCACTCGGCATTGCCGGGGCCGACGCTGCTGGCAGGCCTGGGCTTGCTCTTCGCGTGGCGATTCGCGCAGGCCGGGTGGGCCTGGGGTTATGTGGCTTTCGCGCTCACCGCCGCAGGCGCGGCGCACGGGTGGGATTTGTGGCGGCAGTGGCGGACACGGTGAACGGCACGACACTGCCACCGGGCGACTTCGAGGTGCTCGCGGCCTGGGCGCCCGAGCTCGCCGACACCTTTGTCGCATTGTCTTGCGACATCGCACTGGTCATCGACGACCAAGGCACGATCGTCAGGCTGGCGCAACACGCCTCGCACCCGATCGCGCCACCGCAGTGGATCGGCAGTTCCTGGGTATCGACCGCAAGCGACGACTCTCGCGCCAAGATCGAACAGATGCTCGCTGAAGTGGCCACCCAGGGTGCGGCGCGCCGGCGCGAAGTGAACCATCGTGACGCGCTGGGCGGTCCGGTCGCGGTGGCCTACAGCGCGGCACGCCTGGGCGAACGGGGCCCGACATTGGCAGTCGGCCACGACCTGCGAGCCCAGTCCGCGCTGCAGCAGCGCTTCGTGGCGGCGCAGGAGGCGCTTGAACGCAGCTACTGGCACGCGCACGACAGGCTCAGGCGTGCGAGCGATCAGGTCGGCGGCGCGCCGGCGCGCATGACCGACAAGGAGCGCGCCAGCCTGGGCCTGGACGCGCCGCGCGACGAGGATCCCGAAGACGCCGACCTGCTGCACTCGCTGGGCCGACTTTACGAGCGGATCGGCCATGATGCGCTCCCCGGCCTGCTGCGCGATGCCCGGCGGCTGGCCGAGCGGCACTTCCTGCAGCGCGCGCTCGCGCGCGCTGGCAGTGTCGAGGCGCTCGCGCGCGCGCTGGGAGTCAGCCCGCGCGCGCTGGCCCGACGCAGCGGCGGGCCCATCAGGCTCTCGTCGCGACGGAAGCTCAGCCCGCCTTCTTGACCCAGGCGCTGCACCAACCGCTGGCCGAGACATGCTTGCCCGCAAACAGCGAACACGGTCCGCTGGCATCGCCAGCCTTGCCGGTATAGAGCTGGCAGCCGGCGCACTTCTGGTCCTTCACGTGCTTCGGGAACTTCTTCTCGTCGGCCTTCGTGGTGTCGGCCACGTAGCCGAGCGCGGTAGCCTGCGCATCCTTCTCGTCGACCTTCGCGGGTTGCGCATGGACGTTCAGCGCGACGAGTGCGCCCCCGCCGACGGCCACCTGGGCCATGAAGATGCGACGCGTGGTCGAGACAGTCGAGGGCATGTTTGAACTCCGTTCGATGGTGGGTGTGGCGGGAGGGGATCGAGGTGGCGTCAATGCCCGATGACATACTGATCGCCTGGCGCGAGTAACGGCCAAGCGGTCATATTCGCCGACACGGAATCGCATGTCCACCCGCAGCTTCCCGCCCGACCATCCGCAGCGCTTCGAGCTTGCCGACGAGGTGCACAGCCGCCCGCCGGAGCCGCTGCCCACGCCGGCACGGGCGAGCTACGTGGCGGTCCTGGTGGACAGCGACGCACGCGACGCGGAACTGCGCCACCTGCAGACCCTGTGCAAACGGCACGAAGTCGCGGGTCCGCAGGCCCGCGACACCCACTTTCGCGCCGCGCTGGGCGACCTGCGGCTGAAGTGGGAACGTCACGGCGAGTTCTCAGGCTACACCTTCATTGTCAATGGCGTCTCGGAGGCCCCCTTCGACAGACCGCCTGCAGTTTTGTTGCCCTCAGGCTGGCTGGCCACCCTGCCGGGTCGCACGGTGGCGGCCGTGCATGCCGAGGTGTCGCCTGCGCAGACCGCGGCACCGGACGGTGCTGCGCTGGCGCAACGCTTCGCCGGCCACACGGTGGTCGGCTCCGAGATCGCAGAGGGCGCGGCCACGCTGTACACCGATTTCCGTCTGCACGAGGATGGGTGCAGCCGCATGTGGATCGTGAACCGGCACCTGACGCAGGCTCAGACGGGCCGCATTTTCCAGCGTATCTTCGAGATCGAGGCCTATCGCGTGCTCGCGCTGCTGGCGCTGCCGATCGCGCGCCGGCAGGCGCCGCGGATCGTGGCCATCGAAGACGCGCTGGCCAGGCTGACCGACGGCATGGCGCGCGAACACGCCAGCGACGACGAGACGCTGCTGCATGAATTGATGCGCCTCGCCGCCGAGGTCGAGTCGGGCATCGCGGCAAGCCAGTTTCGCTTCGGCGCCTGCGAGGCCTACCACGGCCTGGTGCTGCGTCGCATTGCCGAGCTGCGCGAGACGCGCCTGCCGGGTCTGCAGACGGTCGACGAGTTCATGAGCCGCCGCCTCGCGCCCGCCGCCGCGACCTGCGCCAACACGTCGCAGCGCCTGAAGGGTCTGGCCGACCGGATCGGCCAGACCAGCGCATTGCTGGCCACGCGCGTGGGCATCGCACGAGAGCGCCAGAACCAGGATCTGCTCGCGTCGATGGACCGTCGCGCCAAGCTGCAGCTTCGCCTGCAGCAGACGGTCGAGGGCCTGTCGGTGGCAGCGATCGTCTACTACGTGGCGGGGCTGGTCGGCTACCTCGCGAAGGCCGCCCGCGGCGCTGGTGCGAAGCTCGATCCCGACCTCGTGGTGGGTGTCACTATCCCCCTCGTGGCGGGCTTCGTGCTGTGGTCGCTGCGGCGCATGCGTGCGCGCCTCGTGCGCGAGGTGCGTTGAGATGAACAGCCCGCCGGCTCGACGCAGCGGCGCCCTCCCGCCCGGCAGTCACCCGCATGCGCGGCGCGTGCCGGCGCGCTCGCGGATGGCATCGGTCTCGCGTCACTGACATGGCACAACCCGCCTTTCCGTTCGACGCGATCGTGGGGCAGGACGAGCTCAAGCTCGCGCTGCTCGTGTGCGCGGTCGACCCGGGCATTGGTGGGGTCCTCGCCTTCGGCGACCGCGGCACGGGCAAGTCGACCGCGGTGCGCGCTCTGGCCGCGTTGCTGCCGCCGATGCGCGTGGTCGACGGCTGCCGCTACGGCTGCGACCCCGACGCGACGACGGCACTGTGCAGCGAGTGCCAAGCCCGCTGGCCAGGCACGGCGCGCCCGAAGTCCAAGCTCGCGCCGGTCCCGGTGGTCGATCTGCCGCTCGGGGCCACCGAAGACCGCGTCGTCGGCGCGCTCGATCTCGAGCGCGCGCTCGCCGCCGGCATCAAGGCGTTCGAGCCCGGCCTGCTGGCCCGCGCGAACCGCGGATTCCTGTATGTCGATGAAGTCAACCTGCTCGAGGATCACCTCGTCGACCTGCTGATCGACGTGGCCGCTTCGGGCGAGAACGTCGTCGAGCGCGAAGGCTTGTCGGTGCGCCACCCGGCACGCTTCGTGTTGGTGGGCAGCGGCAATCCCGAGGAAGGCGAACTGCGTCCGCAGCTGCTCGATCGCTTCGGCCTCGCGGTCGAGGTGCGCACGCCCACCGACCTGGCCTCGCGGGTGGAAGTCGTCAAACGCCGTGATGCCTTCGAGCGTGACCGCGAGGCCTTCGCCGCGCTGTGGGACGGCGCCCAGCAGGCCACGCGCAAACGCATCGTTGCCGCGCGCAAGCGGCTCGATCGCGTGGACGTGCCGCAGTCCGCGCTCGAACGCGCCGCCGGCCTGTGCATCGCGCTGGGTACCGACGGCCTGCGCGGGGAACTGACGCTCGTGCGCGCCGCACGCGCCCTGGCAGCCTTCGATGGCGCCAAGGCGGTCGGGGATGCGCAGTTGAAGCGGCTGGCCGGCCCGGCATTGCGCCACCGCCTGCGACGCGATCCGCTGGATGACACCGATGCGTCGTCGCGGGTGGCACGCGTGGTCGCCGAACAGTTCCCGACATGACTGCGCCGAGCGGCCCGCCCATGCGCGCGCGCGGTCGGGCGCGCGCCTGATTCGCCACGACCATGTCGCCCGACGCCGCCGCGTTCGCGCTGTTCGCCGTTGCGCCGCAAGCGCTGGGCGGCGTGCGGCTGCGCGCCCGCGCCGGGCCTGCGCGCGACGCCTGGCTTGCCGCGCTGCGCGACGCGTTGCCGCCGTCGATGCCCTGGCTGCGCCTGCCGGCGCAGTTGGGCGACGACGCGCTGCACGGTGGTCTCGATCTCGCAGCCACGCTGGCCGCCGGCCGGCCGGTCCGCCATACCGGAGTGCTGGCGCGCGCCCGCGCGGGCGTGCTCGTCGCCGCGATGGCAGAGCGCATGACGGTCGCGCTCGCGGCACGATTGTGTGGCGCCCTCGACGACGACGATGGTGATGCGTCGGCGGCGCGGGGCCTCGCCCTCGTGATGCTCGACGAAGGCATCGGCGCCGACGAAGCACCCCCGGCGGCGTTGCTCGACCGCGTGGGCCTGCACGTCAGGCTCGAGGTGCATGCATCGGTGCCGGCGGTCGACGGGCAGGCGCTGGCACGGTCTCGCGCGCGCTGGCGCGACGTGCAGGTCGACGACCCGTTGGTCGAGGCGCTCGTCGGCGCCGCGCAGGCGCTTGGCGTCGAGTCGTCGCGCGCGTGCTGGCACGCGCTGTGTGCCACGCGCATCGTCGCGGCGCTCGACGGACGCGCGCACGCGACGGCCGAGGACGCCGCGTTGGCAGTGCAGGTGGTGCTCGCACCCCGGGCCACGCGGTTGCCGCCGAGCGACGACGAACAGCAAGCGCCGGAGCCGCCGCCGTCCGATGCGCGGGCGAGCGCGCAAGAGCATGACGAGCGCGACGCGCTCGACGACACAGCCTTGGCCGAGCGCCTGGTCGATGCGGCACGCGCGGTCCTGCCGGCACAGTTGCTGGCGCTGCTGCAAGCCGGCAGCGCGCGCCGCGTGCAAGGCGAAGCCGGGCGTTCGGGCGCGGCGGCGTTCTCGCGCCAGCGCGGGCGCCCTGTCGGCGCGCAACGGGGCGAGCCGCGCGGCGGCGCGCGGCTGGCGCTGATCGACACGCTGCGCTGCGCCGCGCCGTGGCAGCGCATGCGCCGTGCGGAAATGAACGTCATGCCGGGCCGTGTCATCGTGCAGCGCGACGACTTGCGCGTGCAGCGTCACGTGCAGCGTCGCGGCACGACGACGATCTTCGCGATCGACGCCTCGGGCTCGCAGGCGATGCACCGACTCGGCGAAGCCAAGGGCGCGGTCGAACTGCTGCTGGCCGACTGCTATGCGCGACGCGATCGCGTGGCCGTGATCGGATTCCGCGGCGATGCCGCGTCGCTGCTGCTCGCACCGACACGTTCGCTCGTGCGCGCCAAGCGCCAGCTTGCCGGACTGCCCGGCGGCGGCGGCACGCCGCTGGCGCGCGGGATCGATGCCGCTCGCGTGCTCGCCGACAGCGTCGCACGCGGAGGCTCGACGCCCCTCGTCGTCGTGCTCACCGACGGCCGCGCCAACATCAACCGGCGCGGCGAGCCTGGCCGGGCCGAGGCGGCCGCTGACGCACTGGCCGCCGCGCGTGCGCTGGCCGCGGGCGGCGTGGCGGCGTTGCTGATCGACACCTCGGCGCAGCCGGCTCCACCGGCGCAGGCCCTTGCCGCCGCAATGCAGGCGCGCTACCTGCCGCTGCCGCACGCCGGCGCGCGCGCCGTGTCGGTCGCGGTGCGGCGTGAACGCGGCAGCGCCGGCCCAGGGTCCGGCCGTGCCTGAGGCGGGCCACTTCGCGGCGGCGCGCGATGCGCCCCGCGGACCGCCGGCCTGGTGGCCGCATCGCGATCGCAGCAGCTTCGCCACCGTCGGCCCGCTGTGCTGGCATGTGCAGACCTGGCCTTGCGGGCACCGCTGGCCGCGCCCGCCGCTGGCCCTGCTGCTGCACGGCACGGGCTCGGCGTCGTTCTCGTGGCGCCATCTCGCCCCCCGTCTGAGCGAGCGCTTCCACGTCGTCGCGCCCGACCTTCCCGGACACGGGTTCACGCGCACGCCGGCGTCCCAGAGCCTGTCACTGCGCGCGGTGGCGGATGCGCTGGCCGAGTGGCTGCGCGTCGGCGCCCTTGCGCCGTCGCTCGTGGTCGGCCACTCTGCCGGTGCGGCGATCGCACTGCACATGGTCCTGGCCGGCACGATCACTCCAGAGCTCGTGGTCTCGATCAACGGGGCGGTCCTGCCGCTGCAGGGTCCCGTGGGCCGCCTGTTCATGCCAGTGGCACGGGTGCTGTCGTCGAATCCGCTGGTCGCGCCCGCGTTCGCCGCGTGGGCCTCGGGGCCGGGCTCGGCGCGACGATTGTTGAACAGCACGGGCTCGCGCATCGATGCGCTCGGGGAACGCTGCTACGCCCATCTCGTCGCCGACCGCACGCACGCGGCCGGCGCGCTGCGCCTGATGGCGTCGTGGGATCTGGCGCCGCTCGCCGCCGAGCTGCCCCGGCTGGCCACCCCGCTGCTGCTGCTGGCAGGCCTGGGTGATCGCACGCTGCGGCCGTCGCATGCGCAGCGCATCGCCGCGCTCGCCCCGACGGCCGAACTCCTGCCGCTGCCGCGCCTCGGGCACCTGGCCCACGAGGAGGATCCCGATCTCGTCGCCGCCCTCGTGCTGGGGGCCTGGGACGCGCGGCGCGCACGCACCGCAGCGGGCTGACGCGCGGCTGCCGCGCGGCCATGGCGCCGCCGATTGACGCCCGTTTCCGCAAGTGTCTATACTTCCTGACACTTGCCAGTGACAGTCAGGCGTGACGCTTGGCCGCGCTGGCGGGCTCCACGGGAGACGCGTGATGCACACCGAGGCAAGAATCGAGCGGGCGCTGGCGCTGGCCCTGGCGCGCAGCGAGGCCCGCGGCGCGCCGCCCCGCCTCGCGACGGCCGTCCGCCATGCGGTGATGCCCGGGGGTGCGCGCATCCGACCCCAGTTGTGCCTGGCCGTCGCGGCCGCGTGCGGCGATTCCGATCCGGCGCTTGCCGATGCCGCAGGCGCCGCGATCGAGCTGATGCATTGCGCCTCTCTCGTGCATGACGATCTGCCCTGCTTCGACGATGCCCCGCTGCGCCGCGGCCGGCCCTCCGTGCACGCGGCTTACGGCGAGCGTTGCGCCGTGCTCGCCGGCGACGCATTGATCGTGATGGCGTTCGAGACCCTCGCGCTCGGCGCGGCCGCCTCGCCGCTGCGCCTGCCGGGCATGATGGCCGTGCTTTCTCTGCGCGTGGGCATGCCGCACGGCATCGTTGCCGGCCAGGCATGGGAATGCGAGGACTGGGTCGCGCTGCCGGACTACCAGCGCGCCAAGACCGGCTCGCTGTTCGCCGCCGCCACCGAGCTCGGTGCGCTGGCCGCTGGCGCCGACGCGTCGTCATGGCGTGGTTTCGGCCAGTGGCTGGGCGAGGCCTACCAAGTGGCCGATGACATCCGTGACGCGGCCGGCGACGCGGCGCAGATCGGCAAGCCCACCGGGCGAGACCGTGTGCTGGGCCGGCCCAGTGCCGTTGCGGAGTTCGGTCTGACGGGTGCACTGACCCACTTCGAGCGCCTGGTCGAGCGCGCCGGCGAGGCGGTGCCCGAGGGTCCGGGCGCACGCACGCTGCGGCGCCTCCTGCACGCGGAGAGCGAACGTCTGTTGCCGGCGTCGGTTCGCGCCACGGCCGATGCGATGGCCGCTGTCCAGGTCGCGTGAGCACGCGGTGACGGTCGCTTCGCAGGCGCCCCGCTGGCGCGACCGCTGGTTCACCCAGAGAGACCGCCTGCTCACCAATCCGCGCTTCCGCGAGGCGGCGAGCCGTTTCGCGGTGACCCGGCCGGTGGCGCGCCGCCATGCGCGCGATCTGTTCGACCTGGTGGCGGGGTTCGTGTACTCGCAATGGCTGTTCGCGTGCGTCGAACTGCGGCTGTTTGATCGCCTGGCGCAAGACCCCATGACCGCGGAGAAGCTGGCCTTCGAATCGAAGCTGCCAGCGCTCGCCGCCGAGCGCCTGCTCGCGGCTGCAGCCTCGCTCGATCTGGCGCAGGCGCGCGGCACCGACGAGGCCGGCCGCATGCGCTACGGCCTCGGGCCGCTCGGCGCCGCGCTGGTAGGCAACGAGGCGGTGCTGGCGATGGTGCGGCACCACCGTGCGCTGTATGCCGACCTGGCCGATCCGCTGGCACTGCTGCGGCGCGGGCGGGGCGGCGGCGAACTCGAGCGCTACTGGGCCTATGCCAAATCGGCGGCGCCCGGTGCGCTCGACGACACGAGCACCGCGCCGTACTCGGCGCTGATGTCGGCGTCACAGACGCTCGTCGCAGGCCAGGTGCTCGACGCCTACCCGATCGCGCGCCACCGCCGCTTGCTCGACCTCGGGGGCGGCGAGGGCGTGTTCGTCGCGGAGGCGCTGGCGCGCGCGCCGCATCTGCGCGCGACCGTGTTCGACCTGCCGGCGGTAGCCGAGTCTGCGCGTCGACGCTTTGCCCGGCTCAGCCTGACCGGACGCGCGCAGGCGGTGGGAGGCGACTTCCACCGCGACCCCCTGCCTGGGGGAGCCGATGTGGTCTCGCTCGTGCGCGTGATCTACGACCACGACGACGAACCGGCGCTGGCGATCCTGCGCGCCGCGCGTCGCGCGCTGGCCGCGGGCGGCACGCTGCTGCTGGCCGAGCCGATGGCCGACACCGCCGGCGCCGAGCGCATGGGCGCCGCCTACTTCGGCATGTACCTCCTCGCGATGGGCAGTGGGCGCTCGCGCAGCGTGGCGCAGTTGTCGGCCCTGCTCGCGCAGGCCGGCTTCGACCGCATCCGTCGACGCCCCACGGCGCTGCCGCTGCAGGCCGGGCTGCTGGTCGCCAGGGCGGTCTAGGGCCAGCCTGCCCCAAGCGTAAACAACGCTTGACACATATCAAAGTAAGCCTACGATGACACTCACCGAAAGCAGGTGACTTGTGAACCGCGACCAGCCCAGACCCACGCCCCGCGCCCCGCGCGGGTCAGAGGAGGTGCACGCATGACCACCACCACCGCCGTCGTTCTCGAGAAGCCCGAGCAGCTCGGTCTGCACGATCTCGACCTCGTCGAGCCGCAGGACGAAGATGTCGTCGTCGACATCGAATGGAGCGGCATCTCCACCGGCACCGAGAAGCTGCTGTACAGCGGACGCATGCCGATGTTTCCCGGCATGGGCTACCCCCTCGTGCCCGGCTACGAATCGGTCGGTCGCGTGCGCGAGGCCGGACGGGCCTCGGGTCACGAGGTCGGCGAACGTGTGTTCGTGCCCGGCGCCCGCTGCTTCGGCGAAGTGCGCGGCCTGTTCGGCGGTGCAGCCTCCCGCCTCGTGGTACCCGGGATGCGCGCCTTCAAGGTCAGCGACGAGCTCGGCGAGCATGCAGTGCTGCTCGCGCTGGCGGCAACGGCTTACCACGCGGTGGCCGGCGGCGGCAAGCGTGACCCGATCGTGCCGCCCGAACTCATCGTCGGCCATGGTGTGCTGGGCCGGCTGCTCGCGCGCATGACGGTGCTCGCCGACTATCCCGCACCGACGGTCTGGGAGACCTGCGGCGAGCGCCGCGGCGGCGCCGAGGGCTACCGCGTAATCCACCCGGACGAGGACGACCGTCGCAATTACCGCTCGATCTACGACGTCAGCGGCGACACGCAGATCCTCGACCGCCTGATCTCGCGCCTGGCGCCCGGCGGCGAGGTCGTGCTCGCCGGCTTCTACAGCGAGCCGCTTCAGTTCTCGTTCCCGCCGGCCTTCATGCGCGAGGCGCAGATCCGCGCCGCGGCCGAGTGGAAGCCGGCCGACATGCTCGCGGTGCGCGAACTCGCCGAGAGCGGGTTCCTGCCGCTGGACGGCCTGATCACTCACCACGCCGCTGCGGGTGACGCCGAGCGGGCCTACCGCACCGCGTTCGGCGATACGGCCTGCCTGAAGATGGTCCTGGACTGGAGAGGTCGCGCATGACTGAAGCAACGATTCAATTCATGCAGCGCGAGCGCCTGCGTGCCGAGTCCGCGATCGAACCGGATGCGCCGGCCCGCGGGCCGGTGACCAAGCAGACCCAGATCATCGCGATCTACGGCAAGGGCGGCATCGGCAAGAGTTTCACGCTGGCCAACCTGAGCTACATGATGGCGCAGCAGGGCAAGAAGGTTCTGCTGATCGGCTGCGACCCGAAGAGCGACACGACGAGCCTGCTGTTCGGCGGCAAGGCCTGCCCGACGATCATCGAGACCAGCTCGCGGAAGAAGCTGGCCGGCGAGGCGGTCGCGATCGGCGACGTCTGCTTCAAGCGCGACGGCGTGTTCGCGATGGAGCTCGGCGGCCCCGAGGTCGGCCGCGGCTGCGGCGGGCGCGGCATCATCCACGGCTTCGAGACGCTCGAGAAGCTCGGCTTCCACGAATGGGATTTCGACTACGTGCTGCTCGACTTCCTCGGCGACGTGGTGTGCGGCGGCTTCGGCCTGCCGATCGCGCGCGACATGTGCCAGAAGGTCATCGTCGTGGGCAGCAACGACCTGCAGAGCCTGTACGTCGCCAACAACGTGTGCAGCGCGGTCGAGTACTTCCGCAAGCTCGGCGGCAACGTCGGGGTGGCCGGCATGGTCGTCAACAAGGACGACGGCACCGGCGAGGCCGCGGCGTTCGCGCAGGCCGCGGGCATCCCGATCCTGGCCGCGATCCCCGCCAACGAGGACATCCGCCGCAAGAGCGCGAGCTACGAGATCATCGGCCGGCCCGGCACCGAATGGGCGCCGCTGTTCGAACTGCTCGGCCACAACGTCGCCGAAGCGCCGCCGGTGCGGCCGAAGCCGTTGACGCAGGACCAGCTGCTTGGCCTGTTCAGCAGTGACACGGTCGGCCGCAACGTCGTGCTGCAGCCCGCCACGACGGCCGACATGGTGGGCGCGAACCAGGTCGTGCGCCCCTCGCTCGAAGTGATCTACGACGCGGCATGAACGCGCCGGAACGGATCATCCCGATCGCCGCCGAAGGCAGCGCCTGCCACGGCGGCAAGGAGCAGATGCGCGCAGCCGCCACGGCGGCAGGCAAGAGCGAGACGCTGCGGCGCTACGCGCACGACTACCCGGTCGAGGCCAAGGGCCCGCACGACCAGCCGCAGAGCATGTGCCCGGCGTTCGGCTCGCTGCGCGTGGGCCTGCGCATGCGCCGCACGATGACGATCCTGTCGGGCTCGGCGTGCTGCGTCTACGGGCTGACCTTCACGTCGCATTTCTACGGCGCGCGCCGCAGCGTGGGCTACGTGCCGTTCAACAGCGAGACGCTGGTCACCGGCAAGCTGTTCGAGGACATCCGCGAAGCCGTGCATGCCCAGGCCGATCCGGCCAAGTACGACGCGCTGGTGATCATCAACCTGTGCGTGCCCACCGCCAGCGGCGTGCCGCTGCAACTGCTGCCCAAGGCGATCAACGGCGTTCGCATCATCGGCATCGACGTGCCGGGCTTCGGCGTGCCCACGCACGCGGAGGCGAAGGACGTGCTGGCCGGCGCGATGTTGCGCTACGCGCGCGCCGAGGCCGAGGCCGGCCCAGTGGCCGCGCCGAAGAACCGCGTGGCCGACAGGCCCGCCGTTACGCTGCTCGGCGAGATGTTCCCGGCCGACCCCGTGGGCATCGGCATGATGCTCGCGCCGATGGGCCTGGCCGCTGGCCCCGTGGTGCCCACGCGCGAGTGGCGCGAGCTGTACGCCGCGCTCGACGGCCGCGTCGTGGCGGCGATCCACCCCTTCTATACCGCCAGCATCCGCGAGTTCGAGACCGCCGGAAGGCCGATCGTCGGTTCCGCGCCGGTGGGCGTCGATGGCACCGCCGACTGGCTCGAAGCCATCGGGCGTGCCGCGAACGTCGAGGCCTCGCTGGTCGGCCAGGCCAAGCAGCGCGTGCTGCCGGCGATCGAGGTGGCGCTCGCCCGCGCGCCGATCCGCGGCCGCATCACCTTGTCGGGCTACGAAGGCTCGGAGCTGATCGTCGCGCGCTTGCTCGTCGAGTCGGGCGCCGACGTGCGCTATGTCGGCACCGCCTGCCCGAAGACGCCGTGGAGCGAGCCCGATCGGCAGTGGCTCGCGGCCAAAGGCGTCCAGGTGCAGTACCGCGCCTCGCTCGAGCAGGACCTGGCGGCGATGCGCGAATACCAGCCCGGGCTGGTGATCGGCACCACGCCGGTGGTGCAGGCCGCCAAGCAGGCGAACACGCCCGCGCTGTACTTCACCAACCTGATCTCTGCACGCCCGCTGATGGGCCCGGCCGGTGCGGGCTCGCTCGCGCAGGTGGTCAACGCCGCGATTGCCAACCAGGCGCGCTTCGACGCGATGAGCGAATTCTTCGGCACCACGGGCCAGGGCGACCGCGCCGGCGTGTGGGAAGACACGCCACAGCTGCGCCCGGAGTTCCGCGCCGACACGCGCCGTCAGCTCGAGAAGGCGGCGAGGAAGCGCAAGGCCGAGGAGATGATATGACCCCCCCCGAAGCGCCTTCGGCGCTCCCCCCCAGGGGGGCGTCGCCAGCGGCCCGGCGAAGCCGGTTCCGCGGCGCCTGCTCGGTTGGGCTGGTCTTGCGCGGGAGATGCGCATGCTGATCCTCGACCACGATCGCGCGGGCGGCTACTGGGGCGCGGTGTATGTGTTCACCGCGATCAAGGGGCTGCAGGTCGTGATCGACGGCCCGGTGGGCTGCGAGAACCTGCCGGTCACCAGCGTGCTGCACTACACCGACGCGCTGCCGCCGCACGAGCTGCCGATCGTCGTGACCGGCCTGGCCGAGGAGCAGCTCGGCCGTGAAGGCACCGAAGGTGCGATGAAGCGCGCGCACGCCGCGCTCGACCCCGACCTGCCGGCGGTCGTCGTCACCGGATCGATCGCCGAGATGATCGGCGGCGGCGTGACACCCGAGGGCACGTCGATCCAGCGCTTCCTGCCGCGCACGATCGACGAGGATCAGTGGCAGACCGCGAACCGCGCGATGTACTGGCTATGGCAACAGTACGGGCTGCGCAAGGTGCCGGCGCGCGTGCGCCGCGACGGCGAGCGGCCGCGCGTGAACCTCATCGGCCCGAGCTACGGGATGTTCAACGGCCCGAGCGACCTGGCAGAGATCCGCCGCCTCGTGCACGGCATCGGTTGCGACGTGAACATGGTGTTCCCGCTGGGCAGCCATCTGGCCGACGTCTCGCGCCTCGTCGAGGCCGACGTCAACATCTGCCTGTACCGGGAGTTCGGCCGCCTGCTGTGCGAAGCGCTCGACCGGCCCTACCTGCAGGCGCCGATCGGCCTGCACAGCACGACCGCGTTCCTGCGCGAGCTCGGCAAGCTGACCGGGCTCGATCCCGAGCCCTTTATCGAGCGTGAGAAGCACACCACGATCAAGCCGCTGTGGGACCTGTGGCGCTCGGTCACGCAGGACTTCTTCGGCACCGCGAGCTTCGCCGTCGTCGCCAACGAAACCTACACGCGAGGCATCCGCCACTTCCTCGAGGACGAACTCGGGCTTCCCTGCCGCTTCGCGGTGGCACGCAAGCCCGGTGCGAAGACCGACAACGACGCGGTGCGCGAGCTGTGCCATGCGCAGCCGCCGCTCGTGCTGTTCGGTTCGTACAACGAGCGCATGTACCTGGCCGAGAACGCGAGCGCGGGGTTCGGCCCGAAACCGACCTACATCCCCGCGTCCTTCCCTGGCGCGGTGATCCGCCGCGCCACCGGCACACCTTTCATGGGCTATGCCGGCGCGACCTACCTCGTGCAGGAGTTCTGCAACGCACTGTTCGACGCGCTGTTCCATGTGCTGCCGCTGGGCACCGACCTGGACCGCGTCGAGGCCACGCTCGCCAGGTCGAACGAGGCGCCGCTGCCCTGGGACACGGACGCCGAGTCGCTGTTGGCCGAAGCGGTGCAGCGCGAGCCGGTGCTGGTGCAGATCTCGGCGGCCAAGGCGCTGCGCGATCGCGCCGAGGCCGCAGCGCGCGTGGCCGGCGCCGAACGCATCACGCGCGAGCTCTTTGCACGCATTGCCGGATTCAGGCAGGAGACGGCGGCGTGACTGCCGCTCGCCTCGTGCCCAGAGACGTCGTGGCTTCCCGCCGCGGCTGCCCACATTGCGCGGGCTGTGCGCAACAAAGGTCGCAAGGCCGATTTGAGAGAAGGAGTGGTTCACATGGCTGAACGCAGGGGCTCGGTTTCGGGCCTGACTGACGAGGAAGCCCAGGAGTTCCACCAGTACTGGATGCAAGGCTTCGTGGGCTTCACGGCGATTGCCGTGGTGGCCCACATCCTGGTCTGGATCTGGCGGCCCTGGTTCTAGAAACCGCGACGAAGTGAGGACTGTGATGACAACCCAGATTCAAGAACACGGCGCGCCGCCGGCGGCGATGGTGAGAGAGGACCGTAAAGCCTTCTTCGTCATCTTCGCCTCGGCCTTCGTGGTGCTTCTGGCGATGGCCCTCGTCGCACAGACGCTCGGGTTGCAATGGCGGTCCTGGTTGCCCGGTGCCGAGGGTGTCAAGTCGGTGCCGGGGGGCGTGAAGGCGGCTGTCTACACCTTCATGTCGCATCTTCAATAGGAGGTCACGATATGTGGCGTATCTGGAAGCTGTACGACCCGCTTCGCGCGATGGTGGTGCAAGGCATATTCCTGTTCGGGTTGGCGGCAATGATCCATCTGATCTTGCTTTCCACGCCAACCTTCAACTGGCTCGATGGCCCTGCTGCCGCCCAGACGTTGAAGCAGAACGCGGCAATGCCCAAGAAGTAATTCGAGGGCGGCAACCGCAAACGAGGATGGCGGGGCGCGGTCTGACAGCAATCGAAGACCGCGCCTCGTCTCCCCTCTTGAATCTCATGAGGAGCCAGCGATGGCCATGCTGAGTTTCGAGCGCAAGTACCGCGTGCGCGGCGGCACGCTGGTCGGCGGCGACCTGTTCGATTTCTGGGTCGGTCCGTTCTACGTCGGCTTCTTCGGCGTGACGACGATCTTCTTCACTTTCCTTGGCGTCGCGATGATCCTGTATGGCGCCGCGCTCGGGCCGACCTGGAACGTCTGGCGAATCAGCATCGCGCCGCCCGACCTGAAGTACGGTCTGGCGCTCGCACCGCTCAAGGAAGGCGGCATCTGGCAGATCGTCACGGTCTGCGCAATCGGCGCGTTCGGCAGCTGGATGCTGCGCGAGGTCGAAATCGCGCGCAAGCTCGGCATCGGGCTGCACGTGCCCGTGGCCTTTGGCATGGCGATCTTCGCCTATGTCACCTTGGTGGTTATCCGCCCCGTGCTGCTGGGTGCATGGGGCCACGGTTTCCCCTACGGCATCTTCAGCCACCTCGACTGGGTGTCCAACGTCGGCTACCAGTACCTGCACTTCCACTACAACCCGGCGCACATGATCGCCATCACGTTCTTCTTCACGACCTGCCTGGCGCTGGCGCTGCACGGCTCGCTGATCCTGTCGGCGAGCAATCCGGGCAAGGGCGAGTTGGTCAAGACGGCCGACCACGAGGACACCTTCTTCCGCGACCTGATCGGCTACTCGATCGGCGCTCTGGGCATCCACCGCCTGGGCCTGTTCCTGGCGCTGGCCGCGGTGTTCTTCAGCGCGGTGTGCATCGTCATCAGCGGTCCGTTCTGGACGCGCGGCTGGCCCGAGTGGTGGAACTGGTGGCTTCAGCTGCCGATCTGGAAATGACCTGCGTGCGCACGAGGAGATGACCATGGCGCAGTATCAGAACCTCTTCACCCGCGTGCAGGCCACCGGCCCCGGCCACATGGGCATCGAGCTGCCGGCGGGCAACAGCCCGCGCACCGGCCAGCCCTATCTGTGGCACCTGCTCGGCTGGTTCGGCAACGCGCAGATCGGGCCGATCTACCTGGGCGGCCTGGGCCTCGCGTCGCTGATCCTCGGCACGCTGTCGATCAACATCATGGGCTTCAATATGCTGGCCCAGGTCAACTGGGACGTGGTCGAGTTCATCCGCCAGCTGCCCTGGCTCGCGCTCGAGCCGCCGCCGCCGGGGTACGGCCTTCACCTGCCGCCGATGAACCAGGGCGGCTGGTGGCTGCTCTCGGGCGGGCTGCTGACCACATCGATGCTGCTGTGGTGGGCGCGCACGTACCGGCGCGCGCGCCAGCTCGGGCTGGGCACGCACGTGGCCTGGGCCTTTGCCTCGGCGATCTGGCTGTTCCTCGTGCTCGGATTCTTCCGCCCGCTGCTGATGGGCAGCTGGGGCGAGGCGGTGCCCTTCGGCATCTTCCCGCACCTGGACTGGACCGCGGCGTTCTCGCTGCGCTACGGCAACCTCTTCTACAACCCGTTCCACGCGCTGTCGATCGCGTTCCTCTACGGCTCGGCACTGCTGTTCGCGATGCACGGTGCGACCATCCTCGCGGTGAGCCGCTACGGCGGCGATCGCGAGCTCGACCAGATCGTCGATCGCGGCACCGCCAGCGAACGCGCGGCGCTGTTCTGGCGCTGGACGATGGGCTTCAACGCCACGATGGAATCGATCCATCGCTGGGCCTGGTGGTTCGCAGTGCTCACGCCGCTGGTCGGCGGCATCGGCATCCTGCTCACCGGCACGGTGGTGGACAACTGGTACCTGTGGGCCGTCAAGCACAACTTCGCGCCACCCTACCCTGCCGTGGTGCCGCCGGTGGTCGACCCGGCCACGCTGCTGCAAGGAGCCAAGCCATGAATGCGCGCCTGCCGACCCTTGCGGCCGCGCTCGCTGCCGGCGCACTGATGGCCGCGTGCGAGCGCCCGCCGATGCACAGCACCCAGTCGGGCTATCGCGGCACCGGCATGGTCCAGATCGAGAACCCGCGCATCCTCGCCAGGCAGAAGGCAGCCCTCCCCGCGGTGCCCGACCTGCCGCCGCCGATCCCGAGCGCCGAAGGCCCGAAGGCCAAGGACGTGTTCCAGAACGTCAAGGTGCTGGGTGACCTGTCGGTGGCCGAGTTCACGCGCCACATGCTCGCCATCACGCAATGGGTGGCGCCCGAGCAGGGCTGCAACTATTGCCACAACCCCGAGAACCTGGCCGACGACAGCAAGTACACCAAGGTGGTGGCGCGACGCATGATCGAAATGACGCGTCACGTCAATGGAGACTGGGGCCAGCATGTGGCGCAGACCGGCGTCACCTGCTACACCTGCCACCGCGGGTTGCCGGTACCGGCCAACGTGTGGTTCACCGCGGCCACGCCGAAGAACAACCGCGTCGGCTCGGGCATGGGTAACGATGCGGGTCAGAACCGGGGCGTGCCCTCCATTGCCTCAGCCTCGCTGCCGTACGACCCCTTCACGCCGTTCCTGCTTGGCGATGAGCCGATCCGCGTCGAGGGACCGACGCCGCTGCCGACGGGCAACCGCATGTCGATCAAGCAGGCCGAGTTCACCTACAGCCTGATGAATCACATCAGCAAGTCGCTCGGCGTGAACTGCACCTTCTGTCACAACACGCATTCGTTCCAGTCGTGGGACGGACCGCCGCAACGTGTGACCGCGTGGTACGGCATCCGCATGGCGCGGGACCTGAACAACGCGTACATGGTGCCGCTCACCAAGACCTTCCCGGCCCACCGGCTCGGCGCCACCGGCGATGTCGCCAAGGTCGCCTGCATCACCTGCCACCAGGGCGTCAACAAGCCGCTCGCCGGACTGGCCATGGCGAAGGACTTCGCCGGACTGATCCCCGTGGTCGCCACCGCGGCGCCGGCTTTGCCGGGCCCCGTCGCGGAGCCGACGCGCGCGGTGATGTATTTCGGCGTCGGCTCGCCGGTGCTCGAGGGCGAGCAGGCCAAGGGCCTGGCGCAACTGATCGCGACCATGAGCGCGCAGAAGCGAACGGTCGCGACGATCTCCGGCTACCACTCCGCCGCGGGCTCGCTGGCGCAGAACCAGGAGCTGGCCAAGCAGCGGGCCTTCACCGTGCGCGACGCTCTGCTGGCCGCAGGCATCGAAGAACGCCGGGTCAAGCTCGAGAAGCCGCAGCAGGCCGAGGCCAACGTGGCGGGCGAAGACCCGGTCGCGCGGCGTGTCGAGGTCACGGTGAAATGACCCGCCCCCGGAGCGTCCCGGCATAGCCGGCTTCCGCAGCGGCTGCCTGTGCAAGCGCATCGCATTTCCTACCTCGCGGGCGAGGCGCGGCCCGAGCGCGAAGAGCGCTTCGCCACTTCTTCGGACATGGTCGCGCCCGGCGCGTGGCCCGCAGTGGCCGTGGTGCTTCTGGTGCGCATGCGGCCGGGCGCACGCGCCTGGGGATGGAGCCGCGTGATGCTCGGCGAGCGCGGCGTGCGCGCCATCGACGGTCTGCGGTTTGCGCGCGCGCTGGGCAGCGGTCGCGACGGCGGGTTCGGCCTCGTGCCCAGCCTCGATCGCCAGGGCCTGTTCGCGCTGTTCGACGACGACCGCTCAGCGGATGCGTTCATCGACCGCTCGGCGCTCGTCGACAGGTACCGCTCGCATGCCGATGAACTGTGGATCGCCCGCCTGCGCGCAAGCTCGTGCCGGGGCAGCTGGGGGGGCATGCGGATGTCGGTCACTGCACAGGCCGATGCCAATGCACCGGTGGCCGCTCTCACGCGTGCGTCGATCCGGCCGCGCCATGCGATCGCGTTCTGGCGCCACTCGCCCCCGTCGGAGGCCGGCCTGGCCCGCGCCACGGGATGCCGCCTCGCGGTGGGCCTGGGCGAGGCGCCCGTGCTGCGCCAGGCCACCTTCAGCCTCTGGAACGACACCGTGTCGATGGACGCCTACGCGCGCCATGGCGCTCACCTCGACGCGATCCGCGCAGCGCAGCGCGGCGGCTTCTTCAGCGAATCGATGTTCGTGCGCCTCGTGCCCACTCGCATCGAGGGTCAATGGCAGGGGCTGCGCGATGGCTGAGCCCCGCGTGGTCGTCATCGGCGCAGGCATCGGCGGCCTGGTCAGCGCGCTGCTGCTGGCGCACCGCGGCCATGACGTGACGCTCGTCGAGTCGGCCGATGCGCCCGGCGGCAAGATGCGCCAGGTGACCGTCGACGGCGCGGCCATCGACGCCGGGCCGACCGTGTTCACGATGCGCTGGGTGTTCGACGAGTTGCTGGCCGAGATCGGCAGTTCGCTCGACGCGTTGGTGCGGCTGTCCCCGCTGTCGGTCCTTGCGCGCCATGCCTGGCGCGGGCACGACGCCAAGCTCGACTTGTTCGCGGATGCGCAGCGCTCGGCCGACGCGATCGCAGCCTTCGCTTCACCAGCCGAGTCACGGCGTTACCTGTCCTTCTGCGACGAGGCACGCCGCGTCTACCGGCGCCTCGAGGGCCCGCACATCCGCGCCCAGCGCCCGGGTTTCTGGCGCATGGTGGCCGACCTGGGTCCGTCCGGTCTGTCGACGCTGGCCGCGCTCGGTCCGTTCGCAAGCCTGTGGCGCACGCTCGGCCGCCACTTCACCGATCCGCGCCTGCGCCAGCTGTTCGCGCGCTACGCCACGTACTGCGGCGCCTCGCCGTGGGCCGCACCGGCCACGCTGATGCTCGTTGCGAACGTCGAGCAGGAAGGTGTTTGGTCGATCGACGGGGGCATGCATGCGCTGGCCCGCGCGCTCGCGGATCTGGCCGCAGCGCGTGGCGTGCGGCTGCGCTACGGGCAGCGGTGCGACCGCATCGTCATCGAGCGCAGTCGCGTCGCCGCCGTCGAGCTGGCCGGCGGCGACCGACTGCCCGCCGACGCGGTCGTGTTCAACGGCGATGCGAGCGCGCTCGCGCAAGGCCTGCTCGGTGCCGACGCGGTGCGTGCCCAGCCACGCATCACCCACCCTGGGCAGCGCTCGTTGTCGGCGCTGACCTGGGCCATCCATGCGCGCACGAGCGGATTCCCGTTCGCATGCCACAACGTGTTCTTCGACGACGACTATGCAAGCGAGTTCGACGACGTGTTCCACCGACGCCGCCTGCCACGCCAAGGCACGGTCTACGTCTGTGCGCAGGACCGCCTCGATGGCGATGGTAGCGACAACCCGCCAGGCCCTGAACGGCTGCTGGCGCTCGTCAACGCGCCTGCCGACGGCGACCTACGGCCCTTCGATGCACTGGAGACCGACCCATGCGAACACCGCAGCCTGGCCTTGCTGACGCATTGCGGAGCGCGGCTGTCGATCGACCGGCCGCAGCAGGTGCAACGCTGCACGCCAGCGGACTTCAACCGGATGTTCCCGGGTTCGGGCGGGGCACTTTACGGCGCCGCGACGCACGGCTGGATGTCGCTGTTCAGGAGGCCGCAGGCGGCGACTCCGCTGTCCGGGTTGTACCTGGCGGGGGGCAGCGTGCACCCTGGGCCGGGCGTGCCGATGGCGGCGATGTCGGGCCGCTTGGCGGCCGAGGCATTGATGGCGCGCCTCGATTCGATGCACCGGTCGCGCCGGGCGGCTACCGCTGGTGGTACGTCGATGCCCTCAGCGACGACGGTCGCCACGCCCTGACCCTCATTGCGTTCATCGGCAGCGTGTTCTCTCCGTACTACCACTGGGCGCACCGGCGCGCACTGGCACGCGGCGAGGTCGGTGCCGATGCGGACGACCATGTCTGCCTGAACGTGGCGCTGTACAGCCCCGGTGCACGGCGCTGGACCATGACCGAGCGCTCGCGCGCACGGCTGTCGCGTGGCGCGCGCGCGCTGTCGATCGGCCCGAGTTCGCTGGCCTGGGATGGCGACACGCTGGCGATCGACGTCGACGAACGGGCCAGCCCGCTGCCGCGCCGCGTGCACGGCCGCATCCGCGTGATGCCGCACGCACTGTGCCGCTTTGATGCGGCGCTCGACGCCGCGGGTCGCCACCGCTGGGGGCCGATCGCGCCGGCCGCGCGGGTGGAGGTGTCGCTCGATGCGCCGGCATTGCGCTGGTCGGGCCATGCCTACTTCGACACCAACGAGGGCGACGAGCCGATCGCCGGCGCATTCGCCGACTGGGACTGGCTGCGCGCCACGCTCGACGACGGCAGCACCGTCGTCGTCTACGACGTGCGGCCTCGCAATGGCGCACCCGACCGCGTGATCGCCGCACGCTTCGCGCCCGACGGCAGCGCGTCGACATTCGATGCACCTACGCGCGAGTCTCTGCCGACGACCGCGTGGCGCATCCGTCGCGCCGCGCGCAGCGAGGCGGGGGCGGGGCCGCCACGCCTGCTGCGTACCCTGGAAGACACGCCGTTCTACGCCCGTTCGCTGCTGCAGTCCACGCTGTGCGGCCAACGCGTCGTCTCGGTGCATGAGTCGCTCGACCTCGGGCGTCTGTCCAGCCCCGCGGTTCGGGTGCTGCTGCCTTTTCGCATGCCGCGGCTCGCTTGATGCCGATCCTTCATCCGCTCGGGGAGACCCCGATGTCCACGAATTCGTATCTGTCCCGACTGCCGCCGAGGCGAGCCCTGAGCGCGTGGCGTTGGCTGCCGGCGATGGCCGCGGCGGCCGTCGGCGCGATCTATGGCTTCGAGTTCGGCGCCCGCCTGGGGGGAGCGCTGCTGGGCGCGGTGCTCGCGCTCAACGGCGCGCTGATGGGTGGACTGCTTGCAGAGGGCGCCGTCGATGCCGGGCGCAGACTGGCCACACTGCTGCGCCTTCGCCGCTGAGCTCGGCCGCACCCGGCGCGGCCTGGCCTACTTGCGGTTTTCGCGGTCCTTGTTGTAGCGCGCGAACTGCCGGAACAGCCAGAACGCGAAGACGATGCCCCAGACGATGAAGAGGATTTGGTAGACCTTCACGGTGCGCTCCAGCGGGTCGGCAACGGGTTGAACAAGGGCAGTTTCAACGGGCTCATTTTGCAGCCACGGTCTGCCCACGCGGGACGATCGATTCGGCGCGAGGCGGCTGCCGCAGCAGCGCCCCGAGAGCCACTGCAGTGCCGATCAGCAGCGCGATCTCGATCGCGTAGACCACAGCATAGCCGGTGACGGGTTGGGCCAGGTCGGTGCCGAACGCACCGCGCTGCGCCAGGGCATCCGCGACGTCGCGTCCGACGCCACCGAGCGCCACCGCGACACCGGCGGCCGTGGCCTGCACCGCACCCCAGGCGCCGAGCGCGAGCCCACACTGGGACTTCGGCGCGCGGTTCATCGTCATCGTCAGGGTCCCATGGCCGAACAGGCCGGCGCCCAGACCGACCAGGAAGACGCTGAGCGCGAACAGCCCCACCGATTGCACGTTGGCCGACAGGATCACGGCACCGAAGGCAAGCACGCCGATTCGTGCGCCCTGGCTCGAGATGCGCGCTGCATCGGCGCCGCGCCCGAGAACGCGCGACGCCCACCCGAAACCCAGCAGACCCCCCACGGCCAGTGCGGCCGTGAGCCACGTGGTTTCACCGACGCTCATGCCGAGCACCTGGCCGCCATACGGCTCGAGCAGCACGTCCTGCATGCCGAAGCCCAGCGTGCCCAGCCCGACGACAGCGAGCCGGCGAAGCGCACCGTCGCCCGAAGCGAACGACTCCCACGCGTCACCGAAGCTCGCGTCGGCCGTCATCGCCGAGTCGCGCTGGGGGCGCCGCGTCTCCTGCTTCCAAAGCGACACGGAGTTGAGCACCAGCGTGACCACGGCCGCAGCCTGGATCACCATGACGAGGCGACCGGGCGAGAAATCGGCCAGGAATGCGCCGAAGGCCAGCGCGCTGACGATCGTGCCGGCCAGCAGCATCACGTACATCAGGCCGACGACGCGCGGCTGCGTCTCGACCGGCGCCAGATCCGTGGCCAATGCCAGGCCGGCCGTCTGGGTGGTGTGAAGGCCCGCACCCACGAGCAGGAACGCGAGCCCGGCGCCGGCCTGACCCACCCAGGCCGGCCATGCACCGGCATTGCCGCCGCCCGACAGCACGAGCAGCGCGAAGGGCATCACCGCGAGACCGCCGAACTGGATCAGCGTGCCCATCCAGATGAACGGCACGCGGCGCCAGCCGAGCGCCGATCGGTGCGTGTCGGAGCGAAAGCCGATCAACGCGCGCGCGGGCGCATAGAGCACGGGCAGCGCGACCATCAGGGCGACGAGCGAAGCCGGCACATGCAGCTCGACGATCATCACGCGGTTGAGCGTGCCCACGAGCAGCACCAGGGCCATGCCGACCGACACCTGGAACAGCGACAGCCGCAGCCAGCGCGACAACGGCAGCTCCGCCGTCGCGACATCGGCGAAGGGCATCAGACTCGGGCCGAGCCTGGCCCAACGTGTCACCAGGGCACGACCGAAAGCTGACATGACGTCCTCATGTCGATACAAGTGGCCGCAGGCGCGCGCCTGCGGCCCCGGGGGTCCGGCGACCGCGCGCCTCGTTGCGCGCGACCCGCCGACGCTCTACTTTTTCGGCGCCGCTGCGACCACGGTCGCGGGCGGTGCCGCGGCCACCGTGGGTGGCCCGTCTGCCGAAGGTGCCGCCGCCGCCACCGCAGCAGGCGCATTGCCGTTGAGGAACTTCTTCACCCAGGTCGTGTTGATCACCAGCGCGGTGTGCACCGCGAACGAACTGACGGCGACCGCGCCGAGGAATAGCGGGATGCCGACCGATGGCTTGACGACCAGCCAGAGTTTTCCGTAGATCATGGTGTGGCCTCCTGTCCTACTTCAGCCAGGGCGAGTAGATGTAGGCGAACAGATGGGCCAGCGCCGCGATGAATCCGAAGATCTGCGTGCCCTGGATCAGATGGCGATGGATCTCCTCCGATTCCGCCTCGGTCAGGCCGGTGGGCCAGACCTTGTTGGGATCCGACTTCATATCCGACATGGATCCTCCTTCAAAAGATGCTCGACTGCGTGCGACACCCACACGCGGGTACTGCTCTCTCCTCGCCGACTGTCTTCGGCTGCTGTAATTTCTCTCTGACAGTTTTACTTGTCAAGAGCAATTGACCAGCGCAGCGCGGCGCGAGGGTTTTCACGGGCTCCTGCCGGCGATCCGTCGGCACGCAGGCAACAGTGCGCCGGGTGGTCGCGCGGCGCGCGACGATCAGGAGCACGGACCCGTGCCGGCGCGCAACGGCCTGGGCCAGGGTCCCTTGCGCAGGGGCCGTGCGGACCGCCGGAGGCGGTGCAGGATCTCCATGGACTCGAGCGCGGCATCCGGGCCCTGCGTAAGATGCGTGCGAGATGAATATCCTGATCCTGGGCGCCGGTCGTGTTGGCGAGAGCGTGGCCGAAAGCCTGGCGTCGGAGCAGAACGACATCACCGTGATCGACACCGACCCGGCGCGCCTGGCGGCGCTGCAGGACCGGCTCGACCTGCGCGGCGTGGCCGGCAACGGCATCCAGCCGTCGGTGCTGCGGGAGGCCGGCATCGAGGACGCCGACATGTTCATCGCCTGCGCGCCGCTGGACGAGACCAACCTCGTGGCCTGCAAGGTGGCGCACGACGTGTTCCACGTGCCGACCACGATCGCGCGCATCCGCAGCCCCGAGTTCCAGGAGCAGGCTTCGCTGACCACCGACAAGACCACCGGCTTCGCGGTCGACCAGGTGATCTGCCCCGAGGACTCGGTCACGCGAACGATCCGCAAGCTGATCGAGTACCCGGTTGCGCTTCAGGTGCTCGAGTTCGGCCAGGGGCTGTTGAGCCTGATCGCGGTGCGCGCGGTCGCCGGCGGGCCGCTGGTGCAGCACGGCCTGGCCGAGATCCCGCAGCTGGTGCCGGGCGCCGACATGCGCATCGTGGCGATCTACCGCCAGGACAAGCCGCTGACGGAGATCGACGGCAAGACGCGCATCGAGGTCGGCGACGAGGTCTTCGTGCTCGCCGCGACCGACAAGCTGCCCCACGTGCTGGGCGCCTTGCGCAAGATGGACCGTCCGGTGCGGCGCATCATGATCGCCGGCGGCGGCAAGGTGGGCTTGCGGCTGGCGCGCCAGCTCGCTGGCCAGATGCAGATCAAGATCCTGGAAGTCAACCGCGCGCGCTGCGATTACCTGGCCACCCAGCTGCCCGCCGACGTGCTGGTGCTCAACGGCGACTCGACCGACGAGGAGCTGATGGGCGACGAGAACGTGCAGGACATGGACCTGTTCCTCGCGCTGACCAGCGACGACGAGGACAACATCATGG
>Ga0209797_10000040_pt1 | contig 54434 bp, 50 predicted proteins | sample DOMMetBare3Fresh_2_FD_187472 | JGI IMG/M metagenome (GOLD analysis project Ga0209797, IMG submission 187472) | Wetland sediment microbial communities from St. Louis River estuary, USA, under dissolved organic matter induced mercury methylation -... | ecosystem: Environmental > Aquatic >... | reverse complement strand
TTGCCAATGAAGACATATTGGGTAGTATGGAATTTGCCTGCAAAGTAGCGGGTTCAAAATTCATCGTGGTATTAGGCCATACAAAATGTGGTGCAGTGAAAGGTGCCTGCGATCATGTGGAGATGGGAAATCTTACAGCCTTACTTTCAAAACTTCGTCCGGCAGTGGATGATGAAATTTCAACAAAAACAGAACGCAGTTCAAAGAATAGTGAGTTTGTCGAAAATGTAGCTGCCATCAATGTACGCAGAACAGTGGATGCGATTATGGAACGTAGTCATATACTTCATGAGATGATTGAAAAGGGTGAAATAGGTATCTGCGGTGCTATGTATAATGTAGAAACCGGTGTGGTGGAATTTTATGATGATACAAAGATTATTAATAATAATGCGCAGTTGGTTAGCAATGTAGCCTTGGTATAAGGCGTGGTTATTTTAGAAACACCGTCCCGGTTTCCCGGGACGGTTCTTTTTATTTTTTATGAAAAAAATATCGCTGTTAAGTCTCTTGCTTTATCACTTGAATCTCTCAGCCCAGAACGATAGGGTGAATGATAATAATTACATCAACTGGGTGCAGACCTTCAACACCATTTCATTGAAGAAAAAATGGAGCCTGCACCTGGAATACCAATGGCGAAGAACAGATGGTTTAAAAAACTGGCAGCAAAGTTTGCTTCGTATTGGCGCTAATTACAAACTCAATGAAAATATTACCGCACACTTAGGTTATGGATGGATAGAAACATTTCCTTATGGCGATTACCCGATTGCAAACAACGGAACATTTCCCGAACACCGCATCTATGAGCAAATCAGTTTTCGCCAGCCGGTAAATAGATTTTTATTTACACATCGCTTTCGTATTGAACAAAGATGGCTTGGCAGAGTTAAAGCCGGCTCAGCAGGTAACCGGAAAATTGAAGATTGGTTTTTCCTGCACCGCTTCCGTTACCAGTTCAGAATGCAGCATCCTTTTTTTACAAAAGGTTATAAACAGTTTTATGCCGCAGCGGCTGATGAAGTATTTATCGGCGCCGGAAAAAATGTTGGTGTAAATATTTTTGACCAGAACCGGATTTTTCTTCTGCTGGGTTATAAGCTGAATAAAAAACTTTCTGTTGAAGCCGGGTATTTCAATCAAACATTGCAGCAGGGCAGAAGAGTAAACAACACCACTATTATGCAAAGAAATAACGGGATGGTGCTGAGTAGTTACCTTAACTTTTAGACCATTATTTTACAAAAGGAATTGTAGATTGAGTCATGATCTGGTCAATCAGGAAATATTTATCCATCTTAGCCAATAAGCCTGTACAACTTGAACCTTATAATCCGGGCTGGCCTATTGAGTTTGATAAACTGAAAAATATTTATGAAACAATTTTAGCTGGGTTCATAACAGGTATAGAGCATGTAGGCAGTACCGCAATAGAAGGAATGGTGGCAAAACCGGTTCTGGATATTGACATCATCATAAATTCAAATGACAAGTTTGAACAGGTTAAGCCACTTTTAATAAAAGCCGGTTACAGTTTTAAAGGTGATAAGGGAATTGAAGGAAGGTATGCATTCAGGCAAACATCAGAAGAAACGCCTGATATAAAGAAGGGAGAAAAATGGATGAAGCATCATCTTTATGTTTGTTTGAGCGACAGCCTGGCACTGAAAAATCATTTGTTGCTGAGAGATATACTGAGAAAGCAACCGGCGCTAAAAGAAAAATATGCAGCATTAAAATTGCAATTGTCTGTTGCAGACAAAAATGACCCGAAAAAATACATGAAAGGGAAAACGGATTTTATTATTTCCGTTTTATCTGCCAATGGCCTGGGCAGTGATGAAATCGCCATTATTAAAAAACAAAATGATTAAATTTCCTTTTCGCTTTTATCTTCCGCAAAATGTTCATTCAATTTTACCGGGTTCGATTTTTTACCAGCCACCTTCATTTGTATAATATCTACCAGGAATGCAAATGCCATTGCAAAATAAACATAGCCTTTTGGCACATGCACATCAAATCCTTCTATAAGGAGGATAAAGCCAATCAACAGCAAAAAGCTAAGGGCAAGTATTTTAAATGCAGGGTGACGGTTGATGAAGCGGCTGATGGGGCCGGCAGCAATCAGCATGATAATTACTGTAACAACTACAGCTGTATACATTATCCAAATCTCATTAACCAGTCCAACTGCTGTGATGATTGAGTCGACTGAAAACACAATATCCAATAATAGAATCTGCCCGATGATATTGGCAAAATTTGCATTACTTACTTTTTTCTCCTTATCCTCATGCTCGCCTTCCATTTTGTGATAGATTTCTTTTGTGCTTTTATAAATCAGGAAAAGGCCGCCCAATATCAATATCAAATCTTTGCCGCTGATACTAATGTCAGAAATATTAAACAGCTCATTATCCAGTTTCATAATCCACGCAATGGCAGCCAATAAACCAAGCCGCATCACCATTGCCAGTAAAATACCCCAGTTTCTTGCTTTTTTTTGCTGCGCAGGAGGCAGCTTACCAGCCAATATAGAAATGAAAATAATATTGTCTATACCCAGTACTACTTCTAAAGCAATCAGCGTAAGAAGTGAAATAATGATTTGATAATCCATGAAATAAATTTAGTTGTATTTTCTTTAAAGCAAAGGATAACCTGCTACTGATTGTAATGTATTTTCTGTATTTTAATACCTTGCTTATAGATCTTCATACTTCGCTATTCTTTTTTGGGAATATCTTTTCCCACATCACAGACAGAGTAATTACTATAGCAATAAATCCAAGTGAAACTACAACCGGTATTTTGTACACATCTATCAACAGCATCTTGAAACCAATAAAAATGAGAATGATTGCCAGTCCATACCGCAGGTAAGGAAACTTTGTAATAATGCCTTCAAGGGCAAAGTATAGAGAACGGAGACCGAGTATGGCAAATACATTTGAGGTGTAAACAATAAACGGATCGTTAGTAATTGCGAAAATGGCAGGTATGGAGTCGACTGCAAAAACTAAATCGGTAAACTCAATCGACAGCAAGCAAAGAAACAACGGAGTTGCCAGCTTTTTTCCATCGATATTTACAAAGAATTTCTTTCCGTGATACTCATTGGTTACTTTCCCTCTTTTAATAAACCATTTTACCAAAGGATTTTCTTCGGGGTGCATGTCTGCTGCGGATTTCTTAAACATTTTGAACCCCGTAAATACTAAGAAGACTCCGAATAAATAAATAATCCAATGGAATTTTGCGATTAATACTGCACCTATAGCAATAAAAATGGCCCGCAATATCAAAGCACCTATCACACCCCAGAATAATACCCGGTGCCGGTATTCATCCGGCACTTTAAAAAAAGAGAACAGCAGTACGAATACAAAAATATTATCAACACTAAGTGATTTTTCTACCAGGTAGCCTGTGAGAAATTCTAATGCTGGTTTTTCTCCCATGCTGTACCATATCCATGCATTAAAAACAAGTGCCAGCGTAATCCAAACGGCTGACCATATCAACGCCTCTTTAACACGGACCTTCTTTGATTGCCGGTGAAATATACCAAGGTCAATTGCCAGCATCAGTAATACGAATACATTAAATAATATCCACGGTAATGTGCCACTCATAATTATTTATTTTGAAATAAATTTGTAATTGCAATTTTAGTTATCCTTTATTTCAATTTCATACGGTAATTTTTGTTTTCTGCTGAATTCTAAAAACAAACCAAGCACCAGAAAATCACGGCCTGTTTCATCATTTATCCGATAGTCAAACTGGTGCAGGTAGCCAAGCTGCAGAGAAGCTGTCCGGCTTGTTTTATAGTTCAGGGAAAACAATAGCCTGTTTCTTTCAAAATAAGGTTCCTTGTCAGTAAAGAAAAGTTCATTACTTCCGTTCAGTTGAAATGGTTTATATCCTTTTTTATCTGAACCAAAAGGATACGATAAACCCAGCCGGTACCTGAAACGATTGCGGTAACCGTTACTTGTAAATCTCATTTCGGCTCTGTAACGTTGCTCAACTTTCAGGTTCCAAAGGGAGTGGTTGAGTGTAACCTGCGGCCATATCCTGAATTCATCATTGTTTTTTGGTTTTACAAAATTACCACCTTCTTTATACGTTACATAGTGGCCGGCGCCAAGTGTGAGTTTCAGATTTGGATGAACCTTATAATTTGCACCGCCTTTGTATTCATAATAATGATATTGGTTATAGAACTGCAATGACCTTAATTGGGCTTCTCCGAATACACTCCACTTATCATTCACAGAATATTTTACGTTTACAATATTCCAGCTACCTAAATCAGCATATTGCGAATAGCCTTTTGTATGAGCCAGAAGGATAATAATGATGCTGAGATGACTTCGTTTAACCCTAAGTTTAAAGGAAAGTATATTATGAATGATAATAGTTGTCAAAACCTTTTTAGTTATAGTTGAGAATTATAAACTCAGTGCTAAGGTGATTTTGTAAAAATGCAGATTTTTGTTTACCCAAAATCAAACAAGTCACCTAAGAAACCGCCCTTTCTTTTACCCTGATTATTACGATTACGGTTAAAAAATCCGCCCTCCTCATCGTTGTCGTCATCATCATCGTCATTGCGTTTTTTTCTTTTCTCATCATTTTGTTTCAGGTTTTGAGATGACTCGGCGGAAATCGATTTTTCAATGATTTTATCAAGCTCGCCTTTGTCAAGCCACACACCGCGGCATTTGGGGCAGTAGTCAATTTCTACGCCTTGACGCTCGGTCATTACTAATCGTTCTTCGCAACTGGGACATTTCATGATTTTTGTTTTTATTGGTTAATAAATATTTACTGTATTAAGATACCTGCAGCCCACTGCAGCGTATTTTCTGTTTTAAAAAATTTTGCTTTTAACTCTTGTAATTTTTGAAGGGCTTCCAATGTTTTATTTTCTCTTGCGTTGATAAGAAACAGAGAACTTTCACCCGACTGGAAACGGATTTCTTCACCCCGCTGCAATGCATAATAATTTTTGTAAGCTTTTTCCTGCAATACTATCTGTGATTTAAGCGTTACCAATTCATTGTAATAACTCTTCACTTTATTTTCTACCTGCAATTGTTTCTGGCTTTGCTGCAGTTGTGTTTCTATAATTTTCAGTTTTGCCTTTTTGTATTCACCCCTGCCCTGAGAAAGGCGTAGCGGGATTCCCAATGATAAGCCGTATTGAAAATTATTTTCAAACAATGGACCGGTGGCAGTTTTCAGCACATTGTATCCTTTACCTAATTGATTGTACTGAAAATTTATTGTCGGTAATAGTTCCTGAAACTTTAATTTCTTTTCAATACCCAGCACATCTAAATTATAATTGTAAAGCACCAGTTCGGGGTGATTGATACGGGCAACTGACAATAAATTAATCAAATCAGGAATGATAGCTGCGTTAAGATTGATATTTTGCAAATCAGCCGCCGGAATTATTGTTTCAGGTAAATTATATGGCTGTGTTTGAGCAGTCCATAAATGGGCAGATAAATCCAATCCTGCATTTTGAAAATCTAACCAGGCCTGGCTTTGCAGCAGTTGAAAGTTTTGTAATTGTGTAATTACTTCCGTTGTATCAATCGCTGGCCGGTCGCCGAGTTGAAACGCCGTTCTTACCAACTGTGTTCTTTTCTCATTAACTGCTACGGCATCGGTTAATATTTTATATACCTGGTATTGCTGTGCCCATTGCCAATAACTGTTCATGGCATCCAGTAGCAGGTTGTTCAGCATATTTCTTTTTTCTGTTTCGGATGCTGTTCTATAAATCTTTGCGGATTGTAAAGCAGCCCTGTGTTTATCCATCAGCAGGTTTTTTGCTAATGGTATGCTTATGCCGAAGTAACTGGTTTCTCCCTGTGTTTCTTCCGGCGATGTACGACTGCCGGATAATTTTTCTAAGCCCGCCGATACTTCTACGCCAAACCAGGTAGGTATGGATAACTCCGGACGGTTGTATAAATAGTATTCCGTGCCATCAAATGTTTTTTGTGCTGCTTCATTTCTCAAAACAGGGTCAAACATTCCTTTTGCAATGGTTACATCGGCTTTTGCTTTTTCAATAAAAATATCAGCCTGCTTTGCAACCGGGTGAAATTGTTTTACAATTTCCATTACCTGTTGCGGCGAAAGTGTTTTATTACCGTCTTGTGAAAAAGCATTTCCACCAAACATTAAAAAGCTGCAGATAAAAAAGTATCGTATCATTTTAATGCGGTTCATTTATTTTTTTATTCCTATCCCTTGTTTATAATAATCCGGTGGAAAGCCATTGATATTCCGCCATAGCTCATACCACACGGGCACATCTTTTAATAAAGCAATGCCCTGTGCACCGGTACCCATTTTTAATTGTTTAGGCCAGGGTTTATCCTTCACATCTTCTTTTACCAGCACCCGGAATTTTCCATTCACACTTACATTACTTTCAACAGCTACTATTTCGCCGCCAAAAGTTCCGGAAGAAGCTTTAGGCCAGCCACTGAAAACAATTGCAGGAAAACCATCAAACATGAAACGAACTTTTTGTCCCGCCGCCAGCAGCGGAAGGTCAAATGGCGCTGCAAACATTTCAACCGCATAATGAATTTTATCGGGAACAATCTCAGCAATCATATCACCATCTTTTACAAACTCACCAATGCCGGCTTTCTGCGCCTTTACCACCTGCCCGCTTTGCGTGGCGATGACGTAATACATTCCGTTGCGGATACTGTAACTGGCAAACTGATTTTCAAGTTTGGCAATATCTGCCTGGCCACTGGCAATTTGAGTAAGCGACTGGAACTGCTCGCCCTGCGCTTTACTTACCTTTTCAATATTTTCCTGCTTCATCGCATTCATTTCAATTCTTGTAATGGTTAAATCCTGTTTGCTGTTCGCCAGCTTATTTTCAGCGCTTATTTTTTTTGCCAGTGCATTTTGATAAAGCTGGTTGCGCTGCTCCAGTTGTGTTAATGAAACCAGCCCGCTGTCATACATTGCTTTTTGACGGTTGTATTGCAGTGTTGCAATATTGAAATCGTTTAATGCAGCAGCAGACTCAGCACTGTCAGCCTGTACTTTCAGTTGCAACTGGCCCAGCTTGTTCATCTGTTGGTTTAGTTTCAACTGAAGACCGTTGTTGATGGCATCAATCTGCTGGCCCGTTACACCAACTTTGCTTTTGTAATACTCAACGGATTGTTGTTTGCCTGCCAGTTGCTCCTGTGTACGCTGTAAAAGATTAGGGTCTAAATAATCAGTCTTTACTTCCGATAACAGCACCAGCGTATCACCTGCTTTTACATAATCACCTTCTTTGATATGCCATTTCATCACCCGTCCGCCGATGATGGTATTTACCTGCTGCGGCCGTTGGTCCTGGTAAAGAGTAGTGACAGCACCTTTGGCCCGGATGTTTTGTGTCCAGGGTAAAAAAAGGAAAATGATAAATATGCCGGAGCAGATGAAGAACCAGATTTTTACCCTGCTTTTTTTATTGCCGTGATAAATGAGTGAATATGATTTATAGTTGTTCATTTTTTTTCTTTAGCGGTTAATACTTCCGTTTTCATTCATAACAATCACCCTGTCGCATTGCTTTGCAAATTCTTCATCGTTGCTTACTACTACCAGTGTAGTGTTTTTTATTCCGGTAAGCAGTTGCATGATTTGTTTGCGGTGCCCGTTGCTGAAGCTCATCCACGGTTCTTCCAGCAGCAGCAATCTTGGTTTGTTCACCAGTGCCCGTACTAGCAGAATACGATGTACCACATTCCGGGGTAAACGCTTTCCAGTCGGGTCAAGCACTGTGTCATATCCGTCTTTCAGTGTGGCGATAAAATCATTAAGCCCCGCTTTACCCGCATATTCCTTTATGGTATCAATGGTGATGTTTTCATTGCCAAGTGTAATGTTCTCCCGCAGCGTTGCACTGAAAATTTCCTGCTGGCTCAGCACCACGGCAGTTTGTGCCCGCAGCGAATCAAGGTGATAATTTCCCAGCGGCACGTCATCAATCAGGATGGAACCTTTGAAATCAGTATAAGAACCCGTCATCAGTTTCAATAAGGTTGATTTGCCCGAGCTGTCTTTACCCGTGATGCAGATTTTTTCATTGGGTTTTATCTCCAGCGAAATATTTTTCAGCACATCCTTTTCATCATTGTAGCTGAAGCTCACATCTTTCATTTGCAGTTTCATTCCTTTGTTAATGGCAGATAATTCAATTGTGCCGTTTTTTTCTGAAGGCTTGTCCGTTATTTCCGAAGCTTTTTCCACCGCAGTAAGCGTATCATACACACTACCAAGGTTGGTAATGAGTTTTTCAACAGAATTCAGTACCAGCAGTATTACAATTTCTGCAGCGATGAACTGGCCAATAGTAAGTTGCTGGTTTACCATCAGCAGCGTACCCACTATCAGCATGGCGGCAGTAATAACTGTTTTAAAAATCACCAATACATTGAATTGAAACAATAACACTTTGAAATGATTGTTGCGGGCTGTGATGTAATTACTGACCTGCTCATCTGTTTTATGCAGGTGCAGGTCATTGCTCTTTGCCAGCTTGGTTGATTTTATTACTCTTGCCATTTCTTCCAGCCAGGCAGCCACTTTGTATTTGTATTTGCTTTTCATCAAGCTGGTTTCAAGACCTTTTCCACCGGTGTATTTTAAAATCAGAAAAAGAATAGTAACCAGGATAACACCAAACAAAATAAAAGCAGGGTGATAAAAGGAGAGTAACAGTAAACCAAAAAGAATCTGAATTACAGCCGTAGGAATATCCAGTAATATTTTAGACAGACTTTTTTGAAGCAGGGGCACATCAAAAAAACGATTGACCAGTTCCGGTAAATAAACTCCGTCGTTTTTCTTTAAATCCATTGTGGGTATATGCTGCGCAAAAGCAAAAGAATAACGGACAAAAAGTTTCTGCTGAATTTTTTCAATAATCTTCATCTGGTTTACCTGCATAATGCCGGCAATGAGCACACCCAGTACTACCAGTACGATAAGTACAATCAGTGATGCCCGCATAGAAGCACCAAGCACATAACCAATGATAGCCTGCACACCAACAGGCAGCGAGAGCTGAATCATTCCGCTCAGGATGGCATAAAAATATATCGCTGATATTTCGTTACGTTCCAGTTTCAGCAGATTCAGTATCCTGCTGACAGGGTTTTTAGTAGTTGACATGTAAAATTTTTATTAATCGTTTATGGAACTCCATGGTTATGCCGGGCATAACTCTTTATTGCTGCCTGGCAGCAAAACAATTAACAAAAATTGGGCGGGGGAGTAATTTTTTCCAGGCAGGGCGATGGGTGAATTTGTTCTGCAAGATGTAAAGCCGTATTTATTTCATGGGAGAAATGACCTGAAATGCCGGTAAAAGCTGTAAAATTTTTCTTGTCTTTTTTCTCTTTTGCCTCCTTGTCTTCGCTTTTTTCCTCATCCATTACAAAAACAGAACTTGTTTCAGAAAACAATGAGCAAACAACCGGGCTTGCCTGCACCAGGGCGAAGAGAAAAATAAGTATGGCGGCTATTTTTTTCATTGTGATGCAAAATTATCAGTTATACTAACATGAGCAAGAAAGAATTGTTTGAAAATTGTAAAAAAATTGTTGAACAGTTTCAAAATAAAACACTCTTCAAATTAAACAAATCAGTCCTCCACCTCTTTTGAGCTTTCGGGCAAATGATGATATTCGTTATTCATAGCATAAAAGCCAAAGATCATAAGGCCAAGTGCAATAGGTGAAAATATTGCAATGATGATAGCCCATATAACCGGGTTGTTGATGTCTTTCTTTCCGGCCTGGTCAATGTTCAGTATTGCGCCATAAATAAGAAAGAAGATCAGAGCAGGTCCAAGAAGAAACCAGACTAATCCAAGATATTTTTTGAGTGTGTTCATAGCATTCATTTAATCTGTGACATCTTTATCGATCTTATTAGTCAGATAAATTGTACCAATAATAAAACACAAAGCCGCTACACCGATCGGGTACCACAAACCCACTAATGGATCTTTGGTAAATGTTGTTGTCAATAATAATCCAATGAACGGAACCAATCCGCCGAATACACCATTGCCGATATGATAAGGTAAACTCATACTTGTGTAACGGATTTTTGTCGGGAACATTTCAACCAAAAATGCAGCGATGGGGCCGTAAACCATTGTAACAAAAAGGATCATTACAAAAACTATTGCAATAAAACTCCAATAAACTTCAGATGAAAGGATAACGTTGGAATAAATTGGCTTAACATCAACTGCCAATTCTTTTTTCAGGTTTTCTGAATTATCGCCACCTAAAGCACTTAGTGGGGGATAATGTGTACCGGTAAAATAAACTGTATCAAAATTTTCCCGGGTGAATTGTGTGCCATTATAATTGTATTGATGCTTTTGATGAAGTATATAGTGAAACACATCAATTTTTATTGTATCCGATTTTATTATTTTTTTTGGTAACCCAGATTGATTAGCGACCCATTCTTTTACGTTGCTGTTTGTTAAAAAAAATGAAAACATCGGTCTGTACAAAAGCACTCCTAACAACATCCCCGCCATCATTATCCACTTTCTTCCGATCTTATCACTAAGCCAACCCCACAACACAAAGAAAGGTGTTGCAAATGCAATTGCCCATAGCATAATTGTTCTACTTTGTTCAAATTCAATATTGCATTTTGTTTCTAAAAAATTCTGTGCATAAAACTGCCCGGTGTACCAGATAACACCTTGCCCCATCACGGCGCCAAACAAAGCCAGCAATACCATTTTAAAATTTCCTTTATGAGCAAAACTTTCTTTTAAAGGATTCACAGATATCTTTCCTTCGCTTTTCAGTTTTGAAAACATCGGCGATTCTTTCATCTTTAAACGGATGTAAATAGAAATGATCACCAGAACTATCGATACCCAAAAAGGATAACGCCAACCGCCCCATTCTGCATTGAAATCAGCATCAGGCATATTTAGTTTGACAAGCATGATCATTCCGAGTGCAACAAATAATCCAAGTGTTGCAGTTGTTTGTATCCAGCTCGTATAGAAACCTCTTTTTCCTGCAGGTGCATGTTCTGCAACATATGTTGCAGCGCCGCCATATTCCCCACCCAATGCCAAGCCTTGTAACAATCTTAACAGCAAAACCAAAATTGGCGCCCAAATACCAATTGAATCATGACTGGGGATTAAACCAATTAGAAATGTAGAACCACCCATTAAGATCAGCGTAAGCAAGAATGTATATTTTCTGCCGATCAGATCTCCCAGCCGACCAAATACCAATGCACCAAATGGACGAACAATAAAACCAGCAGCAAAAATGGCAAGTGTGCTTAGTAGCGCAGCAGTCGGATTATTCTTTGGAAAAAATTGTGTTGAGATAGTAGTTGATAACATTCCGAAAATATAGAAGTCATACCATTCGATCATGGTGCCGACAGAAGAAGCAGCAATAACACTACGGATGCTCGTTGGTTTCATGTGTTTTTTAAAAAATTTATTTTGGCCGCATGTTATTCGCCCCGACTATGTCGGGGCTCATTTCATGCGATTAAGATAATTAATTATAAACCAAATGGAAATTTTTTATCACAATCAGACCAACAGTTGTTAGAAGAAAAACGCCGCTGAGATTAGTAGTGAGAAATTACTTTGTACTGGTATGCTATTCCTTATAAATAGTTTACTCTTTGAATGCAATGATCTCATTTCAGTTCTGATCACAAAATTTTTTGCTGGGAGGAAGTCAAGATTGAATGCGAGCCCGGTTGTTTCAAATTGTCCTGGCAGATAATTAGAAATGATGATCCCATTTTTATCTCTGTAAAATTCTGCTCTTGCTGCAGCGGAAAATTTTTTTGCAAAAGAATATTGCAATAGCAATGCTGTTCCCATCCATTTGTTGTAACCCTCTTTATCAATTTTTCTTTCGGCGCCCACATCAAGCATGAATAATGTTTTCAGTTTTGATGTGATGTGATAAGTAAAATGAAAATTATGAAATAGCCTTAGTTGTTTAGCACTGTCGGATCTTTCATTGCCAATAAACGAGGATGAATTGAAGGCCATTTTTTCGTTTGGAACAAAAACAATCTGTGTGCCTGACGCTTTTGACGAATTATGATCTTTGATATTTTGCCAGCCCTGCAATCCAAGCAATGAAAATGTCCATTTATTATTGGGGTTATAATTAAATTTTATTCCTGTTTCATAATAAGGAGAATTTTCAGCAAGCAGGCTTCTGCTTAAGTTCCAGTTATCTTTTGCAATCGCAGACTCACAACCGATATGAGATGGAAGGATACCTGCATCAACAGAAATTTTTTCTGAAAACTTATATCCAATATTTGCTTCATAAACATATCTGAAAAATTCTGGTTCGGCTGCAAGATTATATTTTGCATAATTACCCGTCATGACTCCAAGATTGGCTCTGAACTTTTTTCCGCTATATGCCCCTTTCAGCAATGCAAGATTGCAATTGACCTCATTATGTTTTTTAAAATTGTATAAAAACGGAGGTCTTAGTTTATCAACTGGTTTATTAAGATCATATTGATAATAAATATCTGCATAGCCGGAGATAACCAATTTAGATTTTTTTTCATTAGCAGAAGAATCCTGTGAAAAAACAAGTATTCTAAAGAGCATCAGAATACTAAAAAAGGTAATTTTCATGACTGTAATGAGTATAATCTTGTTATCTTTCTTCCGTACATTTCAGTATTCAAAAATAATCATGTTTCGTACATTTAAACCGTAAATGATTCTTGCCATGAGTTATCCTTTCCAGATAAAATCACAGGAGCAATATGAAATGTCTTACCGTGTAAGTGTAAATCAACCCGAAAAATTTTGGGCTTCCATTGCGCAGCATTTTCAATGGCGGAAAAAATGGGATAAAGTTCTAGAATGGAATTTTAAAGAACCAAATGTAAAATGGTTCCAGGGAGCCAAACTTAACATCACAGAGAACTGCATTGATCGTCATTTGGAAACAATGGGAGAAAAGCCGGCTTTTATCTGGGAACCAAATAATCCTGAAGACAGAGTAAGAGTTGTTACATATAAACGTTTGCATAAGAGAGTTTGCCAGGTTGCACAGATGTTAAAGAATAATGGAGTGAAGAAAGGCGACAGGGTTTGTGTTTACATGGGAATGGTGCCTGAATTAGTGTATGCAATTCTTGGTTGTGCAAGAATTGGCGCTGTTCATAGTGTCATCTTTGGGGGATTTAGTGCGCAAAGTATTGCTGACAGGCTTGATGATGCGCAAGCAGAATATATTATTACCTGCGATGGTGCTTATCGTGGAGGAAAAGATATTCCTTTAAAAAGTGTGATCGATGATGCATTGATCGGCAATAAAAAAGTAAAAAAAGTAATTGTTTATACAAGAACAAGAACTCCGGTCTCCATGATCAAAGGAAGAGATCTGTGGTGGGAAGATGAAATGGATATTGCAGAAGAACAAGTTGAAAAGAATGGCGTGGTTTCATTTCCAGCTGAGGAAATGGATGCGGAAGATCCTTTATTTATATTATATACATCAGGTAGTACGGGTAAACCAAAAGGAGTTGTTCATTCCAGTGCCGGTTATATGATATGGACCACTTACACTTTTGTAAATGTATTTCAATATCAGCCCGGGCAAATATTTTTTTGTACTGCAGATATCGGTTGGATAACGGGCCATAGTTATATTATTTATGGGCCCCTATGCGCCGGGGCCACTTCACTGATGTTTGAAGGAATACCAACATGGCCAGATGCAGGTCGCTTTTGGGATATTGTTGATAAACATCAAGTGAATATTCTTTACACAGCACCAACAGCAATAAGAAGTTTAATGGGATTTGGTTTGGAACCATTAAAAGGAAAAGATCTTTCATCATTAATAATTTTGGGAACAGTTGGGGAACCCATCAATGAAGAAGCATGGCATTGGTATGATGAAAATATCGGTAAGAAAAAATGCCCGATCGTAGATACTTGGTGGCAAACGGAAACCGGAGGAATATTGATTTCAAATTTTGCCGGCATAACTCCGGCTAAACCAAGCTGGGCTACATTACCAATGCCCGGCGTACAACCAGTGATTGTAGACGAAAAAGGAGACGAAGTAACAAAAAAGGATGAGCATGGTTTGCTGAAAGGAAATCTTTGTATCAAAGCCCCATGGCCATCTATCATCCGAACAACTTATGGCGATCATGAACGCTGCAGGAAAAATTATTTTGATACTTATGAAAATTTGTACTTCACAGGAGATGGTGCATTGAAAGATGAGCAAGGCAATTACAGAATTACCGGTCGTGTAGATGATGTTTTAAATGTAAGCGGACATCGTATAGGAACTGCTGAAGTAGAAAATGCAATTAATATGCATGCTGGTGTTGTTGAAAGTGCAGTGGTGGGTTACCCGCATGATATAAAAGGACAGGGAATTTATGCCTATGTAATTTATAATGGTCATCATGGTGATGAAAACTTAAGGAGACAAGATATTTTACTAACAGTAACAAGAGTGATCGGCCCGATTGCTAAACCGGATAAAATTCAATTTGTTTCCGGGCTGCCAAAAACAAGAAGCGGAAAAATCATGAGAAGAATTTTAAGAAAGATCGCAGAAGGTGATACTTCTAATTTAGGAGACACAACTACATTGCTTGATCCGGGTGTTGTTGATGAAATAAAAAACGGGAAACTATAAATTTTTCATTTTACCATTCTCCCGTCATTGCGAGCGGAGCGCAGCAAAAAAAAGCAGCCGGGTCAGCTGCTTTAAAAGGTTTTTCGAAAATATGTTGAAGGGCTAGTAAGTAAAACTGGCAGCGAATTTAGCCCTGAAACATATTCCATCGCTTTTCTATTTAAGAAACCTATCAAGAAAATATCCACAGCTAATTAAGATTTTTTAAAATGAAAATCTATTTTTGAATTGTGTTCTGTTTTTATTCTATGAAAGACAAGAAAACCAGTAATAAAACAGTTCGGGTACTCAAATGGATCGGCAAGGTTTTGCTTGTCCAGTTGATACTAATCAATATAAGCGCTGCATTTCATGCTTATCGCTTCACTCATTATTACGATGATGATAAAATAAGAAATCAAAGATCTTCTGAAGGCAAACCATTGCTCCGTACCTGGCGATTGATGACCGGAAGGAAATTAGCGAAATCATTAATTCAATATTACCCGGCTATCCCGTTTGATACGGTTCAGCTAACTACCAGTAGCGGAGTAAAATTAGAAGCATGGTACATGAAAGCCGAATCAGCAAAGGGAACAGTTATTTTATTTCATGGATTGAATTCAAATAAAGGAAATGTCTTGAACGAAGCGTTTGAATTCATTTCTCTTGGGTATAATACCATGCTTGTTGATATAAGGGCTCACGGAAACAGCGAGGGAGTAACCAATTCACTTGGAAACAAAGAGTCAGAAGAAGTGAAATTGGCTTATGATCATATTTCGAAAATAGGCGAAAAGAATATTGTGCTTTGGGGAATGTCTTTAGGCGCAGTTATGATCACAAAAGCAATTTGGGAGTATGATCTTCAGCCTCAAAAAGTAATTCTTGAAATGCCATTTGACAAATTGCAGGATCATATCAGCGCAAGAGCAAGGATCAGTGGCTTTCCGGGAGAACCATTTGGTTTCTTTGTTACTTTCTGGACGGGAGCTGAACAAGGTTATTGGAGTTATGGTCATAAAACCTCACGATATGTTAAAAAAACAGATTGTCCTGTTTTACTTCAGTGGGGTAATGATGATGAATATGTTTTGAAAAGCGAGACAAAAAAAATTTTCACCGCAATCAAATCGTCAAAGAAGAAACTGGAAATATATAAAGGAGCGGGGCACGGACCTTTGCTGGCCGGAAACGAACAACAATGGATAAAAACAGTAAGTGATTTTTTAAATGATTAGCGACGGATGATAATTTTTATTCCTACCTGCGCATACCTGTAAAATTCCTCAACGTCTTCATTTTTCATCGAGATACAACCAAGCGTCCAGTTTTTATACCGATCGATCTGAAAATCCTCATGCGGCCATGTGCCATGGATACCGATGCCACCGCCAATTTTTGCAGACGAAGGAATTTCACCTTTTTCTTTTCGCTGGTTGAACTTATCCCAGCTTTCTTGGGTTGGATAATCAAGAGCAAGAAAGCGGTGCCATTTATCGTGAACCCGTTTTGAAGCTATTTTAAAAGTTCCTTCAGGGGTATTTTTATCACCTTCCATTTTTTTATCGGCAAGAGAGCTATTTCCAAACACAACAGGGTAGGTGGCATACCAGCCCTTGTCATCATACACACTCAGCTCATAATCCGATTTGTCAATGATGACATATACTTTTCCGATGGGATTTGAATTTTTACTGCGGTTTTTATCAGGAGCATTACTTGAATTGTCATGCGTGGCAACAACGCCGCTGCCGGCGATGACTGATGCGAGCACCAAAAAAGTTTTCATATCCATTTATTCTCCAATTGTCCGGTATGTAAATTTCAAACGACGTGCCGTAACCATTTATTACGGCTGGTGGATATCTTTTAACGTCCCCTTTACAAAACAACAGAATTTCCTGTAAGCAGCCAACTGGTTTTTACTATGAAAATTTGTTGGGGGAAATATGTTAAACGAAGGTGAGTTAACCGGAGAACTTACTTATTGTTTTTTCTGTGAATAAAAAACCATCCCGTTCAGAGATGGTTCTATCATGAGAGTTAAAAGAACTCTTACCAATTGCTCATCCTGAAGCCAACATTATAAGGTGTTTGATCAAGACCTTTATCCCACATATTTTCAAATGCATAACTGCCGTAGAGTTTCACAGGGCCCAGGTTCAGTTCGCCGATATAAGAAAGTTTCCATCTTTTCAGATCAAAATCATTTCTGATCTTATCCTTATCACTACCTATTTTGGTTTTTTGCCTTGCACTATATAAATAACCTGCACTAACGCCACCGCTGAATCCAAAACCATTTCTCTTATTAGGCGTGAAATTAAAGTTCAGCATCAACGGTACTGTCAGGTAATCAGCTGCCAGCTTATTCTTTTTGGCATCTTTCAATGTTGCATCCATCGTTATCAGCGTCGGATTTTTTTGGAAACGAATTCTTTCATCGTCGAAGAAATAATTGTTCAGTTCAAGACCGAGACCATATTTAAGATTAACAACATGCTCGATCATATTCAGTCGCTGCATAAAGAACCAAACGTTCACATTTCTTGATTTACCGCCGCGAAGATCGAACCAATCTTCAGTGCTGCCCGGAGCAAAAGTTTGTGCTGCGGCTGATGCATAATTTGTTTTATCATTAAAACCTGCGTAACCAAGGTCAATGATCCACCAATTGGTAGTCAGGTTATCAGGTTTTTGCTTCCGGCTTGGAATCCTTACTGTCCGGTCATTCCTGATAATTTCACGTTCATTGGTGCCGGGTTTTTTTACAATGATCATGCCTCCGATACGGATGGTGTCATTACTGCTTTTTTTTCCTGTTGTATCCACCTGGGCAAAGCCAGTGCTAAATAAACAAGCTGCTACACATACGAGTAAAATCCTTTTCATGCAAAAATGTTTTTCCGTTAAAAATTTATTTTAATGATACTGCAAAAGCTCCAAGCAGCAGTTTGTTGTCGTCGGTTGTGGTTTGAATTTTAGTGCGGCGCTCAAATACCCGGGTTGTTTTTCTTAAGAATTGTTTGAGACCGCCTTTTTCCTTAGAAGTTTCTTCTGCTTCTTCAGGTACATCTATATTGTCGGACGTAATACGACTTGTATTTGTTACAAATGATTTGTCAAAAGGATTATCATTTGTCATTTCGATAGCTAATGTTTGAACCATGCTTTTATCTTGTGAAGGAAGGTTTGCATAACTGGGTGAAATTCGATCTTCTTCAGGTATTGTGTTTGGGTCTGTTTTTGATTGAGCTGTTCTTTTCCCTTCAATCGGTAAATTATTTATATTCTTATTGTTATTGACTGCAATATTTTTATCCACTAATTCATTTTCATTAATAGTTTTTTGATCATCCTTTTCTGTAGCTGTTTGTGAAGAAGTTGGATACTTTTCTGTGTTGGCAACATCTTGTGGTTTGCTTTCTGGTTGGTCTATTGGCTTCGTAGTTGGCTGATCAGGATTATTCGAAGGAAAATTTTGTACAACTTCATTCTTATCGCCTCCTTTATTATTATTAATGAATCTGATAGTGGCAAATCCCGCAATTAGAATAATAGCTGCAGCTACAGCTACCCTAAACCATGTCATGCTTAAAACACGAACTTTTTCTTCTCTGCGATATAAAACAGATTTATCAGGGAAAACAATTGCTGTTTCAGGCTGAAGTCTTGTTTTTTGAAACAGGCTCAACTCTTTTTGAACAGATGAATGGTTTGCAGCAAATTTTTCAACTTGTTTTCTTTCTTTGTCGCTCAGCTCATCATCAATATAATTAAGAAGTTGCTCTTCGTAATTGGTGATATTTATAAAGGAGTTATTATGCAGGTATTCTTTTTCTTCAAACTGAACATTGCTTTCAGGAATAAAACGGGTTTCGCCAAGGAGTTTAAATTCTTCCCCGAGGTCGTTATTCTCTTTTACAAAATTTTCAACCGCCTGCCTTTGCGACGCAGTAAGTTCATTATCCCAGTAAAGGATAAAATGTTCTTCGTAATTATGGCGATTGATGTTCATGTTTTTTAATTTACTCACAGCTTTCCTTAGATCAAATTCTCAACTTTCACTAAATATTCTTTTAGCTGCACCCTTGCTCTATGCAGGTAAACTTTTACCTGGCTTTCGCTCAGGTTTGTTATCCGCCCGATCTCTTCATAACTATACCCTTCATAATCCTTTAAAAGAACCAATGTTCTTTGTGTCTCGCTTAACCGTGCTAATGCTTCGTCTAATATCTTCTTTAAATTATTGGCAGGCTTGTTTTGCACCTTTGCCTCTTCGCTGAACTCATCTTTTAATTGTATCCTTTTCACTTTTCTTATATGATCGATCATTTGCCTGTAAGCCACAGTAAACAGATATGATTTGCTTTTTGTAGCGTCAACCTCGTCGCGGTGCCGCCACATTTTTTCAAAAGCGGTCTGCACCACATCACGGGCATCTTCTTCATTCCTGAGGTTTTTCAGGATAAAGCGATACACATTGTCTGCATACGTGTTAACACATTCGTTATACTCTCTTTCGGTCATAAACAGCCGGGGTAGCAGGCAAAGATAATTTAACGTCCCTGCTTTAAGTATTACGGTTAATGAATAAGAAAGTTACAGAAAGTAAAAGGTTTTTTTAGAGCTTAAAAGCCTAAAAACCAACTGAAGTAGATATAAATTGGTGCGAGAAGGTTTCCCACATTGTTTCGCCGGAAGCATCTTTATCAGATTTCTTTTTGCAGCATTCTTCCATGCTTTCTGAGCAGGTTTCTTTTTGAGCCTGGTTCTTAGTGGCAGACCAAAGTATAAGGTAACTACCTGCAATCAACAGAAGTATCATCGCAGCTCTTAACAGGTATTTTTTTTGCATCGGAGTCGGTTTCATGATTTGACGAAGGTATTTGTGAAAATGTTACAGCAAATTTAATTTTTCATTAATCCATGTGCAAGAACTATCTGATGAACTGTGTCATTTACCCGGCAAAATGCAGAAATGAAGGGGTGAATAGAGTTAGAACTGAGGAATTTATAGCCAGAATTATTGAAACCTAAAGCCAGGCGACCCGAACCCTGCAACCTTCTCTTTATATTTGTTCGCCAAACAAGATTCTTATGAATGAAAATTTTATAAAACGAATTGCAAAGGAAGTTGAAGAGGTTAAAGCCTCTGGTCTTTATAAAACCGAAAGGATTATTTCCAGCCCACAGGGTGCAGAAATCACGGTAAACAACAAAACAGTTCTGAATTTTTGTGCCAATAATTATCTCGGTTTGTCATCACATCCAAAGGTGATAGAAGCGGCTCATAAGGCCATCGATTCTCATGGTTACGGAATGAGCAGTGTTCGTTTCATCTGCGGCACGCAGGATATTCATAAGGAACTTGAGAAAAAGCTTTCTGAATTTCTTGGAACTGAGGATACGATACTTTATGCGGCAGCATTTGATGCAAATGGCGGTGTATTTGAGCCTTTATTTAATGAAGAAGATGCAATTATTTCCGACGCACTGAACCATGCAAGTATAATTGATGGTGTTCGTTTATGTAAAGCACAGCGTTACCGTTACGAACATAACAATATGGCTGATCTTGAAATGAAGTTGCAGGAATCAGCTCATCTCAGAAGCAGGATAATTGTAACCGATGGAAGTTTCAGCATGGACGGAACAATTGCACAATTAGACAAGATCTGTGACCTTGCCGATAAATATGATGCTGTTGTTATGATCGACGAATGTCATTCATCAGGTTTTTTAGGAAAAACAGGAAGAGGTACTCACGAATATCGTGGTGTGATGGGTAGAATTGATATCATAACAGGTACACTTGGCAAAGCATTGGGTGGGGCAAGCGGCGGTTTTACAAGCGGCAGAAAAGAGATCATTGATATGCTTCGCCAAAAATCAAGGCCGTATTTATTCAGTAATACTTTGGCGCCATCAATTGTTGGCGGTTCTATAGCTGTGCTGAATATGCTTACTGAAACAACCGAATTGAGAGACAAACTTGAACTCAACACAAAATACTTCCGTAAAAAAATGACTGAGGCCGGGTTTGATATAAAACCCGGTGATCACCCTATCGTGCCTATTATGTTGTACGATGCAGTTCTTGCACAAACAATGGCTGCCAAACTTCTTGAAGAAGGAATTTATGTTATTGGTTTCTTTTTCCCTGTTGTTGCAAAAGGCCAGGCGAGAATAAGGGTACAGCTAAGCGCTGCACATAAGCAGCACCATTTGGATAAAGCGATTGCTGCATTTACAAAAATTGGAAAAGAGCTTGGTGTTTTAAAAGTAAAAATAGCCCAATAAAAAAGCTGCCCTTTTTGAGCAGCTTTTAAATTATTTTTTCAAGATCAATTTGTTTTCAAACTAAGATTGCCTGCAACTTTCTTTAAATCATCTATTCCGATTTTTTCACCGTCCACATTTACAATAAAGCGTTCATTGGCAAAATAAGTCAGTTCATAACGATCATTTGATTTTGTATATTTTTCAATTGCTTTTCCACCATTAAAATCAATTGTTTTTTGATAGCCATTATCGTCCTCCTGTTGAAAATTCCAGAGGCTGAAATAACGCATAGTATACCAGCTTGCACCCATTTCCCCGGCACAATCTATTATTTCAATATTCAATTCTCTATCGCCATCACCCTTATAAGTTCCTTTACCAACACTTACACCCATTGAAGAATTGGCACTGAAGCTGCTTCGCTGCATACCTAATAATTCATTTGGAATAAGTGCTTTTACCTGGTCAATTGACAATGGGGGAAGTTTTTTAAGTTCCTCAGCTTTGCTTGCATTTTCTTCCATTTTCTTAGCTGCTTCATTAATACTAGACACATCAATTGTAGCTTTATTGCCTTTTTCGTCTTTGATCGTGATCTTATCCTTATTGCTATTACAAGCTGCTAATGCAGTGCAAATGATCAAAAGGGAAATAAATACTCGTTTCATAAGCTCTTGTTTGTGGTTTATAAAATTTTATCCTAAGGAAAGTTAGGAGATTTACTATATCCCGCCTTGATTTCAGTCGATTTTCTTAATAGAACATTAATTATTTCAATCAAACACTATGAAATACAATTATGGCACAGTATTTTCGTTTCTCCTTTGAACGACCACACTCCAAGCCTCCTTTGAATACCAGTTTAATTCACCCTTAAAAAATTTAAAAAACAAGTATGAAAAAACTGTTGTTCATCCTGCTTGCAGGATCACTAATCACAATGACCCTAAGCTCTTGTTCAACAATGAAAAGAGATTGTAACGGAGTAAAACATACAAAGCTTAAAAACGGTATTTATTTATAAACATATTTCATTGTTCATTTTTTTCAAACCCGTCTCGCCTCAGGCCAGACGGGTTTTTTTTGTTTCATTGTATTGAAAGCAATGCACTTAACTTTGCCTGCAAATTTTTTAAATGAAACGAGCTGCATCTTTTTTCCTCTTCGCTGTTACCGGTGTTTTGTATTCATGCTCACCTAATAATGTTGATGAAGATAATAGCCTCGGAAAACATTTTACTGAGAGTAAGGTTTCCGGCTGTTTTGGGTTGTATAACAATGCAACAAACCAGTTTACTTTTTACAATAAAAAAAGATTTGCAGACAGCAGTTATTTGCCGGCATCAACATTTAATATCGTTAACTCATTAATCGGTTTGCAAACAGGAGTTATCAGCAGTGATAGCATGATAATAAAATGGGATGGTGTGAAAAGAAGCGTCGATAGCTGGAACAAAGACCTTTCAATGTATGAAGCATTCCGTGTTTCATCTGTGCCATATTACCAGGAAGTGGCAAGAAGAATTGGTAAAGATCAAATGGAATATTGGATGGATACAGTGAATTATGGTGCAGGTCCAAAAGACACTGTATTTCAAATAAAAACAGCAATTGATACTTTCTGGCTTGATAATTCATTAAAAATAACACCGGATGAAGAACTCGGTCTTGTGCGAATGTTATATTTCAACCAGCTCCCCTTTTTCAAAACATACCAGGAGAAAGTAAAAAAAACAATGCTTTTTGAAAATGAAACAACTTACAGGCTGGCTTATAAAACAGGTTGGGGAAAAAATGAAAAAGGCAATCATCTTGCCTGGGCAATTGGATGGGTGGAAGAGAATAATCACCCCTATTTTTTTGTATTGAACCTCGAGTCTTCTGATGCAAATGCAAACATTCCTGATATAAGAATGAAAATATTAAAGGGAATACTGAAGCAACTTGGTTTTTTTGAAGGTAAAATGTAACAAACGGTTTTGAAATTTATCAAACCTTAGCACTCTTTCTTTGTTAGTTTTGCACATGCTCTGAAATTTTTTATGCAAATCTATTGTGAATCATTGACGGAATACAGACGGTTAAAAACAAAAGAAGTAAAGATCGGCGATCTGTTGCTGGGCGATTCCCATCCCATTCGTGTGCAGACGATGACGACAACTGACACAATGGATACAATGGCGACAGTAGAACAATCCATTCGCTGTATTGAAGCCGGCGCTGAGCTTGTACGCATCACAGCTCCTTCAAAAAATGATGCGGAAAATTTACTGCATATAAAAAATGAATTACGAAAAAGAGGTTATCACACCCCACTTGTTGCAGATATTCATTTTACTCCCAAAGCCGCGGAGATCGCAGCAAGAATTGTAGAGAAAGTAAGAGTGAATCCTGGTAATTATGTTGACAAGAAAAAATTCGAGCTGATCGAATACACTAATGCCGATTACGCCGAAGAGATCGATCGTATCCGTGAACGATTTACTCCTTTAATAAAAATTTCCAAAGAGTATGGAACTGCAATGCGGATCGGAACCAATCATGGTTCATTAAGTGATCGCATCATGAGCCGGTATGGTGATACGCCAATGGGAATGGTGGAAAGTGCCATGGAGTTTTTGCGGATTGCAAGAGATGAAAGCTACCACAATATTGTGTTGAGCATGAAGAGCAGCAACCCGCAGGTGATGGTGCAGGCATACCGCTTATTGGTAAAAACAATGTTTGATGAATTTGGTGAATGTTATCCTTTGCATCTTGGAGTGACAGAAGCCGGCGATGGAGAAGATGGAAGAATTAAAAGTGCAGTTGGCATTGGAACATTATTGGAAGATGGATTAGGAGATACGATCAGGGTTTCACTTACAGAAGATCCTGAATTGGAAATTCCGGTGTGTAAAGACCTGGTGAAAAGATATGCTGGTCGACAGTCCACAGTCGACAGTCCACAGAAGGTTCCAGCTATTGATAAACTTTCTTATGATTCGTTCAAATATCAACGAAGAGAAACTTTTGAAGTTGGAAATATTGGTGGCAAGCATGTGCCGGTGGTAATTGCTGATCTGAGTAAGATCGAAAAGATCACACATATAGATTTGCAAAGTGTTGGCTATACTTATGATGAGGCCACTGATAAATGGAATATCAGCGATGCTGCTGCTGATTTTATTTTTACAGGCAACCAACATCTTGATTTTGCATTGCCGGGGACATTAAAGGTTGTTGTTTATCCGGAAACATGGACAAGGGCCAAGGATAAGTACAAATATTTTCCAATTTATCAGGATAGTGGTTATACAGAAACAGAAATAAAAAGTGAGAAGATAAATTTTGTCATGGTTGATTGTTTTAATGATGGCGCTGATTCCTTTGTATATCTCGATCAATTGGCAAATGATCCCACAGTTGTGCTCTGCTTAAGCAGTACAAATAAAAATGCGATGCAGTCGGTAAGGAGAATGTATGTTGAGTTAATGAACAGAGGAATAAAAAACCCTGTTATTAACATTACTGACAGTAACTGGCAAACTGCCGATGAACATTTGATTCATTTTGCTACTGAGACGGGTGCTTTGCTATTAGATGGAATGGGAGATGGAATATGTTTGGGAATGACGAAGAAAAGCTATGAGCTATTAGCTGCGAGCTACGAGCAAATGAATGCAAGTGGAAGAAATTATTCAAGCAATCAAACAATCGAGCAATTTATCAATAGCACTTCCTTTGGGATTTTACAGGCAACAAGAACAAGAATTTCGAAAACAGAATACATCAGTTGTCCGAGTTGTGGCAGAACTCTTTTTGATCTGCAGGAAACGACAGCAAAGATCCGTTCAAGAACAAGTCACCTGAAAGGATTGAAGATTGCTATCATGGGTTGTATTGTGAATGGACCCGGTGAAATGGCTGATGCTGATTTTGGATATGTTGGAAGCGGGCAGGGAAAAATCACTCTTTATAAGGGGAAAGAAATTATAAAACGAAATGTGAACAGTGAAGTGGCAGTGGATGAACTGATAAATTTGTTGAAGGAAAATGAAGCTTGGGTAGAGCCGGGATAGGATTTTAGATTTAAGATTGCAGATTTTGGATTTTCATGAATAAAAAATTTTGGATCATACTTTACGTTTTAGTTCTTACTGCAGATCTATTCGCTGTTTATCTTGGTAATGAAACACTTCGCTACGCAACCAAGCCACTGCTGATACCATTGCTTGTTATCTATTTTATTTCTGCTACAAGTTATTTTACATCTTCATTAAAAAAATGGATAATACCTGCACTTATTTTTTCATGGGCTGGTGATGTGCTGCTGATGTTTGAATCAGCAAATGGCAATTTTTTTATTTTCGGATTGGCGGCATTTCTCATTGCTCATGTTTTTTATATACTGTTCTACGAAAATGTTATTCGTAAAGAAAACCTGAGTAAAAATTATTGGTGGTTCCTTCCTGTTATTATTTATTATGTCGCTTTAGTTTATATCTTATCACCGCATCTTAGCGATATGAAATTGCCTGTTCGAATTTATGGAATTGTGATAAGCTACATGCTGATACAAGCTTTGCAAACAGGCAGAATAAAAGATCAGGCTGCTGCAGGACTGATGATTGCCGGCGCTGCTTTATTCATTACTTCTGATTCTGTACTTGCAATTAATAAATTTTATGAGCCGTTTGAATATGCAGGCATTGCTGTAATGACTACTTATGGAGTTGCCCAATTATTGATCACACTTGGTGCAGTTAGATATATTACTTCAGCATCAAAGCAATAAATTTGCTGAATAGAATTGTTGTTGGTGAACGGAGCGTCGCAAGGAACGTTTAATCGGAGCGATGCGGTTGATAAAAAAAATTTTTTCAATAAACTCCCCTTTAGGGGTTGGGGGTATAAATGAGACAAACAGATTTTCTCGTTATCGGTTCAGGTATTGCAGGGTTAACTTATGCTTTGAAAATCGCAGAACGGTTTCCTGATAAAAAAATATTGGTGATGACGAAGGCGGCTGCTGACGAAACCAATACCAAATATGCGCAAGGCGGTATCGCAGTGGTGAATGACCTGGAAAATGACAGCTATGAAAAACATATTGATGATACATTAGTTGCCGGCGATGGATTGTGTAATGAAAAAGTTGTTGAGATAGTAGTGAAAGAAGGTCCTGAAAGAGTAAATGATATTATTGATTGGGGCGCAAGGTTTGATAAAGAATCGGATGGAGATTATAAACGGGGACGTGAAGGCGGACATTCAGAATTCAGGATACTTCATCATAAAGACATTACCGGTTGGGAAATGGAAAGAGCTTTGTTGGAAGCGGTGAGCAAGCAAAAAAATATTGAATTCATCAAACATTGCTTTGTGATTGATATCATCACGCAGCATCATCTTGGTTATTTGGTAACAAAAGCGACTCCTGATGTGGAATGTTATGGTGTGTATGTGTTGAACCTGGAAACAAATCAAATAGAAAAAATTCTTTCCAGGATCACATTGATGGCTACTGGTGGTAACGGACAAGTGTACAGAACAACCACGAATCCATCAATTGCTACAGGCGATGGTATATCGATGGTGTATCGTGCCAAAGGAAGAATTGAAAATATGGAATTCATACAGTTTCATCCAACAGCATTGTATGAACCGGGAGTTCGTGGTCATGCATTTCTAATTACAGAAGCAGTTCGTGGCGATGGAGGTATTCTTCGCAATAAGGATGGCGAAGCATTTATGGAAAAGTATGATGATCGGAAAGATCTTGCACCAAGAGATATTGTTGCAAGAGCAATCGATAGTGAAATGAAAAAAACGGGTACTGAACATGTATGGCTCGACTGCCGTCATTTTAGTAAAGAAAAATTTGTTGAACACTTTCCGAATATTTATAAAAAGTGTTTGTCGATCGGTATAGATATTTCTCAGCAAATGATCCCTGTTGCACCGGCGGCGCATTATAGTTGTGGTGGAATAAAAACGGACGAATGGGGAAGAAGCAGCATCAACAATCTTTATGCATGTGGCGAATGTGCTTCTACCGGTTTGCATGGAGCAAATCGTTTGGCGAGTAATTCATTGCTTGAAGGATTGGTTTTTGCACATCGTTGTGCAATTGACGCTGCAGAAAAAATAAATCAGATCTCATATCAAAAAAATATACCTGATTGGGATGCAGAAGGTACTTCACAGCCGGGTGAGATGATCCTTATCACACAAAGTTTGAAGGAGCTTCAATTGGTGATGAGTGATTATGTTGGTATTGTTCGCAATGATATTCGTTTGCAAAGAGCTTCACGCCGACTGGATCTGTTATGGGAAGAAACAGAACAGCTTTATCAAACAAGTACACTTTCTCCGCAGTTGCTTGAACTTAGAAATATGATCACCGCCGGGTATTTAATTGTAAAAGGCGCCAGCTTCCGTAAAGAAAGTCGCGGATTGCATTATAATACAGATTATCCGGGCAAGAGCGAATTGGTTCAGAATATTGTGTTGTGAGTTTTTATATTTGCAGACCATGTATTACATTGTTTTTGGAATTCTTTACCTGCTCTCTTTGCTTCCATTTTTTATCCTTTACAGAATATCTGACTTAATTTTTATATTTCTTTATTATATCACCGGTTACAGAAAGGATGTCGTCATGAGTAATCTTCAGGGTGTTTTCCCTGAAAAAACAAAGGCTGAATTAAAAACAATCGCAAAGAGGTTTTATAGAAATTTTACAGATAACTGGATTGAAACGATCAAGTTACTTTCTATCAGTAGAGATGCACTGAATAAGAGAATCAGTTCAAATGTTGATGTGTTTAATCATCTGCATAAAGAGGGGAAATCAGTGCAGTTAAACCTGGGACATTTCTTTAATTGGGAATATATGACTCTTTATACGGGTATTCATCAACCCTATACTTTTCTTACAGTTTATTTGCCACAAGCAAGTAAAATAACAAATAGATTGTTCATACAGCTTCGTTCCCGATGGGGCAATCCCCAATTGCCGGCTACTGATATGACAAGAGCTATAATACCGTGGCGAAAAAAACAATACCTGCTGGCCCTGGGGGCTGATCAGAGTCCGCCACTCGGCGAAAATGCATATTGGTTATATTTTTTAAACAGACCAACGGCTTTTTTAAAAGGACCCGAAAAATTTGCCCGTATTCAGAATATACCTGTGGTAATGATGACAACAACACGGCCTAAAAGGGGATATTATCATTTTGAATATTTTCTGCTGGCCGATAATCCTAAAAATTTGCAGGAGGGTGAATTGATGCGCAGATATGCAAAACACCTGGAAGAAAATATCAAACTGCAACCCGATCTTTATTTATGGAGTCACCGGAGATGGAAACGGCAATGGAAACCCGAGTATATTGATTTATGGGTGGATGATAAACCAGCGCCAAAGTGAAAAAAGAGCCCCCACTGGAAAGCAGGGGCTGTTTTTCATCACTACACAAAACTACTCAGATTTTAGTCTTTTTCTTTTTCAGCTGGAGGTAATCAAGAAAGTAGATCACTTTGAGTGAAATATTATTGTTCTGATCAGCCTCTATCGTATTGCCGAAATTTTTGAAATAATTATGTTCTACTATATCGGTATAATGAAATATTGCATTCTTCCACACCACATTTAAAAAACTGCCTGGCGCAAACTGCCATGTGTACACCATGTCAACGTTAAAAAAGTTTACATTTTGATCTTTGTTAGAATTGAAAGAAGTGTTTTTAACCAACAAGCCGTCATTTTGTTGCAGGTTAAAGAATTCTTTATTGTCAACACTGCTGTAATAATGACGGATACGAAGATTTATTCCCATCATGTTAGTGAAATTATATTTAGCTGTTAAGGTATTTTCTACCGACTTAACTCTTCTTCTTGCAAAGATGACCTGCGAATTATCAGACCATGTATAGCCAATGTTATTGAAACGTGGGTTCAGTCCCAGGCGGTGATTTAGGGAAAATTTATTGCTAAAACGATAAGTATGTCCCAATGTCCAATCTAATTGTACCTGGTCATAAAAATTGAAAAACTTACGAACTGATAATTCAGTGAATCCGGAATATTTTTTTGCATAGTTTGTTTCAACCCATGCTCCACCTGATAAACTTGATCCTCTCCTGAAATACCAGCCATAGTTTCTTGGCTCATAGAAATCATTTTGTCTTGGCGCATAATTCCAGAAACTTCCGAACCACAATAATTTTTTAGTTTGAACATGGCTATTGAAGTTAATATTTGCCCGCTGATACTTCTGGTCAATGTTTCCTATTCTGGTGAATAGCTGGCTTACATTTATATTTAAATTTATACCGATCCTGTTGTACCAGCCCTTTGGTTTTGTCCACCTGTAACCGATCCATGTGCCGTGATCAAGAAAATTGTTATTGGTAAAATAACCCAGGTCGTTGCTTGAAAACTTTGTATCAGTAAGTTCCTGCCATACATTAAAATTGAAACGGCCACTGGTTTTACCAAAATATAGTTGCTGGCTATAGCCTGACTTGGTATTACCATTTGCTTCATAGCCGATAAGATTGCTGACGGCTGCTTTACCACCAACATTCCACATGTTCTTTTTATTATTAAAATCAAAAAGGGCTGCCGTAACGTTTGCATCATAATCCGCTCCGCTTCTCCATACGTTGGTATTTATCAATGACACACTTGAATTGTGTTTCAAGCTTTGATTTAACACTATAATATTATAATTCGTCAGCGGGTTTGTTTCATATTTCCAGCGTTCTTTTGTATTTAAATCTTCAATCGTTGCATACTGCGGTTTGGTAATTGCATTCAAAACGCCAATGCCCAATCCTTTTTGTGTTCTTCCTGAAATTTTTGAAGCATTGATCAGTTTTGATTCAGTTGGGTTTTTGATTATTGTTTCATCAGGTCCGGCAACGCCATACGCATCATATAAGTGAATAGGAGTGCCACCAATCCTTCTTGAATAAAACAGGTTTCCTTTATTGAATAATTCTGTTCCTTCGGTAAAGAAACTTCTGTTCTCATTGAATTTAACTTCAAAAGGAGTGAGGTTCAGTACCTGGTTATCACTTTGCACCTGTCCGAAATCGGGGATCAAAGTGGCATCAAGTGTAAATGCCTGGTTAATGCCATACTTAACATCCATACCGCCATTAAAACTTGTTGTTGTGTTTTCAATACCGGCCCGATTATACGGATAGTGATTTGCATAAACAGAAAAATAAGGAGAGAACTGTAACCGTAATGGCGGTTTAATATTCGTGATACCTGTCCACAAACCTTCTTGTGTAAGAAAGCCGTTTACATTTATATCAACAGGATTCCATGTAGATTGTTGTTCTGTTTTTCTGCGACGACGGGTAATGTTCAACCCCCAGTTTTGCACTTCTTTTTTCCCAAAACGTATAGCAGAATATGGAATGAACATTTCAAAACTCCATCCATTGTTATGAATAACAGCGCCGCTTTTCCATACAGCATTCCAGGTAAAATCTTCACCACCGTTATTGCTTTCCATACCCGGCGACATTTTTGCATCCCATTGCTCATTCAGAGGAGTAACAAAATATTCAAAGCCATTCAGTTTGTCATAATAAGTGTCGAAAATGATCCCTATATAATCATTTGCACCAAAACCATCACGGCCTGACAATTCTCTTGCGATGCTGTCTTTTGTTCTTTCATAACAAAAGCCTCCAAAATAAATTCCATCATCATCATACAGCAGGTATGCTTCTGTTCTTACCTCATTGGCTTCAACAGCACCCATCTTTGGTCGAAACTCAACAAGATTGGTCATCAGCGGCGCATCTTTCCATGCGGCATCATTGATAAGGCCGTCGATCTTGATAGCCTGTGTTGTTCTTTTAGCGGGTAATTCTTTAGGTGCAGGTTTTGTTTGTGCATTTACAAACATGGCAAGCAATAGCATGCCCATTAGAGCAAGGTTGGTTTTGTAGTTCATGGTTATACTTATTATACTTAACGAATGAAAATCGTGATTAGTTACAGGGAAATGTAATAATTACTAAAACATTCGTAGTTTAAAAATAACGTCAGAATCAGAAGTTATTTTATCCAATTAGGTGAATGGTATTTTGTACTTGACGAGTGGTTAAAAATAAGGGGCGTTAACTTTTTGTTTACATTATAAAAAGTAAATGAGTTAATGTTTCATAAAGCAATTTCCTGTTTATTCTATTTTTCCTGTGCATCACTGATTCTCAAAACCTCTATTTCATATCTGGTAGGAAAATTATCCATATCCTCTGATTCCTTTTTTTTGTAATGCGAACCACATCTCGGACACTTGTAATAAGATGTTCGTGTATAGTATTTATAACCCTCATGTACTTCGGGTCCTTCTTCAAGGAGTGTCATTACTTTGAAAAAGTATTTTCGATAATCTTCACCGAATCCACCAACCTGCCTCGATTCATAATTTTTAATTCCTTTGCAGAGGGGACAATCTTTCAATTCAACTTTAGGAGGGGGTAGTTCCGGTTCAGTGGCAACCGGCAATGTTGGCAATAGCTTTATTATCTCTGGTTTGAATGGATTGGCGAATTCCGCATATTTATGTGCTGTAAGGCCGACATCATCTTTTGCAAATGGATCGGCTCCATGCTCTAGTAAAAGTTTTACCGATTCTTCTTTGCCGGAATCACAGGCGAGCATCAGGACTGTAATATTCCTTTCACTCTCTGCCTTATCGTTAGCATTGGCTCCATGTTCCAGCAGGTATTTCATAGTTTCCATGCGGCCAAAAAGTGCAGCCTGCATAAGTGCTGTCCATCCCCCATTATTTTTTGCTTGAATATCTGCGCCGTGGGCTAATAGCATTTTTACAATTTCAATGTTGCCTTCTGATGCTGCTAATATCAGTGAAGTATTGCCTTTAAAGTCTTTATGATCCGTTTCAGCACCATGTTCTAAAAGCAATTTCACAATTTCCGGATGATTATACATGGAAGCAGTCTGCAAAGCAGTGCTAAAAGTTCCTTCGCCATTCACATTAGCCCCAGCCTTTAAGAGTAATTCGCACATTTCTAAATTCCCATTATATGCAGCATCACATAACATTTGATCAAATCTTTTTTCTTTAGCCCAATTTTCAATATCAGATTTTGATGCTTTCTCCAACATCATTTTTGCTATCCTGTTTTTTTTCCAGGAAATGGCTTTTGCAAGAGCTGAATATCCCCCTGGAACTCTAATGCCTTTATAATTACACAGAAGGTAGTAAGCTAAATCATCGGCACTTCTTTCCAATGATGCCATAAATGATTCTTCGTGCCATCCGTTTTTGGCGCCATCTGCACCATGTTCAATCAATATTTTAGCCATTTCAAATGAACCGAAATTAATTGCTTGCTGAAGCATTGTAACGTTCAGCGATTCATTTCTGTAATTAATATCAATCTCTTTTTCAATCAGCCATTTTATAGTGGACTCATTTATGTCCTTTGATGAATAACTGGCTAAATCCATCAGAACATTGTCTTTTCCTTCATTTAGTGCATTGATATCAGATCCCCTTGAAAGTAAAAGTTCACCAAGCTCAGTGTTGTTTTTTTTCATTGCATACATTAATGGCCTTCTTCCATAAGATCCATAAAAGTTTGCATCGGATCCGGCCTCAATCAGTAGCCTGGCAATTTCTGTTCTGTTATACATACAGGCGAAACAAAGCGGGGAGTCATTACCCGGTTTAGTATTATTATCCGGATGGCCTCCCTGTTGTAAAAAGTCTTTTACTTCTTCTACAGAGATATGTTGTATATCTTCATTACAGAGGTATTTGCTCATTTCAGAATTAACTTAATTACTTTATTCATGAAATTCTATGATTCATTTTTAATTTTTTCTTTCGCTTCTACATAAGTAAGATGAATATATTTTTTTGCAACTTTCAGATGCCTGTTACAAAACCACTCCTGTCCACGGGGGTGGCCCACAAAACCCGGCTGTGAAAAACGTTTATTAAATTCTTTGTCTTCATCACTCAGGGCAAATTGAAGTAATGCACCTCCTTTGGGATCTTCCCGGAAATCTTTACCACATATATCACAAATGGGTGGTCGCATTTAGGGTTTATTTTTTAAGAAAAATAAAATGGCCATATAAAACTTATAAAGGAAATAACAATGGTGAGAATGTTAAGAGTGATATCCCTGCGTGACATGGATCGCAAAACTTTTTCAGGTTCAAAATCATCTGTAATAAATGACATGCGGGTATATACCGTAAGAAACAGCCACCACATTGCCAGAAATTTTAGATTCAACTTTTCCGGATGTTTACCAATGTCATAATAAACGACTCCCAGCAACAGGGCATAAATAAGAGCTGTATGAATGATCAATAATATACTTCCAACAGACCGGGCTAAGGGTCTATTATTTATCTTAAGAAATTTGACAATTGCATTTACCGGGTTGAATTTCCATTTTGGAACTATCATGCCAAGATAGTAAAGCAGGATATCAGCAGTAACAAAAAATACAAATATTGGGTTGGAGCCTGTATCTCCCTGGTTAAAATTCAAAAAGCTTAAACTAACATACAATATCATTGCCCGGAATATGGGTTTGAATATTAAAACAGCAACATAAGGCATTGCTACCAGGATGCCGATAGCTGTTGTAATAATCAATGATGCTATTAATGAAAACCAGCTTTCATTTTTATCTTTATCTGTTTCATCAGTATCAGCTTTTACATTTTCACCGGCATAAATATTATTATGCCAGATGACAGGTTCCAGTATATAAACTAAAATACCAGCTATACCAAGAATAATATTAAGTGTTGTTGGCGTTGTTTTTAAATCCACTTTATAAAGCTGTGGCCAGAATACCGGAGCTACCACAGATACAATAAAGAAAAAAAGAATACTGCTGATCAACCAGCTAACCGGTAAAGGTGAAAAAGAAGAACTCCAGGATGAGATATTTGGGAACGGGGTTATCTTTTTCAGATCAACTTTCTTCTGCAATTCACTAAACCTTTTTTTCATTGCGATTCAGTCATGCTGGTTTATGGATCCTTTTTTTTATACAGTTCTAAATATCTTTTTGCTTCTGTTTCAGTGATTTTTTTTATTTCATTGAATTCAATCCACCTCCCAAAGAGCTCATTCCAGGTCATGGATTTATAAAACTGACCGCAATGAGGACATTTGTACAACCATTCGTCACCCGCTAAAAATGAAAACATTTCCAGTTGCCTGATAATTTCAACAGTCCTCGATGGTTTATCACCTGTTTCGGACCAGGGAATTTCTTCATATTCCCTGTCTTTAATAGTATCACAAAGTTTGCAGGGCATAATAGATTAAAAATATATAATGATAGGAGTAGGCCTGATGATTTAAGTCATACGGATTAAGAATGTTTTAAATTGTATTTCTGCCTGGTAGTTGAAAAAAAAGGGAATCAAATCCTGATTCCCTTTGAAATTTATTATTTTTATTTATTACTTTAATTCAGCACACTCTTCTCCTTCACTACCTCCACTTTTTCCTGTGCTTTAATCGCATTCCATCCGCCGGAAATATTGCGAAGATTATGAATACCCTGGCGTTTTAATAATGAACAGGCAATGACACTGCGGTAACCTCCTGCGCAATGAACGTATAGATTATGACCATCTTCAATGTTAGCCATGGTACCAGGATCGGTCATTTCATTAAGTGGTAAATTCAATGCTTCAGTTAAATGACCTTCTGCAAATTCATTTTCTTTCCTTACATCGATCACTATAAGGTTTGGATCAAACTGCTGATCCAATAATAGCTCATCAGCTTCCACTTCAACAATAATGTCAACCTTTTCACCTGCTTTTTTCCACGCTTCAAAACCTCCATCAAGATGGCCATCAATTTTTTCAAACCCTACTCTCGCTAAACGAATAATGGTTTCTTTTTCTTTACCAGGTTCAGTTACAAGAAATATAGATTTATCAAAAGGCAAAAGACTGCCAGCCCATTCTGCAAAGCGACCATTCAAGCCAATATTAATTGAACCCGGAACAAATCCTTTTACAAATTCCGTTTCAGCTCTTGTATCAAGCAGTATTACATCATCATTTATTAATTTTTTAAATGCTGAAACTGAAAACTTTTTTAAACCACTCTCAAGCACTTCATCTAAACTCTCATATCCTTCTTTATTTATTTGTGCATTGATTGGGAAATACAAAGGTGGAGCAGCAATGCCATCGGTAACAACTTTTATGAATTCAGCTTTTGTTTTGGCTTCTAATGCGTAGTTATGTTTTTTCTGTTCACCAATTGTGCTGAAAGTTTCTTTGCCTAAACTTTTTCCACAACTGCTGCCGGCGCCATGTGCCGGGTAAACGATCACCTCATCAGCCAAGGGGAATAATTTATTATGAATACTGTCATACATCATCCCGGCAAGATCCTGCATCGTAAGGTCCTCTCCTTTTTGTGCAAGGTCAGGGCGGCCAACATCGCCAACAAATAAAGTATCACCGGTAAATACACAATGATCTTTTCCATTTTCATCTTTCAATAAATAACAGGATGATTCAAGTGTGTGACCGGGAGTATGCAGGACTTCAATAATTATTTTACCGATTGAAAATTTTTCACCATCCTTTGCAACATGCACGGGAAATTTTGTTACAGTATTAGGTCCATAAACGATCGGCGCCCCGGTAGCTTTACCAAGATCAATATGACCACTTACAAAATCAGCATGAAAATGTGTTTCAAAAATGTATTTGATCTTTGCTTTTCGTTCATTCGAGATATGAAGGTATTCATCAATATCACGAAGCGGGTCAATAATTGCCGCTTCGCCTTCACTTTCAATATAATAAGCTGCCTCGCTCAGGCATCCGGTATATAATTGCTCTACGTACATAATCAAAATTTAAATGCAAAGATAATTGAGATAATAGTTGTTATGAAAGCAACTGAAAATATTAACAGGAGTCATTACTGGCCAAGCAGTTCACTCACAAATTTGTTGAGATCCAGCAGCCTTTGCCTGTTTACGGAATAATAAATGAATTTTCCTTCTCTTTTGGTTTTTACAAAGCCTGTTCTTCTTAAGATAGCAAGTTGCTGTGATGCTACTGCTTGCTCAAGCAATAAGTGTTCGAAAATTTCAGTTACCGTCACTCTTTCTTTTTCACCAATATATTTTAAGATTACCTGCCGCAGTTTGTGGTTAACAGACCTGAGAATAATTGCGGCCTTCTTGATATCAAGTGTATCAATTTTTAATTCCGGTTCCGATACGGTTTCCGGAATAATGATAAGAGAATAACTGTTCATGACAAGTGTTGGTTGGTGTTAGGATGATCAAAAGTAGTTTTCATTTAGTAAAAGATCATCTTGCCGGTGTATAAAATTCTTTCAGGTATAAAGGCTCGGCGTAAGCAAGATCAGCAAAATCTTTTTTTCCAAATCTATTCTCAGATAATAAAACCATAGATGAGGCATCCATTCTTATATCGCTGAAAAATGCTTGTTCATTTTTTTTAATTGCCCGGAACTTATTACTTCCGTTTCCAAAAAAACAAATGCTGTTGGTTGACAGTTCCTGATCAAAACTTTTTTCATTTAATTCCGTTGCCGCCGGTTCTTTTATAGTTTCTAAATCTTTCGAATAAATAGCCGTAAATACTTCCATTCTTCTTGCATCTATCATTGGGCAAAGCAGATCAGCACTTTCTTTTTTTGCAGCATTAGCCATCACCATTAAAGTATTCAATGTAATTAACGGCTTGTTCAATGCATAACAAATTCCTTTTGCAGTTGCCATTCCAATCCTTAAACCGGTGTATGACCCTGGGCCGCTTGTTACAGCAATTGCATCAACCGACTTTATTTCCAAACCATTTTTTTCAAAAATTTCTTTGATAGCAAAATGAAGCCATGCCGCATGATCCTTTAGCAGTTCATTTTTAGCAATAGATAAAACTTCTCCATCTTTTGCAAGACAGAGAGAAGCAGTATCAACTGCTGTGTCTATATTTAAGATCAATGCCATTTATTTTTCTTCTGCTTCTTTTAATAACAGGCCGGCTGGCTTATATCTCTTTTCATCTTTACTTAATTCTGTAAGCAAGTTCACAATATTTTTCAACACAATCTTATTTCCCCATTCAAATGGCCCGTAAGGATAATTTGTACCTAACTTCATTGCAATATCGATCTCCTCTTTTGAACTCACATTTTCTTCCAATGCAAACCAGGCTTCATTAATGATCATACTTACAACTCTTGCGGAAATAAATCCTTTTACATCCGGAACCCATTCAGGTTTTCTGTTTAATAACTCCAAAACTTTTTCTGCCTCATTTATTCCTTCATCATCATTACAGCAAACCTCTGCCATATTTCTGTTTAAAAAACCCGGCCATGCATTTATACGAATAAAAGGCAAGCCGATCTCTGAAATTGTCTTTTTGATAGAATTAACAAAAACAGGCTTAGGCAAAAAACTTTTCAAATAAGAAACATCATAACCATTCTGTTCGAACATCAGATCAATTACAGCATCTGCATTTTTATATAACTGTAGCTCCTGTGATGAACTCACCCAGTCAATTTTACAATTATCATTCACTCCTGTTGATAAAAGCTCTTCTTTTAATTCTTCATTAGCCAATACAACCAGCCTCATACATTATTTTTTGCAAAGAAAGGGCATAAACCTAAATTCGTTAACCTTAATAATAAATGAATGGAGAAACAGCTAATAAAAACAGATGCGGCCCCGGCGCCAATCGGCCCTTATAACCAGGCGATACTTGCAGGAGACACACTCTATATTTCCGGACAGATCTGCATCGAACCGTCAACCGGCAAACTAAAAAATCAGGACATACAGGAAGAAACCCACCAGGTGATGCACAACCTGCGTTCAATACTCTCTGCAGCTGACATGAGTTTTCACAACGTAGTTAAAACAACCATTTTTATGACGGACATGAATCGCTTTTCAGAAATAAACGAAGTATATGGAAAATATTTTGAGGGTACTTTTCCTGCAAGAGAAACTGTTCAGGTATCAGCATTGCCAAAATTTGTGAATGTTGAGATAAGTATGATCGCTGTAAAATAAAACCCCCTGTCTCCGCCCCGGGCGGAGAACTCAGATTTGAACAGTACGTATGCATTGCTTTGTATTTATTATGTAAGGTTTATTTATATGGTCAGCTGGTATAATACTATTAAGCTTCTGTTGCGTCGCACTCTTCAACGTTCTTATCGCTTATCATTATAATCAATAACCTCATGCGCCGTATTGTACAAATAATTTTCCTGAAACCCATTCTATGGGCATCCAGAAAATTTGCATCACGGCCAGAACGACCAAGAATATTCAAAGCATTATTTGAGCTATTCAGAACAATTAAAGAAGAGCCGGGAAAAAAAGGAGTCGTTCTTTCATTAAAAGAAAATACACAGTTCATTATTTTTTCTGATCAGCATCGTGGTGCAAAGAACGGGGCTGACGATTTTATGAAAGCCGAGGACAGTTACCTCGCTGCTCTCAATTATTATTTCGAAAACAAATTTCAATTTATCAGTCTTGGCGATAGCGAAGAGCTTTGGGAAAATACATTGGCTCGGGTAAAAAAACATAATGCAGTTAGTTTCGAAGCAGAAAAGAAATTTATTTTCCAGAACAGGTTTTTTAAAGTTTTCGGTAATCATGACCTGTATTGGGATAATAGTCCACTTGCTACACAACAGCTAAAAGCTATTTATGGAAAAAAGCTTCGTGTATTTGAAGGAATAATAATTGAAATGGAAAAAAGGGGCGGGCAGCGACAGGAAAAGATAAAGCAAGTAAAGAAAAGCAAAACCCCATTTTCCTTTTTGATAAAAAAACCAAAGGTTGATGATGAAACCTTGCCAATCGCCGATTGTCCATTGACTTTTTTTCTTACCCATGGTCATCAGGGAGATGCAAGCAGCGATGGAAACTGGTTCAGTAAGTTTTTTGTGGCAAATATCTGGGCGCCATTGCAGGCTTATTTAAGAATAAATCCCAATACACCAGCTTATGATGAGGACACAAAAACAGCGCATAATCTTATAATGTATGAATGGTCTGCGAGGTATCAAGATCTTGTACTGATCACAGGTCATACACATCAGCCGGTTTTTGAATCACTCACCCACCCTGAAAGGCTATATAAGAAATTAGGCGAAGCCATTAAAGCAAACCATGTTGATGAAGCAAATTGTATTGAGCAAGAAATAAAAAAACGGGGCAGAGATTTTAAAACAACCCCGTCTCATTATCTTAATATCAAACCTTCGTATTTCAACTCGGGTTGTTGCTGTTTTCGTGACGGTGATATCACAGGTATCGAGATCACTTATGAAAAGATATCGTTGGTAAAATGGAGTCTTACAAAAAACAGGGAACTGCTGGAAGAAATAACATTGGAGAGATTGCAATCGCTGCTTCATTAATAACTCAGCATTTTACTGTCTTTTTCTTATTACCAATATTTCCTCTCACTTCCATCTTTTTAATATACTCCGGTGCTGATGGAACTTTGCAGGCGGTTCCTCCCATATCAACATAAACGTCTCCGATTTTTTTTGCGATTTCAATTGCTTCTTTAGTTAGTTCTTTTATATAGCCGCCTACGCCGATCACAAACATATTCATGGTATAGCGAACACGATTCGGGGCCGAATGAATTTCTTTTAAAATTCTTTGTAATAATTTTTTGATCGTTGCAATGTCAAGTTCATTATCAGGCTTCATCGCAATAAGACCCGATAATGTGTTCCAGCCTGAAGAAGCAATTGTTTCTTTTGGTGAATCGATCCATTTCATTCCAAGTTCCCAGCCATAATTACTTTCAGCTGCTACCCATGCAACTGTATATTCGCTGATGCCCATGCTATTCGATCTTTCCGCCCATTGCTGAATATCTTTCTTACACATTTTTGATTCGTCAGCAATTAGACCTGCGAGGTACATAGCATCATAATTCCCGGTTGCAAAAAGCTTCATGGCAAGCTCATGATCTTTTTTTACTTTTTTCTGAATGACTTTCAGGTCGCCAATTTTTACACCAAACATTGGCCCTTTTGCGCCATGATTTTGAAAAATTTTCTTTATCGATTCAGAACCTTTCTTTTCGAGTTCATTCATTATTTGTTCTGTTGTCATAAAATGTTTTTAAAATTTAAAGATCAGACGGTTGCTGATTTAGTTCTGCGTAATGTAAGAGATGAAATAATTGTAACAATAAATCCAATAATAAACACAGTGATTGCCATTAATAAGAATTGGAGAAAAGGATTTGAAAAGATATTCTTGCTGGTTTCCAACTCTTTTAATGCAGCTTCAAGCTTTTCCGGTGCAGTCGATTTTTTTGTTTTTGCTACCTGTTCTGCATAGTAGTTGTCCAGCCAGTCTGGATTTATGACTTCTGTATAAAGCAGATCGAACAGGCCAAAAGCGATTGATGGTATCAGCACAATTAATACCCCGATCTTTAATCCCTGCCAGAAACTCAACGAACCATTGTTGATATTATCCCTGTAATGCTTTATTCCAATAAACACAAAGATCATAGAAAGCAGCATGGTAAGATAACCGGCCACTTCGGCATTGGCCGATTTGAAATTCGGTACCACCAGGAAAAAATGAACTGCACTTAGCAGGACAATTGCTAGCATTGCATAAATGCCATAACGATAAACAGTTGATTTCATAATTAATGATTTTTGTGCAAACTACTACTGCAAGCGTCGTTCGCATTCATCCAAAAGAATGAAATAACTCCTCCTTTCGTTGGAAATCAATACTACTTTGGGTATTAAGATACGATTTTCAGTTTTTTTGCAGCCTGAACAGCCTGCGTTCTTCTTTTTGCATCAAGCTTAAAAAGGATATTTGATACATGTGTTTTGACTGTGTTTTCTGATAGAAAAAGTTGACCGGCAATTTCCTGGTTACTTAATCCTTCTGCCATTTTTATCAGTACGTCATGTTCTCTTTGGGTCAAACCAATCTTTTTTATTTGTTCGTAGTCTATGCTTTGTGGTGAGACAAAAGCCTCATTTTTAACTGTACTATTCTTTTTCTGTGCCTGGTTATTGAAATAAAGCCCGACAAAAAAGAAGATAAAAGCAACAATTGCCACAATCACTTCCAATCTTACATTGCCTTTAGTAAAATTCACTTCTCCGATCTTAAACAAGATCAGCAGGCAAAGAATAAGTAAACCGAAACCGATAATGATGGAACGCATATCAATTGCAAATTATAAAAAAACCCTCCGTGAGGAGGGTAATTTTCTAAAAAGGTTTTTCTTTCATCTTATTATTATTCCGATTGATATCTGGTAGTTTTTTATCAGGATCAAGCACTACCTCAGTTACATTGCTGGTCGTGTTTACATGGAATGTCCATGAATAGCCACGTTGCCAGATCTCGACAGGGAGTGTAAGATTATGTTCTTTGCCATTTTCTTCTTTTATATATACAAGAACAGGCATCGCCATTTTATCCATGTTTTCAATGGTAATGTTAACGCCATTAGCCGGATCGTTGCGGATATACTTAACTTCTTTCAATGATTGATCAAGTTTCCATGTATTCAAGACCCATGCACGCCAAAACCAACCAAGATCTTCACCCGAAACATTTTCCATTGTATGAAAGAAATCCCATGGAGTAGGATGCTTGAATGCCCAACGATTCACATATTCCCGAAAAGCGAGGTCAAATCTTTGTTCACCCAGCACCACATCACGCAATGCATTCAACATGATCGAGGGTTTTTCATAAGCTGCGATCCCTAAATCGTTTTGGCCAATCACATCAGGAGCATTGAATAAACCATCCATGTCATCACTAAAAATATAACTGGTAAGATCGCTTAATGAAAAAGACCCGGATGCAAACTCACCTTTATTGAATTCTTCAGTTGAAATTCCATTAATAAAAGTATTAAAGCCTTCATCCATCCATGCATATTTTCTTTCGTTGTTACCAACTATCATCGGGAACCATGTATGACCAAACTCATGATCAGTAACTCCCCACAAGCCAGCACCAGAAGCATTATAACCACAAAAAACAATACCGGGATATTCCATACCGCCAACAATGCCTGCAACGTTTGTAGCAGCAGGGTAAGGAAACTCAAACCACTTTTTTGAATAATGTTCAATTGAAGCTTTTACAAATTCAGTGCTGCGTTGCCAGCCATTTTTCTTTATACTTTCAACCGGGTAAGCGCTGATGGCCATAGCTTTTTTTCCGCTGGGTAAATTAATTTTTGCTGCATCTACTACAAATGCTTTTGAAGCACCCCATGCCACATCTCTTGCATTATTTATTCTAAATTTCCATGTGCAATTTGGTTTGCTTGGTCTTGAAGAAGGCTCATTAATTTCTTTCTCACCACGAATGATCACAGTTTTATCACTGTTCTTTGCTTCGGCCCAACGTTTTTGCTGCTCCGGTGTATAGCAATCCTGCGGATTCAATAATTCACCGGAGCCAACAACGATCACATCAGATGGAGCAGTTATGTTAAATTCAAGATCTCCATATTCAAGATAAAACTCTCCTTGTCCTATATACGGTAAAGTGTTCCATCCCTGTATATCATCATACACACATAAACGGGGAAACCATTGTGCTACTTCATACACTATTCCGTTTTTTGTTTTTAATCTGCCCATACGATCAGTTCCATACTCCGGCACTGTGAATTCAAAAGTAATTTTCAATTTTACTTTATTGCCCGAAGCTTTCACTGCATCATTGAGCCAAACCTGCATACGGGTATCTGTAACAATATATTTGGGAGTATATGGTTTGGCGCCATCAACATTTATAGATTTTATTACTTCTCCTTCGGTAAATTTTGTATTTGCCCAGCGGCCACCTGCTTGTGTTGTAGTAGCGGAACCGCGGGAATCTTCACGATAGATATTCTGATCAAGCTGCAGCCATAAGAATTTTAAATTATCAGGGCTATTATTTGTATAAGTTATTTCTACATCTCCGGTCACTTTATGCGAATCGGTATTAAGGGTAGCGTTTATCTTGTAATCAGCACGGTTTTGCCAATACTTGGGTCCGGGTTCGCCACTTGCACTGCGAATATCATTTCCGGGGTAAGGATAGAACTGCGGGTAAAACGCTTCTTTGTTATCGTATTTTGTTTCCTGGGCATATTGCGTAATCGCAATCATGGATAAAATAAATCCAACAAAAATTTTCTTCATGTAAATAATTTTTAAAATCGGCCTGTAATATAATTTAAATCAATAAGAATGAACGTACCGTTCAAAAAACCGTAGCATTGTCAAAGGAAAACTGATTCGGCTATGGCAATACTTTCAGGCTTTCCAACATCTACAAACCTGTCACCGGAATGATCATAACCCAGAATGAGATGTTCACCAGCCAATGCGAGGTAAACATCAATTAGTGAAAATTTTCCTAAGAATCCTTTTTCTTCCATCAGGCGGAAGATCTCGTATTCAAAAACCACTACGCAGCTGTAGGCTTTTTCTATGTATTTATTTTGAGGGATTGATATCTTATCTTCTCCTTTTGTCGCATTTCGCCAACCACAAAGACGATCTTTCTCATCAAATAAAAGATAGCGGGAGGTTTTTCTTTGTGTTACGCCGAAAGTTATCAATGCTTTCTTCTCGTTATGAAAAGAGATGAGTTTGATAATATCAAGATCGGTTAGAATATCTGCGTTGCAGGTTATAAATTTTTCTCCGGGAGTAAAGAACTCTTTTGCCTTTAACAAACCACCACCGGTTTCAAGCAGTTCATCTCTTTCATCACTTATCGTGATCTTACTTCCCCATCCTTTGTTTCTAATAATCGCTTCTATAAGCTGATCGGCAAAATGATGAACATTTACAAGAACATTTTTGATCCCGTGTTGTTGCAGGTTTTCAATATTTCTTTGGAGCAATGATTTACCGTTCACAAATGCAAGAGCTTTTGGGTGCTTATCAGTCCATGGTTTGAATCTTGTGCCGAGGCCGGCGGAAAAGATCATTGCTTTCATCTGAATGGATAGTTGATAATTGTTAATGGATCAATTTCCCCATTTTCAATTATCCATTATTTAATTATCAAATTAATTGACCCAATTTTTTTCATCCTGGATCAAATGCTTCAATTCAATTTTCACTTTAAACTTATTTTTTAAATGCCTTGCTAGTGCATCGGCTGCATATACGCTGCGATGTTGGCCGCCGGTGCATCCAAAACTTATCATCAAACTTTCAAAATCCCTTTTCAGATAATCTTCAACAGTTATATCTACAATATCAAAAACACTGTTCAGGAACTCAGTCATCTTTGTTTGTTGTTCTAAGAAATCTTTCACTGATTTATCACGACCGGTTTGAGTTTTGTATTCTTCAAATCGTCCCGGATTTAAAATGCCACGGCAATCAAAAATAAACCCACCGCCATTGCCGCTGTTATCTTCCGGCAACCCTTTTTTATACGAGAAACTATTGATCTTTACTATCAGTGCAGTTTTTTCAGTTGCCTGCAGCGGAGTAAACTGCTGAATGATCTCATTATCTACACAAATGTCAAGCACTTTTTTAAATTCGGGCAAGGAAATTCCAATGCTTTGGTTGTTGATAAACCATTTCAGATTAGTTAACGCCAATGGAATGCTTGTTAGGAAATGTGCTTTACGTTCAAACAAACCTCGAAAACCATAAGCGCCTAGTACCTGCAGCAAACGGATCATTACATAACCATTGTACTGGCTTTTGAAAATTGATCTGTTGATCTTTGAATCAACAATATTTTCAAGAGCAGTGATATAATCATTCAATAATTTTTCTTTCCATTCATCGGTCAGATTGGCTCTTGCCTGCCAAAGCATACTGGCTACATCATATTGCGGGGCACCTTTCATACCACCCTGGTAATCGATAAAATGTATCACCTCCCCCTTTCCCCCTCCAGAGGGGGATAAGAGGGAGGTTACCATGATATTCCTACTTTGAAAATCACGGAACATAAAATATTTGTATTCGGTATGGGTTAAATAATTACTCAGCGCTTCAAAATCATCAATGAGTTTTTGTTTATCGTATGGTTTTCTTAACGCATCAAGAAAATAGTATTTAAAATAAAGAAGATCAGCCACGATTGCCTGCTTGCCAAATTCTGTATTCGTAAGACAACGATCATAATCAAGCCCTTCATCGCCTTTTACATGAAGCCTTGCAAGAGTTTGCAAACTTTTTTGAAAGAGACCATAAATTTCATCAGTGTAGCCTTCAGATTCCAGCCGATCGATCAATGATATATCACCAAAATCTTCCTGTAAATAAAACATGCGGTCATCACTGATAGAAAGAATATTGGCGACAGGTAGTTGTTGTTTAAAAAATTTCTCAGAGAAATAAAAAAAGGTTTCATTCTCTTTTATATTGGCGCCATAAGTGCCGATGATTGTAGAACCGCCATCTTCATGAATCCTGAAATATCTTCTTTCGCTACCGGATTGTGGCAAAACATCAATCGAAGCAGCCTCTTTGCCGCTCCAATTTTTATACAAATCCAATATTGATTGAATTGCCTGCTGCATGAGGCAAATGTAATGAACCCAACTCAAACCAGAGTAGTTTGAAATCAAGGGATTGTGCCACTAACAGACATTAGCTTTTTCATCTATTTTTGTAGCTCGTATGTCATATGCTCCAAAGAACAAAGTAAGGATAGTTACTGCAGCTTCATTATTTGACGGCCACGATGTTGCTATTAATATTATGCGCCGCATCATGCAATCAAAAGGAGCGGAGATCATTCATCTTGGTCATAATCGTTCTGTAAAAGAAATTGTGGAAGCGGCAATTGAAGAAGATGTGCAGGGAATTGCAATTACAAGTTACCAGGGCGGGCATGTAGAATTTTTTAAATACATGAAAGACCTGCTTGATGAAAATGGCTGCGGTCATATTAAAATTTTTGGCGGCGGCGGTGGAACTATTTTACCTGAGGAAATTGAAGACTTGCATAAATACGGCATTACAAAAATTTATTCTCCTGATGATGGAAGAAAGATGGGGCTTGAAGGAATGATAGAAGATGTGATCATGCAATGTGATATTCAAGTGAACGGTATTGCAGAATATAAAACGCCATTGAAATTAGAAGAAGCGAAAGATGTGAGGGTGATAGCAAGAGAAATTACAAATGCGGAAAACAATGGTAAGTCAGAAGTCAGGAGTCAGGGGTCAGAAGTTAAGACAATACCTGTACTGGGAATTACAGGAACAGGAGGTGCTGGTAAGAGTAGTGTAACTGATGAGGTCGTTCGTCGTTTTCTGAACAATTTTACTGATAAAACAATTGCAATTATTTCTGTTGATCCTTCAAAGAAAAAAACGGGTGGTGCATTACTTGGTGACAGGATAAGAATGAATTCAATTTCCCATCCACGAGTTTATATGCGATCGTTGGCGACAAGAGATGATAATACTGCACTTAGCGCCGCAATGCAGGAAGCCATCGATATATGTAAAAATGCCGGATTTGATTTTATTATTCTTGAAAGTGCCGGCGTTGGACAAAGTGATGCAAGCATACTTGATTATTGCGATGTAAGCATGTATGTAATGACACCTGAGTATGGCGCAGCATCGCAATTAGAAAAAATAAACATGCTTGATTACGCCGACCTGGTTTGCATAAATAAGTTTGATAAAGCAGGCGCATTGGATTCGCTGAATGATGTAAGAAAACAATACAAAAGAAATCATCAATTATTTACAGCAAAAGATGCAGAGCTTCCGATCGTCGGCACTGTTGCCAGCAAGTTTAATGATGATGGCGTCAATCATTTGTTTAAAATGCTGTTAAAAAAAGTTGAGGAAAAAACAACTATCAGTTTTGGTAAATATCAATTTCCTGAAACAGCAAAGGTTACACAAGCAATCATTCCTTCGGGCAGGGTAAGATACTTAAGTGAAATAAGTGAAAGCAACCGGAGTTATGATCAGTTGGTAAAAGAACAATCAGCAATTGCTACAAAGCTTTACCAGTTGCACGGTGTATTAGAAGAAATAAAAAGTTTTTCATTTGCACAGGGCTCGCAAGGCTATTCTACCGCGATGCTCGAAAAAATGAAATTATTTTATGAAGAACAATTAACACCCGTTGCAAAAAAATTAATTACAAATTGGCAGGAGAAGATAAAAGCTTACGAGAAGGATTATTATGAATATAAAGTCCGTGACAAAGTGATCAGGCAGGAAATGTTCAGTAAAAGTTTATCCGGTACAAGAATTCCCAAAGTTGTTTTACCGAAATATAAAGACTGGGGCGATCTGCTTCGCTGGCAGGCACAGGAAAATGTGCCGGGTAGTTTTCCATTTACGGCTGGTGTGTTTCCATTAAAAAGAGAAGGCGAAGATCCAACACGAATGTTTGCAGGGGAAGGTGGACCCGAAAGAACTAATAAACGGTTTCATTATGTAAGTGTTGACCAACCTGCAAAAAGATTATCTACAGCATTTGACAGTGTAACGCTTTATGGAGAAGATCCTGATCATCGTCCTGATATTTATGGAAAGATCGGTAATGCAGGTGTAAGCATTGCAACCATTGATGATGCAAAAAAATTATACAGCGGTTTTGATCTATGTGATCCGAAGACATCCGTTTCAATGACGATTAATGGCCCAGCTCCGATGTTGCTTGCATTTTTTATGAATGCAGCAATTGATCAGCAATGTGAGAAGTGGTTAATGGAGAATGGAAAATGGGAAATGATTGATGAGACTTTAAAAAGGAAATTTCAAAAAATAAAGCCCCCTGTATATAATAATACTTCGTCGCCGAACAGTTTGCCAGTTGGAAATGATGGGCTTGGTTTGAAATTACTTGGATTAAGTGGTGAGGAGGTTTTACCAAAAGAAATTTATACGCAGTGTAAACAAGCTGCCTTGCAACAAGTGAGAGGCACTGTGCAGGCAGATATTTTAAAAGAAGACCAGGCGCAGAATACTTGTATATTTTCCACTGAGTTTGCATTAAAGCTGATGGGTGATGTACAGGAATATTTTATTAAACAAAAGATCAGAAATTTTTATAGTGTAAGTATCAGTGGTTATCATATAGCTGAAGCCGGGGCGAATCCAATTACACAGCTTGCATTTACATTGTCAAATGGTTTTACTTATGTTGAATATTATTTAAGCCGTGGGATGAACATTGATGATTTTGCACCAAACCTTTCTTTCTTCTTTAGCAATGGCATGGATCCGGAATACAGTGTGATAGGAAGAGTGGCCCGGCGAATTTGGGCAAAAGCCATGCGTTATAAATACAAATCGAATAAACGCAGCCAGATGTTGAAGTATCATATTCAAACATCTGGAAGAAGTTTGCATGCACAGGAAATCGATTTCAATGATATACGAACGACGTTACAGGCATTGTATGCCATCTATGATAATTGCAATTCTCTTCATACAAATGCTTATGATGAAGCAATAACAACACCGACTGAAGAAAGTGTAAGAAGGGCAATGGCAATTCAATTAATAATTAACCGTGAACTAGGTTCTGCAAAAACAGAAAATTCTATACAAGGTTCATTTATCATTGAGGAGTTAACTGACCTGGTTGAAGAAGCTGTGCTTACTGAATTTGACCGTATCACTGAGCGAGGCGGAGTTTTAGGCGCCATGGAAAGAATGTATCAACGTAATAAGATACAGGAAGAGAGTTTATTTTATGAACATCAGAAACACACAGGTGAGTTTCCAATAGTTGGCGTAAATACTTTTTTAAATAAGCAAGGCTCGCCTACAATTATACCTAATGAAGTAATAAGAAGTACAAAAGAAGAAAAGGAACAGCAGATAGAAAATCTCCATGCTTTCTGGAAAAGAAATGAAGATAGATCTGCAGAAATGTTGAGTAGGCTGAAATCTGTTGCGATACAAAACGGAAATCTTTTTGAAGAATTAATGGAAACAGTGAAATATTGTTCACTTGGGCAGATCACTCATGCGTTATATGAAGTAGGTGGCCAATATCGTAGAAATATGTGATCTTATCAGGGAGTTCTTCTATTCGTGATCCTGCATTTGTATTTTATATTTGAATTCAAAAAACCTAACAATGAAAAAAATCTTATTAACCGGTATTGCTTTTGTCTTAAGTCTTGCTATTACCTTACGAGGTAACAGCCAGGGAAAGGGAAAAGACAAACAAAAAGGTAAAACTGAACAAACTGAAAAAAATAAAGAGAAGGAAGAAAAGGATAAAAAAGACAAGGCCGAACATGAAAGAAAAATTTGGGAAGGTACTTATGTCAATCAAGCAGATGGGCCAAAGCCATCAAAAAATCAACCTGCAAAAGTGAGATCGTCATTTCAGCGTGATTATCCGAATGCAACCGGAGTTTACTGGAGTAAATATCGTGGCGATTGGACAGCAACTTTCAGAAACGGCATCTGGATGTCAACAGCAGTTTATCATGCAAATGGCGACAGACGTGATACAAGAACACCTGTCACAAGAAATGAAATGCCGAAAGTTATTTTGGATGATATATTTAAAAAGAAACCTGATATCAAGCTGGATGACGTAATAAAGATCGAAGTCCCCAAAGCTGTGAAAGATATTTTCAGAATTAAAAATATTCTCGAGGGCAAAACTGAATACACCTATTATAATAGTGATGGTATAGTTGTTCAGTACAATTATTGATCGGATCCTGAATTTTTTGTAGCTGTCTCGGTACCGGGGCAGCTTTTGTTTTTTAATTCAGGTTTTGGTTAACTTTCCCGCATAATTTGCATTATGAGAAAAATTATTTTACTGACACCGGTGGTTGTTATTTTTTTGGCAGCATGTGTACATAATAAATATGCGGCAACAAACAGATCATATAAGAGGCAAGTAAAAAATTATGCAAAGCTTTTACGTGAATATCCTGTAACTGATTCTGCAGGCTTATTATATGCTGACGGTTGGGTAGGAACAACAAATTTTACTATGCGTCGCCCCAACTTTGTTGTTATACATCATACCGCTCAGGATTCATGTGGTCAAACGTTAAGAACATTTACATTGCCGCGAACTGCTGTCAGTGCACATTATGTTATTTGTCATGATGGTACAGTTCATCATATGCTGAATGATTTGTTGCGGGCACATCATGCGGGTTTGGGTAAATGGGGAAATATTTCTGATATGAACAGTTGCAGCATCGGAATTGAAATTGATAACAATGGCAGTGAGCCTTTCACTGAACCGCAAATGAATAGTCTCGTAGAACTTTTAGGAAGATTAAAAAGAGCATACAACATCCCGACAGCAAATTTTATCGGGCACATGGATTGGGCGCCGGGGCGCAAAGTTGATCCAAGCCGTTTTTTTTCATGGCATACTCTTGCAGAAAAAGGATTTGGTTTTTGGTATGATACAACTAATGTAGAAGTGCCGCCTGATTTTAATGCATTACAAGCTTTGCGGGTGATTGGTTATAATATTAATAAACCAGAGATAGCTATTCAATCTTTCAAAATTCATTTTGTACCACAGGATACAACAAGAGTGATCAATGATGCTGACAGAAAGATCCTTTTTGATCTTGTAAAAAAGTACCAATAAAAAGTGGTGACATGGAATTTGGAAGAGTTGAAAAAAATGAATTGAACACCTTTGATTACATATTGACTAACTCACTTCATACAACTCATCCCATCTTGTAGTATATCTCGGGCTTCTTAATTCTTGTCTCATTTTCCAATCTCTTGTTGTGCCACTAGCCGCAAATTTCAATACATCATCCCGTTGACTGAAGTTTATATTATCGATCATGTCCATCAATTTTCTTTCGCAGTTTTTATTTTCTGATAAAAATAAATTGCCTTGTATCGACATATCAGGAACAATACCACTTAGCATTACACCTGCCTTTTTATAAAAAGTTCCTTTCTTATATAGTTTATCAACCAACGCAACAGCCGGTTTTATTAATTCATTGGTAAAAGAAGTTGCAGTTGGTAATGTTATATAACTGGAATGCGTCGCTCCACGAAAATCAACATTATGATTTTCCCCTTTCGCAACTACAAATACATTTATGACTCTTGCAGCGCTATGTTGTCTTCTTAATTTTTCTGCTGCTCTTGATGTATAAGTCGCAACTGCTTCTTTTATTGAATCAATATCACCCACGGGGTTTCCAAACATTCTTGTAGTAGCGATCATTTTTTTACTCACTAACTCCTCCTCCATTTCTTTGGAAGCGATTCCCTGTAATTCACGGACTAACCGGATCCCCACTACACCGCCAAGATGTGTATGTGCAAATTCATCGCTGAGATTTCTTAGTTGCCAGGCATCATAGATCCCCCATAATTCTTTTAGTTTTTTTGAATACTGAAATCCAACTCCCCAAATATCACTCACAGGTGTTTTATGTAAAGCCGCACTGATCTTTTCTTCAGTATCAAGTACCGTAATACAATCTGTGAGATGTTTATTTTTCTTCGCCATACGGTTGGCGAGTTTTGCCAGGACTTTGGTAGGAGCTACGCCGACAGAAACCTTAATACCCGTCCAATCTTCCACAGTTCTTCTTATTTCCTTTGCTATAGCAGGCAGGTCTTCCAATGGAAATATGCTGAGATCAATAAAGGCTTCGTCAACAGAATATACTTCTACATTTTTTTTGCCAAGCATTATTCGCAACGTTTCCATTACCCGCCAGCTCAGGTCACCATATAAATTATAATTTGAAGAGAAAACTGCAACATCATGTTTTTCTATCAATGGTTTTGCCATAAAATAAGGTCCTGCCATTTCTACTCCCAATTTTTTTGCTTCATCACTTCTTGAAACAATACAACCATCATTGTTGCTTAGCACAACAACTGGTTTCCTGTCGAGACGTGGCATAAATAATCTTTCGCAGGAGCAATAAAAATTATTACAATCAACAATGGCTTTCATTATAATGAATGAATGGAATAAACAACAACTCCCCACATTTTAAAATCACTGAACTCTGCAACATTGATGGGCTTGTACCTGTTGTTGTCTGGAATTAAAAACGCCGATGAAAAATTCTGATGATAGCGTCTCACCAATAATTCACCATTTAATATTGCAACAATGATTTTCCCGTTGACGAGTTTCAATGAACGGTCAACAATTAAAATGTCGCCGTCAAAAATGCCCGCTTCCTGCATCGCATCACCTTTCATTCGAAAGAAATAAGTAGCCGGTTTATTATGTACCAACTGCTCATTCAGATCAATGCCCCGTTCCATATAGTCATCGGCGGCGGCGCCAAAACCGGTGGCATTTGCTGTTTTCACTTCTTTCTGTGTGAATTGTTTTGTACCCTTATAGGCAGCTCCATAAAATTCTTCTCCCTCCATATAAATATTTTTCTGAATAAAGGTGATATTTTTTTTGGATATAAACTAAATATATTAGTAAATTTATACTAAATAATTTTGTAACGAAAATCAGGAGATGGGTTATGCAATTACAATCAGTTACAACGGTTACGATCCCGGGTTACCGGATCTTTGAATACCTGCTTGTGTTAAATCCGCATGAAGAATTACGGAATAAGATTATAAAAGTGAAGCAGGATTTCTATAATGAGTATAAAGCGTCAACAGCCCTCGGAGGTAAGCCAAATATCATACTGGCAAATTTTCTTCAGTATGAAATGATGGAAGAAAGATTGCTTAACAGATTAAAAATGGTGGCGATGGGGTTTCATCCGATCAAAGTAGAGCTGAAAGATTTTGGAAGTTTTCCCAGTCACACCATATTTATAAATGTAGTGAGCAAGGTTCCGGTGCAGTCACTTGTCAAAGAGATCAGGAAAGAAACACAACGACTGATGAAGTTGAATGATGACAACAAACCACATTTCATCCTGGAGCCACATTTAACTATTGCAAGAAAACTGCAGCCATGGCAATATGAAAAGGGATGGCTGGAGTATAGTAATAAAAATTTTACTGGCCGGTTCATTGCAGATGGAATGTTATTATTAAAAAGACAACTTGATGAAAAAAAATACCAGGTAGTACAGCGTCTCGAGTTTCAGAATCTGCCGGTAACAACAAAACAAGGAGAACTGTTCTTTTAAACTACTAAGGAGAATAAGAGAAAGACTTTGTGTGTGTGATTAAGAGGGATGCTCTTATTCTCCTTTTCTATTATAAAAAAACGAAAACCAAAATACATCTTATGTCAGAGAAATTGCATCAAGATCATTTTAAAGTGAGTGTAAAAGACCAGGCCGAAAATACACAATACCTGCAGGGCAGGGGAGCACAGATCAATACAAAAAATAAATTCCTGAAGAACGAAAAAACTAAAGAACATGTTGAAGCTGTTGATGATTGGGAAGAATCAAATGTACCAACACAATATTTAGAACAGGAATCAAAAACAATAGTAAACAAGGTAGAAAGCCCTGACGTTGGAATGATGTACAGCATGAACCCTTATGCAGGCTGTGAGCATGGTTGTATTTATTGTTATGCAAGAAATGTTCATGAATACTGGGGCTACAGTGCCGGTCTTGATTTTGAAAGAAAGATCATTGTTAAAAAAAATGCACCGCAACTGCTGCGAAAATTTTTGATGCATCCTAAGTGGGATGCAACACCGATCATGCTAAGTGGTAATACAGATTGCTATCAACCAGCGGAACAAACTTTTCGATTGACAAGGGGCTTGCTGGAAGTGTGCAATGAATTCAATCAGCCGGTTGGTATACTCACAAAAAATTCATGGATACTAAAAGATAAAGATGTGTTGCAGGAAATGGGAAAAAAGAAAATTGTTTCAGCAATGGTTTCTATTACTTCTTTTAATGAAGACCTGAGAAGAGTGATGGAACCAAGAACAACGACTGCAAAACAAAAATTAAAAGTGATAAATGAATTAAGTTCGGCCGGTGTTCGGATGGGGATAATGATGGGGCCAATGATCCCCGGATTGAATGAACATGAAATGCAACGTATCATGAAAGAAGCAAGAGATAATGGGGCAACTTTCACTGCTTATACTTTTATACGATTGAATGGAGCTATCAAGTTTTTATTTCACGATTGGCTATATAAAAATTTTCCGGACAGGGCTGATAAGGTTTGGCATTTGATCGAACACAGCCATGACGGAAAAGTAAATGATACCCGCTGGGGTGTACGTATGCGTGGCGAAGGTGCCATTGCCCAAATGGTTGCACAGCAGTATAAAAAGTATGGAAAGTTGTATGGAATGAATGCGGAGGAGTGGAGTTTGGATAGAAGTATATTCAGAAGACCCGGAGGCCAAATAAAAATGTTCTAAAAAATATTTTAAAAAATTCTTTCCAAAAATTTG
>Ga0209797_10000037_pt1 | contig 56386 bp, 58 predicted proteins | sample DOMMetBare3Fresh_2_FD_187472 | JGI IMG/M metagenome (GOLD analysis project Ga0209797, IMG submission 187472) | Wetland sediment microbial communities from St. Louis River estuary, USA, under dissolved organic matter induced mercury methylation -... | ecosystem: Environmental > Aquatic >... | reverse complement strand
CGAATCAAACGCCCGAACTACGATCTTCGGGTTGTGCTTCGACAAAACCTTTGTGATTGCCGCCGTCAACGTCGTCTTTCCGTGATCCACGTGCCCAATTGTCCCAATGTTCACGTGCGGCTTGCTTCGATCAAATTTTTCCTTGCTCATAGCTTCTCCTAAAAATAATTAAGTTCTAGTTACTTGCCCCTTTAACCTTTGCGATGATCTCCTCGGCAACATTTTTCGGAGCCTCGGCGTATCGTTCGAAATGCATGCTCGATGTCGCCCGACCCTGTGTCGAGGACCTGAGATCGGTCGTATATCCAAACATTTCCGACAGCGGAACAAACGCCGTCACGACTGAAGCGTTGCCCGGACGCGGCTCCATTTTGTCGATCTGGCCACGACGACGGTTTAGATCGCCGTTAACCGCGCCCATATATTCCTCGGGCGTAACCACCTCAATGCGCATGATCGGTTCCAGCAGAACAGGCTTTGCCTTTTTTACAGCATCCTGAAAAGCGAGGCTTCCGGCGATGTGGAATGAACGCTCGTCCGAGTCAACCTCGTGATATGAACCGAAGACGAGTCTTGCTTTAATGTCCACAAGCTCGTACCCAGCAAGGAAACCACGACGCATCGCGTCGCGTATGCCTTCGGAAACCGGCTTAATAAACTGTCTCGGTATGGATCCGCCGGTGATCTTGTCTTCGAAGACAAAACCTTCGCCCGGTGCTGGTTCGATCTCGAGCTCAACGTGACCAAATTGGCCGCGGCCGCCTGATTGTTTTTTGAAAATTTCTTTACCCGGAGCACCGATCGTGATCGTTTCCCGATACGCGACCTGCGGTTTACCGACATTTGCCTCAACGCCGAATTCGCGCTTCATGCGATCGACGATGATTTCAAGATGCAGTTCGCCCATGCCGGCAATGATCGTCTGTCCCGTTTCGTGATCGGTCGACACCTGGAATGACGGATCTTCCTGCGCAAGGCGATTAAGAGCAATACCCATTTTGTCCTGGTCGGCCCGCGTTTTCGGCTCAACGGCAACGCGAACGACGGGGTCAGGAAATTCCATCGACTCGAGGATGATCGGCTTGCTTTCGTCAGAAACGGTATCGCCCGTCGTGACATTCTTCATGCCGCCGATCGCGACTATTTCGCCCGCGGTCGCCGACTCGACGTCTTCGCGCTTATTAGCGTGCATCAACATCAAACGTCCGACGCGTTCCTTGTTATCCTTGATCGTATTCAATACATACGAACCAGATTTGACCGTTCCGGAATAAATTCTCACGAATGCGAGCTGTCCGAGGTGCTTGTCCGCCATCAACTTGAAAACCAAGCCCGAAAATGGTGCGGACGGAGACGCTTCGCGGGTCTCGATCTCATCGTTTTTGGGATTAATTCCTTCGATCGCAGGAACATCCAGCGGGCTTGGGAGGAAATCAACGACTGCGTCGAGCAATGTCTGAACGCCTTTGTTCTTGAAAGCCGAACCAGTCACAACCGGGACGATCTTCAGATCGATAGTTCCCTGCCGCAAGGCTCTGCGAATCTCTTTTTCACTGACTTCCTCGCCTTCGAGGTATTTCATCATCAGATCGTCGTCGATAGCGGAAACCGCCTCGACAAGTTTTTCGCGAGCTTCGGTGGCTGCGTCGAGCAGATCAGCCGGAATATCCGTCGTTTCATATTTCGCACCTTTGCTTTCATCGTTCCAGATCAGAGCCTTCATCGTGATCAGATCGACTACTCCTTTAAGGTGTTCCTCTAGTCCGATCGGGATCTGCAGTGCGACAGCATTTGCACCAAGCCGTTTGAGGATCGAATCGAACGACCGTTCAAACGAAGCTCCTGCGCGATCGAGTTTGTTGATAAAGCATATACGCGGAACGCCGTATTTATCGGCCTGTCGCCAAACCGTTTCCGATTGCGGCTCGACACCGGCCACGCCGTCGAAAACACAGACCGCACCGTCTAAAACCCGAAGAGACCGCTCGACTTCCATAGTGAAATCAACGTGTCCAGGTGTATCGATAATGTTAATCCGGTGCTCGATGCTATTGCGTGTCCAGAAACAGGTCGTAGCGGCGGAGGTAATCGTAATTCCCCGCTCCTGCTCCTGCTCCATCCAGTCCATCGTCGCAGTTCCTTCGTGAACTTCGCCGATCTTGTGCGAAACACCCGTGTAGAACAAAACGCGCTCAGTCGTCGTGGTTTTACCCGCGTCGATATGGGCCATAATGCCGATGTTTCTAAATTTGTCTAAACTGATCGTCGCCATTTCTATAAATCTTAGAATCTATAATGTGCAAATGCCTTATTGGCTTCTGCCATGCGGTGAACATCGTCCTTTTTCTTCATCGCTCCGCCGCGTCCCTGTGCCGAATCGAGCAATTCGCCGACCAGCCTATCTTCCATTGTCTTTTCGCTTCGGCCTCGAGCATTGGTCACGATCCATCGGATTGCGAGCGTATTACGTCGATCGCGGCTTACTTCGAGCGGTACCTGATACGTCGCACCGCCGATACGCCGGGATTTGACCTCGAGGGTCGGCGAGACAGTGTCAAGAGCACTCTTGAATACCTTCAGAGGCTCCTCACCGGTCTTTTCCGCCAATTTCGTCATCGCGCCGTAAAAGATCTGCTCAGCGACGCTTTTCTTGCCCTGCCACATCAAACCGTTAATAAATTTCGTGACCGCGATGCTGTTATAGATCGGATCCGGTAAAACTTCTCTTTTTCCTGCAACTCTACGTCTTGGCATACTTACTATTTCGCTCCCTTCGGACGTTTTGCACCGTATTTAGAACGCGATTGATTGCGGTTCGCGACACCCGAAGCGTCCAGCGTTCCGCGAATAACGTGATAACGAACACCTGGAAGATCTTTTACACGGCCGCCGCGAATCAGCACGATTGAGTGTTCCTGAAGATTGTGCCCGATACCCGGAATGTAGGTCGTAACTTCGATCTGATTCGTCAGACGCACACGGGCGACCTTGCGAAGAGCCGAATTCGGCTTTTTCGGGGTCGATGTGTAGACACGCGTGCAAACACCGCGTTTCTGCGGATTGGCCTGCAAAGCCGGGCTCGCCGTTTTATACTTAACGCGTTGGCGGCCCTTTCGAACTAATTGGTTGATCGTCGGCATTCTTTCCTCTAATCCTCTATTTAAAAGGCAAAAGTAAACTCTTACCTGACTCTTGCCGAACCTTGTCCGGCAGTTAGCTCAAGCAGCCATAAGCTGAATGAATTAATTAAACTATTCTAAACTCTTAAGAATTGAGACTTTGCTGTAGCGTGGCATAAAAGACATGATCAAATTCGCCGGCGGCCTGTGTTGGACGCCTGTTACGCAACAATCCCTGTTTCAACTCTCAAATATCCGCGTCGCAAGTCCCTGATAGAACCGCACCGCACTACAGACCGTAAAAGTCCGAAACTTCAGATTATCTAAATTTGGGCATTCATTGTCAAGCCGCAATCGGCTCCTTTTGCACAAACGTATATTTATTTGTAGAATTTGTCTTTTCAGAAATGTACCGGGATTCACCCCGGGCATTTAGAAACGTAATTTCAAAATGACTAATCTAGAAAAATATTTAGCGACGTTTAACGAAAACAGCTGGCTCGACGCGGTCGAAGAACTGCTCCCGTTTATTCACGAGGTCGATCGGAATGCAGTTCAGATATGGTTTAGGTTCTTTCCGCTGGAACTTCACCGCTTTGTCCAAGAGGGCGAGAATCGTGACGAGACGATTCGCGGGTTAGCACTACAAGGTGATTTCGAACTGAAAGATCAGATCGACAGTTCGCACCATTTTTTATACGGGCATCGACATTGGAAAACCGTCAAAGCGGCGATCGAGGCCGAATCGGCAGTATTTACTGATCAGACGCCGGCACTCGTCGACGAAATAAAAGACATCGCGATGCTCGTCGCCGAAAAGCTCAAGATCGAACGCCAAATGGTCAACGCCATGGTCGCTGTTGGCCTCGCGACGCTCAATCAAGTTGGCATCGACGCATTCAAGGCCGCCCCCGGCGAGGTCGTAAAGCCAACGGGTATTATGTCTAAGTCGCCAAACGCTGTCATCGCCGAACGTGCCAAAGACGCCTCTCAGGGCATCCTTGGCTTTTTGAAAACAGTCGATAAAAAATTCGCCGTGCATTATACCAATGGCCGTCTCGAAGGCGATTTTGACATAATGAACGATCAGGAGATCGCCGGAGCCTCGGCGGGCGATAGAACGCGAAATTGGAAAGAACAGGACCAACGCTGCTGGGAGGGCGTCGTTCCGGTCGAATGTCTATCGGCAAGCTGCGGAACCTGCTGGGTCGGTGTTCTCGGCGGCGAAGAAAAACTATCGGCCGTCACGCCGCGTGAAACGCGTTCGATGAAAGTTTTTGGCTACAATCAGCCCGAAGGCGAAACCCCGTTTCTCCGCCTCGCCTGCCAGGCAAAAGCTTTTGGCAACGCGACTATCGTAATTCCGCCCTGGAATGGCGTCTTCGGTAAAAAAGTTCGGGGAAATGTTGAGGAACTAGAACTTGAGCCAGCGACCACGTCGGCTCGCGTCCTGCGCGAAACGATCGCTGCAGCCGCCACAGGCGAGTAAAACGACACTATCACCAAAGACGACACAGAGAGCACGGAGAAAAAACCCTGTGCTCTTTTTACTTATCCTTGTTTTTCCATGCCCATCGCCGGCTAATTTCCAATTTCCTCTATGTTACCTCTGTGTCCTATGTGGTAAATTTTTCGTGACACTGGGGTAAATAGTGGCTGAATCTCTTAAAAATCCGGTCTATTACGTCGTCATCGCCGTCCTCCTCTGGAGCACCGGCGGGCTTTTTATCAAACTCACATCGCTCGATGCCTATCAGGTCACGTTCTTTCGTTCGCTGCTCGCCGCAATTACAGTACTTGCAATTACACGCCGTAACGGCCTGCGGATAAACGCGTTTGGGGTTCTCGCGACGCTTATCTACTCGACGCTGCTGTTTCTGTTTGTCTGGGCGACAAAACACACGACAGCGGCGAACGCGATCTTTCTACAGTACACGGCGCCAATTTACATTCTGATACTCGCTCCGTTCGTGATCGGCGAAAAATTTCACATCCGCGATCTTGTAACAGTGGTGTTTTGTATCGGCGGAATGAGTTTGTTTTTTGTAGGCGACCTCACTATCGGCGATTACCAGGGCAACATCGCAGCTCTAGGCAGCGGAATTTTTCTCGGCCTATACATAATGCTGCTCCGTCACCCGAAGGCAATGGGAATGAGCGGCACGATCACGGTGATTTACGGCAATTTTTTGCTCGCAATAGTAACGCTGCCGAGCGGCACTGCCGCAATCCCGACCATCGCGATCACAGACATCCTGGCCGTCGGTTTTCTTGGCGTTTTTCAGATCGGGATATCATATATTCTCTTCATCAAAGGCGTTCGCGAGGGCACGCGCCCGCTCGACGCGTCGATCATCGGCTTTATCGAACCTCTGCTAAATCCGGTTTGGGTGTTTCTCTTCGTCGGTGAGCGCCCGTCAAACTGGGCGATCCTCGGAGGCGCAATCATCGTCGCAACGGTTGTTGCTCATACGATCGTAGGAGCGCAAAGAAAGGAAACAAAAAAGGAAGCCGCCTGAAAAAATCAGACGGCTTGGAGTATTATCTCAAGCTCAAGTTACTTCTGAGCCGGCAGGTTTATCGGCTCGAGTTTAGCAGCCGTCAGAGAGCCGTTTATTCCGCTCAGTTCTTTTGCAAGCCAACTGTCAAAGCTCGTTGTCACGTCGCTGAGTTCGCGTTTTAGCGACTCGTTCCGCTCAAGCTGTGTCTGTGACGGGCGCCCTTCGTAGCTGTTAACGTCGCCGTAGAGATTAGAGAGGAATTCCCGCAGACGCTCTTCACCGGTGATCGCGCCGCCCTCTTTTGTCGCCACGATCTTTCGCCGCAACTCATCGACCTGCGCCGAAGCAGTTTGCAGACGCGACTTTAATGCGCCGTTCGCGGCCTTAGCCGCGCGGTCATCGAGCGCGAGACGAACGAAATTCATGCGTCCGACCGCAGCCGTCATATCGTCAAACATGCGGTGCAGCTTCATCACGAGATCGAACTGAGCCTGACGATCTGCCGCCGTATGTTTCAGCCGCGGATCACCGACGACCTTGAGCGGCGTTTCGTAGACCGCCTTGTCCTTTGTCATACGAACGGTGTACGTCCCCGGCAACAGTCGCGGCCCCGTAATAGCACCGCCGGCAATGCTCGCCGCAGGCGGCACGTTTGGCGCCGGCATGCGCATCGACCAGCGCACGCGGTTTAGGCCGCGGCGCTTACTCGCCGGAATCGAACCGACAACCTGCCCTTTTGAATCGAGAACCTCGATCTTGAGGTCGCCGAAGATATGACGCTTCCTTTGGTAGTAAGTGATCACTGCGTCGTCGGGCGAATTTTCGCCGACAAAAACGGCGTCGCCATTCGACCAACCGCCGCCGGCCTGCAGCTTCTGTATCGCAGGCTCCGTCTGAACGAACGCAACCTCTTTCGACATAACATCTGCCGACAATGCTCGCAGCGGCGTGATGTCGTCGACGATCCAGATGCCGCGACCGTGCGTCGCGATGATCAGATCGTGATCGCGCGGATGTATAACCATGTCGCGAACAGCGACGTGCGGAAAATCGCCGCCCTTGTACTGTGCCCATTGTCGGCCACCATCGACCGACACCCAAAGTCCAAGCTCGGTGCCGGCAAAAAGTAGATTCTTATTGACTAGATCTTCTTTAACGACGTGCGCGTAACCGCGCATGTTTGCACCCGCGATCGGCGTCCAGGTTTTGCCGAAATCGGTCGTCTTTGAAACGTATGGCTTCATGTCCCCGAAAGTATGCATGTCAAACGTCGCGTACGCCGTGCCTTCGTCAAAATGTCCGGGCTCCAGAGACGAAACCCACGCGTTCCGCGGGACACCTTTGAGATTGGCCGTCAAATTTGTCCACGTCTTGCCGCCGTCGCGCGTCAGTTGGACATTGCCATCGTCGGTGCCGACCCAGATCATGTTCGGGTTGCGCGGCGAAGTTGCGATCGAGAATATCGTCGTATGCATCTCGGCCGAAGAATTATCGACGGTGATGCCGCCCGACTCTTCCTGCTTCTGCTTTGCGGGATCGTTTGTCGTCAGATCGGGCGAGATGCGTTCCCACGTTTGTCCGTGATCGCGTGAGCGGTACAAGAACTGCGAGCCTAGATATAGCGTGCCGTCCTTTGTCACGTGAATCGGAGTGTTCCAGTTGTACCGCAGCTTACCCTCGTTGTATCGGGGCAGCGGTTGGATGCCGCGCGATTCGTGCGTTTTGCGGTTTATTCGGGCGATATTGCCGCCCTGATATTCGGCGTAGATGTAATCGGGATCGCTCGGGTCGGCAAACATCCAAAAACCGTCGCCGCCGTACATGTTTTCCCAACGGCTGTTCGTGATGCCGCCGGGATATTCCGAATCGCCGACCCATGAACTGTTGTCCTGAAGGCCGCCGTAAACCTTGTACGGCATATCCATATCGGCGCTCACGTGATAAAACTGCGACACCGGGAGATTCTCGCCCTTCCACCAGCGGTTTCCCCCGTCATACGAAAACCAAAGTCCGCCGTCGTCGCCGGTAATAATGTGATCGGTGTTGTTCGGATTTATCCACAAATCGTGATGATCGCCGTGCGTGCCGCCCGAAATATTCGAGAACGATTTGCCGCCGTCATTGCTCATAATGAGCGGCAGATTTGGTTTGTAAATTTTGTTTTCGTTTTTCGGATCGACGATCAGCTGCGAAAAATAAAACGGCCGCCAGATCATCGATTGGCTGCGATCAAGCGCCTTCCACGTCGCGCCGCCGTCGTCAGAGCGATAAAGCCCGTCCTTTGGCTGCACGGCCTCGATCACGGCGTAAACGACTTTTGAGTTTGAAGGCGCGACCGAAACGGCAACGCGTCCCCAAGGTTTTGGCGGCAAACCTGCGGCGCTCTTTTCTTCGAGCTCGGTCCACGTCGCTCCGCCGTCAATCGACTTGAACATCCCGCTGCCGCTAAAGGCCTTATCGTTATCGCCGCCCGAGCGAAACGTCCAACCTTTGCGGCGAAAGTCCCACATTCCGGCAAAGATCGTCTTCGAATTCGCTTTGTCCATCGACAGCATCGAGCAGCCGGTTGAGGCGTTTGCCCCTTTCAAGACTTTTGTCCACGTCTTGCCGCCGTCCGTCGTTTTGTAAACGCCGCGCTCGTCCGAGTCGCTCCATAACTTACCCACCGCGCAGACGTAAACCGTGTTTGTATCGTTTGGATCGACGAGTATTTTTGAAATTCGTTCAGATTCTTTTAGACCAAGATTCGTCCAGTTGTCACCGCCGTCCGTCGATTTATAGACGCCGTCGCCAATCGAAACCGAGTTGCGCGTCCACGGTTCGCCCGTGCCGACCCAAACGGTTTTTGGATTCTTCGGATCGATGGTAACCGCACCAATGGACTGGACAGGCTGCTTGTCAAAAACAGGCTTGAACGTCGTGCCGCCATTCTGCGATTTCCAGACGCCGCCCGACGCCGCGCCGACATACAGCGTCAGCCTTTTGTCCTCGAATACGCCGTCAAGCGCCGAAATTCGCCCGCTCATCGTCGCCGAACCGATATTGCGCGCACCCAAGCCCGAGATCGTGTCCGAGTCGAACCGAGGCGCCGGCGTTTGAGCCATCGCCGAACCTACAAAAATCAATGATAAGAAACTGAATGATAGCCAGTGTTTAGTTTTCATCTTTTCACCGTAAATATTTCAATTGTTCTTAACTTTGTGTTCTTTGTGTCTTCTCTTTGTGGTCTTTGTGATAAATCTTTTTCTAATCACAAAGGTCACGAAGGGCGGACACAAAGGGCACTATGACCAAATCCAGACATACACTATTTTGGCTGATTTGCTGCCGGCATCTTCGGCATCGAAAAACGCGAGTCGTCGATCGGCACGTTTACTTCAATCTTTTCAACGCTGATCGTCGCTTTATTCGAACTTCCCTTTGGTCCGCTCTCCATCGAAAACGCGTAATAAATGCCGCCGACTTCTTTGTAATCGCCAAAGATGGTCTCGCCCTCGACCTCAGTTCCACGCACCGTCTGCCGCGTCTCGACCTTGAGCGGCACATGGTATTCCGTATCCATGTAGAAATGTTTTACCGTGCCGTTGGCGAGCGTGACTTTGAGTTTGTAAACATCATCGCCCTCGAACTCTTCTTTGCCGACAAACTCGACCTTGTTACCCTTTGCGGCATAATTCATGAGCGGCCCATCAAAGTCCGAATCTTCAATGATCTGTTTCATCTCTTCTTCACTAAGAGCCTCGGCGTCTTTTTTGCCTTGGAACGGATTTATCTTCCAGCCGACTTTGCCGTCATAAGCGTTGATCGCCGCAAACCCCTGGAGAAGAAAGTCCTGCCGCACCATGTTTGGCCGCTTACTTTCGCTCACAATTACGGCTTCAAAGCCTCCGCCGCCGTCAAACTTGCCCGTCGTCTTCATTGTCTTTACGGCTTGAAGTTTCTCGATGCCGCCGATCTTTTGAATGTACTTATTGATGATCTCGTCCGCGGTCTGCGCCGAAGCCGCGAAACTCAGCATCAGCAAGCCAACCGCCGCCATTGATAATCTACGCATATAAGTTCTCCCTTCCTCTCCGGACCATTGTTTATCTGTATATTCTACTAGATCACAAATTACGTCCAATCGAGGTCATACAAAAAACTCTAGTCTCTTTTTGGATCGGTTTTCACCGAATTTCAAACTGTTACGAAGAGCCGCACAGATTGGTTTCAACATATCCGATTTCTTTAGCCATACATTAACAATAAGAAATGTCCTGTGATAAGCTAGAAGCATAACTTCAAGAAACGAGAGCTATTACTCGTTTATTCTGTTTAACAAACGCAATATATTAAATTCCGCTTGGAGAATCTATTCTTATGACTGAAATAAATATCCCGTCGAGCGTAACAAACGAGGAGCTTATTCGGTGGGTCACAGACGCGGTCAAGCTATGCAAACCAGACAAAGTACATTGGTGCGACGGCTCTGAATGGGAATACGACACTATGTGCGCCGAGATGGTTGCTGCCGGCACGTTTATTAAATTAAACCCCGAGAAAAGGCCAAATTCGTTTCTCGCCCGGTCGCACCCGTCTGATGTTGCGCGCGTTGAGGATCGCACATACATCTGCTCGATCGCCAAGGGTGACGCAGGGCCAACAAACAACTGGATGGCTCCGCACGAGATGAAGGCCATCCTCAAAAAGAAATTTAGTGGCTGTATGACGGGCCGCACAATGTACATCGTGCCGTTTTGCATGGGTCCGATCGGTTCGCCGATCTCGCAGTTTGGCGTCCAACTCACCGATTCGGCCTACGCCGCGGTCAATATGAAGATCATGACCCGAATGGGTACTAAGGCACTAGAGGCTCTTGGCGACGGCGAATTTACCCGATGTCTCCACTCGGTGGGCATGCCATTGAGCGAAGGTCAGGCCGATGTCGCTTGGCCGTGTTCACCGGATCCGAAGGACAAATACATTGTTCACTTTCCTGAGGAAAATTCGATCGTCTCGTTCGGTTCAGGCTACGGCGGCAATGCGCTTTTAGGCAAGAAGTGCCTTGCGCTACGGATCGCCTCAAATCTCGGTCGCGCTCAGGGCTGGCTCGCGGAACATATGCTCATTGTCGGTGTTAAGTCACCCGACGGTCAAAAAGATTACGTATGTGCGGCGTTCCCGTCGGCGTGCGGCAAGACCAATTTCGCGATGCTCATTCCGCCTAAGGAATTTGTCGATGAAGGCTGGGAGATCACGACCGTCGGCGATGACATTGCCTGGATCAAACCCGACGAACACGGCAAACTGCACGCGATCAATCCGGAAAACGGATTCTTTGGCGTCGCTCCGGGAACGAACTATTCGACCAATCCTAACGCGATGCTCTCGATCAAGGAAAACACCATCTTTACCAACGTCGCCCTCACTGACGATGGCGACGTCTGGTGGGAAGGCATGGACGGTGAGGCTCCGGCACACGCCATCGACTGGCAAGGCAACGACTGGACACCTGCAAGCGATGCAAAAGCCGCCCACGCCAATTCACGTTTCACGGCACCTATCGACCAGTGTCCGGTCGCTGACGAGAAATTCAACGACCCGAAGGGCGTGCCGGTCTCCGCGTTCATTTTCGGCGGACGTCGCAACAGCGTCGTGCCATTAATCCAACAGTCGTTTAACTGGGCGTTCGGCGTCTATATGGCGGCGACCATGGGCTCTGAAATGACCGCCGCTGCGTTTGGTAATATTGGAGAGGTTCGCCGCGATCCGTTTGCGATGCTGCCGTTCGCCGGTTATCACATGGGCGATTATTTCTCACACTGGCTCGATTTTGGGCGCAACATCCCCGAACCGCCACGGATCTTTTCGGTCAACTGGTTTCTAAAGGATAAGGACGGCAAATTCGCGTGGCCAGGTTATGGCGAAAATATGCGTGTCCTTAAATGGATCGTCGAACGGGCACGCGGGCAGTCGAAAGGTGTCGAAACACCGCTCGGCTGGATGCCGCGTTACGAAGATATGGACTGGCGCGGAATCGATTTTAGCCGCGAACAATTTGACGCTGTCATGAATATTGACCGCGACCTGTGGCTAAAGGAGATCGCGCTTCACGATGATCTTTTCTTCAAGCTTTACGACCGCCTGCCAAAGGAAATGACTTTCATTCGCGAACTGCTCGTCTCTAACCTCTGGCGTTCGCCGGAGCTTGGGCTCGCAGCATCACAGCCTGAATTGGAAACGGTTAAGGCTGTCAGTAAGGCGGAATAGCGAGTTTTTTTGATTCGTAATTACAAATGCGAGATACTTTCGAGTATCTCGTATTTTTTTGATGAATAGACCCCTAACATACCTCGCATTTACAGACGACTGGGAACTTCGCGGTGATGGTTCAGGTGACATGGAACGCTTGCAGTTTCAACCGATGCAAGAATTGCTGACGATTTTTGAACGGCATGGTAGGCGCAGCACTTTTATGGTCGAGGTAATGCAGCAGTTAACGTTTCGACGCGAGCAGGAACGCCGTGCGCAACTCAAACGTTTCGCCGATGCGTGGGACGATAACGTTCGCGATGCTTTCAAACGGGGACACGATATTCAGCTGCACATTCACCCGCAATGGTCCGAATCGGAATTCGAGGATGGTGAATGGCGTCTCAGTGGTGATTGGTCGCTTTTAAATTATGAACCGGAGGCCGCCGGGAAGATGATCGCCGCCGGAAAGTCATATCTGGAGAATCTCCTACAGCCTCTTGATCCCGATTACAGATGTGTTGCTTTTCGTTCCGGCTCATCCGTGATAGCACCGTCGCCGTTTATCTTGAATTTACTTGTCGATCAAGGCATCGTTTTTGATCTGAGCATAGTCGGCGGTTTAAGTGCAAATACGCGAAAAGTAAGATTTGATTACACTGAATGTGACGAAGATTTCTTGCCTTTTTACCCGCAAATGACAGACGCGAGAAGAATGTCGGATAAAACAGAGCGGATCATTTGCGTGCCGATATTTCACTTTACCGGCTCGCGGAAGAGGGTCACCATCCAGACCGTCTCAAAGGTTTGGGATAAGTTAAGAGACCGTTTCGCGGCAAAAACACCAAACGCCGAAACGTCGAATTATTCAAACAGCGACTGGGACGAGATCGGACGCTCGTCAATGGCCGCCCGCGTTTACGATAAGATTGTAAAACCTGCGGTAAGCGGCAAACATTTGACGAGCAATACGGGCCAGCTCGATCTGCCGCTATTGCGGGAAATGCTGAAGGCGATACGTGTCCGGGCTCATTCGTCAGGTCAGTCACATGTCCCCGTGATTCTTACAAACCATTCAAAGTACATGAGGGATTTCTCTGGATTTGAAAGGTTCCTATCTGAACTGTCGGCCGCCGATGACATTAAGATGATTACCCTGACGGAGTTGGCTGGGATGCTGCGAACTGGTAGGTTTTACGTAAAAAAGGCCGTCTAACTACTGTAACGGTTGCGTTTGAAGAAATTCTTTCGAATACAGATTCCGCGGATAGATGGTGATTCCAATCTTTGCAAGCCGCAGCATTTCTTCGAACAACCGTCGAGCATCCGCCCGAAAAAATTTCATTCCATTGATCGTCATATCCCTACATATCTCCGGCGGAATGTGCTCCTTCATGAAACGCGGAGCGCCGTGCACAACGTTCTGCATATTATGGGCGTAGGTTTCGACTGTCTCTGTTTCGCCGATATAGTTAATGCACTTTGCCGAAAATATCTGTGGGTGATAGGTCAACACTGGCGGGTTATCCTTCATCGCATCATCGATCGTATAGCCGAATGACATATATTCGGTCCAGACACCAATTCCGACCACGATCGCCCGAAAATCGATAAGTTTGTAGTAAGGACTATTGGTATCATACGGATAAGGAGAGTCTTGATGATTCCGGGTCAATTCTACGGCGTCAGGGCCGATCGCACATACGGATTTCGTCGGATGCAGACTTCTGACGGCATTCGGTTGCCGACGGGCGAATTCCGACAGCAAGCCGGTGTAAGAAGGTGTTTTCCTTATGTTGAATATATGTCCCTGCAATAAGTACTCATAAGAGGAAACTGGTGAGCGATTGGGATAGGTAGGAAACAATACGTTTCCCTTGTGACCTATTACATCCTGAATGAGATAGAGGATCTTGTAGAATGGGAAATCGAGATTCAGCTGATCAATCGAACTACTGACATAAACGGTCGATCCACTCGTGATGCCAAGCTCATTTCTGAGGATCTCCAAGAAATCCGCTTCAGTCAGCGCCGGTTGTTGGTAAATTCGCGCTTTTCTGGCATTTCGTCTCGCTCTCGCGATATAAGCAACCGCGTCTGCCGGCAAAATCTTTCTGGCTATATCTGCAAGGCTCATGTTCAGGATCGAGGTATACCCGAGCGTTCCCGGAACACCCATAGAAATACTCAATAAACTTCGGTAATTGCAGCTCCCCATGAGAGGCCAACCCCAAAACCAATAAGGGCGACCTTGTCTCCTTTTTTGAACAGTTGCCTTTGCTGAGCCAACTCAAAAGCTATTGGGATCGTAGATGAAACAGTATTTCCGGACATTTCCATATCGCAGAAAAATTTTTCCGCTGGGATTTTTAGTCTGACCCGGAGACGATCCAACATAAATTTGTTTGCTTGATGGGGAATGAAATAATCGATCTCATCCAAGGTCAGTCCCGACTTTTCCAAAAGTTGGTCCACAGTTCGCGGAACTATTTGCATCGTGAAATTAAATACCGCACCGCCATTCATGTACAAGTCACAAGCCGACCGCCAGTTGCCTTGTTCATCTACCCTCTCGATCCTTGCGTCGTCGTCTATCGGTTGTCGCAGACAGCCGGCCGGGAGCATCAGCTCCTTAGCCCCGCTGCCGTCTGTACCAAAGACAAACGGCCCGACGAGTTCTCTATCCGACTGAACCCGAACCAAATAGGTGGCGGTCGCTCCATCACCAAACAAGGTCCGCAGGCTTCTATCGCGGGCGTTTATATACTTAGAGTAGGTATCCGCAGTTATCAGCAACACATTTCTGGCCGTTCCTGACTCGATCAGGCTCTTCGCAAGTGCAAGTCCGTATATATAGCCCGAACACCCCTGATTCACGTCGATTGCGCCGCAATCGGTTCGAAGTCCAAGCCGGTTCTGCATCGTACATGCCGTTGTCGGCAAAAAATAGTCGGGGCTTTGCGTAATCAAAATGAGAAAGTCAACGTCGTTCGGCGAACACGCTCCGCTTTCAAAAAGACGGAGCGCAGCGTTTACCCCCAGGTCCGACGCACATTCGCCGTCGGCAGCGATATGTCGGACACTGACACCGGTTTTGTCCAGTATCTTTTCAGAAGAGATGTCACCAAATTCCCCCGCAAGTTGGTGGTTCGTCAACTCACCTTCCGGTAAGTACGAAGTTATTGCTTTGATCGCGGCTCTATTCATCAACTTCCACAGACTCAACCAAGTGATCGATCAGTGAGCCAACAGTTAAAAACGGGCTTTTCTCTTTTGACAGCAGGTCCTCGTCGGTAAGCATAAAATCAACACCAAATTCGTTTTGGATCGCAGTTTCGACCTCCAAAATAAAAGCCACAAAATCGAGCGATTCGAGCTTACCGGTTTTACCATACAACGTAGCGTCGGACGCTTTCTCTATCACAATGCCTTTCGGCAATTGCGTATTCATCTTGGCGATCGCCTCAAAAACTGCCGTTTCAACTCTCGCCCTTTCAGCCATATTTGTATTCACTCAACTCTTCACTAGCGTCTTCGAGATCGCAAAACCCAAAGCGCATCTCTTCAGTAGATTCCTTGTTTATGATAACGAATAAATTGGCTTTTTCACACTTACGGCACCGCAGGTGTAAGTAATCCCACAATCATTTGCTTTGATCAGATAGTCCATTTTTCCACTTTATTTTGGTCATCTGCGCTATACTGGCTGAAATCTCGAAACTAGGAGTTGACGAAAATGGAAAGATTTCTCGGAAGATACTCGACCTACATTTATGCAGTATTTCGTATTGTTTTCGGCTTTATGTTTATGCTGCACGGAATGCAAAAATTATTTAATGTGCCGCCAGCCAAGCAGTCGATCGAACTCAGCGGTTTAGTTTTGGTCGCCGCCATTATCGAGTTCGGTGGCGGATTACTCATTATGATCGGTCTTTTCTCGAGCATAGCGGCGTTCCTGTCGAGCGGCACAATGGCCTTTGCCTACTTTATGGCTCACCAACCGAATGGAGCTTTGCCAATTATGAACGGAGGCGAACTCGCAGTCGCCTATTGTTTTGCTTTCCTCTATATCGCCTCGCGAGGTTCCGGCGTCTGGAGTGTGGAGTCCATGTTTAAAGGCAGTGGTTCGGCCGCGGCGAATGGCGGCTAGATCATTTCGATTCTGTATTCTAGAGGAGATATTATATGAAACGAATTATTATCATGGCATCGTTGGTGTTTGCGCTGGTCGCCTCGTCGTTAGGGCAGACCAATCCTGTCGCTTCGGCGACCACACTTAAGGTCGGTGATACGGCTCCTGATTTTACGCTTTCCGATACGACCGGAGAAAAAGTAAAACTCAGTGACTTTCGCGGAAAGAATAATGTGGTGCTTGCCTTTTATATTTTCGCCTTCACAGGCGGCTGAACGAAGGAACTTCAGGCGTACCAGGCTGGTATCGCCAAATTCGAAGCAGCTAACACCAAGGTATTCGGGATCAGTATGGATTCCCGCTTCTCAAACAAGGCATTTGCCGAAAAGATCGGTGTTACTTCTTTTCAATTACTTAGCGATTGGAACCGCACTGTAACCAATCAGTATGGACTGTTTAACGAGAAGGGTGGTTATGGCAACAGGGGAACCTTTGTGGTGGACAAGGAGGGAAAGATACAGCAAATAGTGCTCGACAATATGGCCATCGACCCGACCAGCACGTTGGAAACTTGCAGCCTTCTAGAAAGGAAACTAGTCGTCGCACCACCCAAACCCTAAATAAGAAAAGAGGATCACAGGACGATTGCAGGTGATCCTCGACCGCCATTCAAACCAATTACTCCCGCAAACTAGCCGGTTCGATCTCCTCTGCTGACAGGTTACCGCCAGCATCTTTCATCAATACCTCGATCCGGCGTTCGGCTTTTGTGAGGCGCTCTCGGCATTCGCGGGACAGCTTAATTCCCTTCTCAAATAATTCTAGGCTTTCCTCAAGCGGCAGGTCGCCGCTTTCCAGCTTTCCGACAATTTGTTCGAGCTCCGCGAGCGATGTTTCAAATGACTTTTCCATATCTATCTCACCAATTCCTCTGCCTGTCTAAAAAGGTCCGCCAACTTACCGACACCAAGGGAATCAGCCACCTGATCGGTAAGGCCTTTCTGCGCAATTTCAATAATTTGCTGCCCGATCGACCGGGCGATGTCGGTTGCCAGCTTGTCGTCGCGAATGCCGACGATTCGCCAGCGATCGCCAGCCTTCTTCATCTTCAATTCCAAACGATGCTCCGGCGATTTGCTTCTTACGGTAGCGGTGTCGCCCACCACGTCAAAGTCCAGATATCGGTCCGCGCCCATGACCATCATAAAGAATGGCACCTCGCCAAACCGCTCGGTCCTGTCGCGAATCACCAGCGCCAATTGTGCTTTCGCGCGGTCCTTTATCGCCGGCATTATCGGCTCAGCAATCTTTGCGACCTTTTGGACCACCACATCCGGCATGCCGCGTCCGTAAAGCTCAACGGCCTTTTTAACGATCTGCGGCATAAAATCGTCAACAACCGCGTCGATGTCGATCAGCCCGTTGATCGCCTGTTTGTCGTCACGTTTCGCGGCATCAACCAGAAGGGCAAGCGAATACTGCGGCGATGATCTCAGCGTCTGGTAATAGACCAGCGTGCCGAGCCCGGCGATCGCGGCGAGTCCAAAAACAACGATACAGGCGATCGCAAAAGGGTGTTTCAGCATGCTCTATTCTTCCGACGACAAAACCTCGGCGTTCAGTTTCCCACGCTCGAGTCGTATTTTCAATTTGTCGCCCGGTCTTGCGTTCGAAGCGTCGCGTAAAATACCGCCGTCCGCCGCCTGCGTGATCGAATATCCCCGTGTCAGAACGGCAAGCGGCGAAAGCGCGTCGAGCTTCGCCATCTTTACGGTTAACGCCTCGGATTTGAATTTCAGAGTTCGATCAATAGCCGTCAGTCGACGTTGGTCGAGTACCGAGAGCGTCGTGTGGATCGCGGTCGCCCGAGCGGTTAACGTCGCCGGCATTAATCGCGAAGCAATATCGGCAAAGTGCATCTTTGCATTGTGCAGCGACGCCGCAAATCCGACTTGCAAACCGCCGGCCGCCTCGCGCGTCCGCGAAACCGCTCCGAGCATTTTGTATTCGATAATAGATGCCAGCCTTTCCTCGCCGGCGTACAGATCGTGGACAATGTCTTCCTCTCGTCCGGCGACGATCTCAGCCGCCGCCGAGGGCGTCGAAGCCCGTAGATCGGAGACAAAATCCGCGATCGTCACGTCGATCTCGTGTCCGACCGCCGATATCACAGGTATCTCGCTGGCGCGCAACGCCCGTGCGAGCATCTCGTCGTTAAACGCCCACAGATCCTCAGCCGAGCCGCCGCCGCGTCCGACGATCAGTACATCGATCTTCTCACTCGCCGCGAGCGTGCGATTGTATTCGTTGACATCATCCACCGCTCGCCGGATCCTGTCCGCCGCACCTTCGCCCTGAACGACCGACGGCACGAGCAGAATGCTCACCGACCTGGAGCGTCGTGTCAAAACGCTGTGAATATCGTGATATGCCGCACCGGTCGGGCTCGTAATAATCGCCACGCGTCGTGGAAAGAAAGGTATCGGCCGTTTCAACTCTGGTGCAAAAAGCCCCTCAGCCTCAAGCTTTGCCTTTATCTGCTCATACGCCGCCGCGAGCGCACCTTCGCCCGACGGTTCGAGCGATTCGACGACGATCTGCGTCTCGCCTCTCGCCTCGTAAAAACTCACCCGCCCGCGAATACGGACCGTAACGCCGTTCGCCGGCCGAAATCTGATCTTAAAGTTTGTGCCCTTCCAGCAAACACACTTGATCTGAGCCGTGCCGTCGTTGAGATTAAAATACCAATGCCCCGAGGAAGCCGCCGTAAAATTTACGATCTCGCCCTCGACCCAGACGCTCGCAAACTGCAGCTCGATCGCCGCCCGCACCTCGGCGTTCAGCTCCGAAACCGTCAACGGCTGCCGTTCCGTTTCATCAAAAAGTGATTGTAAAAGTGTGTCGTTCAAATCAGTTCAATTTGAACATAAATTACTGAGAGTGTCAGGGCTGCCGACCGTAATTAGCCCGGGTCGAATCAGGAGTTACGCGGCTATAGGTGTAAGAGTGAATATCCGGCCGTGCCGTGCTGCTTCTTTTACATCACCCCGACGAAGTGCATCCCTGATATCGTCAAGTTTGTATGCGTCGTCCAGGGATAAATACGGCGACCATTCGTCTCCATTCTCAAGCATCGCCACATCTACTTCGGCAACGTAGTTTCCTTCGTGTACCAGCTTGGTACGAACTCGTTTTTTCATTGCTTTCTCCTCAAGAAGCCCTCTTCCCACAACTCAGGGTCCGGTCTATATGCGGTCACTAGAACCGCCGGACTTGTTTTGCCCTTCGGTATTCCCCAAACAACATGTATCAGCCTGTCTCCGCTATCTTTTTCCAATACTAGAACACCTTGGCCTTTCGGATACTCTGGGTAGTCCTCGATTAGGATCGCGTCGGCAAATCCCTCAACTGCATCACGAGCAAAGATCGCATCGGCCGACAATTCATCATATCCGTGATCAGAAACGCGAACCGAGCCTTCCTGAACTAGCCGTCGAATGCGTTCAAACGTGGTGCTCAACCTTGTCCCCTTTGCAAATATCTGCGGCTCTCTTCCGTAACGCTTCTTCGATTTCAAGTTTTAGCTCAATGGTAACCGCAATAATTGCAAATTTTAACACAAAAACGCGTAACGGATGACAGTTTTCAAAGTTGTCTCAGTTTTCACCGACCGTCAACGGCCGCCGTTCCGTTTCCTCAGAAAGTGATTGTAAAAGTGTGTCGTTCAAATCGGTTCAATTTGAACACATCAGTGAGCGTGGATACAAAAGAGCGTGGAGATTCGACCGGATCCGGACTCGCAAACACTCAGTTCATTGTGCCAGCAGCCATCTTTCGGCTTCGTCCGGGTCCCTGAACGACTTTGTGTGCAACCCTCGGTTGGTGGCGACCATTTCGCCGAATTCGATAGTTTTCTGCGTAGCGTGCCGGTCGCAAAGCGCGAGAGTTACGTGCTGAAACTCCAACTTTGCCACTTCCGAAGCCATCTGGAACGCATCTGCCGACGAAAGCTCGGCCTTGATCTCTTTGTCGACCAAAAGGCGTTTCGATCCGGTCCGTTCGAGCATTTCGATGATCTCGTCCCAATACTGTCGGGCGATCCGATAGCTGATCCTATCCGACGAGATATGAACGTAAAGGTATCCCGGACGAGGTTCGAATTCAATTCGATACGGCTTTTCGAGTGCGACGTCGGTTTCAGGAGAGGGAGAAGTCATGCTACGGAGATATTAACATAACTCTGCCGACCCAAAACAAATAAAGAGCGAGCGGTGCCAATTAAAGGGCGTGGTTTTTATCTCGTAAGTACCCTATTTTGAAAGAAAATCGTTGATAACGCACCGCGATTTGCCGTAATATCAATGGTACCAGTGTTAATAAGTAGTTAGGCCTCGTATGCACCGCGACTTCGAGATTACCCAAGGAATTTAACTTGTGCAGCCACCGCACGAGCTAGACCTCCACAACAATTTCGACTTTCTCGGCTTTGATTACTCGGTTGAGCATCGGACCCTTCTCTTGCGGTGGAGGCGTTCGCCGGGTGAGTGGGTTGTTTCTGGCACACCTGCGGCTTTGACTATCGAGTTTCGAGAGGTCAGAGAGTTCCGGTTTCAGCCACGCGATTCCGCGGGGCCGTTCACCGAGGACGATTGCGTGAGTTCATTCGGCTACTGGACGGATGAGGATTGGGCGGATGGTGTCATAGTCGTCGAGGCGAGTCAGCAGCCAGACCCGAAGTGGCTCACCGCAGTTGATTTCATGTCTGGCGCGGTTATCGCAGTTCAGGCAGCATTTGCTCATGCACAGATCGAGGCCTAACCATGCGCTGCAGCGAACCCGGCCTTCGCTTTTTGTCTCTGCCCATTTTGAAAACCAATCGTTGATAACACGCGGCGATTTGCCGTATTATCAACGGCGTTGATGTTAATCAATAGTTATGTCGCTTCTAATCCGATGCTCAACACGCTCGCAAAGATCTACGACGATGGTGGACACCTTGTTAACGTCACCTGCACATTGTTCGAAGGAGACCGGAAATTCGTCACGGCGGTCGGCCTGCGCTTCGAGTCGATTTCCGCTGTGTTCCGGGCGAACCCTGACGATGACACGCTAATTGCTAGTATCGGCTCATTGACAGCGGACGCCGATGAAACGTTGGTTGATATTAGTGACTCATCACCCTGGGCTACTTGTCTCGGGGCCGGCGCGTGCTGGCTGTGGCAGCTCACTAATCAGCAGGGTTATGCTGACGGTGTGCGGCTTGAATTTGGCAACCCCGACGAACAATCTCGCGCGGTTGTTGAATTGCTCGTGACTGCGTCGGCAATCGAGACGCTCCTTGTTGGCGGCGCGACATAACAAATCGTTGGACGCGAGCGGCGGGAGCGTGTTTCGCATCATCATTGGTCCGGCGATGCTTGATTGAAATCGCGCCGCCGCGTCAACTCCACCGTTATTGCACAGCAACAACTGACGTTACAGTTGCGTAGGTGTTTTCGCGTTTGGCTTTGATCTTGAGACGTGGATTCGCGCCGTTTGCGCGGGTCATCGCAGCATCCGAGCGGAATGTGATGTTGTACGCAGTGCGTAGCTGGAGGACGATGTCCTCGTAGGCACGTTGTATCTGGCCGATCTGGGTGATCGGGTAATAGACTCCGCCTGAGACTTTGGCAAGCCGTTCGCCCTCGCCCTCTGATTTTGCGGTCAGCGACATATATTTCTTTCGCATCGGATCGATGTCGGCGTTGGCGTTCTGCGCGGCCATTGCGATCAGGCCCGACGGGACGTAGAGCGGATAGATGATCGCTCCGCTCTCCTGAATCGAACCCATCAGCGAGTCAAACGCCAAAAACGAGCGGTTGTCGTCGCCATCCGTCAGGATTACGATAGCGGTGCGTTCGCCCTTGAGCGGCCGCAGAGTGTCCGCGACGGTGTATGCGAGTGCGTCGTAATAGGCCGTGCCGCCGCCTGCATCGAATGTGTCGAGGCTCTCCGACAGCTTGCTTTTGTCCGTCGTGAATTTAGAGAGAACCTTTACATCTTCGTTAAAGATCACTATCGACACGCGATCGTCTTTGTCGACCGTATCGACAAAATTACGCGCCGCCTTGCGTATAAAATTAACGTAATTCTCAACACTCCCAGAAACATCGAGCAACAGCACAAGATTAAACGGGGCGGTCGAACGCGAAACCGAGACTATCTCTCGCGGAGCTCCGTTTTCGAGCACTTCGAAATCCTTAGCCTCGAGGCCGGCGATCGCACGATTATTGACGTCGGTTACGCGAACCACGGCGGTCTTGACATCAGCGTTCGGGACGTCGAGTGGAGTGGATTTGGCGGCGAATGACGGCTGCTTCTGAAACGGCGGCAGCGAGCGTGAGTAATCTCCGAAATATCTGGGTGATGCACGCCTTATCGCCTCCATCAAAAGCGAATCGCCGCTGCGGACGATCGCTTTGGCTGCTTGTGTCAACGGGCGTTCGCGCAGGTCGCTCATCACCTCATTCGGCGGTACATTCAGCAAGATTATTCCGCGGGCAGTGGTGAAATTGAGCGAAACGGCCTTTGATATTTGATCTTTGATCTTGTCCGGAGACGACCCACTCCCGACCGGTGGTGTTTCCGCCCCTTGATCCTCGGGCTTTAGACTTTGAACCTTGAGCTTTGGACTTTGGACACTGGACCTGCCACGTATCTCAAAGCGTCCCGCGTTCTTTTCCTTAACCGCTGCGATATCAAAATCGGCAAGATAACGCGGAAGTGATGACGTCCAGAGGAAGTAGTACGTCAAATCTTCGGCGGGAATGTCGGTCACGATCGTGCCGGTATCGGTCTTGGCCTCGATCGCGGCAAAATTCCCTACCGCCTCGATGGCACCGGCAAGCGTCTCGACCTTGATTGAAGTTCGTTCTGGGAGAACTAGAATCAGATCTATACGTTTTAATTTGTCCGACGGGACCACGGTGATAGTTGTTCGCCCCGCAACCGTAGCGGTCTTAACTTCGGCGTCAGAAACACCCTTCGGCGACATCGCGGCCAACTTAGAAGTGAAAGGAAGGTCAATCGCGGTCGGCTCGGCCTTGGCGGCAACGCGCCCGTATTTGTTGACTATCTCAACCGCGCCGCCGGCAGTGATGCTCAGCTCGCGCGTCAGATCTTGAGCGGCTGTCGTAAGCCACATCAAAAAGATCGCACAGATTATCAACAGAGTTCTTGTTACCGAAAGGCTCATTTACTCGGGTTACTCGAAATCCGCCCGGATTGTATCAGCCGCTGCCGGACGCGTTCCTGCCACTTCATTCTTGGACGCCCGTCGTCCTCAAATCGTTCGATGAGATCGTTCATCGATTCACCGCCCGCGAGCCGGGTTTTCAAGTAGAGCAACGCTATTATGATACCAGAAAACGAGAAGACAAAGATCTGCATCGGCAGCCAAAAGATCTGGATCAGCGATTCGAGAACGGTATGTTTGACGCGCGTTTGCATATCCATTTCGCTGCCTCCGGTAACCGAGACGTTTTTTCGCCCAAAACTCCAATCAAAGTCAATATTATTAGGTTCGTCGGCCTTTTCCTCCGCGATTTTCTCAGGTAGCTCTGCCGTTTCATCCTGTTTTTGAACCGTTTCGGTTTGAGCCGGCGTTCTTTGGTCAAAAGCTTTGGCCGTTATGTTCACCATTGCTGAGATGCCGCCGGCAATGATCGCCGGGATCAATAACATAATAAAGACCGCTCCGGCCGACGTTGCGAATGAACGCTTGACCAAATACCGTGACCGCCGCATTGCCTCGCGAACGCCGACATTTTCCATCATCACAACTGGCGGTGTCAGTATCCACATGATGTAAGCGGCGATGAATCCTAGGATCGCAAAGATCCCCGCGCCCGCTCCGCCCGAAATTGCAGCCGCAGCAAAAGACCCGGTCAACGGGTAGAAAAACATCATTACCGAACTGAAAACCGCAAAGCCCCCGATTGACGCAATGATACCCACAACAAACGGCAAGATCGCGGTGAGAAACCCGGTGCCGGCAATGCGCTTCCATTTTCTGCTGGCTTCGGCCAACGCAGGCCTGAGGCGTACGGGACGCAGCGGAACTGATAGATATTGCGTTACGATCCAGGCAATCGTACCGACAATCAGATTTGTACAAAACGCACTTGCAATCGAGAGCAGGAAACCAAACAGTCCGATCAAAATGTACCCCGCGGTATCGGAAATCATTTCACTAACCTTTAAGAACGACAGGACAAGGAGTATCAGAGTCAGAGCGATCATCGGCAGCGAGAAAAAGGCCGACAGCATTAAGAACTTCGGCAAATGCTCGCTGTAAATAACCAAAGCCCGGCGAAACAGGCCAAAAATCCCCTCGGAGCGTGAACGCAGAGCGCTCGCAAACCCTTCCGCCGTTTGCGGCCGCTTGTCAGGATCTTTCGACAGCGCCGAATGAATCGTACGCTTTAGTTTTTTCCTAACCTTTTTCGCCTGCAGAGGTCTTGGCTCGATAGTTTTGTGCGCCTCCATCACATCCTTAAAATCGCCCTCGAAGGGCGGCGCGCCGGAAAGCATCTGGTACGCGATCACGCCCAGACTGTATATGTCGGACCTCGGATCGAGATGCTCACCGCGGCACTGTTCGGGCGACATATAGAGAGGCGTGCCCAAAACAGCACCGACCCGCGTCAAGTCGGCTGAATTTCTCGATTCATAAAGCGAGCGGGCCGTCGTTCGATGACTCGTACGTTCGGAGTTATGTGCGGCCTCGTCATCGAGCACCTGCGTTCCTACCGTGTCCTGATACTCGTCCGAGATATCACCATCGTCCAAGATCCGTGTTTCCTGCTCCATACTTGATGGGGATGGAGTGGCTGCGGTTTCGGCAGATGGGGCGGTGGCAGCGAATGGTGCATGTTCGAGATGAACCGTTCCGCTTTCGGAAATTATCGTGTCGTGATCCGCGGTTTGGGCAATTGTCATCCCGTCAGAAATTTGAGTGTTCGAGATGCCGCCGATCCGGGTGCCATCGCTTCCGGCAAACGTCGACTTCGCGTCGCCAACCTGGGTATGGGTTGACCGGAGGAATTCAACAGGCACATCACCGTCAGGCGTAGATACATGTTCTTCGAGCTTTGCGATACCAAAATCAAGTACTTTTACGGTGTAACCACCGCGTTGATTTGGTTCGAGCCAAATGTTGTCTGGCTTTAGGTCGCGATGTATAATGCCCATCGCGTGGGCCTCGTGCACGGCAGAACAAACTTGTTCGAGAATGTCGATAGTCCACCCGACTGGCAGGTTTTTTTCTTCATCGAGTATCTCGCCGAGAGTGCAGCCGTCGAGATATTCCATTACAAGATATGCGACCTGGCCCTGCTTCGTTTCCGCAAACCCAAAATCAGTCACATTCACCACATTCGGATGCCGCAAACGCCCGGCCGCACGGGCCTCACGCCTGAACCTCTCGACAAACTCCGCACGCTCCATGAATTGGGGTGCGATGATCTTCACAGCCACCGGCCGTTCCGTGCCGAGATGAGTCGCCAGATACACCGTCCCCATGCCGCCGCGTCCAAGCTCGCGCGTCATCTGGTATTTGCCGTCAAGCGTCTGGCCTGCAAAGTCCAAAACATCCATATACAGATAGTGCAAACTCTAACGGTTTTCGCCGCTCGTTTGCAAGTGTTTACGACCGCCGCTGATATTAAGTTTTAAGAATAGCAGCGTGGTAACCAATGGGCCGTAGGTCGCTTTTGAATACCAACCTCGACGATGTTGCAAATTAAACCTGTTTGGTCTAAACTTTTTCAAAATTACAAGATTTTCAACATAAATTTAATCTCCCGCGGGGCGAATAAACGAAAATCGCTGTCTTATGTATGAAACACTATTGCACGAACGCTCGGTTCTGTGATAGGCTTTGGTTTGTGAGAACTAAAGTCTTTTGGCGGGAGGAGCGTTTGCATGTTAGGAGAAGCTATGAGCATGGATAAAGGAAAAGCGATCGAGTCTGCGTTGCAGCAGATCGAGAAAAAGTTTGGTAAAGGTTCGATAATGAGGCTTGGCGAGCGGCCGCACGAGGATATTGGCGCGATCTCGACCACGTGCCTGAGTCTTGATGCGGCGATCGGCGTCGGCGGATTCCCGCGCGGCCGGATCGTCGAGGTTTACGGACCGGAAAGCTCGGGTAAAACGACACTCGCGCTGACAATTGTCGCTTCGGCACAAAAAACGGGCGGCGTTTGCGCCTACATTGATGCAGAACACGCTATGGATCCGGAATACGCCACAAAGCTTGGTGTCAACATAGATGATATGTTGATCTCACAGCCGGATTCGGGCGAACAAGCACTCGAGATCGCGGAGACGCTTATAAGATCGAACAGCGTTGACGTGATCGTGATCGATTCGGTCGCGGCTCTCGTGCCGCGTGCCGAACTCGACGGCGAAATGGGCGATTCGCTTCCCGGTTTGCAGGCGCGGTTGATGTCGCAGGCTCTGAGAAAGATCACGGCGATCGTCTCAAGCTCAAATACTTGTTTTGTATTTATCAACCAGCTTCGCGAAAAGATCGGTGTATTTTTCGGCTCACCCGAAACGACGACAGGCGGCAAGGCGTTGAAATTCTACGCCAGTCTCCGTCTCGACATCCGCCGAATTGGCGCGATCAAGGACGGCGACAAGGTGGTCGGAAACCGCACACGCGTCAAGGTCGTGAAGAATAAGTGTGCTCCGCCGTTTCGTGAGTCGGAATTCGACATCATGTACGGCGAAGGCATTTCGCGCGAGGGCGACCTGCTCGATCTCGCTGTAAATTACAATATCGTCGAGAAGAGCGGTGCTTGGTTTTCTTACAAGGGCGAACGTCTCGGCCAGGGCCGCGATAACGTTAAAAATCTGCTCAAGGAAAACACTGAAATGCTGGAGAGAATTGAGACGGATGTTAAGGCCGAACTCGGTTTCACCAAGACCGAAACCGCATCTGCATCGGCATAAAAACTGGCACCCAAAATTAGAAAGGCAGGCCATAAAAAGCCTGCCTTTTTCTTTAACCGAATCACAATTACTGGGGCTTTCCAGCCATTTTCCTATTACCTTTCATCATTGGCACCTCATCGGCTTTCGGCGCTGGCGGCGCATTGACATTTGTAGGCGGCAGCCCCATTTGTTTCCTTATTGTGGCCGGATCGGGAATGCCCGGCGTCGGTGTCGCACCTGGTTTAAACGGTTTCTTCAATTCGGCCGGACTTGGAATTCCAGGCGTCGGTGTGGTTCCCTTTGGCAAAGGCGAAATGTTCGCAGGTATGCCCGGCGTATTCACACCCGGCTGAACCGGGCTGGCCGATAGCCCTGGTGGCATATTTGCCGGGTCGAGCTTGATCGACGTATTAGAATTTGCGCTATTCGCCCCCGTATTCGCTGGTGTACTACCTCCGCAGCCAAGAGCCGACAAGACGGTGAGGAACATCAAAGTTACGATGCTGTTTCTAAACATAATATTGGTCCCCTATTTAAATATAGTTGTGCCGGTTTGAGTGTTGCGTCCCCGGGGGTCAGCGACGGCGTTCAAACCGGCACGGGTAGGTTTCTTTCCAAATTGCACAGCTACAAAATATTGCGGCTGTCAATTTCCGATTATAACCTCGCCCGTTAATTTGTCAACAATGTTTTCTGCCACCCGGCTGAGTGGCAGCTGAAAATATGATAAGATTTGACATCGCCAAACCGCTTATTTACACTTACAAATTCGCATCTTTTCGCAAATCGGATGCGGCTCTCGGCCAGATAGCTCAGTTGGTAGAGCAGCGGACTGAAAATCCGCGTGTCGGCGGTTCGACCCCGTCTCTGGCCACCATCATTTTCAGCAAATCAGGGCTTCCGTTAGGTGGCCCTTTTCTTTTGAGTCAACTATGCGATCTTAGCGACCGCGCGTAATCACCGCAAGAATTGATTTGGTAAATGAGATTCTTAACTACCGCCGATCAAAGGTTCAAAAACGAAACAACCCCTGCGTAAAACCGATCTCGTATGCCATAAATAGGCCAAATCCCAGGCTGAACAAGCCGGCGGCGCCACGCAACAACCATTCTGCATGATTGAAGCGTATTGTAGTGAAATGAAATGGCAAGCCTATCAGCGTACTCATCAATATCATACCGCCGATGGAACCGACGCCGAATACGAGAATATAAGCCGCTCCGATGGCCGGAGAGGCGATAGTTGAGAGTATCAGCAACATCAGTGCACCGCTTCCGGCAAGCCCATGCACCATCCCGACCAAGAGAGGGCGGGGGCTTAACTTCAAGCCATGATGGGTCCGAGCATGGGCCGGAGCTTTGAGCGAATGAGTTTTTTCCTTGTCGTGGATATGCGGATGGGCGTGCGTAATGCCCCCGTGTCGGTGTATGTGCCAGTGTATCTGTCCGCCCTGCGCCAGCTTTCGCAAAGCGTCGATGCCCAAGCCGATCAGCATCAGCGCGACGCAAAATTCCAAAATCATTGCGAGAGGGTCTTTTATCTGAAAATGAAATAGAATCACCAGGATGCCGGCTATGAAAAGTGAAATAGTATGCCCGACGCCCCAGAGTCCCCCGATCAACGAAGCACTCCATATATTTTTTCGATCGCTGACGATTGTCGAGACCGCGGCAAGGTGATCCGGCTCGATCGCGTGTTTCAACCCCAAACCGAAACCAACCATCAACAGCCAGGCAATAGATAGAGTGGTCATATTTAAGTCACAGAATTCTTAACAGATCCGCGGAAGCTGCTCGCCGGAGAACATATCGACGATCCGGCTCGCTCCGATCAAGCTTTTTATTGTCACGTCGCCGGTCATTTCCGTGGAGACGGTGCCGATATTGGCGGCTGCTGTGTCGACCGCTTGCGAGCTCATTATCTCGACAGCTCTTACAACGTCGGCCGCCGGCACGAACGCGATAAACCGGCCCTCATTGGCAAGATACATCGGGTCGAAGCCAAGTATCTCACAGGCCCCGCGGACGTCCTCGCGGACAGCTATCTTTTCCTCCACGATGTTGATTTCGAAGCCCGATGCTTCGGCGATCTCGACCAGTGCACTCGCCAGACCGCCACGCGTCAGGTCCCGAAGGCAGTGAATGTCTATCCCCGCGTTGATCAATTTGTAAACTACCGGGGCCAGCGACGCGCAATCGCTTTCGATCACGGTCTCGAATTCGAGCCCTTCGCGGGCTGCCATTATTGCAATGCCGTGTCGACCGAGATCGCCGCTTAGAATTATCGCGTCGCCGGGCCGGACGCTTTTTGGATTGATGGACAGCTCATGCTCAATGACACCAACGCCGGCGGTATTGATGAATATCTCGTCGCCTTTACCCCGGTCGACGACCTTGGTGTCACCGGTTACCAGCTCAACGTCCGCCGCGTCGGCGGCGGCTCTCATCGACTGGACGACACGCCAGAGCTTTTCGGTCTTCATCCCTTCTTCGAGGATAAAGCCCGCACTCAGATACAGCGGCCTCGCACCGCACATTGCGAGGTCGTTGACCGTTCCGTTTATCGCAAGCGAACCGATGTCGCCGCCGGGGAAGAAAAGCGGCTTGACCACATAGGAATCGGTCGTGAAAGCGAGCTGGGCATTACCGACGCCAAAAACTGCCCCATCGTGCCGGACGTCGATCAGCGAATTGTGAAACGCGGGAACGAACATCTTTTCGATCAGGTCGTGCATCAACTTACCGCCGCCGCCGTGGGCCATCATCACCTGCGGATATTCACTGATCGGGATCGGACAGACTGGAGCAAATGCTGCGGTGTCGTTCATATTCAGCCTCATAAGGTGCCCTACGCGGCACGTTGTTTCGCCGCGTGGCGGCGATAACGATAATAGGCGGCACAAGCCCCTTCGTTCGAAACCATGGTCGCTCCGAACGGATGCTCGGGCGTGCATCTGGTACCGAATGCCGGACATTCGTTCGGCTTTTTGATGCCCTGCAGAACGAGACCGCTAATGCATTCCGCCGGCTCGTCGGCCGTGTATGCGGCGACGGCAAATCGCTTTTCAGCGTCAAATTCCGCGTAGGCTTCCGTTAGTCCGAGGCCGCTTTCCGGGATCTCGCCGACGCCGCGCCACTTTCGCGGGACGACCTTAAAGACCTGACTGACCAGATCCTGAGCTGGCAGATTGCCTTGCCGCTGAACCGAACGGGAATACTGATTTTCGACCTCGCAACGGCCTTCTTCGAGCTGTTTGACGCACATGTAAATGCCCTGAAGTATGTCCACCGGTTCGAAACCGGTTACGACGATCGGCACATTGTATTTCCGGGCGATCGGTTCATATTCGGTGTACCCCATCACAGTGCAGACGTGTCCGGCGGCCAGAAAGGCCTGAACGCGATTTTGCGGCGACGACAATACGGCCTCGATCGCTGGCGGCACAAGCACGTGAGAAACGAGGATGGAGAAGTTCCGCAGCCCGAGCTGCTTAGCCTGATGGACGGCCATCGCATTTGCGGGCGCGGTCGTTTCGAAACCAACGGCGAAGAATACGACCTCTTTATCCGTATTCTCCCTGGCGATCTTGACGGCGTCGAGCGGTGAATAAACGATGCGGACGTCACCGCCGTTTGCCTTGACCATCAGCAGATCTTTTTCGGACCCCGGCACGCGAAGCATATCGCCGAACGAGCAGAATATCGCCCGAGGGCCGGACGCGATCATTATCGCCTTGTCGATAAGTTCGAGCGGCGTTACGCAAACCGGGCAGCCCGGCCCGTGAACGAGTGTGATCTTTTCCGGCAAGAGTTCGTCGATGCCGAATTTTACGATCGAATGCGTCTGGCCGCCGCACACTTCCATTAGCGTCCACTCACGGGTAGTGATCCGTTCTATCGCCTTACGGAGTTTTGAAGCTGCTACGGCGCCGCGATATTCGTCAACGTATTTCATGCAAACCCCTCCGTCAGCTCGCTCAGCTCATCCATTTCTTTTAGATATGTGAAGACTTTGGTCGCCTCGTCCTCGTCAACCACGGTCAGAGCAAAACCGACGTGCACGAGTACGTAATCACCGATATTGGCTTCGGGAACATAAGCGAGGTTGACATCCTTAACGATGCCGCCGAAATTTACCTTGCCCGTGCGAAACGCCGGGTCAACGCCCTCGATGCTCACTAACCTGCCGGGCACAGCTAGACACATAATGCCGACCTCCTTTTCGTATTAATCTCTATTTGATCCTGGATCGCGAGGAAGCGGCTCGCAGCGAGCGTTTGGCCTAGCGATATTCCACCGTCGTTCGTCGGAACCCTTTGGTGCCAATACGGCCGGAAGCCCTCCTCACGAAGCCGCTGTACGCCGCGTTCTAGCAGATATTTGTTTTGGAAGCAGCCACCTGAGAGAGCGACCGAGTCTATGTCGACGTGATGCGCAACTCGCACGATGGTGTCGGCCAGCATATTGTGAAGCCGTGCGGCGATCAGAGCGCGGCTGACGCCGCGCTGAACGTCGGCGATAATGTCCGAGATCGCGCTGCCCCAGTCGACCACCGCGGGCCGTCCATCCTCGATCAAAAGATCGCAGTCATAGCGTTCATCGGTCTTCAATGCACCCACCGCGAACTCAAGTTCCATGGCTGCCTGGCCTTCAAAGTGCACAACCTGGCGGAGCCCGATTATGGATGCGACGGCATCAAATAAACGTCCGACACTCGACGTAAGCGGCGAATTCAGACGCTTAACGAGCATCTTCTTAATCAGTTCAAGATCAGCCGGATCGAAAGCCCGCACTGATTCAAGCTCGGACATCGAGAAAATCCCGTTACCGATTTGGTCGAAGAGTATTCCGATAGCCACACGTCGCGGCTCCCGGACAGCTTTTTCACCGCCCGGCAGCGGGAATGTCCGGAAATGTGCCTCTCGCGTAAAACCCTCTGAACCGATACTCAAAAACTCGCCGCCCCAGATCGTTCCGTCATCGCCGAAGCCCGTGCCGTCCCAGGCGATGCCGAGCACCGGCGGTTCGATCTCGTTTTCGGCCATGCAGGAGAGAATATGCGCGTAATGGTGTTGAACCTCGAAGAGCGGAAGGTTTGTGTCGCGAGCGAATCGTGTCGACAGATAATCGGGATGTTCGTCACAGGCAATAATCGTTGGCGAAACCCCGTAGAGCCTTTCAAGGCTCTCGACTACGTTTCTAAAAGCTGCAAACGCTTCGGGAGTTTCGAGATCTCCGATATGCTGGCTGACAAACGACTGCTTTTCGGCTGTTAACGCAACGGCATTCTTCAGATGAGCACCGACCGCCAGGATCGGATCAGTTTTTTCTCGTTGCGGAATCGGAAGCGGTGCAAACCCCCGGGCACGACGCATTACCGCCTCACGGCCTGCCATGACGCGAACAATCGAGTCGTCGACGTGGCGGACAATCGGACGATCATGAACGAGAAACATATCGGCGATACCATGCAATCGGGTCAGCGCCTCATTCTCGTCAATACAGATCGGTTCATCTGAAAGGTTTCCGCTTGTCGCGACAACCGGAAAGCCGAGTTCGTGCATTAACAGGTAATGCAGCGGCGTGTATGGCAGCATGCATCCGAGATACGGATTGTCCGGCGCAATGTTTGGAGAAATTAAGTCGTGCACGCCTCTGGTTTTGAGAATAACTATCGGCCGTTCGGGCGAGATGATCGACCGTTCTTCGAGCTCCGAGACATCGCACAGCTTCTCGATCGCGTCGAGCGAAGGAAACATTAGCGCAAGCGGTTTTTCTTCGCGGTGCTTTCGCTTGCGAAGCTCCATTACCGAGCCGTCGTTAGCGGCATCAACCATCAGGTGAAAACCGCCAAGTCCCTTCACAGCAACGATTCGGCCGCGGCGAATAGCGTTAGCAGCTTCGATTAAGGCGTCGGTGCCGGATGCGACCATATTCCCATCCGCATCCCAGAAATTCAGGCGCGGCCCGCATTCGGGGCATGCGTTCGGCTGCGCGTGAAAACGTCTGTCAAGCGGATCCTCATACTCCGTGCGGCACCTCGCGCACATGATAAAACGCTTCATCGTGGTGTTCGGCCGGTCGTATGGCAGAGCCTCAATGATCGAATAACGCGGGCCGCAATTCGTGCAGTTGGTAAAGGGATACAAAAACCGCCGGTCGTTCGGATCGAAGATCTCACGTACGCAATCCGGGCAGGTCGCGATATCCGGCAGGACGATCGCCGTCTTTGTACCATTTGACACGCTCTCGCGAATTTGGAATCCGGAAAAACCGGTCGCGTCGAGATATGAGCTTTCCATGCCTTGTATAAACGAACGGGGCGGCTTTTCGCTTTCTATGCTGAGCAGAAACGATTGGAGCTGGTGCCTGTCGCCTTCGACCTCGATCGAGACGCCCTGAGGCGAATTACTGACCCAGCCGGTCAATCCCAATTTCATCGCAAGCCGATAAACAAAGGGCCGAAAACCCACGCCCTGAACGGCGCCGCGAATTAGAACGCGGAGACGCTGGATGTCAGATCGTTGGCTGATGGGTTTTGCCGCGGGCGTCATTTTGTAGCGTTCCTCTCTTTGTACGATCTACTCAGCCGATGCGGCCGAGCTAAGCGATCGCGGGTTGATAATGCCTCTCAGCCAGTCAACCCAGACATCGACACCATCCCCGGTTCGGCACGAAACCGGGAAGATCGGAGCATTGGGATTTACATCTTCGACGTTGCGAACGAGCTCATCGAACGACACTCCCGAGTGGGGCAATAGATCCATCTTGTTCAGGATGACGGCATCAGCCTCATGAAACATCAACGGATATTTTTTGGGCTTTTCGGCTCCTTCGACCGTGCTGAAAACCATCACTCTAAGGTCCTCGCCGAGGCTGAATTCGGCCGGACAAACCAGATTTCCGACGTTTTCGATCACCAGCAGATCAAATTGTGTGACATCGAAGCCGTGTAGGGAATTGTGAACCATTTGTGCATCCAGATGACAGACCGAGCCGGTGGTGATCTGATAGGACGGCACTCCCATTGCGCTGATCCGGTCGGCATCGATCGTCGTCACGAGATCTCCTTCGATCACGCCGACGCGGTAATCGTCCTTGATTTGACGCAGAGTCGCTTCTAGGAGCGAGGTTTTTCCGGCACCGGGTGCGGACATCAGGTTAATAACGTAAATTCCATGGGTGTCAAAAAAAAAGCGGTTTTCAGCCGCGGTTTCTTCGTTCGCCCCCATAATGTCCTTTCCGACCGGTATTTTGTGCATATTATTCTCCGTCATCCAGATCGATGTAATCTACCCTCATCTCTCGGCCGGCTGTGATCACCAATTGTCGGCCACATTCGTTACAGGTAAACTTCAGATCGTTGAGTTTGCATTCAACCTCGCCGCATTGATCGCAAACAGCGGCTAGTTTGATGACCTCGATCTCTATTTCCGCCTCGGCCGCCGGCGTATCCTTTTTCAGGACTTCGAAAGCAAAATCAAGGGCGTCTTTGACCACTCCGCTGAACTCGCCGATTGAAAGCTTGATCTTACGTATCTTACGGTTTGCGCGGTCCGCGTTATCGTGGGCAAGCCCAAAGGCGATATCAAAAACACTCTGAGCGATCGCCATCTCGTGCATAAGAAAATGCCCGCGTCAGTGGCCGCGGGTTGCCTCCTCCAAAACCATCTTGGCCACTACAGGCACCACCGGAACGAGTTCGGGTGATAGTTTCATTTCCATGTCCTGTAGGTCCGCGATCGAAATCGCAAACAACGTCACGTCGGGCGTTTTTCCCATCAAATAGAAAGCGTCGAGGAGGTCCTTTAATCCAATGTCGTGTGCCGTCAATGTCGCCGGATAATCTGTTGAAAATCTCGGCTTGAGACGCCGGACGCTGCCTGTCTTTTGGCCGTCGATCGTAGCGTCGATCAGGATGACCCTTTCAGCGCTCTGCATCGGCTCGAGCAGGAGAAAGCTGCCTACGCCTCCGTCCAGTACGTCGACGTCTGCGGGCAAGGCAGCCCTCTCCAAACTATTGACAACGTGGACGCCGACGCCCTCGTCGCCCATCAAAATATTCCCGATACCGAGGATCAGGACCTTTGGTTTCTCAGCGGTTGAGTTGCTCATCTTTCTCGAATTTCCATCCGCCTAACATTGATGACATGTCGCCGCGGCCTTCGACGTAGTCGTGATAGAACACTAAATAAACGTGGATAATTGAAAACACAACAAACACCCACATTGACATGTGGTGCCATACTCGGACATTCGCATCGCCGCCCATTAACGGGATTATCCACGTAAATAGCCATGGAATATAAGAATCACTCATGCTCGCATACAGGCCGAAACCAGATATCACCTGAAACAAAAAAACGATGAAGAGTCCGACGTAGGTAAGACTTGCGAGATAATTGTGGCCGATCGAGATCTTTCCTTTCAGCTTGAGCTGTAAAATATCGATCCTGACGGTTTCCCACATGTCGAGAAACTGCGCTTTATTAACCGGGAAAAACCCCGCCCACTTTGCCCATTGGTTTCCCACGAAACCCCAATAAAGGCGAACGAGAAAATTGAATAACGCGATATACGCGGCCGCAAAATGCAAAAAGCGTGTCCAGCCGAACCAGTTTTGCATGTAGGCTTCGTTGGACCGCATTAGTACCTGTGGATTGCCGATCAAAAATCCCGTCACCATAAGAATGAGGATCATAGTTGCGTTGATCCAGTGAAAGATCCGCACTGGCAGTTCCCATACGTAAACACGACGATATGAAATTGGTTCTGCGGTAGCCATCATTCACCTCCTAATTCACTGTCACCTGATGGATATGCTTTCCATCGGGATCATATAGGTGAACCGCGCAGGCAAGACAAGGGTCGAACGAGTGGATCGTTCGAATTATCTCGAGCGGTTCGTCCTCTTTTGCGACCGGAGTGCCGATCAAGGCTTCCTCATACGCCGAGCGTTTGCCGTTAACGTCCCGCGGCGACGCATTCCAAGTGCTCGGCACAACAAGCTGATAGTTCTCGATCTTTTTATCCTTGATCTTTATCCAATGGGCGAGAGCTCCACGCGGGGCTTCGCTAAGTCCGACGCCCTCGCATTCGGCTGGCCATGAGGATGGATCCCATTTGTCACCGTTGTGCGTCTTTTGGTCACCGACTTTCAGGTTTGCCAAAAGTTCGTTGTAAAACTCCTGGATCCACCTTGCGATAAGCCGCGTTTCAAGACCTCGAGCAGCGGTACGGCCGAGCGTTGAAAACAGAGCGGTGATCGGAACATCAAGCTTCTTGATGGCCTCGTCAACGACTTCTTTGATCTCGGCGTTTCCGCGGCCATAGCCTACGAGTAGGCGTGCAAGCGGGCCAACCTCCATTGGGTTATCCTTCCACCTCGGTGTTTTCAGCCATGAGTATTTGCCCTCGATGTTCAAGTTCTCATACGGCGGCTGCGGGCCCGTAAAATTGAATTCCGTCTCCCCCTTCCAAGGATGCAGGCCCGCACTGTCGCCGGCCTCATACTTGTACCAGGAATGGGCAATATACTCTTTGATCTCGTTCTCGTCCTTTCCGTTGACGTCATAGATCTTGGTAAGGTCGCGGTCAAGAATGGCACCACGCTGGAATTTGAACTGCTCGGGATAGGCGTAGCCCTTTGTCGGCAGATCGCCGTACGACAAGTAATTCTTTAGGCCGCCGCCGATGGCTCCCCAGTCCTTATAGAAACCGGCAATCGCCATCAGATCGGGAATGTAAACCTTCTCGACAAAATCCACGGCTTCTTTGATAATGCGGCCGACCATGTTGAGTTTTTCTGTATTGATCGCGTTTACCTCGTCAAGGTTGAACGAACACGGAACGCCGCCTACCAGATAATTCGGGTGCGGATTCTTACCGCCGAAGATCGCATGGATCTTGACGATCTCTTTCTGCCATTCGAGTGCCTCGAGATAATGGGCGACGCCGATCAGATTTACCTCTTTCGGGAGTTTGTAGGCCGGATGGCCCCAATAACCGTTTGCAAAAATGCCTAGCTGGCCGCTGTCGACAAAGCTTTTTAACCGTTTTTGCAGGTCTGAAAAATATCCGGAAGATGTCTTTGGCCAGTTCGAAAGTGAACGGGCGATCTTCGACGTTTCCTCAGGGTCGGCTGAAAGTGCACTTACGACATCCACCCAATCCAGCGCGTGCAGATGGTAGAAATGTACGACATGATCCTGAAGGAACTGCGTGCAGAACATAATATTGCGGACAAGCTCCGCATTTTTTGGCACGGCGATATTAAGGGCGTCTTCAACGCATCTGACACTGGCGAGCGCGTGGACAGTCGTACAGACTCCGCACACTCGTTCCGTAAAGGCCCATGCGTCACGCGGGTCGCGGCCCTTTAATATTTTCTCAATACCGCGGACCATTGTGCCTGCACTGTAGGCATCGGTGATCTTACCGCCCTCGACAATTGCCTCGATGCGTAGGTGGCCTTCGATACGTGTTACCGGATCAACAACTATTCTGGTCATGATGCGTCACCTCCATTTTTCGGTTCTTCCCGGTCTGCCGGGGCATCGGGCTTGTTGGGGCTAACCGATTCTTCCATGTTCTCTTGTCTTACTTTCCGTTTCCGAATGCTCGACGTGATCCCGTGCAGAGCCACGGCACCTACGGCGGCAACCGCGGCCGTCGCACCTATGGTATCGGCCGTGGATTCGATCCCGAATCCCGGGAACGAACTGAGATGTTGATAGAACGGGCCGTTGTCCCAGAAATCCTTTTCGCTGCAGCCGATACACCCGTGTCCGGACTGTATCGGGTAGCTGAGATTTCCGTTCCATTTAGTTACAGAGCAAGCGTTGTATGTAACTGGGCCGCGGCATCCCATCTTATACAGGCAATAGCCTTTGCGGGCCGCGTCATCATCCCACGACTCAACAAAAAGTCCGGCATCGTAATATGGTCGGCGATAGCAAGTGTCGTGAACACGGCGCGAATAAAACTCTTTCGGACGTCCCTGAGAATCGAGTTCCGGGATCTTTCCGAAAAGCAGAATATGGGTAACGACGCCCGTCATGACCTCGGCGATCGGCGGACATCCCGGAACATTGATCACGGGCTTGTTGATCAGCTTGTGGATAGGCGTGGCGCTTGTCGGGTTTGGTTTTGCGGCTTGGATACATCCGTGCGACGCACAGCTGCCCCAGGCGATGACCGCAGCCGCGCCATCCGCCGCTTCCTTGAGAATATCGAGGGCAGATCTGCCGCCGATCGTGCAGTACGCGCCGCCGTTCTCCATCGGCACCGAGCCCTCCACGAGCAGGATGTACTTGCCCTTGTTGTTCTTCATGACGTCGTCCTTAGCCTTTTCAGCCTGAAAACCGGACGCTGCCATTAATGTTTCTGTGTAATCGAGCGAGAGTGTGTCGAATATGATATCGGCAACAATAGGATGGGATGAGCGGATAAATGACTCGCTGCAGCAGGTGCACTCCTGGAAGTGCAGCCAGACGACCGGCGGACGAGCCTTCTTTTCAAATGCTTCGACGACCTGGCCAAACGCGGAAGCTTGTATTCCTGCTGCCGCGACGGCAACCCCGCAAAAATACATGAATTCGCGTCGGCTGTATCCCTTCGCCTCCATGGCTCGCCATATAGAAGGAACATTGTTCTCCATAAAACCTCCTTAAGTCGGAAGGCTCTAGGCGAAGTGATCAAGTTCGACGTCGATCCGGATCGAAAGTTCGATTCCTACGAATCTGCGGGCTTGCTTCGTCTGCTGCCTACCCGAGAAGAATCCAAAAACGTCTTATTGACGGCCCGAAGTTCGGACCGATCCCATTTATTTTGGCTGCGTTGAGCAACTTAAAGACTTTTAAGGCAAATGGCATTCCAATACTGCGTTTCATTGGTCTTGAGCTGTAGATTATTCGCTAAGGTCGCATAGGTATCGCGGATAATTTCGCGTTTTTTCGATCCGCGCGCGAACTATTTCACAGCGAGCCCGTCTTTTTCAGAAAGCCTCGATTTGATGCCGTCTCTGGCCACCATTTTTTGCGAAAGGCGACTCGCCGTCGGGTCGCTTTTTTCTTTGTGCGTTATAATGGCGTCACACAGAATATGGAGCCGCTTGCCAATCGGATCAGGCCGCAGAGCCTAGATGAATTCGCCGGACAGACGCATCTCGTTGGCGCGGGTAAACCGCTGCGACTCGCGATCGAGCAAGGACATATTTTCTCTTTCGCTCTCTGGGGCACGCCGGGTACCGGCAAAACCACGCTTGCCAGAATTTATGCAAACGCGATAAACGCTGAGTTTTACGAGCTTTCGGCAGTTTCGGCCGGGAAGGAGGACATACGCCGGATCGTCAAAACGCCGTCGATTGACAGTCGGCCGCGTGTTCTGTTTCTGGACGAGATCCATCGTTTTAATAAGGCACAGCAAGATTTTTTGCTGCCGTTTGTCGAAAACGGCGAACTTGTTTTGATCGGCGCGACGACAGAGAATCCGAGCTTTGAGATTATTCCCGCACTGCTTTCGCGGATGCGCGTGTTCGTGCTCGAGGAACTGTCCGATGCGGATATGGCCGCGATCATCGACCGAACGGGTTTTGAGCTCGACGCAACTGCCAAAGACTGGCTTGTCGAGATGGCGAACGGCGACGCCCGGCAGGCCATTACGATGATCGAAAATACGTCGCGGCTATATGACAAAGTCACGCTCGAGACGCTAATAGAAACGCTGCAATCCAAGTTTCTCCGATACGACAAAAAGGGCGAGGAACACTACAACGTCATCTCGGCGTTTATCAAATCGATGCGCGCGAGCAAGCCCGACGCGGCGATGTATTATCTCGCACGCATGATCGAATCGGGTGAAGATCCTAAATTCATTGCCCGGCGGATGGTAATTTTCGCTTCCGAAGACATCGGCCTCGCGCAGCCGACCGCACTGGTCGTCGCGAACGCCGTCTTTCGCGCCGTCGAGACCATAGGTATGCCTGAGTGTGCCTTAAACCTTGCCCACGGTGTCGCTTACTTAGCAAATGCCGCCAAAGACCGTTCGGCGACCAACGCGATCGGAGCAGCTATGGACGATGCGAAAAAGTACGGCAATCTGCCGGTTCCGATGAAAATTCGAAACGCACCGACAAAACTGATGAAAGATCTCGGCTATGGCAAGGACGAGGGCAACGATGCCGAGGGAGACTTGATGCCGGAGAAGCTCCGCGGCCGTAAATATCTGAAATCAGATGAGTAAGGGCTAAGTTAAAGCTTCGGTCGCAATGCCAGGCCGCTACCGTTTCCAGTAATTCTTTATCTTGAGATCCAGCATCGGAAAGGCGCAGTATTCGACACTGCGGCCGGACTCGCGCAGCTTTTGGACCATTGGGATCGCGGCGTCAGCGTTGCGGGTATGTACAATGATCGTCGCGGCACGCTGTAGATCAGCTCGTTCGTTTAGCCACTCGGCGATGGCAAAACCTGTGTTTGCAAAATCCCCGTGATCGTTCGATTCGTAGTGGTGGGGCAGAAGGTCGTGATCCAGAAAGATCGCGTCGTAATTGTGTTCGCCAAGAAGTGCCTTTGCTTCCTCAACAGTTTCGGCGATATGCAGATCGTCGCCGTCAAACCTTTTATTGAACCATCTGTGGCGCCGTTGGTCGTCGTCGAGCAGCATCACGCATATCGGCGTCCGTTCGGCGGTGAGATCGGCCAAACCGAATCTTATCAATAGACTGCGAAAAATACTCATAAATGCTGTATCCAAAGACAATATATCACAACCGGAGCGGCCGCGGGGCGCTCGCCTTGAAATCCAAATCGTGAGTGCTATAATCCATTACACCGAACGCCCCACGTAATAAGATGTCACAGGAAAAAGCCAAGAACCACAATCTGAAGGCCGTGCCAAAAACGGTAGATGCTGAGGACACGGATCGTCTCGGCGAAGCCACGGACGAATGCCAAAAATGCTTTGGTACCGGTATGGAGCTTGTTCCCGGCAAAGGTGCGCGAATATGTTCGTGCCGCAAGCTTCGGTCGCGGCACGGCCAGTTTGAAGGCGTCAGGTTGCCGAAGCGCTATGATGGATTTCATTTTGGCAACTTTAAACCACAGAATGATTCACAGAAAATTGCACTGAAAAGTGCGATGAATTTTGCAATGGAATACCCAGCCGTTGATCGAGGCCTTATGTTTATGGGCAGCGTCGGCGTGGGAAAAACGCATTTAGCCGTCTCGATCCTCAAAGGTTTGACCGAACGGGGATTTTCATGTCTTTTCTGCGAATTTGGTTCGCTGCTAAAAGAAATTCAAGACTCGTATAACGCGAATACCCAATCATCCGAACTCAGGGTGCTGGCACCGATTCTCAGCGCCGACGTACTGGTTTTGGATGAGCTTGGAGCCTCAAAACCGACCGATTGGGTCCGCGACACAATGGCGCACGTAATAAATACTAGGTATAACGAAAAGAAATTTACTGTATTTACAACCAATTATTTGGACGAACGGCCCAACGATCGTGAGGAAACGTTAGAAGATCGCATCGGCGTCCGAGTTCGTTCGCGCCTCTATGAGATGTGTAAAACCATATCTATGGACGGCATAGATTTCCGGAAAACTTTTGACAAGCGTTAGGAGTCCCGCCTTTAAGCGGCCTTCTCAATTACCAAAAAAAAGCCGCCTAAGGGCGAGACTCCATACTTAATAATTTCCGGCGACTATCGTTGATTTGATTCCCTCGGCTTCCTGAGCGATCTTTACGCCAACGGACGCCCCGATACGTGTCGCTCCGGCCTCGAACATCGCTCTCGCGTCCTCAATTCCTTTCACGCCGCCCGAAGCTTTCACGCCCAACGCACTGCCGACCGTGTGCCGCATCAGGGCGACATCATTGGCAGTTGCGCCGCCTTTGGCAAAACCGGTAGAGGTTTTAACGAAATCCGCGCCGGCATTTTTTGCTGCGAGGCAAGCTCGAACTTTTTCTTCGTCGGTGAGAAGTGCGGTCTCGATAATAACTTTGCAAAGGATGTGATTTTCGTGAGCCGCCTCGACTACGGCGCGAATGTCGTCCTCGACCAAACAGTCGTCGCCGGATTTGAGCGCTCCGATGTTAATAACCATATCGACCTCGCGGGCACCGTTAAATATCGAACGTCTCACCTCATAGGCCTTCACGTCGGGCAGCGTCGCTCCGAGCGGAAATCCGATCACCGTACAAACCGGCACGCCCGAATCTTTTAGAAACTCAGCCGCCTTCTTTACCCAGCCCGGATTGACGCAAACTGAGGCGAAGCCGAACTGCGCAGCTTCCTCACAGAGTTTTTTAATATCCGATTCCGCCGCTTCCGGTTTTAACAGCGTGTGATCGATCAGGCTCGCCCAGTCGTGAGCCGTCGCGGTTTCGCCGAGCACGATGCCGATACGCTCGGCACCTGCATCAACGATGCGCTGAACGTCCGCGTGACAAAACGTCGGACAATATTCCTCGCCGCCGAGTTTTGCCAGCACCATGTCGGTGATCTGGTCGATCAGTTGGTCGTAATTGCCATTCTGCTGCATTCAAACTCTATTTTATCACCTTCGATATTGCTTTTCGATATTATCGATCTTCGAGACGCGTTTCTGGTGCCGTTCCTCAGTAATGTCGGTCGAGATAAACGCCTCGACGATTTGGTTGATTTCCTCAAATGTGTTTTGCCCGGCTCCGAGCGTCAGTACATTCGCGCCGTTATGCTCCCGAGAGTTTTTAGCGAGCGTCGTTGAATAACAAGCTGCGGCCCGGACGTTCGGAACTTTGTTGGCGGTCATTGCGCTGCCGATCCCCGCGCCATCGATGATGATCCCAATATCAACCTGATTGCCACTAACCGATTTGGCAACAGCGTGCGCAAAATCTGGATAATCAACTGCGTCATCACTCTCAGTTCCAAAATCACGCACTTGCAATCCGAAATCCGTCAGGAAATCCTTAAGTTGCTCCTTCATCTTAAAGCCGCCGTGATCCGCTCCTATCGCAACCGATCGCACCTTCGTCGTATTTTGCCGCGATTGCTTGCGGATCAACTCGATTTTTCGTTCGTTTACAATGTCCTGAGCGAGCGAAGTGAATTTTACATTTTGAGCCACACGCAGACGCGACCCCGGTTCTAGCCCGCGCAGGTCGTCCTCAGTAATCAATGACTTTGCCGACTCGTCCCGGTCCCACTCGCGCCCTAGCTTTTCCTGTAGCGAATTGACGACGACGTGTTCGGGAGCTCGATCGGCCACGGCCTCGCGTGCGGGAGCGGCGTCAACTTCGGTCGGCACAGTCGCCAGAACTTCCCGAACCAAAGCGCGGACGCGGTCGCGGGTTTCTTTATTTTCGTCAGCCATATATTGCAGAGGCCTGCGGCGTTAGCAAGGGCGTTACGCTCAACTCGAGTCATTTCCCAAGTCTCACCTTGAAAGTTAACCTACGTTTGAATAGTATTTCTAAATACCGATTCTTTCAAACTGTGAGGAAAAAATGGGAGCTGAAACTACGCAAACCGCAACTACCGAATTTACCAATTCAAATCTCGAAATCCTGTATTCCGAACAGCAGATCCAGGATCGCATCCGCGAATTGGGCCAACAGATCTCGCGTGACTATGCGGGTCGGGACCTCGTTTTAGTTAGCGTTTTAAAAGGTTCCTGTGTGTTTCTCGCGGATCTGATGCGAGCAATTGATCTTAAACTCACGATCGATTTTATGTCAGTTTCGAGCTATAAGGACGGCACTCAATCGACCGGCGATGTGGAAATTCTAAAGGACCTCAGCAACTCGATCCGAGGCAAAGATGTGCTTGTCGTCGAGGATATTATCGATACGGGATTGACGCTTTCGCGGCTTTTGGACATTCTCGGCTCACGCGGAGCAAACTCAATAAAGCTCTCCAGCTTTCTCGATAAGCCTGAACCGCGCATAAAAACCGAACTAAAGATCGACTACACAGGTTTTGTCGTGCCCAACAAATTCGTAGTCGGCTACGGTCTCGACGCCGCCGGACGATACCGCAACCTGCCCTTTATTGCTATCGTAAAAGACCCTTCCGTTGCGTAATTGAATTCGCGTCTTAATAATCCCTCCGCATAATTGACCTTCTTTGCGATTTTCCGTATAATTTGAGTTTTTCGATTGGCGAAGATTCTTTGCAATCGACGGGAGCTGACACAATAATGAGTTACGCAATTATTAAGACGGGCGGTAAGCAGTTTGCGGTTGAGAGCGGACAGACGCTGCGCGTGCCTAAGATCGACGAGAAGGAAGGCAAGAAAGTTTCGATGGATGCTCTGCTGGTTGGCGTAGGCAAGGACGCCAAGATCGGAGGCGGTGCCACGGTGGGCGCGACGATCGTCGGCCACGGCAAAGCGGATAAGATCATCGTTTTCAAAAAGAAACGCCGCAAACAATACAAACGGAAACAAGGCCACCGTCAGGGTTTTACGGAAATTAAGATAGAAAAGATCTAAGCCGAGGGACGAGGGACAAGTGACGAGAAAGAAATTCTTATCTCATCACTCATCACTCATCACTCGCCACTAAAAATAATGGCACATAAAAAAGGTGTAGGTTCATCCAGAAACGGCCGCGACTCAAATGCACAGCGGCTCGGTCTAAAGAAATTTGGCGGCGAGCACGTTCTCGGCGGCAACATCATCGCGCGTCAACGCGGCACCAAGTGGAAGCCGGGCAACAACGTCGGCCGCGGCAAAGACGACACGCTCTTTGCCCTTATCGAGGGCTTTGTAAAATTTGAAAACAAGGGCCAGAAAGGTAAATTCATCAGTGTTTATGCCGCTGGTGCTCCTGAGTTGGCTCCAAAAGTCGTCGCAGACGCAGCTGCGTAGCCCATGTCACTATCGCCTGCGTCAGCGGGTGGCGTAAAACAACTTAAGAATAAAAAAAGCACACGCCACATGGCGTGTGTTTTTTCATTGGAGAATCGGTTAAGATTACGAATGATGAAACCGGGCGAGGACATTATCACTCTAGGTGTCGCCGACCTCTCTGCGGGGTTGGAGACCATACCTTCTCTTCTGGTGTCCATTGGAGCTCCACGACTCAGACGCTCTGGCCTCGTGATCACGGCAATGACATTCTCATCTCCTGAGCATCGGCTTTATGAACTGCTCAAGACGGACGATCCTGACTCAGCCCATTCGCGATATAACGCGCTGATCCGCAGATTAGTAAGCTATGAAAGGGCGGCCGAATGCGCGATCTAGCGAGCAAAGAAAAAATAGTCGAATTTATGCGCCTTTTCGGGCGGCGTACCCGCACCGAAGTTCGCGTCTATTTTACCGGCGGCTCGACCGCGGTGTTGAACGGTTGGCGGGACACCACCTTAGATATCGACCTTCGATTTGAACCTGAGCCGGACGAGCTTTATCGGGCAATATCTGAGATCAAAGAGCAACTTCAGTTAAATATAGAACTAGCCGCCCCGTCGGACTTTATCCCCGAACTTCCGGGTTGGCAGGGCCGCTGTCAATTTATCGGACGCGAAGGAAGCGTTAGTTTTTTTCACTACGACCCATATTCTCAAGCCCTTTCAAAGATCGAGCGTGGCCACGATCAAGACCAGCGTGATGTCGAGTCTCTGCTTCAAAACGGCCTTGTGGATCGTCAGAAATTACTGGCGTTGTTCCTTGAGATCGAGCCGCAGCTTTACAAATACCCAGCGATAGATCCACCTAGCTTTAAAGCGGCTGTTCGGCAGATTGCGGACGCGGAGAACTAAGAATTACTTCTCCCACCACTGCTGGACAGCATTTGGCGAATTAGACGGAACCGGGAACTGATTCCCTAGCTTTGGCACTTTTGCGGCCATCGCCTTTCCTGCCGCTGAGGTCCACAGCAGGCCATAGAAAAGCCCCGTCGAAGGCCCCGCTAATCTTTTGTCCAACGCACTGCCGCCGGCAGGGATATCCATATCGATCAGGTATGAATTGTAACCAAGGTTGATGTTGCCATTCTGTTCCGGGTGCATTTGGGGCTTTCCATTTGCGACGACAAAGCTCCATGTCCGCCAAATTTCACCGTTATTCATCAAACTGCATTCCCAGTTTCCGGGGAGATCGTCGAGTGCAAGACGATTCTCCCAACGATTACGCTTTTCGCCCCAAGTCAACGGAGCGAGCAGGCGCACCATATGAAAACCTATCTCGTCTTGGTACTCGGTTCCGCGCTGATATTTGGGAGCTATGCGATCTTGATGAATCACGGTGTAAAACGTCTCGCGCGAGCTGATCGCCTGATCCGCAAAACCGTCGGGCCCGGGCATTGCGAGCCGCTTGCCATTTACCGCGCAGCGCATATAGCCATGCGGCAAATTCTTCCCGATCTCCGACGGCGAAAGGCTAAAGTAAAATTCGACGTGATTTGCCCCTAATCGTTCCGGACGACTGTCGCGTGCCAGATACCCCGTATACTCACGCGGACGCAGGTGCACCCAGCTTACCGGAGCTTCGTTATGACGGTTTATGTAATACTGCGGTGGCGCGAGCCCGGCCTCCTGTCCCGACCTGACGCGGTTTACAGTTTTGACATCGATCTTATACGTGCGTAGGAGCTTTTCCTCGTCCGTCATCCCGTCAACGGTGTAGACAAGCACTTCAAAAACGCCGATCTCTTTCGTCGCCGTGTCCTTTCGTAGGCATTCGACGGTGCCCATGTAACTCTCGTCGAGTGCCCCCGTCGTGTTGCTGTACCGGCCGGTTTCACATCGTGTCGTCGCAATCGGTTTTCCGGCCTTTGAAACGACGACCTTAAATGCGCTTCGATTAGGGTATTCGCCAAGTACCTTTAAATTTGTTTTTAGATACCATCCGGTACTGTATGGAATATTATTTCCGCCGAGAGCTTCACCATTCACCGCCTCGAACCACGTGAATCCATCGTCAACAATACCCTGTCGACCTGATTGTCCGTAAACGTAATGGCTGGTCAACGTCAACATTAATAAGCAAATCGTTACAAATGATCGGTTCATAGTCGTTTATAAATCCCTCGCTTAAATTTTTGATCTCAATTCGACGTAAATAATACAATATTTCAATTCGAGAAAATACAACCGTAGATGAAAAAATGGGTGCGGTTCAGGTCAAAAAGTACTTTTCTTTTTTATTTAAAATATTTTTTCATTTATTTTTGATCCGCGTTTTTGTATTACCCGGAACGCCATCTCGCTAAGCCTCAACCCGCAAGTCTTGACACCAAGACACTTGCCGAATTTCCCACATTTTTATCCACAGGCTGGTCGGTAAGTTATCCACAGAATATCCACAGAGTGCCCGTAAAATAAGGGCGATAGTTAAAGTATTTTCTACTTGACATTGAAAATAACGGGTGTATGCTAGCTTCATAGTCGAGATTGCTTACGGGCATTTTGACCGGCACCAGGAGGTGGAACGGAGGTGGTGACACACCGTTCGCGGACAGAAGGAGCGGAAAGCCACTGTCATGGACGCCAGGAGCCGAAGCCGAAAGGCTTGCTGAGGTCAGCCGCAAGGCTAACCTGAGTTGTTCGGATAAAAACGGACAACGCCCGCTGGAAATGATCAGCCAAACGGGTGCTATGTCGCTCACGTTGCAAGACGTTGGGCCTCGTTGCCGGGAACGTAACCGGCGGTGGAGGAAAAGCCACCAAAAAAAGACCTAACGGCACCGTACTTTCGGGTACAACAGAATGTGCAAACAGGATGGGTGCTGACCGGGGACGATCCTCCGCAGGAGAAACTTCGGAATACAAAATCGGCGGTTCAAACGTGTACATGCGAGAGCCGCCAACCTTTTAGATCACTTCGGTGGACGAAAAGGAATACAAAAGCGTTGTTTTGAGCAATCAAAGCGACGCTTTTGTTTTTTTGATTTGCCAGCCTGTTTGCTAATCCATAACTCAAAATCTAGAATCAAGATTCGATTATGTTCCTCGACCGAGTAAAAATAAGGGTAAAGGCAGGCAACGGCGGTGACGGCGTGACCGCGTTCCGGCGTGAGAAATTCGTGCCGCGCGGCGGCCCGTCGGGCGGCGACGGCGGCATCGGCGGCAGTGTTTGGATGGAGGCCACCGAGGGACTCAATACTCTACTCCATCTTCGTTACAATCCGGAGCACAAAGCGGAACGGGGCCGGCATGGCGAGGGATCGAACCGCTCGGGTAAAGACGGCGAAGATGTGATCGTCAGGGTACCCGTCGGAACGCAGGTTTTTGACCCCGAGACAAATGAACTGCTTTTCGATTTTACCGAAGCGGGACAGCGGTATCTCGCAGCAAAGGGTGGAAAAGGCGGTTGGGGCAATGCGCATTTTGCGACCCCGACCCGTCGAGCTCCAAAATATCACTACACCGGACGGCCGGGCGGTGAGAAAGAGCTGCAGCTGGAGTTAAAGCTAATTGCCGATGTCGGGCTGGTAGGTTTTCCGAACGCAGGAAAATCGACTTTGATCTCGGTCATTTCCGCCGCAAAACCAAAGATCGCAGATTACCCTTTCACAACGCTCGAACCAAATCTCGGCGTAGTCGATATGGGCGATTTTCGCACGTTCGTCGTCGCGGATATACCCGGCCTCATCGAGGGTGCATCGGACGGAGCTGGTCTCGGAGATCGCTTTTTGCGCCATGTCGAGCGGACAAAACTAATACTTCATCTTGTCGATGTGTCGTCGCTGTCGGGCCGCGATCCGGTGTCCGACTATGAGATCATCAACCGCGAGCTGGCGAATTACGACGCCAATCTGGGTGTCAGGCCGCAGATCGTCGTCGCGACGAAGATCGATGCATTGGACGATCCCGAACGCCTGGAGAAAATAAGAAAACGGGCAAAAAAAGACAAAAAGCCTTTCTTTGCGATCTCGGCGGTCACAAATACAGGAGTCAGAGAAGTCGTAAGCGCTATGTCCGAGGCGTTAACTGACCTCCCAAGCACTGGTAAAGAATTCACCACAGAGAACACAGAGGTCACAGAGAAAACTGCAATTGCCTGATCCACGTATTCTCACCTCTGTGCACTCGGTGGCTCTGTGGTGAATAATCCTAAATGAAGAGAATTGCATTTTATGGCGGCAGTTTTGACCCGGCTCATCGCGGGCATCTTGCGATTGCCCACGCTTTACTTGAGCAATTCGAGCTGGACGAATTTGTCTTCGTGCCCGCTTTCCACGCTCCGCACAAGAGCCGTAAAAAGCCAACGTCGGCCTACGATCGATTTGCGATGCTGTGCCTTATCACGGAAAACGAGCCCAGCATCAGTGTCTCCAAAATGGAGATCGAAATGCCCGAGCGGCCATATTCGGTCGAAACCCTTACTCGACTAAATGCCGAGCAGCAGGACACCAAGATCTTTTTTGTAATGGGTGCGGATTCGTGGATGGAAATTACGATGTGGCGCGAATGGGAAACGGTTCTTTCTTTATCCGATCACATTGTCGTCACAAGGCCAGGTATCGAGATAGGCTTTTCGCACGTGACCGCAGAGATTCAAGAGCGAATCATCGATTTGAGGGGAAAATCAACGGCCGATGTCCAATCTCTTGTAGAGCAAACGGCACCCAGCCGAACAAAATCAATTTACCTCACCGATTCTGTGAATCTGGATATTTCGGCCACTGAGATTCGCCATAAGATACGCGAAAATGACGTGTCTTGGCGTGGTGATGTTCCGGCTGAGGTTGCAAATTACATCGAAAAATATCAGATTTATAGCTAATGGAAGAAACACAGGAACGATCGCTCCAACGTGAAGCGGTCAAAATAGAGATCGCCGAGACACCCACGCCCTTCGCAGAATTAGATCCGGAAGTACGACTCGCCATTAAATGCGCCGATGATAAGAAAGCGTTTGATATGATCGCCCTCGATCTGCGCAATATCGCGAGCTTCACAGAGTTCTTCATAATCGCGACGGGAGCGAATCAGCGTCAGGTACAGGCAATCGCCGACGAGATTAATGAGCAACTCAAAAAACAATTACAGCGCCGCCCTGTCCGCATCGAAGGCTACAGTTCCGCCGACTGGGTACTGCTGGATTACGGCGATTTTATCGCCCATATCTTTAACAGCGAAGCGCGTGAGTTTTACGATCTTGCTCGATTATGGCGTGATGCTCGACGCGTTGAGATTCCCGAGGTTATTTAGTCCGTTGCGTGTTCAATGAAATTCCGCTTTATCTGGATCGGAAAGACCAGAGATAAAAATTACCGGGCGCTGCAAGACGAGTATCTGCAGCGTCTTTCGCATTTTGTACGGTGTGAGACCGTTGAGATCAAAGACTCTGCACCGCACGAATCAAAAGAAACGGAGGGCAAACGCATTGTAGGAAAACTGAATCAAACATCCTTTGTCTGTCTGCTCGATGTCACCGGTAAGAGTATTTCGTCGCCGGAACTGGCGAACGAAATTGAAAAGTGGCAGAACCGCGGAACCAAAGAGGTATCATTTGTGATCGGTGGCGCGGAAGGTGTATCGCCTGAAGTTGCGACCCGAGCCAACTTTAGGTTATCCTTATCGTTTCTGACTTTTACGCATGAGATGGCTCGTGTCGTATTACTTGAGCAACTATATCGGGCATATACAATACTTAAGGGCTTTCCGTACCAAAAATGAATAAATCGAGTTTGAAAGAAATAAAAGAAAAGCTGCTAAACGAACGAGAGCTTCTAATACAAAAACTTAAGGGCAATGACCTGTCTATTGACGATTCCGAAACACCTGATCCGGTAGATTTGGCCGTCAAAAACTACTCCAAAAATGTTATGCTGGCGGTCTCTGAAAATGAAAGCAAGCAGCTAGCGTTGATCGATCAGGCACTTATGCGGATCGACGACAATGAATACGGCGACTGTCAGAACTGCGAGAAGGAGATCAACGCCAAACGCCTTGCCGCCCTTCCGTGGGCCCGCTATTGCCTTGATTGCCAGGAATTGCTCGAACAAGGAATGCTCGACGAAGAATAAGCTTTGACATATGTTCAAGGCGCTGCAAGACTCCCTACTTTCGATAATCTACCCGCAGGAGTGTCGAGTTTGCCGCTCACTGGTGGAATCCCATGACGACGGCATTGCCTGTTCCGCATGCTGGGCCGCGACTCGACTATTCAACAAATCGGAAATGCTTTGCAATAAATGCGGAGCATTCTTTGGCGAAAGTGCGGCTCCCGTACCAGTTTACTGTCACAAATGCGACGATCATTTCTATGACAAGGCGGTCGCAGTGGGCGTTTACGAAAAAGCTCTCGCGTCGGCGGTTATTAATCTAAAGATCACACCTTTCCTAGCACAACGACTAAAGACCGTCCTACTTACTTCTTTCGAGCGAGAGGATCTAACCAGCGCAGATTTGCTCATTCCCATCCCTTTGGCAAAACAGAGAAAGCTCGAACGCGGATTCAATCAGGCTGAAGTCATTACCGATCTTCTTGCGCGAATAACGGGTATTCCGGTTGACGTGTCAAGCTTGACGCGTAACGTTCATACTCCAATTCATCGAATGGGCATGGACAAAAAAGCCAGAGAAATGACTGTGAAAAATGCGTTTGAGGTTGTGCGGCCGCGACTGATTAGCGGTAAAAGTATTCTGCTCGTGGACGATGTCTTCACGTCCGGAGCGACAGCTTCGGCATGTGCGAAAATACTAAAGAAAAACGGCGCGACCAGAGTTAGTATTTTTACCCTTGCTCGCGCCGTTATGCATTAAGCCCCCCGAACTAAGGAACATCGTAGGCTGGTGCCGCAAGGTCGCCGTTCAGTCCGAATTGTCTGATCATTACACCGCTCGTGCTTTGTGCCGCGTACCAAACGCCGCTGGAGGGCCGGAAGATCGCGATGTCATCTCTCCCGTCACCATCGAAATCACCCGCTGTCGGCACGTCGCCGTTTAATCCCCACTGCGAAGCCGCAAATCCGCTCGTACTTCTCAGTAGATACCAAACTCCGGATGACGGTCGAAACACAGCCTGATCAGCTTTACCATCGCCATCATAATCGCCCTGACCCGGCATGTCACCGGAGAGCCCGAATGCGACAGCGTTAAATGAACCGTTTATGCTATTGAGCCGATACCACACGCCGTCCGTATCTCGCCAAACCGAGATGTCATACTTCCCATCGCCGTCAAAATCGCCGGGCGTCGGCCGATCGCCGGCAAGTCCAAACTGAACCGCTAGAAAACTATTTGGGTTCGTCGTCCTCCGGATCCACCATGTTCCGGTCGACGGTCTGAAAATCGCAAGATCGGCCTTTGCATCGCCGTCGTAATCGCCCTGTGCAGGGATATCGCCATCTGAACCAAATCCAAAGACCGCAAAAGTATTATCGCTGCTGCGGTAATAATACCAGGCATTGGTTGAGGGGCGGAAAACGCCGATGTCCGAAATGTTGTCACCGTCGTAATCCTCAGACGCAGGTACGTCGCCGTTCGATCCGAATTGCTGTATACGAATCGTGTTGTTCGAGCTGTTGTATGAATACCAGACGCCGGTCGACGGTCGAAACACAGCCGTATCAGTTTTGAAATCGCCGTCGAAATCCGCCGACGCTCGTGCACGGACGATCTTTTCGACGGTACCGGTTGGAGACGTCGAACTTCCAAGACCGGACATATAAAGTTCGCCGTCTTCGTCCTCGCCAAACGATGACGTTAGCCGAGGAGTATCCAGTATCATCGTCTGGGTCGTCCCATTCCACGTAAAGATTTCCCCCGTGCAGTAATCAGCGTGAACATAGGTTCCAAGCGGGAATGTATTCTGTGGCCCTCGGTAAACATAACCGCCAGTAACCGAACATCGCGCTCCTGTTTGCGCGTATTGAAACACGGGCGGAAGATAATTGCCCGGCGTGCAAAGGCTAGGATCGTTGCCGGTACATTGCGTTCCTTCATAAACCCGCCACCCGTAATTGCCACCGAGACTGATAATATCGACTTCTTCGATCGCATCCTGCCCGACATCGGCTACCCAAAGTTGATTTGTGCCGCCGCGGTCAAACGAAAAGCGATACGGATTTCGCATTCCGATAGCGTAAATTTCATCCGCTCCGTTTACGCCGACATACGGATTGGTCGGCGGATTATTATAAGGCGGTATCTGACCGGCCGGCGTGTTGATGTCAATCCGCAGAATCTTACCTAGCAGCACATTGATATTCTGCGCGTTGTTACTCGTATCATTTCCGCCGCCGCCATCTCCCGTTCCGGCATACAGATAGCCGTCTGATCCAAATAAAATGGTTCCGCCGTTATGATTTGAAATCGGATGCGGGATCGTGATTATCACTCGCACGGCCGCTGGATTCGCCTGATTTGGATTGGCGGCGTTTGCTTCGTATTCCGCGATCTCGATCGCGCCGTCCGATGCCCGCGTATAATAAATGAAGAATCGGCGGTTGGTCGAATACTGAGGATGAAACGCTAGTCCAAGCAACCCCCGTTCGTTGCCCGATTGACTCACCACCGACGACACATTCAAAAAGTCAGTAGTTGCAGTCGCACCTGGCTGCAAGACCTTTACGATTCCACGTTGCTGAACGATAAATATCCGTTTGGTACCGTCCCTCGCCGTTGTCATATGAACCGGCAACGCCAAACCCGACAACACCGGCTGCATTTTGATCGTCAAAGGCGACGGGACGCCTTGACCGAAAGCAGCTGACGAAACAAATACAAAACTAACGACAAATACAATCTGAGTTAGACAATCTTTCATAAAATGACCCGACACTAACATGCCCTTTACTCAATAGAGGCGGCTATGGCTAAATGATATCCGAAACACGGTTCACAATGCATATGCAACATTCGGTAAGATTATCCGGGAAACGTTAAATCTGTTTTAAACTAATTCCATTATAAGGATCCGTCGGGCTAAAATGCAATAGCGTTATAAACGATATTTAACCCCGCGTCCACGTAAGGCATCTTCCTCGTTCTCGAGGTTTTGCAATCGCATTGATATGTCGGCGGTCATTCTGAGGTCCGACGTTTCGCCACGCCTGAGATGAAAATGGCCGGCAGCCGCGATCATCGCCGCGTTGTCGGTCGAAAGGTGCTTCGACGGAAAATATATCGGCACACCGAGCCGGTTTCCAGCTTGGCCGGCCGCATCTCTAAGTGCCAGATTACACGCTACACCGCCCGCAACTATTATTGTCCTCGGATATAGCTGGTTCGCAAGCTTTTCGAGCGTCCCTACGAGTGCCGAAACAACCGCCGCCTGAAAGCTCGCCGCAAGATCCTTGATCGCACCTGTCGGCTCGCCGCCATTCGTCAGCGGCTCAATGCCATTCTCGCGCACATATCTTTTGACCGCTGTCTTTAGCCCGCTAAAACTTAGGTCGAGGCGTCCGTCTGATATCTTGGCTTGTGTAAATTTAACTTTGCCCGGATCACCGTCTTTTGCCAGCCGCTCGATTATTGGGCCGCCCGGATAGCCGAGGCCGAGCATCCTGGCTACTTTGTCAAAAGCCTCGCCCGCAGCATCATCGCGCGTCCGGGAGACAACCTTGTATTCCCCTTCGTTTGGGATATGAAAGATGTTTGTATGGCCGCCCGAAACGATGAGCGCGAGAGCCGGATATTCGATTCGCGGGTTTTCAAATACAACCGAGTAAACGTGCCCTTCGATATGGTTTACACCCACGATTGGAATACCGAGCGAATAGGCGAGCGCTTTCGCATAGCAAACGCCAACCAACAAAGAGCCTATTAACCCAGGCCCTTGCGTTACTGCGATAGCATCTATATCCGAAAACCGAACATCCGCACGCTCCAACGCCTCGGCGACGATAGGCTCGATCTTCTCCAGATGTTCTCTCGATGCGAGTTCCGGCACGACGCCGCCCCACGGGCGATGAAGATCAATCTGCGAAGCTATCACTGACGACAAAATAGCATTGCCGTCTCGCACGACCGCGGCGGCCGTCTCATCGCACGAGCTTTCGATACCCAACACCAGCATTTCTCTAGCTTATCAAATGGTAGGAATTGATGCGCGCGGGATTGGCGGTTCAACCGCGAAAAACATGCTCCAGAGTTGGCGCAAAAGCTCGACGTTTGTCATCGCATCTGTTATCTTTCCAAAAAAAGGAATAGAATTGTCACATTCTCAGAGACAATTTAATTAGATGGCGAACCGACGGCAAATTCGTAAACCAACATCTGATGTCTAACCTCTGAGATCGAAAAATATGAACTGGAAACTCATTTTTCTGCTTTCGCTTTTTGGGCTCGCTATGGGGCTGGCGACTGTTTCACTTATCCCGTCGAACATAGAGCCGTTCTTTTGGCTGGTAATACTCATTGTTTCCGCGTATCTGATCGCAAAATACGCGCCCGGAAACTATTTTCTGCACGGTCTGTGCGTGAGCATTGTCAACAGTATTTGGATCACCGCCGCGCACATCACCATGTTTTACACATATATCGCGTCGCACCCGGAATACGAGCAAATGACCGCCGGACTGCCGCCGGACCTGGCCGCACATCCGAGGCGAATGATGCTGCCAATTGGAATCGTGTCGGGCATCATCTCCGGCTTGGTCCTCGGTCTGTTCGCGTGGGTCGCAAGTAAATTTGTAAAGAAGGCCGCTCCGGCGGTCTGATCTGATAGCCTGTTAACCAACTACTAAGCTCCAATGCGTGCCTTGGAACGCGCCCCTGGAACGTCCTTAATGAAGAATCGTCTAACGAAAACTGCATACCTGAATTATCTCAAATGCCCGCAGGAGTTCTGGCTCGAGTACCACCAACCCGCGCTTTTCAAGGAACAGGACACACTCGAATACGAACACCTGCGGCAACAGGGTTATGCGGTCCAGCAGCTTGTAAAACAGCTCAAGCAGTTTCAACCGAGCGTGGGCCAGAGTGTTGATTTTGAACGCACTTTCCAGACCGCCGATCTATACGCCCGAAGCGACGTTGTTGTGACCCACGATGAGAATGGAATTGCAGATATCTACGAAATAAAATCGTCTGCCTCGGTCAAGGATGAGCATTACGATGACGTCGCTTTCCAAAAAATCGTCGCGGAAAGTTCGGGGGCAACGGTTGGCCGTTGTCATGTGATCACGCTGAATGGCGAATATGTCCGGCGAGGCCAGATCGACGTCGCGCAGCTTTTCACGATCACGGATGTCACCGACATTGTCACCGAACGAATGACGGCAACCGAGCAGCAGACCCGTGATGCCATCGCCTACATTGACAGCGACCCGGTGCCGTCGCTCGTCGATTATTGCGCTGAAAACAAGCTTGATTGCCGTTTTATCAAGCTGCATTTCCCCGGGCTTCCCGAATATACCGTGTTCGACATCTCATATCTCAAACACGACAAACGCCGCCAGCTTCTCATAGACGGAATTATCGATATCAAAGACGTTCCCAACGATTTTCCACTCTCACCTAAACAACAAAAACAGGTCGCCGCG